>Ga0070734_10005444_pt1 | contig 11242 bp, 6 predicted proteins | sample Coa_R1_8_FD_66444 | JGI IMG/M metagenome (GOLD analysis project Ga0070734, IMG submission 66444) | Surface soil microbial communities from Centralia Pennsylvania, which are recovering from an underground coalmine fire - Coalmine... | ecosystem: Environmental > Terrestrial > Soil > Unclassified ...
CTGCGCAGCAGGCGGTATTTCCGTCGATCACATCGCTATCGGTTGGAGTTGATGCGAGCGAGCCTGCGCAGCAGGCGGTACAACGTTAGCCCCAGGCGTCAGCCTGGGGAAACCCCAGCAGCAACAATGAGCCTGCGGAGCGGGCGGCACAAAACGCTTCCCCATTTTGGCCGTTAGGTCCACACGTGTTTCTCTTCGGATTCGATTCCCTGCGCGCGCCATAACTTTCGGAACTTGTCCTCGAAGGCCATCCTTCGATGGTGCTGCGGATGTACTTTCGCACGATCTCAACCTGCGATTTTGGGATGCGCTGGCGTTTGGCAGGTGTTTGTGCCGCCAGCTTCGCAGGCTCGGTTTTTTGGTCCGTCTTCCCCAGGCTGACGCCTGGAGCTAACATTGTATCGCCTGCGATGCAGGCTTAGGGGACGCCGTCTTCCACCGCAAATTCGGCTGCTATGCGGGCGTCGCCAGCTATGCAGGCTCGGAAGGACGTTTGTCCTTCCGCACAAAGCAGCGGCGGAGCCGCTGGAATTCAAACTGAGACGCCCAAAAATCGAAACCGAGCCACGGCTAGAAATCATTCCGCGGGCCTTCAGTCTTCCTTCAGGCTGGCATTCCATACTGGTGGCCGGAGGGGTCTATGAAATCACTTGTTGTAGCGATCGCATGTGGCGCCACTTTGTTGCTTGTCGCGCAAGCCGCCACCACTTACCAGGTCACGCACACTTTCGCCCTGGGCGGCGAAGGGAGTTGGGACTACGTGGTGCCCGATCCGCCGAGTCATCGCGTTTACATCGCGCGTCAGGATCGCGTGATGGTAATGGACGCGAACGACGGCAAGTTGCTTGGCGAAGTCGCGGGGATCCAGGGCGCGCACGGCACGGCGATCGGCGAAGGTCATGGATTCGCCACCGAGGGCCAAGGAAAATCGGTGGCCATGTTTGATCTGCAAACATTCAAGGTGCTCAACCGCATTCCCGCCGCCGAAGACGCCGACGCGATTGTCTTCGATCCTCCGTCGAAGCGCGTCTTCACGCTGAACGGCGACGCACACTCCTCCACCGTAATCGACGCCAAGGCCGGTACGCTCGTCACCAACATCGACTTGGGCGGAAAACCGGAGTACGGCGCTTCCGCGGGCGACGGCAAAGTGTACGCCAACCTCGTCGACACGGCGGAAGTGGTGGAAATCGACGCGAAGACCGCGAAGGTGACGCGACGCTGGCCGACGTCCCCGTGTAAGCAACCCGTGTCGATGGCCATCGACACCAAGAATCATCGCTTGTTCAGCGGATGCCGCAGCGGCGTGATGGCGGTGTCCGATTACACGGCGGGCAAGCTGATCACCACGCTGCCGATCGGTCAAGGCGTGGATGGCGCGGGCTACGACCCGGCGTCGGGCAACGCGTTCGCGTCCAACGCCGACGGCACGCTCACCGTGATTCATCAGGATTCGGCGGACACGTACCACGTGCTGGAAAACGTGGTGACGCCGGCGGGATCGCGCAACATGGGCGTGGATCCCACCACGCATCGCCTCTTCGTGGCGTCGGCGAAATTTGGTCCCGTGCCGGCGGGCGGACGGCGCGGTCCGCTGGTGCCGGGATCATTCGCGATTTTGGTAATCGAACGCGGGAAATAACCCCGCGACAAGAGTACAAAGTGTGCTAATTTAGCGCGCGTGAAGCGCGACGCCGGCGTCGGGTGTCTGATTGTCGTTGGCGTTGGAATTTTTGCCGCTAGCGCGTCGTTGCAAGAGGCGCAGTACGGCGCGCTTGTGGTGGCGGCCATCGCCGTTTGGATCGCACTTTCCCGGCGCGGCGTGGCGAATTCCCAACTCGAAGAAACAAATCACCGCATCGATGCGCTGCACAAGATCCTGTTTGAACTCAAGGATCAGGTTGCAGACCTGAAACGCCGCGGGCCGGTGGTTGTCGCGGCAGCGCCGCCACCAGCCGCGCCGGCACCGGCGGCTCCGCCACCGGAGTCCGCCCCGGACAGACAAGAGCCTGCGCCCGAGACGACAGCGGTGGCGCCGCCTCCTCCGCCGGAGCCGGAGCCCACGACACCGGAACCTCCGCCTACTCCCCAACAACCGCTGGAGCCGAGGCCTGCGCCTCCACTCCCGCCGGTCTTCGCGGCGTCCGCCGCGGAACAAACGCCGCCGCGCAATTGGCTCGACTTCGAAGAAGTGTTCGGCGCCAATTGGCTGAACAAACTCGGCGTGGTGATTTTTGTCACCGGCATCGCGCTCTTTCTCGCTTACGAAATGCGCTCGCTGGGAGCGGCGGGCAAGATTCTCATCGGCTATGGCGTCAGCGCGTCGCTACTCGGCGTGGGCGTTTTCTTCGAGCGCAACGACCGCTGGAGAATTCTGGCGCGGGCCGGCATCGCCGGCGGTTGGGCCCTCACGTTTTTCACGACCTACGCCATGTATCACGTGCCCGCCGCGCGCGTGATTCAGTCGCAAGCGGCGGACTTGGTATTGCTGCTCGGCGTGGCCGCGGTGATGGTGGCGCACTCGCTCCGTTATCGTTCGCAAATCACCACCGGCTTGGCGTTTGCGATGGCGTTCTCCACGCTGATCGTCAGCCAAGTGAACGTCTACAGTTTGTGGGCCGGCGCGATTCTCGTGGCGGGACTGGCGATCGTGGTCGCGCGATTCGCGTGGTACGAGATGGAAGTGTTCGGCATCCTTGCCGCGTACCTCAATCATTGGTATTGGCTCAGCAAGATCATCGAGCCGATGCGCGGCCACAAACACGCGTTTCCGGAATTCTACGCCAGCGCCGCGCTGCTGATTTTCTACTGGGCGGTTTTCCGTGCGACCTACGTGCTGCGCAGTCCCGGGTTACGCGACAATCCCACGGCCATCGACGGCGAGCAAGTTTCCACCGTCGCCGCGCTGCTGAATTCGTTTTTCTTGCTGGGGATTCTCAAGTATCAGTCGGTGCATCCGGAATGGGCGTTTTGGGCGCTGCTCGCCCTCGGCGCGGCCGAGTTGGCGCTGGCGCAAATCCCGCGGCTGCGCGATCGACGCACGGCGTTCTTGATTCTCTCGACCATCGGCGTCGTGTTGATGATGGCGGCGATTCCCTTCCGCTACTCCGGCAATCGCCTCTCGGTGATTTGGATTTTCGAAGCGGAAGCGTTCCTCGTCGCCGGCATGATCTCGGGCGAAGTGCTCTTCCGTTATCTCGGCGCGATCGGTGGATTGGCCGCGGCGGCCCAGATGATCGCGATCGACGCGTCGGGGGTGATGGGACGCCGTTGGGACGGCGCGGACACCACGCCCGATTGGCACGCCGCGCTCAGTTTCCTCATCGCCGCCGCGGTTTTCTACATGAACGCGCACGTGCTGCCCGAGCGGCATCCCGAAAAATTCGGGCAAACGTGGGAGAAAGAAACCGCGCTGCGCGTCTCGTATCTCGCTTCGATCATGTTGTGGATCGCCGCGTGGATCGTTTTCCCCGAGCAGTGGACCGCCGTGGCGTGGGCCGTGCTCGCGTGCGTGCTGGTGACGGTGCCGCGCGTCATCAGCGCGGAGAACGTGCATGTGCCGCTGCGCGTGCAAGGCAATCTGATCGCCGCGGCGGTGCTGGTGCGCCTTGTGTCGGTCAACATTTGGGATCCGCATCATCGCGCCATCAGCGTGGCATTCGCCGCGATCGCGCTTTATTTCTTGGCGCGCTGGAGCGGACTGACCGATCTCGTGGAGTTGGGATTCGAGACGCGCCTCGATGTATCGCAGGTCTACGCGTGGGCAGCGTCGCTGGCGCTGGCCGATCTGGCGTGGCTCGAGTTGAACTCCGCGGCCGTGGTTCTGGCGTGGATTGTCTTGGCCCTGGTCCTTGCGGAATGGGGATTTGCCGCCCGTCAATTCTCGCTGCGTCTCCAAGCGATGCTGGCGTTCGCGGCGGCGTTTTTCCGCCTGTTCTTCGTGAATCTCAACGTCGCGTCGACGCCCGGCGAGTTGAGTCCGCTGGTGTACACCGTCGTGCCGGTGGCGCTCGCGTTCTGGTACGCGTACTGGCGATGGGACGATGCCGTGGGTGAAGATTTCTCACTCGACGCCAAACTCCACGTGCAGAGAATCCTCGGATTCCTCGGGACCATGACGCTCGTCGCGCTGATTCGCTTTGAAATCGCGCCGGATTGGGTGGCGGCATTCTGGATGCTGCTGGTGGTGGCGCTGCTGCTGACCGCCCTGGCCACCGGCCGGCGGTATTTCGTCAATCAAGCGTTGCTCGTCGCGCTGTTCGTGTTTTCGCGAGCTGCATTCTACAACCTCTACGAACGCAGTTTCTTCCCCGCGAGTTTCTGGTATAGCCGTTGGGTGAGCGTGGGCGCGTGTTTGGTGCTGTTCGGCGTGGCGCTGGCCCTGGGATTCCGTTTGCGGATTCGCGAAGCGCCCGAAACGCCGGCGGCCTTGGCCGTTTTCCGCTGGCTCGCCGCGGTGGGCCGGCGTCCGGAGCAAGTTTTCTTCTTCCTCCTGCTGGTGCTCTTGACGGCGCTGCTCGAAGCGGAATCGTCGCGCGGCATGGTGACTCTCGCCTGGGGCGTGGAAGCGGTGGCGGTCTTTCTCTTCGCGCTGCGCGTGCGCGAGCGTAGTTTCCGCCTCGCGGGACTGGCGTTGTTGCTGATGGCCGTCGGCAAAATCGTATTCTTCGACGTCTGGGGCTTGAACCCGCGCGATCGCTATCTGACCTTCATCGCGCTCGGCGCCGCGTTGCTGCTCGTGTCGTGGCTGTACACACGATTCCGCGAGACTGTGAGGCAATATCTATGAGGTTGCGTCACATCGCGCTCGCCGCCGTGCTGATCCTCGCGGGGATCGCGCTCTACTTCACCGAGCATCGCAAGGTGGAAGCGCCCGTCGGTCCCCAAGCGGTGACCGATTTGATCGCCAGTTCCGAGCGCGAGTTGAGCCGCTTGCCGGTGCGCTTCACGCGCTCGACCGACGAACAGGAAATTCACATCGGCGAGCAGTTGGCGCGTGGTCTGCCGTCGAGCAACGCGCCCGTCGTGGAGCGATACATTCAAGAGGTCGGCGCGAAAGTTGCGAAAAACGCGCGCCGCAAGCTGCCCTACCGTTTCCACTTCTACGACGAGCGATCGTTCGTGAACGCCTTCGCGCTGCCGGGAGGAAATATCGTTATCGGGCGCGGCATGCTCGAGTTGATGGACAGCGAGGACGAGTTAGCGGCGGTGCTCGGCCACGAAATCGAGCACGTTGATTTGTATCATTGCGCCGATCGCGTGCAAGTGGAGGCCGCGATTCGCAAAGTGCCGCTGGCCGGCGTCTTCGCGCTGCCGGTTTATCTGTTCCAGGCCGGATACAGCAAGGATCAGGAGTTGGAAGCGGACCGCGAAGGTCTCGATCTGGCGGTGAAAGCCGGATATTCTCCCGCGGGCGCGCTGCGCTTCAACGAGAAAATGATGCGGCTGTACCAACGGTATCAACTGAAACAGAAAAAATCGGCTAATCCGCTTGATGAAATCGCCGAGACCGGCGTCGGCGTGCTGATCGATTATTTCCGCACGCATCCGCTGCCCGCCGAGCGGCTGGCGCAAGTGAGGAAGCAGATCGAAGGAAACCACTGGGACGCCAATCGTCCGGAAACCGATTTGCGGATTGGCTGGTTTTTCTGGAGTGCGCGCGCGCAGGATCTTCTGAAAGCCCGGCGCTACGATCTCGCCGTCAACATGGCGGAGCGCGCCCTGAAAACGGAGCCGCGCCAACCCGACGCTCTACAAGTGGTCGCGGAATCACGCATGGCCCTGGCGCAATTCGATCAAGCGGCCGCCGCGTGGCGCGCGATCCTGGAAGTGAATCCGCAGAATGAACGTGCGATGCGCCAGTTTGCCGACGCTCTCGGGGCTTCCGCGATCAACGGCATGAAACAACCGCGCGAGGCCGAACAGGAATTCCGGGCGTGGGCATCCTCGCACAAAGACGTATTGGAGCAGGCGCGCGTGGAGGAGGCGGGCTTGGCGGCGATGGCCGGTAATCTCGAGCCGTCGTCCGAGACGATCTGGCGCAACTGGGATCCTTCCTGGACGCTGCGTCTCGCCGAATGGCACTATCGCGCGGGACAGTTGGCCTTCGCGATGCACCTTTTCGAATTTGTGCATCCGCCGCGTTCCCGTGTGCCGGCGTCGAATCTTCTCGGCTGGATTCTGCTCGAAACAGGAACCACGGATCGCGCGCGCGCCGCATTCGAAGCGAACACCGAAGGCGGAATCGGCGACGCGATCATCGATTGGCGCGACCTGGAACTGGAGGACGCGTTGAACCGGTACGCGCGGTTGTCGGCTGAAGAACCGCTGTGGGCCAACACAAAGTGGATCGCCGGGTTCTATTCTCCGCTCGTCGTCGACACGATCACCCAGATGCAACGGGCGCGCAACAACGTGGCGCGCAAGGATCCCAAGTCCGCGGGATTGCCGGAAGTCGTGACCATGGTCGGCCAAGCGCGCGAGGCCTTCGGTCGCGGCGAATTCGTCCCGGTGATCATGCAGGCCGAAGTCGCGTTGCGGCTCGATCCGCACTCGGGTCCGGCGTGGTACATCCATGGACTCGCGGCCGCGCGACTGAACCGGATTCCGCGCGCCGAGAAGGATTTTGAGAACTCGATCCGCTGGGATCCGAAGCGGCGCGACGCCTACACGGCGCTCGACGTCTTGTGGCAGCGCAACGGACAATTCGCGCGGCTGGTCAATTTGTGGTCGGGCTATATCCAGCTCGTGCCGCAGGACGGCGAAGGGTGGCTGGCCCGCTCGAAGAATTACGCGCGCCAGGGAAATCTGCCGGCGGCGCTCAAGGACGCCGAGGAAGCGTGCAAGCGCGGATCGAACGATGGCTGCAAGGATCGCGATCAGTATCGCGCCAACATCGCGCGCTGACCTGCGGCACAGTCCGCGACTGATCGGTCGTGATGCGCAAGCCAACGAGGTGGGCGAGCCGGCCACGGGCGCCGCGGCTCCGGCGAATCCCACGGCACAAGCGAATCTGCCGGTCACGGCGACCATCGGCGGCAAGCCCGCGAACGTCCAGTACGCGGGACTGGCGCAGGATTTGTCGGATTGCTGCAAGTGAACATCGCGACGCCCACGGGACTCGCGGCCGGAGATTATCCGTTGGTGATCACGATCGGCGGCGCGGCCAGCAATTCCGCGCTGCTATCGATGATGCCGTAGGCGCGCGGATTCCAGTGTTTCGAGCAACATGTTCGCCAAAACCTGGGCTTCCGGCGCGCGCGTCCATGTACCGTGCCCAACTCCTGAGATAACCAATTCGTTGAATTCACCGCCGATCCACGCCTGATAGGCGCGGCGCCGCGCTTGGTTTTCGTTGCTGACGTTCTCTCCGGCCAGCATCACCGTGATTGGTCCCGGGTACGGGACCGGCTGATACTTCGCAAGGATCTTGTCACGCAGCGCGCTTTCCGCGTCGCCGCCATAGTACGCGATCGTCTGTTCTTGTGTCAGGTGGTGTAAGAGCTTGGGGCGACGCCGCACCCGAACGAGTCCCAGCGATCCGCGCACTTTGCGTTCCGCGTCGCGAAACAGGCCGTAAAGCAATTTAATCTTGCGGCTCAATGGAACGGAGGGAATTTCTTCCCATCGATGGTGCATGTCCTCGTCAAGCGCGCGCGCGAAGCCAATCGGGAAGGGATCCGGATCTAGCAAAACGAGGGTGCGCACTTCATCGCCCGCGGCTCGCAACTGCTGCGCCATTTCAAGCGCCACCAACGTCCCCCAACAGACTCCGCCAATGTCGTAGGGTCCCTGAGGCTGGCGTTGCTTCAATTCGCTCGCGTAAGCGGCGGCGAGCAACGGGATCGAGTGCGTCTCCACGTCTACCTCCTCGGCGCTCGGTGCGTCGAAGGCGCAAAAAGGCATGCGGTCCTTGAAGCAAATCGCGAGTTCGCGCAAACCCAGCGCCTGGCCGCCCCAACCCGGCACGCAGAAAAACGGCGTGGACGTTCCTGTCTGCAGTTCGATCAACCGTTTGCCCTGGAAAGCGGATTCTTGTGTCACGCACGCTGCCAATTCTTCGATCGTGGGATGCAGAATCAACGCGGCGAGCGGCAATTTCCGCCCGAAAGCGCGCTCGATCCGTGCCGTTACATCCGCAGCGAGAAGGGAATTGCCTCCAACGTCGAAAAAATTGTCGTGGACGCCGCGCGCAGGACCGCGCAACACTTCCTGCCAAATCGCGGAGACCTTGCGCTCCGCCATGTTGCGCGGCGCCATGTTGCGCGGCGCCGCAGATGCCGGACTCTCCGGCGCGGTCTGTTCGGTCGCGCGTGCGGACTCCAACGTTTCCAGCAGTGCGTTTGCCAGGTGTTGAACACCGGGCGCATGCGTCCAGGCTCCGCGCTCGGCTCCCGGGACGATCACTTCGCGAAATTCGCCGGCGGCCCACTGACGGCACACCTGCGACCGCGCTTCATTTTCACGAGGGATGTTTTGTGCGTCGAGCATCACCGTCATGGCTCCAGCGTACGGCACCGGCTGGTATTGCGCCGCTATCCTGGTGTGCATGTCGCGGACAGCGTCGTTGCCGTAGTACGCAATTTCTTCTTCTTCTGTCAGGGGCGCGGGCTGGCGGCGCACACGAACCAGTCCCAAGGGCGCGCGGACCTTACGCTCGAAGTCGCGGAACAAGCTGTAGAGCAGCTTCACCTTCCGGCCAAGCGGCGCGCGCGGCAGTTCTTCCTTGCGGCGGCGGATCTCTTGCTCCAACGCTCCCGCCAAACCCACCTTCCCCGGAATCACGGTATCGAGCAGGATAAGCGTGCGCACTTCATCGCCCGCGGCGCGCAGTTGTTGCGCCATTTCCAACGCCACCAGCGCGCCCCAGCAGAATCCGCCCAAATCGTAAGGGCCTGCGGGCCGTTGCCGCTTCAATGCGGCAACTAAATCCGCAGCGAACAACGGAATCGTGTACGTCTCCGCGTCCACTTCCTCGGCTCGTGGCGTTTCAAATGCGCAAAAGGGCATGCGTCCTTTGAAGTACGTCGCCAGTTCGCGCAGACTCATTGCGAGTCCGCCCGCGCCCGGCACGCAGAAGAATGGTGCGGACGTTCCTGACTGCAGTTCGATCACCCGTATGTGCTGGAAGGTGACTTCTTGCGTCACACATGCGACGAGTTTTTCAATCGTGGGATTCTGGATCAGCGCGACGAGCGGTAATTTCCGGCCGAATCCTTTCTGAATTCGTACTGTGAGGTCGACGGCCAGTAGAGAATTCCCCCCAATCTCAAAAAAATCATCGTGAATGCCGGGCGTGACACCGGGCAAAACCTCCTGCCAGATCGCGGCCATCCGGCGTTCCGCTTCGTTGCGCGGCGCGACAAATCCCGGCCGCTCGGCGCCTTTTTCCGCCGCCGCGAAGCGCGCCGAGAGTTCGCGCCGCATCACTTTGCCGCCGGCGTTGCGCGGCAGCGTGTCGAGGAAATAAATCCGCGCGGGCGTCGCGAAATCCGACTTGCGCCCGGCCACAAACCGCCGCAAGTCGCGTTCGGATACCTCACAACCGGCGCGCAAAACCACCGCGGCGGCGATTTCTTCTCCGAGCCGCGCGTCGGGAACGGCGAAACACGCGGCGTCGGCCACCGCGTCGTGGGCGCGCAACGCTTCTTCCACTTCCAGCGGGGAAATCTTCTCGCCGCCGCGATTGATCGTTTCCTTCTTGCGGCCGGTGATGAACAAATATCCGTCGGCGTCGAGATATCCCAGGTCGCCCGTGCGAAACCAGCCGTTCGAGAACACTTCGCGATCGGCGTCCGGCGAGTCCTCGTAACCGCTCATCACGCTCTCGCCGCGCAACAGCACTTCGCCGGTTTGCCCGGGCGGCAACGGGTCGCCGTGCTCGTCGGCGATCGTGTCTCCCGCGATCATGATCTCCGCGCCGAGCGATTTTCCCACCGATCGCGCCTTGCGCGCCTGCGGCGGCTGCGGATTGCAGAACGTGTGCGTCGCGGTTTCGGTGAGTCCATAGCCTTCCACCACCGCCGCGCCCAATGCGTCTTCGAGCTCGCGCATCAATTCGGCCGGAAGGCTGGCCGCACCCGAGTAGATCCAGCGCAGCCGGCCCGGCGGCAGCCTCCCGCCGTCGCGAATTCCCGCCAAAATCGCGCGATGCACGGCGGGAACGGCGGAGTAGCACACCGGATCGAACGTCGCCATCCACTCGCGGAAAAGCGCGGGCTGAAAACCCGCAGTGCAGACGGCCGCCGCGCCCGCCCACCACGACACCAGCGGTCCGCCGAGAAATCCGCCTTGATGGGATAACGCGCGCAGCGACAGGTTGCGATCGCCGGGCCGCAAGCCCCAGGAATGCGCCAGATTGCGCGCGCTTGCAAGAACGTTACGATGCGTCAGTGGAACTTTTTTCGGCTCCGACGTGGTGCCGGACGTTCGGAAAACGAATGCGACGTCGCCGGGTTGCGGATCACCCGCGGCGGGCGCGGGATGCCCGGCGGTTTTTCCGGCGAGACGGAAGATTCCCGCTTCCCCACCCTGGGGAGCCAATTCGAAAACGAAAAGTCTTAGCGCGGCCGCCGCTTCGCGCGCCGGCGACGGATCACCAGCCGGCACCATCACGGCGACGACCCGAAGACTCGCGAGGAGACTCTCGTATTCCGGCTGGTGGAGCAGCGGATGCAGCGGGCAGGCGATGAAATAACACGACACCGCCGCTTGCGCCGCGGCGGCGTGCGATCCATCCGGCAGCACGATGGCGATGCGCGCGCCGCGCGGCACGCCGAAGCCGCGCAAACTTGCGTCAATCGACTGTACTTGTTCCCAAAGGTGCGCGTAGGTCAGCGGCTGGAGTCCCGGGGCGAGCAGTGCTTCCGCCTGCGGACGCCGCGCCGCCTGCGCGCGCAGCAACTCGGCCATGGTGAGCCGGCTGATGTCGGAGTCCGGCATGTGAAGGCCATCGTAGCACACGGCCGCGATGCTCCGGCGCCGCGCCGAAAGTCGGTGCTGTCTCAGTCTGAATTTCTAGCCGCTCCGCCGCTACTTCGTGCGGAAAGGCTCTTGCCTTTCCGAATGGAGTTTGGACATTGTCTCGTTCCACGTTGGCGAGTGTTCGGTTACATTCTGTCCCCGAGCCTGCGCAGCAGGCGGTATTTCCGTCGATCACATCGCTATCGGTTGGAGTTGATGCGAGCGAGCCTGCGCAGCAGGCGGTACAACGTTAGCCCCAGGCGTCAGCCTGGGGAAACCC
>Ga0070734_10005445_pt1 | contig 11240 bp, 9 predicted proteins | sample Coa_R1_8_FD_66444 | JGI IMG/M metagenome (GOLD analysis project Ga0070734, IMG submission 66444) | Surface soil microbial communities from Centralia Pennsylvania, which are recovering from an underground coalmine fire - Coalmine... | ecosystem: Environmental > Terrestrial > Soil > Unclassified ...
AGGCCCGGCAGGTGCATCAGGCAGACCGGCGCGCCCAGATCGGCCACCAGGGCGGCCATCTGCGGATCGGCCCGCAGGGCGCTGATGTCGTTGACCATGACCGCGCCGGCGGCCAGGGCGCGGCGGGCGACGGCGGCTTTATAGGTGTCCACCGAGAGAGGCAGGGCGGGCAGGCGCGCGGAAACAGCTTCGAGGACCGGCAGGATACGGCGCAGCTCTTCTTCCGGGTCGAGGGGAGCGCGGGTGGCAAAAGTGGCGGGGCGCGTGGATTCGCCCCCGACGTCGAGGATATCGGCGCCCTCCGCCGCCATCTGCTCGGCTCGTGCCGCCGCAGACTCCGCGTCGAAAAAACGCCCGCCATCCGAAAAAGAGTCCGGCGTGACGTTGAGGATGCCCATCACGAGCGTGCGCCGGCCCGCGCGGGCCTCGGCCAGCAGGGAGCCCAGATGGGCGGCGGAAGGACGGCCGGCGAGGGAGCTTGCGCTCAGTTGTAGCGGATCGGACGGCACGGCGGGGGCAGCTCGGGGAGGGTCTGATCGCCGAATTCGGCCAGGATCAGATTGCCCAGGTCCGTCAGGAGGAAGCCGCGCTCGTTGATCGCCTTCACAGCGTTGCGCGCCAGCTTGGCCCGGAAGATGGTATCGTCCAGCGCCAGGATGAAAATCTGGCTGAGCTGGTAGGCATCCAGGGTGTCCAGCGCCTCCTGCGCCGCCTCCGAGTCCGGTCCGTCGGGGTCCAGGCGCACCGCTTGCATGAACTCGGCAGCCGCCAGCCCGACCTGGCCCTTGTGCTGGCAGAGCAGTCCCTTCTTGAAACGATGCGCGGCGTTGCGAGGATCGAGGCGGACCAGCCGGTTGAGCACGCGCATGGCCGCGTCCACGTCTCCGAGCTGGATATAGGCGGAGCTGAGCGTATCGTGGGCTGGGATATGCCGGGGAGCGATCTTCAAGATCGCCTGGCTGGCGGCCAGGGCGCGCTCCGGGTCGCCGACCTCGATGGCGATCTCCATCCACAATTCGTACGCCGGCAGGCGCGCCGGGTCCAGGTGGATCGCCTGGTCTACGGTCGCAAACGCGCGCGCCCATTGCTGGGTCTCGCGGTAGATACCGGCGATGCGCAGGGTGCAATCGTAATCGTCGGCGCCCGCCGCCATCGCGCGGTTGAGGCTGGCGATCGCCTTGCCATACTCTTGCTCTTCGATCAACGCTTCCGCCCGGCGCAGGCAGCGCTGCCAGGCGCCTCGGGGGGTGCGACCGGGGGGACAGAGCGGCGCGCTGTCAGAGGAGGACACGGCGTTCTGTATAGGCATCGGTTGGCTCCTGGACCCTATCGGTTTCGCGCTTCTGTATCGTATGTTCGGTAAGGCTACATCGGGTTCCTGCCCGGAGTCTTGCCTTTTTCTACAGGTTTTAGCGAAAAAAGTTTTTCAAGCGGGCAAAAACTTCGGTCTGGCGCCTCCACGCGCGAAGCTCTCCGGGGCTTTCGCGCGGGAAGCAGGATTCTTCCCCGCGCATACCCAAAGGTGAATCCGCAGAAGCGCCCGGAGGAGACATGATGGCCACCATACGATGCCCGCACTGCGGGGCGAGCAACCAGGACGTTACGGAACAGGATGCCTGCTGGAAGTGCGGCCAGGTCCTCGGCGCGCCGGCGGAAGCCGCGCCCGCTCCGGCAAGCGCCCCACCGCCGGCGACCGGCAGCGCGCCCTTGTCGAGCGCGCCACAGCCGCAGGCCGGCCCGCCCCCAGCTCAGGTCGAAGCCAGCCCGCCTGTTACCCCGGCTCCCGCGCCCCTTCAAAAGACCAGCCCGGCGCGGCCCATCGTTCCCCTGATCGTCTTCTTCCTCATCCTGATTGTCATCGCGATCATCTTGCTGGCGCTCCACCGCTAACGCAAGCGCCGCGCCGCTTCTGGCGCTATCGCCAGGTGTTGAAAACGCCCGGCCTTCTTTTTTCGGGTATTGAAAATACCCGGCTGGAAAGGCCCCCAACCCCAACCCCTCCCCCAAGTTTGGGAGAGGGGGGACGCCATTGAAAGCAGGGTGCGTCCGCCAGGACGCTTGTTTTGTAAAGACAGAGGTTTTCAACCTCTGGAAAAGGTCGGTCGGTGTAAATGGCGGCCTCGTGAGGATGTGGTATAATAATGGGGTATAGAATTCGCACAGCGTCCTAACCCACAATGGCTGGAGGTGCCGGATGGCCAAGAAAGATTCCAAAACAAACGTTACCGCGCGCGCGGAATTGAAGGCGCAGCAGGCGATCTGCCGCTTCTGTGGCAAGAAGCCGGAAGTCGTGCGCCTGCTGACCCCCTCGGGGAAAGCCCAGATGTTCCGCAAGTGCTGCGCGTCCTCTTAAGACCGCGTTTCCTTACGCTTCCTAAAAAGCCCGCCTCTTAAACAAGAAGCGGGCTTTTAGCATTTCCACCAGGGACGGATCATGACGGTGGCCACCCCAGCCCATAGCACGAATGCCATCGAAATCTTTGTCGAGACTGTCCAGGCCTGTCGCAATGCTATTCCCATGATGCCCCGCAGCGCCAACGACAAAGAGTATTTTGCCCAGGACTGGTTTGAACAGCGTCTACAGAGATTGAGCCTTCCCTATGTTCAGCAGGGCCGGAATAGCTACCCGGACTTCATTGTCAATGGGCCAGGCGCAAGCGAAGGATACGAGATCAAGTCGCTAACCTTTACGAAAGGCCGGCCCGCCCGGACGGATATTGACTTCAACAGCACCATCCCGTCCGGCTTCAAAGATAACCGGCATGTCTTCCTGGTTTTCGTTCTTTATACCGGCGCTGGCAACGCTCCTCGCCCGATCCATAGCATTACCATTGCCCACGCTGACCTCATCAATGCCGACCATGCTCTCGCAGATGAGCATCTGAACGTCTCCATTCGTCAGTTCGGCTCTTATGCTGATGGCTTTATCCGCAATCGAAAGATGTATGTTTTCCCCCATCCTATCACGATTGATTCAAGTGGGCTTGGAAAGCAGCGCCTCATCGTGCCTCAAAGTTGGGGTATCGGCGATTCCCGTCTCAGAAAAGTAAACTCCCTCGCGCGTACCATAGCCGCTCAAGCGGTAGATAGCTATACCATTCTCCTGCACGGACGCAGCCAGGCGCAAGCGCATTATGTGCCCTACGCCAACGCTGGAAGCCAGTTACTCTTTGATGTATTTGAAGCGATTTGACCTTCGTTCCATTAACAGGAGCTCTAGCTGTGGAGAGTTTGATGGTTTTGCCGGGCTGCTTTGCTCGGCATAGATGCCTTCTATTTGCGACGACACCTCGGATAGCATCGTTTGGGTCCAATCCTTTGACTGGGCGCGCCATGCCATGCTATGCGCTTTCAGGAACCCGCCCATGAGGATGACGCGCACGTCGCCGCGCGAGAGCTTCATGCCGATCTGGTTATAGCGGGCAATCATTTGCTTGGCCTGGGCGGTAATGGCGGCAACGGATAGATTACCGCGCTCCCTACTTACAGAGACTTCCTGCTTGCAGACAAGGATCAGATCCAGGTTGATCGGCTCTTTAGCTTGCTGTTTCGGGACCGAGAGCGCCATCTCGGCTTTCACCGGATGCGCCGCCACGACGGTTAGCCCCGCGTGCTCGATCGCCGATGCGACCGCAAGCCAGGCTTCTTCGCGCGCATGTTGGAAGGTGAAAGCGAGCAGGCCGTGAGGCTTAAGGACGCGCGCGCATTCTTTCAAGACATTGCCCAGCAGGCTTCCGAACTCTTCCGCGTCTCTTCCCTGCACTTCGCGCTCGCTTCGGCTGGTAAGCGGTTGAAATGCCGGTTCTGTCTCCTTGACTCCCATTTTCAGCCAGGCATAAAAGAAATCGGCTAATTCCGAGTAGTGGACATTGTCAAAATAGGGTGGGTCCGTGACCACCAGATCCACAGATGCCGCAGGGATGGGCAAGCTGCTGGCGTCATTACAGAGCAACAGAGCATCGGCAGCATTCCCGGCGATCTCTTGAAACGTGGAGGCCATTATCGGCGTTAGCGGCCGATTAAGGCCATAGATTTTTTTGCCGGTCACTTTGCCGTTTTCGCAAAAAGCCCGCAGCTCAAATGGATTCTCGCAGTAGCGCTTGCCGGTGAGCAGCCGCCGCTCAAATAGTGTGGAGAAGGAACCGCTGCTTTTTTCGGTCCCCCACGGATTGGCTTCCAGAGGAGTCCGTTCCGGTTTCAGAATGTGGTGGGAGAAAAGCGGACGTACAGCCCCGGTCCCTTCCCCTTTGAAGGAGCAGAACATATTGTTCCATTCCAGAACACCGGAGAAGAGCAGCAGCAGGCACTCGCGCGCATTGCGGTCCGGTTCCTTGAGAATCCCGTCCAGCAGGGTCCCCAACGTGTAAAGCTGCCGGTCATTAAACATATCGCGCCAAAAGCGATAGTTATAGCTTCTGGCTTGATCGGTATTGTAGCCGGGAGGAATCGCCTCTTCCGGAATGGGCAGATCGCCTTCATGGAGCGCGCAGGCCGCTTCCGCGTAGAGCGCCCGGTCTGCATCCTCCGCACGCTTGTAGACCTTTCTGCCATCGGGCAACAGGAGCATGAGCGCATACATGTCATGGGCAGGGATGGCAGACGAGCCGCGCACTACATCCAGAATTTTGTGTCTCCTGCCGCATGTCTCGCACCGGAAGGAAGAGCCTTCTACAGGACCCGCCTGCGGATCAAACGATCTCTGACAGGCCCGGCATGTGGCGACATGGGATGTATAGAGAACAGAGTTCACTTCCCCACAACAGGGACATATTGCCCAGGAGGCTGGCTGTCTTTGCGGGTAGGCGTTCGACGAGAATATCCACTTGCTGAAAAGTCGTGTCTTTTCCTTGCAGGAGGGACAGGCCAGAGTTTTGACCCAGAAAGTATACAGCAGATCTGCCGATTCGCCATGATACGAAGCGCGATAGAATCGCCGTACTTTCGATCCGACCCGCGTTTCCAGGCGCGCATAAGCCGCCCGAAGATCCGCTTCGCTGCACGGTTCCAGCGCCTTTTTGACCTGAAAATAGGCGACCGGGTTAATATCGACTCCGATGGCGCGGCAACCGAGTTTTAACGCCTCTCCTACCGTCGTGCCGCTTCCCATGAACGGATCCAGCACAATGCAGTCCCGGAAATGCTGACGCTGGTAGAATTCGCTCCACACATCGGCGTCAGCGCCCAGGTTACCTGCCAGAAGAATGGCGCGGAAGATAGATCCCAGACGGGTAGCCCACCACTTATGGATGTGATAAACCGGGCGGTTTACCTCTTTGCGCCAGCTTTCGAGTTCGGCCAGGGCGCTCAGCTGCTCTATGGGCAAATCTATCTCAAGCGCGCTAGGGAAGTTCATCTGAATACCTGTCTTGTTTAAGTTTACCAGGCTCTACAACAGACAGAGAGCGCCTACTGCCCGTTGACGAATGAATTTTAGACATTACCAGACAATTTACCTGCATAGGCAAAGAGCCGACATTTCCGCCTGCAGGGCTTATGACATCGATTTATATCGATCCAGATGATAAAATGGCCGGCAGGAGCTGACCTGCCGGCCATAGAACCGCTTTCTCTTAGAGCGGGGAAGTAAAAGAGTTGGTCGTGCCGTTGATGTAGTGGATCACGATCTGCGAGTAGGCGCTCTTGCTCGTGCGGGTAAGGGTCATCTGCGCCGGTGGCTCGGTGATCGTCTTCTCCGTCAGCGTCTTCCCATCCTGATCCAGCAAGGCGAAGGTGATGCTGGAAACCATCGCATTATCGCCCTGCCAGCTCATAAAGACCTTGTTGTTGGCCTGCCAGCGCACCGAGACCGTATCGTTGGTGCGCGGAATGGCGGTCTGATTGGCCGCGGCGTTCTGGGCGGCCGCATTGGCGTCATACGTATAGGCGGTATTGCCATACGGGTAGTTGTACAGGTAGGGGTTCTGGTAGCCGTAGGCGCCGTACCCCATATCGTAAGGGTTATAGGCGCCGTAGTTGCCGTAGCCCGGCCCGTAAGGATTGTACCCCCCATAGAGCGAGCCCAATCCCCCGTTGATGGGCAGAAAGCCGCCATACGTGTAGCCCGGCAAGAAGACGACCTGCGCGCGCGCTCCGATCCCCATCAGGCCCAGCGCCAAAACCGCCAGGAAGGTGGTCCCTATGCGTTTGACTGTCATTTTGCTATCCCTCCCTTAGCCATCATTTTGTGGACATGCCCTGTCCCCAAAGAAGGCGGCGCCTCTGACGGGCCGGACGGCAGCCTTGCGAACGCCGTTTTCGATCCCGGAGCGTCGCCGGTTTTTGCTCACTCTTAAGACTGATGGGGCCGGGGCGAAGTTCCTCTTTCTCCCGCCGGGAAACGCTCGCCTGCGCCACAGCCCCGGCGGTCCGGCATAAAAAATGGATAGAAGTCAGTTGTTGGCAAAATGCTGCCTTATAAAGCCCTTGCCGGTAATTTTTCCGATAAATTCCGGCGCCGGACCCCAATTTACCTTGACACCCGATTCGCCGATATGCCAAACTAATTAATGACCGAGCAAATAGCAGTGCGCCAAAATGCAGGAACAACGGCCAAAGCTGCATCGTCATGTGCTTGGCGCTCTGTTAGTTCTCGGCGCGCCTGGTACCGAACGCAACACGACGGCAAGACCCAGTCCGGAGGCTCTAGTTCAGTATCGGAGCTGCGCAGAGAAGCGGGATACACAGGGAAACTCTTCTCTCGCCTTCCTCCTCAATCCTTGAACGCGGCCTCTCCAGGTCTGAGTTGACCGGCGGTTTGCTACGGTGCCCGGCATGCGGGACGCGCGGCGAGCGGTGATCCCGCGCTTCCCGGTGTCAACCCTTCACCGTTCATGGAGGAGCAAGTATGAGAAAGGTTTGGCCCTTTCTGGGCGTAGCCCTCTCAGCCCTCGCACTGGCTTGGAGCCTCCCCGCAACGGCACAGGACAATGGAGGCCAAGCAGCTAACCCTGCTGCGGCTCAACCGTTCCGCGATGTGCCGGATACCCACTGGGCTTACCAGGCCGTCACCGACTTGCAGCAGAAAGGCATCCTCATCGGTTACCCCGATGGATACTTCCGCGGCAAGCGCACTCTGACCCGCTACGAGTTCGCCGTGGCTCTGGAGCGGGCCCTGAAGAGTCTCCCACCTCCCGGCACAGGACCACAAGGCCCTCCCGGCGAAGCCGGACCCGCCGGCCCTCCCGGCCCTCCCGGCATGACCCCCGACGAGGTGGCGGAGCTGCGCCGGCTCACCGACGAGTTCAAGAATGAGCTGGCTTCCCTGGGCAACAACGTCCGCGATATCAACAATCGCCTCGACCAGCTTGCCCGCGACGTCGCCGACATTCGCAGCCGCCTGGAGCACATGATCCAGTTCAACGGCAACTTCTTTGTCGGCGCGCGCGCCGATCGCTCCCGCTATGGGTTCGTGGACTACAGCGGCGCTGCCCGGCCTGCCGGCGCAGGGCTGCTGGACAGCACGAACATCGCCAACGACTTCCAACTGGAAGCCCATGCCCACCTGCCGGGCGGCGTCATGTTCAATGGCAGCCTGCTGGCCTCTAACTACATTGGCTACCGGGGTGGGGAACTGGGCGTGACGCCTGTGGCCGCCATTGTCCCCAAAGGCAATGCAGAGGCCGTCGGTCTCTACCAGGCTGAGCTGGACATCCCCATCGGGTCGTTCGGCGCCAACACCATGCTCACCGTCGGGCGCTTTAAGCACCAGGTGACTCCGCTGACCTACTTCCGGCCCAACACCGACGCCTACTTCGACGTGCCGTGGTATGATGACGGCAGTTTCGTCGAGGACGGCTTCAAGCTGGCCAGCAAGTTCGGCAGCGCGACGACCAGCCTGTGGGCCGGACAGTACGACACCACCAATACGACGCTCAGCGGCCCTATCAACCAACCCATCGTCGGCGCGGCCTTCGGACCCCGGCTTTTCACCGCCGGCCCCTACGCAGGCCTCGGCAACGGGCTGTTCCCGAACCGACCGATCGGGACCGGCCTGGAAAACAATGGGGCGATCCTGGCGAACAAGTCGGCAGGCGTTCATATCGGCATCCCGCTCTTCCATTTCGGAGAGGCGGGCCTCACCCTTATGGACTTTACCACCAGCAAGTTCGAGGCGCTTCCCCTGACGGCCTTTAACCCCTTCAACAACGTGGTCGTCTACGGCGCTAACGTCCGGCTCAACGCCATCGGGCACTTCCTGGTCTCCGGCGAGTGGGCCAAGAGCGTCACCCAGGTAGACTATCACATTGGCGATGGACTGCCCAACAACGACAACAACGCCTTCCTGCTCAACGCCGGCTACACCAGCGGGCCGCTGGCCGCGACGATCGGGTACATGTACATTGACCCGCGTTTCGGCGCTCCGGGCTACTGGGATAAGATCGGCGCCTGGTACAATCCGACCAACGTCGCCGGTCCGTTCGTGAACGTGCATTACAACTTCTCGAACGCGATCCAGGGTTACCTCGGCGGCGAGTTCTTCGAGGGCGCCCGCAATCGCGGCGCCGGAAGCGCGGGAATAGCCCCCGGCACGCCGATCGGCACCGGCATCGTCGGCAACGGCTTCGGCATCGGAGACAAGATCTACCGCGGCACGGCCGGCGTCAAGTGGAACCTCTCCCGGATGGTCAACCTGCGCGCCGACTATGAAGGCGACTTCTGGGACTTCGGTCCCAACGACTCCGGGACCGGCGCACATGCCAAGCCGATCGAGCAGTACGTCACGTTCGGCGCCGGACTCAACCTGGCGAGCAACACCGTCCTGAAGCTGGCCTACCAGATCATCAGCGTCCGTGACGTTGGTGGTGGGTTCGGCGGCCTCTACGATGGTGGCGGCCCCTTCGACAACGTCGGCTCCCCGTTCGCGGTGCCCGGCGGCGTGACCAACGCTTCGGTCTTCACGACCCAGGTGGCGGTCCACTTCTAAACGGTTCGCTTCCACGGCGGCTTATCGCAGCGCCGAGGGAACGACATCTACCCTCCCCGCTCTCTTTTTCCAGGGAGCGGGGAGTTTTGTTTGGGGAACTTTTATCCCGCCGCGAACGTCCTTTTTGCGCGTCTCCTTTCGGACCATTCCCACCGTCCGAAGCCACCCGACCGGCGCGCTCCCGATGGAACGGTTCCCCTGGAGATGAACGTATTTTATGATATAACCGCCCGGCATGAACCAGCAGCCTGATAACGGCGTATCCTGGAAGGAAAGGATGAGCAGAATGACCTCCGAGAAAGCCACAGCGCAGCGGGCGCTGATTTGCGAAGATGAAGGCGTGGCGGTCATGGCGATTCGCAAGGCGCTCACCCGCGCCGGCTATGAGGTGGTGGGAGAGGCCGTGGAAGGCCGCCAGGCGATCGAGCTTGCCAGAGACCTCGCCCCCGATTTGGTGCTCATGGATATCAATATGCCCGGCCCCGTGGACGGCATCGCCGCCACCCGCGAGATCCTGCAGAACCAGCCGGTGCCGATCATCATGCTGACCGCCTACAGCGACAACGCCTACGTGGATGCCGCCCTGGACGCAGGCGCCTGCGCCTACCTGGTCAAGCCGGTCACCAGCGAGCAGTTGATCCCCGCTATCCGCACGGCCATCGCCCGCTTTCATACCCTTCAGACCGCCCTGCAGGAAGCCACGGACCTGCGTGACGCGCTGGAGACGCGTAAGCTCGTCGAGCGTGCCAAAGGCATCTTGATGGACCGCCGCCAGCTCGCCGAGAGCGACGCCTTCCATGCCATTCAAAAGATGAGCCGGGACAAGTGCCAGACCATGCGCCAGACGGCTCTCGACATCATTAAAGCCAGCGAAATTCTCTGAACCTTCCCCCCTGCCATAACCTATTGCCTTTCCAGAAAGGGACGGGTATACTGAGCCTGCTTGCGCGCAGCCGCGCGCATCGGTGGCAGTCTCCCGGAAGGCAGCGCCTTCCCGAACGGAAAGGCACGATGAGTCTAGGCGAGGACAGAAGTCAGGGCGGCGTAGCCGAAGGGCTGCGCGCCGTGGAGAAATTCTGGCAGGCGCGCCTGCCGGAACCATTCCGCATTCTCTACACGAATTTCGCCAAGCCGTTCCTGGCCCCGTGCGAGTTCTTTCCTCTGGAGGCTATCGCCGGCGGCGCCGGGCGCAGTTTCGGAATGCTTCCCCAGTATCTGCCTTTCGGCCGCGCCGTGGACGAGAGCGGCCTGTATGGCTTCTACCTGACCCCCGATAACGCGCCGGGCCGCTGGCCCGTTCTCTTCTGGGACGAGGACGAGATGTACCTGCGTCCCGTCTCCTCCGATTTTGAAGCCTTTCTCCGTCATTGCGTGCTGGTCGGCCGCTATGAGATGGAAGAGCAGTGGCCGGACAATGTCTATGACTGGCAGGAAGAGTCCGATGTGCGTGAATTTGCCCGACTCCTGAACCTGCCCGAGGCGCTGCTGCTCAGCGCCATCCCCCGCAACGATACCGAGCTGTACGAGCGGCTGGCCTGCTCGGACCCGCAGGACGCGTTCAGCCTGTGCCACCTGGGCTGCATCCGGCGGGCGCGGGGAGATGGCGAGCGTGCCCTCGATTTCTTCCACCGGGCCAGCGAAGCCGCGCCCTGGTTCGGGGACCCCCCGTACCTGGTCGCCGACATCTACCGCGAGCGCCAGAACTTCGCGCGGGCCGTCCAGAGCTGGTGGGCGGTGGTGCAGCGGATGCTGCCCCTCTGCACCCGCACCTGGGAATGGGACCTGGGCGAGGACCACCCGGAGGCGGACATCTACGAAGTGGCCGCCGACGGACTGGCGCAGTACAGCGAAATGGTAGACGCCGACACGAAGAGCCATCCGCTCTGGCAAGTCGTGGTGCATAAGGACCCGTACGACCCGGAAGCGCGCGAGGCCCTGGGCGACGCGCTGCTGGCCGCCAACGACCTCGCCGGCGCCGAGCGCGAATACCTCAATGCGCTCTCGCTCTGCTGCTCCGACCGCGACCGCCGCCCGGAACGTCTCTACGCCGCCCTCATCCGCCTTTACGAGCGCACCGAGAGCCGCCGCGACGCGGCTCTGGCCCGCTTCGACAGCACGCTGCCCCGCCCCACCGTCTAAACCGATTATCTCGTCTTGACACAACCTGTGATTTGTGCGAAAATGAGGCCGACGAGGAGGGGAGGACTATGAGCCGAGCGGCCCAGCAGCGCGCCGCCATCCGCCGCCTGACCGAGGCCCTGACCGCGCCACTGCCCGCAGCCGACGTGCAGCAGATCATCGTCGAGGAGGCCCATCG
>Ga0070734_10005447_pt1 | contig 11235 bp, 9 predicted proteins | sample Coa_R1_8_FD_66444 | JGI IMG/M metagenome (GOLD analysis project Ga0070734, IMG submission 66444) | Surface soil microbial communities from Centralia Pennsylvania, which are recovering from an underground coalmine fire - Coalmine... | ecosystem: Environmental > Terrestrial > Soil > Unclassified ...
GAGCTTCTTGAAGCCGAAGTGCCCTTCCGCGTCTGTGATCGCGTCCCGCCACTGCGGGGCGCCCATCGCCAGAAGGCTCGCCCGCACCTTCACGTTTGGCTCGGGGAGCCCGCCGGGCTGGCTCACAAGCCGTCCGACGAGGCCGCACGCGGGTCTTAAATGGATCGGCCAGTCGCGAGTGACACCCTCGCCCGAGAAGTTCACCGTCGGTGAAGCGTACGTGTCTACCGCCTCGTCCGGGCACGTCACGAAGAGCTGCTCGTGCGCGTTGTAGGTCAGCGCGATATTCCCGGAGCCGTCGGCGGTGAACTCGTGGCGGGAGCGCAGCTCCGGCGGGCATGCTCCGAGCGGATAGAGTACAAGCCGTTGGCCGGCCGCCGGTTTCCCCTGCGGGTCGAACACATGTACGAGGCACTTCGAGGTCGGCGGCAGCCGCAATTGGAACGCCCCGGCTGCGCCGCGTACGTCCATCTCGACCTGCTCGCCATGCGGCCCGAAGGCAATGAGCCGGGACTCCTCATAAGTACGCGTGATTGGCCGCTTCGGAAAAGAAAAGTGGCCATTGGAATCCGTCGTAACCTTGCCCAGCAGCTGCGTCTCGAACCCTGTCGTGAGGCGCCAGGTCAGGACCACTTCGATTCCGGCAGCCGCTTTTCCCTCGCGGTCGAGAACGAAACCCTCAAGGGGGGCATCCTCCCGGCGCGGCTGGTGCCCGGCACGCCACGGTGACAGGAGCCAAGCCCCGAGCAGCGGGATAAACCACACTGGGATTTGCCGGATCGTCATTGTTCCGCTATGCGCGCCCCTTGCCTTGCCGGGCCTTGCGCACGAAGGTTCGGTTTACGTGATTCAATCTCGAGCAGGCGAATCATCTGGAATCGGTTCGCTGTATTGTTGGCATGCGGAGAATTCGAGGGGTCGCCCTCAGTGTACGACGTTCGGGCTTGCTCGCTCCAGGTAGGCGCTAGTGCAGTTTGACACTGCGCACTGCCCGCGCTGGCTAGGCGCGTAGCGCTGCATATCCTACGTCACCCTTCGACGAGAATCGGTGCAGCCATACGGAGCCGCCCAGAGGTGTACCAGTGGATGCGGCATCCAATCGTATACTTCAACCGTGATAGCCGGTGTCATAGCTTTGGCAGTGGTTGGTCCGTATGGTCAGGCTCGATATGCAGCATCCCTCGTTGGTGAATGGTCGCCATGGTCGATTACCTCCGGGGACACAGTGCGTAACCATCCCGTGCACGCAACCGGGAGGCTAGTTTTCAAGCGCAACGGGACCTTTGCGTCAATTCACAATGGAAGTTGGTTGGGAGACGCTTCGGGCACCTACCAGGTCCGTGGCAATTGGATATCTCTCAAGTACACGCTCCCGGCGACGACCGTAGGAGGGAAGAAGACTCGTCAGAAGTTTGATCCCAAGTTCTACTTGCGGGCCGGGCAAATATGGCAGGACGGCGGTTTGTGTGCCGACGGAAGTTTCATCTACGTGCGCCCGGGGAAGAAACCTAGAATGCCGCATTCATACAAGGACTGGCCGCACTTCCCGGATTTCAGTCCGTAGGCTAGGAATTGCCGTCAACGCCAGGGCTCTGGGGGTTGCACCGGCATCCGATGCTAGGGGTTGCCCGCTCTAGGTGGGCGCACCGTTCTGAATCTCGGAAGTCGCCTATCGACGCGAAGCGGCGCAGCCAAGCAATGCGTGGGTACGGTGCCGGGCGGCGGACATCGGTGGTTTCAGTCGCCCGAGGGCGCTGGTGTAACTTCGAACGCCAGCGAACAAGTCTCGCCAGATTCGACCTCACACGTGTGACGGACGCCGTCGATTTCCAGTGTGTAGCGACCAGGCTGGAGGTTGAGGTCAATCACGCCGTCTGCGCCAGACAATTTTCCGACCGACGTCATGAACTTCTGCGTGCCCTGCTCCCACTTTGCCGATACATATTGGTCGCCGGCCGGCCGATGGGTGATGGAGTTGGTGACAAGGCACCGAACGTGACCCGGCGTGCTGAGTTTAAAGATTGGGATATAGACCATTGCCCCTTCGGGCGCGTCCTCAGACCATACGGAGTCCAGCTTTATGCCGAAGCGCGGGTCGCGAACCCTGACGGAGTAGGGTCCAGGACGAAGTTGGTGAAACTCGAAGTGGCCTGACCTGTCCGTGGTGACGGGCGGGTAAAGGTCGGGTGGCCCGTTCACCAGCTGTGTCAGGACGACGGCGACATTCGGTATGCGCTCGCCGGACTCGGCGGACTCGACGCTGCCGACGATGGTGATCGCTTTCTCCAGCCGAATCTCCTGGTCGAGCGTTTCGGCTTCGGCGGGGAAGTAGACGATTCCATGGTTGTACGAACTGAGCCGCACGTCCGAATTCCGTAGGAAGACACCCTCACGAGGATTTCCGACGAACTCACACACTCCGTTTGCGTCGGTGACGGCGCTGAAGCGTGCGGCAAGCGGGGGCGGGAGGTCCCCAGCCATATAGCTTTGCATCGGTTCGTTCGCCAGTGGTTTGCCGCCCGGATCGAGCAGGTGGACTCGCAGAGTCGCGGCCCGGGGAAGCACCAGCTCTACATCAGAGTTAGGGTTCGGATTCGACACTGCCGTTCCTCGGTTAGGCGCCGTGGCCCAAATACGGTCTCGAATCCACTTCGTTTTGTAGTCGCCAATGTGAGCGATGAAGTGGCCGCCTTTGTCGGACTTGGTCGTTTCGACCACGTCGCATTTGTCCCCCTTGATGTCCCACTGCGTAACATACACGTCCGCGCCGGCCACCGCATTGCCGTGCTCGTCCTGGACCACACCAGACAGAGCCCAAGTCTTGCGCCCTTGGCCCAAAGTCGCGCCGATGGCTGCGAGCATGACAAGGAGGCTTGCTGCTCGAATCACGCGGATTATGAGTCGGCGCCTACGCACGGGTTCATTGTAAGCGGATTTCTTGTAACTCCTAGAGCCGCTCTAGGTAGGCGCATCGCTCTGCATGTCGCGGGTCACCTATCCAAGCGGCGGCGCAAGTCGAAGCGAAGCGACGGCAGGAAGCCCATCCGACCTTGGAAGAACACTCTTTATAATGGAGTCATGAGTCGTCGGATGGTTTGGGTTGCGTCGAGCTTGATATGGGGGATGTACGCGCTGGCGCTTTACCTCCCCGCCGTCAGGATCCTCCCGCACCACACGCTAACCGCATCGGGCGGCGGGACGGAATGGGTGCGCCGCGACGTGGTGCCGATTCGCGTTCTGGAGGACGCGTCGCTAGTTGAGCGTTTGCAGCTAGTCACCTCAGACGTTGCGCTCGTGAACGCCGTGGTTGTGCTTGGTTGGCTCGCATTTTTGTTGCGCCGCCCGCTACTGGTCGTTGGGCTAGCGCTTGTGGGCTTACTTTACGGGCTGTGGGGAGTGACGATATTTGGCGCCCACCAGATTGGCTGGGGATATTGGCTTTGGCTCGCGAGCGTCATGACGATGCTTGTTGCGGGCATATTTCAGGCGACCGCGGGGCAGCAGCGGGATTGTGTGAATGGCCGTCGACGGCTAGTGTAGGCGCCGGGGGTGTCCTAACGGTCCGGCGCCGAAGTTCCTGCGAGGGCGTTCAGAAGCGGCGCCGCCGTACTGAGCCGCCAAAGGTTCTGCTTGCGCTCGCCGGCGGAGCCAAGCTGAGTGGCCGAGGAATTCGGCGCCATCCAAGAGATTACTTGTTGCCCCAGGGTAGACCCCATCTCTCTGAATAGCGGGACCAATAAGCAGTGCAGAACCTGAAGATGGGGTGGCCATCCGAAACTCGGAACTCCTCCGCGTAGGCGCCGTCGTCCTCGGCGCCAAAAACGGCAATCCGGTCACCCGCCAGGACCAGGGAAACATCATGGGAGCCCATTCCTGATGAGAAGTCGCTGCGCGTCGCCCAAACGTCAGCCCTCCACCGAACTCTCCCAGACTTGTCAACTGAGAACAACTTAAAGGGACGGCCACCACCGTAATAACCGTATGGCGCGAGGAATGTCTGGCCGTCCCTGGCTAGAATTGTCAGGCGCTCTATATCCCAGGCATCGGTTGGCCAGTTCATCGGGAGAGTGTAGGTCTTGCCTTCAGCGAGGATCCTGTATTCAGATTCACCGGTAACCAGGCGAAACTCGTTATCGGTTAGGGTTCTTTCCCATCGCGTACGACCATTGGGGTGCGCGTTGCTAAAGAACGCGTGGTTTTGTCCGGGGAAAAAGTCGGCACATCGAAGTGTTTCGCTCCACCAACCGGGAATCGCGAGATTCGCTTTCCCCGCCATGAAGTGGGCAAAGGCGCGAGTTGGCTTAGGGTCGTAGATCCAGTCGGAACGCCCCCTGATCGCCGGTTTGCGTACGAGCGGCTTTCGGGAAAGCTCCCAACCGGCCTGAAGCGAAATGCCCAGGTCGGGGTCGAGCTTGAGCTCTTTCATTTCGGTCGCGGTAAGGCGCTTGAAGAAAGCCTCATACGCCCGGCCAGCCTGGTCGGTGTCCGTGGCGGCAAGAACACGGTCCCTCAGTCTCGATATTTCGGCGCGCCTTCCGTCGCGCGGCAGCATTTGCGGATGCTTCGCGTGCTCTGCGACAAGGCTCAAGGAAAGAGCCCACACGATGCTCACTGCAGCGATTTACGCGCGTCAAGCCGCGGTAAGAGAACGGCGGCTCGGCACCGACCGGTCGGTTAGGTTCGCACCCTAGGCGCAAGAGATGGTTTGCGCCGGTTGGGGTCCGGCGGTCTCGGCGTACAATGCCGCCATGGTCGCGACGCTGATAATGTTGGCGTTGAACCACCCGGCTGGACCCGGCGCAGTCAAGCCAGGCTGGTATGACGCATCGATCGGTTGGCTGTCGATTCGGCCCCAGCGAGACGCGACCGTCGCCTATTACGATCACCGCTCGCGGTATGCGTTGATCTGCAGTTCCGAGGAGGTCGGCGGCACTTTGACCCTTACGAGGGACCGAGAGGCGATCCGGGACCTTAACGTGGCGCTCCGTGGTTGGAAGATGGATTCGAACGGAGTCCGAGCCCGCCCGGCGGACCTAAGAAGAGTCAGGACGGGCAAAGGCATTCGCATCGGCGATTCCGCAGCCCATGTGCGACGCGTGCTGGGAGAACCAACCAGCATCAATTGGCCACCACACCACAGGGGGCCATTTATTACGTTCAACTACTACGATCGGGGGCGGAAGCTGAATGTAGAGGAGCGTTATCGGTTTCATAATCGCAGGCTAGAAGAAGTCGACTTCGAGTGGGGTTCCGAGCCCGTCCGGACGTCGAGCACAGCGCGGACCTGAGAGGGTGCGTTTTCTGGCTTGCACCTGACGAGGCATTGGGAGTCCCCGGAAAAACCACAGCTTTCGCCCGCCCAGCCCGTGCTGGCCCGGTTCTTGGCGCTACGCGGTCAACGCCGTGAAACGCCTGACTTTCTCCATCATCGCCCTTTCCGCCCTGCTCTCCACGTGCGGCGCCCAGACCTTCGTGACCCCGAACGGTTCCACGATCGGCACCAAACCCGTAAACGCCGAAGCCGACTTCACGGCGGGCAACGGAACCCTCACGATCGACCTCTCGAACCTGCTCGCGGCAAGTGGGGTTCAGGATGTGACTCAGAACCTCTCCGCGATATCCTTCACGTTCAACGGCTCCGGCTTTGGCGCTTCCTCGATCAACTCCTCCTTCGCGACGCTGGCGACCGTAAACAACGGCGGCTCCGTCACCCAGAACGGAACCACGACGTCGGTCGGCTGGGTCCTCTCCGGCGGCGCCGGCACCTACTCGCTCGACGTGCTGAGCGGCTCGGGACACGCCGGTCCGGCGCACACGCTTATCGGCGGCGTGGAAGGCAGCACGACCGCGTATGCATCCGCCAACGGCTCGATCGCCGGAAACGGCCCTCATAACGCATTCGCCCAGGGCGAGGCCGACTGGACGCTCTCCATCGCCGGCGTCACCCCGCAGTCGACGGTCAGCAGCGTCACCTTCCAGTTCGGCACCACCGACGGCTCCAACCTGATCACCGTTCCCGCTCCCGCACCGGAGCCCTTCTCGATCCTCGGCCTCGCGCTTGGATCGGCTCTCCTGCTCCGCCGCCGCGCCGCCAGACGGTAGCTCTGACTTTGCTTGCGGTGAAGTAAAGTGGCGTCGGCGATGACGGGGCCGGCAAAGAACGAGTCGAGGCTACGCAAGAGCGGGGGCCCTATTCAGGTCGCGCTCATGACGGCACTTTGCTGCATGGTCAGTCCGGCCCATTCAAAGCGACACGATCCCCGCGTCCTCCTCGTATCCGCCCCGCCCCCGGGTTCGACCACGTTCGCCGGATCGGAGGACGGCTCGGCTCAGCACCCGTTCAGCACCATCCAGGCGGCCGTGGATAAGGCATCCCCCGGCGACACGGTCCTGGTCCAGAAGGGCGTCTACCGCAACCCGGGTTTCGGACGATCGGAGGCGAATGGCCCGGTCGTGATGATATCCAAGGGGGGTAGTCCGGAGGCCGGCCCGCTGACCTTGAAGGGGGAGGCGGGAGCGGTCATCGAGTTTGACGGAAGCGGCGGGATCCTGGCCGCCCCGGGCGTCTCGTACGTTTCGATTAAGAACTTCGCAATTCAAGGGCCGGCGGCCGGCATCGACGAGAGCCTGGCGCTCAAACACCGCCTAGATAACCCGCCGCTTCCCATGTACAACGGGCAAGGAATCGCGTTCCCGGGACCGTCCCGAAACATCGAGATTTCGAACAACGTGGTCACGAACGCTTGCAGCTCCGGCATTCGAGTGAACCAAGGGGATTACATCAAAATCCTGGGAAACCAGGTCTCCAACTGCACGCTTTGGACCTCGACGGCTTCGAGCGCATTGGTCATCGCGGAAGCCACGAACGTGGATGATCGCGACGATGTTAAGATCGAAGTCGTTGCGAACACGGTGTTCGGCAACCGCAACCACTTGGCGTTCTATGCGCCCAACGGCTTCCCCAAGGGGGCAAAGCCTCCGTTCCCTTGGTATGGCACCGCCGAGGCGACGTTCATCATCGACGGATCCGGTGTCTACCTGACCCGCAACAGCCAGTTCTACAAGCGAGGCCGATACCTTTTGGCAGACAACCTGGCGTACGCCAACGGCATCAATGGCCTGGTGGTTCACTACACGGATCGCGTCTCCCTGAGAAACAACACGATCGCGAATAACGGGACCGTGCCTGTTTCGAATCATCGCCAACGGAATAGCGGACTCGCGATCAATCATTCCCAAGATCTCGACATAGTCGACAACCGCGTCCAGGTGAACGTCCCCGGCGACGCGGCGATTCGAATCTTCGGCCAAATCGCGGGGATCACGGCAAGCGGTAACAAATATGCGGGCGGCCGCTCCGACCTGAAGGTCGGCGTCACCCAGGTTCCCCCGTTCTGGTTCGGCCCGCCCGGTCCTCGGAGATAGGCCGCATGCGGCTGAGGCGTCACTATACTTCCGGTATGCGGATCTTCGGGATCCTGCTCGGTGCGGGTGCAGTCGCAATGGCCGGCGGCCAGATGCTCCTCACCCCGATCCAGCCGCACACGTATCCGTCTCCCAGTGGCGCCTTCCGCCTCTGGGTCAACCCCGACGAGCCGTACGGTGACGGTGGCGCCACCTACTCGTTGGCGATCGGCACGACCAAACTCTGGACGAAGCACCTGGCGTTCACCCTCACCGGCGTCAAGGTCGGCGACGACGGTAAGTGGGCGGGGCTATCCACGGGGAATCTCGTCAGGAACCCCAAGCTCCGAGTCGTGCTCGCCGACCGGGCCGGAAATATGCTGCTCGACGAGCTCCACGATCAGCATCCGGGCGTCGTGGACGGGCCCGCGGAGCCGTTCGGCGAGGAGATCGTGCTTGATCCCGCCAATGGCCGAATGTTGGTTCGCGTAGGCTCGATTTCAGGGCAGGGCTCCAAGGAGGAGTGGTGGTCGTACCGGCTCGCCGACGGCCGGGCCATCGAGAGAACCGATATTGCCCGCGCCCTCAAGGTCGACCGAGTCACGACGGTGCTCCCGCTGCCCGGCACCCAACTCCTGCTGGTGGACGGGTTCCGATTCGACTCCGTCTGGACGAAAGAGACGGAAATCGTCACGCTCTTGGACCCCGAGAACCGGTCCGTTTGGAATCGCGAAGCGGCATTCACCTTGAGTCGCAAAAACAACGATGAGGAACCTAACGTGAAGCTCGGGAAGGGGCCGGGAGAGTTCGCGGTCCGCGTGACCGGCAGCAAGGAGGTTGTCCACTACCGCGCCTCCCAGGCGCTTCTCGGTTGGACGGTCACGCGCACCGGCGCCGAGCCATTCGTTCCTGCCGCGCCTGCGGTGACCCACTCGGCGCCAACGCCGCCGATTCCGAGCATCTCGCTGCCGCTCATGCGTAAGTGGACGATTCCGCTGAACGTCAAGGCGGTGAGCCCGTTTGCGGACGTCGAGGCCTTCGACTTCGTTGGAGCAGACGGGATCGCGGCGGTGCGGGAGGGCGACAAGCCGGCCATCCTCGTGTGCCGCACGAACGGGAAGATCGAGCGAGAGATTCCGATTCCCGCCGTCAAGAGCGAGTCTCGGCATGGGTCTTTCGTGGCATGGACGGGCGGGGCGCGCTTGATCCTCGTCGAGTGCGACGACCAGAGACCCGCCTGGTGCAAGGCGTTTGCGGTCGATCTCAAATCGGGAGTTCTGCGTGGGCTAGCAAAGTTCAAGGGGCCGCCCGTGGGCGCGGTGGTCGGCTTCCAAGATGGCCGGTTCGCCGTCATTCCGTCCGAGCTTGCCTCGATGGAGTCGTCGGCGAAACCCCGAATCTGCCGCCCCGACGGCTCGACCGAGCGAACCCTCGACGTACCGACCGGCGACATTGGCTCGCATGACTTGGCCGGCGCCGACGCCGACACGCACGGTCACCTGGTCCTCTTCGAACGCTACGTGGGAACGTTCGTCTTCGGCCTCGACGGAAAGCTCGTCAAGCACATCCCGCTGGCCGCCGGCCCGACGGATGATCCCATCTACTACACCGGTATCTGTGCCCTTCCCGACGGCCGTTTCGTCCTCAGCGCGTTCTCGGACGGGCCGACTTTCGCGCTTGGCGACGGCAGCGGAAAGCCCGGGACGCAACGCTCCATCAAGTTCGCGGACGGAAAGCGGTTCGAATACGTCTCGTGCCTCAAATCGGACTCGTCCGGACACCTCTGGGCCTCCGATCGTCACGGGCTCTATCGAGTGAACGAGGCGGGCCGAGTGGTAGCGAGGGTCGGAAGGACGCCCGAAACGCGCGGGCTCGGCCGCATCGCCCGGCTGGCGGTGAAACCGGACGGCGGGGTGATCGCCCTCGACGAGCAGACGGCGGCGGTCAGCTTCTTCGATGCGGGAGGACGGCTCGCGAGCCTGGGGACACCCTTGAAGTCCGACTTTGAGGCGCGGCCGCCCGAGTACGGCGAGTTGCATGTAGCCCGGTCCGGCGACGTGTATCTCGGGTTTCCCACGAGGGAGCTCCACTTCGCGCCGGACGGCCGGCGACTGGGCTGGGTTGCGAACGGCAGCGAGCACCCGGCATCGGTCGGCCACGTGGAGCCGACCTGGCACTGGTTCAACGAGAACCTGCTGGACCGAGCGGGCCACGTTCGCCTGACCCTCAATCGGTGGCCGGACCAGATGTGGATGCTCGCCGGGCCCTCCTGCTCGGCGCCGGACGGTTCGCTGATGGCCTTCGGAACCACGGGGCCGCGGTACGTGCGCCGAGGTGAAATGCGGTTAGCGTTTTTCAGCGCCATCGGCAAGCCCGAGGGGATGACCCCGCTGCCGGCGGCGGTTAACGCGGCCTACGGAGCCGCGTACGACGGGCGGATGGCCTATTTCTTCGATAGGGGCTCGGTCGTCGCCGTAGCCAAGAAGGGCGTCGCGGTTTGGAGGTTCAAGCTGCCGAAGCCGGACCCCGACTATTGGGAACTCTTCCCGTCCCGCGGCGGCATCGCCGCATTCGACGGCCGCCGAACGATCTACTGGTTCAAAACACCGCGGTAGACGCGCCGCTGAGAGCCCTTCAAGCGCCGCGATCTGGCTACAATGCGTGCATCCCTCCATGGTGGTTCGAACGATGAAAACTGCAACCCTCTCGCTTCTTGGTTCGCTGGCCGTGTTGTCGGCGACCGCGCCCGCCGACATGTACATGCACTACCCGCGCGGCAGCAACGACCGGACCTTAGGCGCGCTCACCACCCAGTTCAAGTCCAGCGGACTTGCTCCCACCGAGCTTGCGAGTCATGCCCTCGAGAAGGGCCATCACAAGTGGGGCGAGGTGACTGTCACGATCGTCGGCGGCTCGCGGGCCATCAGCAGCGACTCGATCGCCGCGATCGAATCCGCCTACAAGCAGAAGTCGAAGATCAACCTGCCGTTCTCGGAAGTCCAGATCGGGAAGAATGGGTCGCGCAAGGTGATCTACCGCTGGAACTTCCAGGGCGTGACGATCGAGAGCGCCAAAGCGGGCAAGGACGGCGCCGATCCCGCCCTGACGTTCACCTTCAAGTTCAAGCGGGTGACGTGCACGCACGTGGCAAGCAAGCAGACGGTTACGGATAGTTGGTCGTGAGGTCGGGCGCTTGCGTGCAATGATCTGCACATGAGCGACGCGGAACATATCCTCAATCGGCTCGAATCCGGACGGCGGTCATACCGGACAGCCTTTCTCTTCGCCCTCGCCGGGCTCACCACGCTTGTAGCCGCCAGTGTCCACTGGGGCATCGACAACGTGATTCGGACGAAAGGCATGAACGTCGTGAGCGACGGCAACACGCTGGCGGTGGCCGCGATCTACGACCACAAGATCGTGTTCGGCACGGTGAAGGGGGGCGACAACCTCGTGAGCGCCGGCGAAGGGCCGACGGGAGCGGGGACGCTGGTTCTTTCCGCGGCAGCCGGCAAGAAAGTGGTGGCGCTCGGAACCGTCAAGAATGGCGGCGGCTCGCTGGGTGTCAACGGACCGGATGGAGTGGAGATCGCCAACGCGAGTCCGAACACCACGAACGCCGGGTCGCTCTTTATCGATAACGCCGCCGGCACGCTGATCGGCGAGATCAACGGCGACAAGGTCAACGGCGGCGCCATCGTCGTCCACGACGCGAAGGGGGCGGAGACCGCCCGGGTGCACCAATGAGTTTCAACCACGATTCCGAGATGCTTCCCCGACTGCGGAAGCTCGAGCGCTCCCAGAACCGCTACAAGGCGGCGTTCATCGTCA
>Ga0070734_10005448_pt1 | contig 11232 bp, 8 predicted proteins | sample Coa_R1_8_FD_66444 | JGI IMG/M metagenome (GOLD analysis project Ga0070734, IMG submission 66444) | Surface soil microbial communities from Centralia Pennsylvania, which are recovering from an underground coalmine fire - Coalmine... | ecosystem: Environmental > Terrestrial > Soil > Unclassified ...
CATGATCCCGCTCAAAATGCGCCGATTGTTCTTCGGCTTCACGCCACGGCGATTGCTTGGAATAAACGGCTCAATCCTCGCCCATTGCCCGTCGCTAAACCAAAACAAGTTCGCCCGCATCTGTTGGCCCCCCGATTCGGTTTGACCAACCCATTGAATCTCAACATGGTTAATTGGGTCGTAACCCTAGGAAGACGGGAGCGCCTCTCAAAGACAGGCAGGCGACGCGGCTCTTAGTTGTGGGCGGGCCGCGTCAGCAGCCCGCGCGCGGTCATCCAGTTCTGTAGCAGCACGGTCCAGTAGCGCAGGCTTGGATCGGTGAGCGCCATTCCGAAACCGTGCGGTCCGTTTTCGAAGAGGTGCATTTCCACAGGCACCTTGGCCTTGTGGAGCGCGGAGTAAAACTCCACGCTGTTCTCCACCGGTACCGCGCCGTCATTCGTCCCCTGGACGATGAAGGTGGGCGGGGTTTGTGCCGTCACGTGGAGCTCGTTGGAAAGATCGTTGATGAGCGCCGGATCGGGATTGTCTCCCAGGAGATTCCGGACGGATCCGGCGTGTGTAATCGACTTCTGAAACGAGATCACCGGATAACCGAGGATCAGAAAGTCCGGGCGGCTGCTCTCCCGATCGACCGGATCTTGCGCGTCGGCCTTCCCTGTGTCGAAATGCGTAGCCGTGGTGGCCGCCAGATGGCCTCCGGCCGAGAAGCCCATCATGCCGATACGGTCCGTTTCCAGGTTGAAGTCTTTGGCGCGATGGCGGACCATGCGGATGGCTCGCTGCGCGTCACCCAATTCGACGGGGTGATGGTAGCGCGGCCCGAGCCGGTACTCGAGGACAAACGCGGTCACGCCCAGGGCGGAGAACCAGTAAGCTTCCTGGACGCCCTCGTGCACGCTTGCGAGCATGCCGTAGCCTCCACCCGGCGCGATAATCACCGCCGTCCCGTTCGCCGCCGCGCCCGCAGGACGATAGGCAGTGAGGATGGGCCGATCCGTGGGCGCGTTTCCGAGTGCCCCGGGCGTCTCGCCCTCCCACATCGGAACCACCAGCGGCTGGGGATTGAGACCGGCTCCGCCGCGGCCGCGCCCGTTCCCCGCCGGCGGTTGAGCGCCCAGCGGCGCCACTGCTGTGAGGAGAAGAAACACCGCCGCGACGCAGCGATCTCGGTTGAGTGAATGTGCAGTTTTCATAAGACCCTCTGTAGATGTTCGGCGAGACGGTCGCGGCGGCCATCCGGCGCGATCTTCATTAAGCGCGATCTGGATCGCTGCGCGCGCTTCGATGCTACGTTAGGCTCCAGCCCTTGCGCACGTAGGGATGAACCAGGCGGTTCGCCTCCGCACTGTTCGTGAATCGCATCTTTTCGCTGTCCCACTCCAGCTTGCCTTCCACCTGGAGCGCGATGACGCCCATAACAACCCATTCCGCAAATGGTCCGGCCACGTTGAAATTCGAACAGGCGGCCTCTCCGCCTTTGCAGGCCCGGATCCAATCCCGATGGTGGCCGGGAGATCGCGACAGCCATTCGGCGGGAAGCTTGTAGGCATCGTGGCGCGATTGCGGCAGCAACCGGACGTTCGCCCCGTAGGTGTCGGTGGTCATGTAGCCTTTGTCGCCCACGAACACGGCGCCCTCGCGCCCCGGTATCGGCGCGCGGCCTGTTGCCGCCGGAGGATTTCCAGTGGCCGGTCGCTGAGCCGCGGTCGCGGCCGGAGCCTGCGGACGTCCGAAAGAGCCCGGACCGCCGATCAAGGGCTCGTCTTCCGGGAGGTCCTTCGGGCGGTACATCGGTCCGGTGGCTGCATCGTACCAGTAGAGCGTTACGGGCGGCATGCTCCCGCGCGCGGGAAACTCAAACCGCGTCACGGTCTTCTTGGGGAACTGGAACGGGCTGGTGCCTTCCTTCCTGATGCACTCAACGCTCGAGGGCGCACTCAGCCGCAGCGCCATGTTGGGCGCGCCGAGGATGTGGCAGGCCATATCGCCCAGCGGCCCACAGCCAAAATCGACGAAGCCGCGCCAGTTGAACGGCAGGTAATAACCGACAGGAATATCGCCGTAGGTAGCGCTGCGGCGATTGGCGTAAGCTTCTCCGCCGGATGTAAAAGGACGATAGGCCGCGATACCGAGCCACAGGTCCCAATCCAGTGTCGACGGAACCGGTTCGGGCGCCGGCATTTCTGTGAGACCTTGCGGCCAGATCGGACGGCTGGTCCAGGCGTGCACCTCGCGGACATCGCCAATTTCTCCGGACCAGAGTATCTCTGCTGCCACGCGGGCGCCGTCATTGGAATAACCCTGGTTGCCCATTTGGGTGGCGACCTTGTACTTCGCCGCTGCTTCTGTCAGCATCCGTGCTTCGGCCACCGTTCGGGTCAGCGGCTTTTCGACATACACGTGCTTGCCGCGCTCCATGGCCCACAGCGCGCAGGTGCCGTGCATGTGGTCGGGGCATCCTACGATGACGGCGTCGACGTTATTGATCTCCTTGTCGAGCATCTTGCGGAAATCGCGATAACGCACCGCCTTTTCATACTTGCGGAAGGCCGGCGCGGCGACCAGGTCGTTGACGTCGGCAAGCGCCACAATGTTCTCGGTATCGCAGCCCGCCAGATCCTGGAACGGACGACCCGAAGCTCCGATGCTCGCGATGTTCAGCTTTTCGTTTGGTGATTTGTACCCGAGCGCCTTCAGCGACAGCGCACTGCCGAAGCCGCCGCTTGGCACCACACCGGCCAGCAGAGATCCGAAAAAGAAATGCCTGCGCGAAACTGCCATAGTGATCGCCTCCTCGAAGCGGACACCGCTTCCGCTCAGGGTGTGAAACCTGCGCCATTAAAAGGCTAGGTCGATTAGACTCCTCTGTCAAGCCTTCTGCACGACGCAGCGGGCTCGAGGCCTTCACCGGGCCGCGACAGAACCGGCCGATCTTTATTGAGACGAGTCCCGCACAACCAGCTTGAAATCGACCAGAATGTCGCGCGCCGGCATATCCGGTAAAGCGATCCGCTGAACCATGGTTTGAACGGCCGCCGCACCGAGCTGGCTGCACGGCTGATGGATCGTGGTGAGCGGTACGCTCACCAGGCTCGCGTACTTCACGTCGTCGAACGCAACGATCTTGACCTGTTTGGGCACCGAGATGTTCAATTCGAACAACGTTCGCATCAACAGCGCGGCGGTACGGTCATTGGAACAGACGATCCCGTCGGGCTTGTACGTTCTGATAAGCTCTGCGACCGGTTCTTTGTCGGTCGGATCGAGGCGCTCCACCACCGGCGGGGCCATCGAAGTTTCGGCGCTCACCAGCGCATCGCGATAGCCGATGGAGCGGCCAACGCAACTCGGCGCCAGGTACGGACGCCCGATGAACGCCACCCGGCGGCATCCCCGCTGAATCAGATGTTGGGTAGCGACGCAGCCGGCCCGCCGATTGTCGATTCCGACGACGTCCAATTCGCTTCGTTCCGGATAATCCACGTAATCGCGATCGAGCAGGACGACCGGAATCCCGGCATCTTTGAGCGTCGAGACTACCTCTCGATTGATTTCGTTTTTCTGAGGCGTGGCTTCGATCGGCGCGAAAAATACACCCGATACTTTGTTGCCGATCAGGCTGACGCAAGCCTTCTTCGCCTCAGAAACCGCGGCTTCGGTGCTGGTCAAAGATCGTCCCCAAACCAGAACATGGTTCTGATCCTTTTGAGCTTCCGCCATTCCCTGGCAAATCGGCTCGAAGATCTCGGTCTGGCCCAACTCCGGGATCAAGAGTCCAAAGGTGTGGTGTTTGGTGCTTGGAGTTCGAACGTAGGTGCCCGATCCGGCGCGCCGGTCGACATATCCCCCAATCTGAAGCTCCTTGAGCGCGCGGCTCACCGTTACACGCGACGCGCCGTAGCTTTGAACGAGTTGAAACTCGGTCGGAAGCCTCACCCCCGGGGCATACGTACCGCTTTCAATAGCCGTTTTCAGGCTTTGCCAGATCTTTTTGTACTTCGATTGATCCGATGCCATAACGTTGATAATACTAGTTTTCCCCATTCTCAGGCAACCGGATCGGTACCCCCAGATACCACGTTGCCCAGTTTTCTGAACATCCACTGGCGACGCACCTCGGTGGAACAATAGTGAGTCAAACAGCCTTCCATATACTAATACATTTGACATTAACAGGAATTGACAACTGCGCTGACAAGTTCATATACTAATCTGCGGCGTGAACTTCCAGACCACCCCGACCCTCAATAGGCGCCAGTTTGTGGCGTCAGCTCTCGGCACAGTCGCGATTGCCCGTTCGGGATTCGCTGCGGTGCCACGCGTAAACGGTGTGCGCATCGGGCTGCAATCCGCCTGTTTCACTTATAGCGGCATGGGGCTCGACGAGATCATCAAGACCATGCGCGACTTGGGCCTTGGCGAAATCGACGTGATGTCAGAGCACGTGGAGAACTACCTCGGCGCGCCCGTCCAACTACCGGGAACGGGCAGGCCAGGCCCGTGGGTGAACCGAGCGGCCAACGCTTCGGCGCCTCGACCTCCGCAGGCAGGACCGCCCGGCGGACCGCCTCGGCCCGGCTTCGGCCGCGGACCGGATCCGGCTGCTCGCGAAGCGCTCCGCAAGTGGAGGCTCGAGGCCGACCTCGACAAATTCCGCGCGGTAGGAAAAAAGTTCTCGGATGCCGGTCTGTCGTTCTTTTCTTACAACCTCAGTTTCAGTGAGAGCTTCACCGACGAAGAGATCGACAAGGGCATGCTGATGACCAAGGCGCTCGGCACGCGCATCATCACGGCGTCCACCCCGGCGTCTTTGTTCGCGCGTCTCGCACCGTTCGCTGAGAAGCACGACATTATTGTTGCGATCCACAATCACACCAATGGCCCGGAAGAGTTTGAGCAGGCCATGGCCGCTTCGAAGAACGCGTGGGTAAACCTGGACGTCGGACACTTCTTCGCCAGTGGATACGATCCCGTCGCGTATTTGAAAGAGCACCATTCGCGGATTACGAACATCCATATTAAGGACCGCAAAAAAGATCGCGGCGCCGAGATGCCCTTCGGACAAGGGGATACTCCGTTGAAGGAGGTCTTGCAATTGGTTCGGCAAGAGAAATACGACTTCCCGGTGTGCATCGAGTATGTCGGGCCGGACGGCCCGCCCGTGGAACTGAAGCGCTGCCTGGATTACGCGAAGAGCGTTCTGGCCTGAGTACCGGCCGGCGTCGATCCGGACAAGGATCCTGTCACCGCGCTCGCCGGCCCCGCAGAGAAGCCCAATGCAGAAAGACCATTGTTTACGATTGTTGATCCCCGCGCTGGTTCTGTCGGCGACGATATTGTACGGCCAGCCACCGGCGGCACCGGCCGGTGGGCGAGGCGCGGCCGGCCCCGGGCGCAGCGCGTACCCGCAGCATCCGCCATCGGATCCGGCGGCGGTCGAGCGCGGCAAGGGTGTCTTTTCGGTGAATTGCGGGTTCTGCCACGGATCGGATGCCCGCGGGGGCGAGGGCGGACCGAACTTGCTTCGTTCGTCGCTGGTGATGAACGACATGAAAGGCGAAGGAATCGGCCCGGTTGTGCGGAACGGACGCCCGGAAGGCGGGATGCCTGCGTTGAATCTCACCGACGCTCAAATTTCAGACGTCGCGGCCTACCTCCACAGCTTTCCTGTCGGCGGGCGCGATGTCAGCCGCAATGCTCCTCCGAGTGTGGTGGTGGGCAACGCCGCGGCAGGGGAAACGTTCTTTGACGCCAAGTGCGGGAGTTGCCACTCGGCCACCGGCGACATGAAAGCATTCGTGTCGCGCGTGCAGGATCCCAAGACGCTGCAGCAGACCTGGCTGATGCCGAGCACCGGAGGCGGGCGCGGCGGCGGCAGTCCCGCCGTAGTACCGCCGACCACTGCAACCGTCACGCTGCCTGACGGATCGAAAGCGGAGGGGCGCCTCGATCATATCGATGACTTCCTCGTGGTTCTCCGTGACGCCGATGGCAACCTGCACTCTTATCCGCGAGCGAATGGCAAGCCGCCGGTGGCGATTCACAACCCTCTGCAGGGCCACATCGACTTGCTGGCAACTTACACCGACAAAAACATTCATGACGTGACCGCGTACCTGGTGACTTTGAAATGATCGCTCAAAGAGTTCTTCCCGGTTTCCTTCTGTTCGCCCTTTCTGCAGGCGCGCAAGGCCTGGAGCCGGCCGAAGCGTTAAAACCGCTCTCGGCGTCCTGGCCGACTTATGCCGGTGACTATACCGGCCGCCGTTACAGCGCGCTGAAGCAAATCGATCAATCCAACGTAAAGCACCTATCGTTGGCCTGGAGCACGAGAATTACGGCAGGCATGCCGCCGGCCGGCGGCGGTGCGCGTTTTGGCTTTGGCGGGCCGGCGTTGCCCCCGACCATTGTCGGCGGTGAAGGCAGCGGGGAACTCAACGACAGCGTCGGCCGAGCCAATCGCATCGTCGGCGCGGTCTTGATGGTCAACGGAATCCTTTACGCATCCACCCCCGACAACGCGTTCGCCATCAGCGCGGCCGACGGTCAGGTTCTGTGGCATTACGTTTGGAAGACCAAAGGCGGCACGCACACCGGCAATCGCGGCATGGGGATGTGGGGGAATTGGCTGTTTCTCGAGACGCCCGACAACTACCTGGTCTCGCTCGACGCCAGGACCGGCAAGGAACGGTGGCACAAGACCATCGCGAATTTCAATGACCAGTATTTTTCCACCTCAGCGCCGATCGTCATCGGCAACCATGTGCTGGTAGGTACGGGAAATGACCTGGACGAGCCGGCCTTCTTGCAGTCGTATGATCCGGAGAACGGCGATGTCCAATGGAAGTACTTCGCGACACCCCAAAAGAAAGGCGACAGCGGATTGGAAAGCTGGGCGAGTCTGGACGCGGCCATCCACGGGGGTGGGCAGATGTGGATCCCCGGAGCCTACGATCCGGAGACGCACCTGTATATCGTGGGCACCGGAAATCCCACGCCGGCCTATACTTCCGGCACGCGCGGAGAAGGCGACAATCTCTATACCTGCTCGCTGGTGGCGATCAACGTCGACACGGGAAAAATGGCCTGGTATTTCCAGACGTCGCCGCACGACACACACGATTGGGATTCCACGCAGCAGCCCGTACTCGTCGACGCGGAATTCAACGGGCGCATGCGCAAGCTCGTCATGCAGGCCACCCGCAACGGTTATTTCTTTGTTGTGGATCGGACTACGGGCGAGCATCTGGTCACCGGAAAATTTTCTCCGGTCGCCAACTGGGCCAAGGGCATCGATGACAAGGGCCGGCCGATGCGCGACCCGGCCAAGGATTTTGACATCGCCGGCGCTCTGGTTTCTCCTACCAACGCCGGGGCCACCAACTGGATGCCGCCAGCATTCAGCCCCGAAACGGGCCTGTTCTACCTGACTTCGGAGGACAGCTACGCGATGTACTACCTGACGGAGACCGATCCGCGCGGGGCCATGGGCCTCGGCGGCAAAGAAGAGCGCGGAGTCGGCACGATCAGCACTTACATCACGGCGATGGATTATCGAACCGGAAAAGTGGCGTGGCGCCACTCTTATGTCAATTCCGGAGCGTGGGGCGGCACCAACGTCGGACACGGGCTGCTGACCACAGCCGGACGGCTGCTCTTTGCCGGCGATCCGTCGGGAAACCTGGTGGCCTATGATCCGGCCGACGGCAACACGCTTTGGCATACCCATCTTGGGGAGATTTCCAATTCGCCCGAGACTTACCTGCTGAATGGCAAGCAGTACATTCTGATTGCCGCCGTGGATATGCTTTACGCATTTGCGCTGTACTAACGAGGAATCTTAAGCTCCAGCAAGGATATTGAAGCTCTTATGAAGATGTTAATTGACGGACAAAAGGTGGATGCCGCGAGCGGCCGCACTCTTGAGGTACGCAATCCTGCTACCGGAAAGGTGATCGACACCGTCCCGCAAGCGGGCCCGGAGGACGTGCATCGCGCCATCGAGGTGGCACTACGGGGGAAGGCCGCGATGGCCGCGTTGCCGGCGCACCGGCGCAGCGACATTTTGCGGAAAGCCGGAGAGCTGATTAAAGAGCGGGCGGAAGATCTGACGCGGCTCTTGACGAGCGAGAACGGCAAGCCGATCAAGCAGTGCCGCTTCGAGATCGGCGTCACCGCGCGCCTGTTCATGGATTTTGCCGAAGAAGCCAAACGCATCCGCGGCCACTACCTTCCGATGGATAACGTTCCCGGTTTGGAAGAGATGGTGGCCTACACCGTGCGTCATCCCATCGGATTGGTGGTCGGCATTATCCCGTTTAATTATCCGGCGGAGTTGTTCGGGCATAAAATTCCGGGCGCGCTGGCAGCCGGCAACTCGGTAATTGTGAAGCTGCCGGAGCAGTGCCCCCTCACGGTGCTGCGCCTGGGTGAGATCCTGCTCGAAGCAGGTGTGCCCCCCGAGGGGATGCAGATGCTCACCGGTTATCCACAACACATGGGCGACGAGCTGCTGACACACCCCGAGATTCGCATGATAAGCTTCACCGGCAGCGCGCCGGCGGCCAGATTGATCGCCTGCAAAGCTGCTACGACTCTCAAGCGCCTGGCCTTTGAACTCGGCGGCACAGACGCGATGATCGTTTTAGAGGACGCGAATCTGGCGAGCGCCGCCGACGCCGTGGTGCACGGCAGGTTGACGAACGGCGCCGGTCAAATTTGCTGCGCGGCCAAGCGAATCCTGGTGCAGGCTTCCGTTTACGACAAATTCCTTGCACTTCTGATGGAACGTGTCGCCAAGATCAAGATGGGCGATCCAACCAGCGAGGAAACCGAGCTTGGCCCGCTCATCAGCCCCGAGGCCGCCAAGAAGGCGCACGAGCAGGTTGCCAAGTCGCTCGAAATGGGCGCCCGGTGTGTTGCGGGCGGCGATACGCAGGCGCCATCTTACTTCAAGCCGACGGTCATGGTAGGAGTGACTCCAGACATGCCGGTCATGAACGAAGAAGTCTTCGGTCCGGTGGCTCCCGTGATGGCGTTCCAGGATGCAGACGCGGCAGTGGCGATCGCCAACGACTCGCCGTACGGTCTGCAGTCCAGCGTATTCTCGGAGAATCTGACGAACGCGCTCAGCGTCGCGCACCGGCTGGAGGTCGGCGGCGTGGTGATCAACGGTTCCGGCGCCTTCCGGCCGGGCAACGTTCCCTTCGGCGGCTACAAGCAGAGCGGCATAGGCCGCGAAAGCATTGAGGCGACCGTGCTGGACATGACCGAAGAAACGACCATCGTGATCAATCGCGCGCTTTCGACCAATGGAGCCGGCGCCTAGTCCGCCGGCGGTCTATACCGCGTTGTATTGCGTCTCGTCCAGCAGGGCGAGACGCTCACGAGTCGGCTGACGGACCGAGTTCCAGAGGCAACCGGCAAACAGCAAGCCGGCGAATCCCGTGGCGAGCATAAAGCCGTACTGCGCGCCTCCCATCAGGTCACTCACCGCACCCATCGCCAGCGGACTGACGGCTGCTGAGACGCAAGTGAAGAACAGGATCACGCCTGAGACCGCGCCGTGTTCGGACTTGGGGAAGCAGCTGATCCCTTTCGAATTGATGGTCGGGTAAATCACCGACATGAACAATCCGGACAGCGGCAGCACGTAGACGGCGACATTTGTGCCGAGCGTCACCGCGGCGACGAAACAAGCCAGGATGGCGGCGCTGAACACAGTGAGGACCGCGGTCCAGGATAAACGGCTCAACACCCAGGCGCCCAGAAACCTTCCGGCGGCGCGCAGCAGAAAGAAGATCGAGATGCTGTACACAGCGAAGAAACCGGTGCGTCCGGCCAGGAGCGTAGGCATCCAGACATAGATTGCGGTTTCGGTTGCGACGTAGAGATATTCGCCGAGTGAGAAGCCGAGCGCGTAGGGCTCTTTGATCATGGCCAGGCTGCGCTGGAAATTGACCTCTTCCTCGCCTGGCTTGCTCGTGGTTGGGTAGCGGGCCGTGGCGGCCATCGCCACCAGGAGCGCGCAGATGGTTCCGGCGATGACGTAGAGCCATTTCCAGCCCACTCCTGCCATCAACAACCGCGCCAGCAATGCCGGTCCGATAATCGATCCGATTCCAAAGAATCCCTCGACCGTATTCATGATGGAGGTGTGCTCGCGCGTTGATTTCGAGATGTCGCCGATGAGGGCAAGCGCGCCCGTTTTAAAAACGCCGATCGAGACGCCGGAGACGGCCAGCAACATCAGGAAAAACGCGAACGAGTTGCCCACCGCGAATAAGTAAGCGTCCGCCGCGAATGCGCAAAGGCCGACGATGATGGTTCGCTTGCGGCCCAGGCGATCCGCCAGAAAGCCGAGAAAGAATCCCGCCAATGCGATCCCGCCCATGGTGGCATACTGGAACGCGCTGGCGGCGGTCATGCTGAGCTGGAATTGCTTGATAATTTCCGGGATGATGACTCCGACCGAGTCGGTGGTCATCGCGAACAGCATGAACATCAGATAGGTGAGCGCCTTGACGGCGGCCAGGTTTGCGGTCGGCTTGGCAGCGAGCGGTTGTGTCATAAAAAGGCCTTACGCCGGGCTAAACGACGGCGCCTGCTCCGGCGGCTTGCACCGGCCGTCGAACTGTTCCTTGCGGAGTGGAATACACGATTGCACCCTCCAGCCTCTTGAGGTCCACTTCCAGGCGCGCGAAATCGGCGCCGGCCTTCCACTCCATCATCAAATCGCCGCCGCCCGAAGCAGGCAAGTGAAACTCGCCGTGGAAAGCGGGGTGCCGGTTTCGGAACCGGATGAGATCGAGGAGCGCCTGCACCACGGGCCGCTCCAAAGCTGCGGAAACCTCCGGCGCCGTGTAGTAGTGACGGTTGATGTCCCGGCCCACCCGCGTGCGCTCCAGCAGTTCCATATCGTTTTCTCCGGCGAGCAGACCGGTATAGTAGACCTGCGGGATACCCGGCGCGAAGAACTGAATGGCTCGCGCGAGCAGGTATTCTGTGTCGCCGCGGCCCAGCGCATCGTAGAACGTGCAGTTCACCTGGTACAGGTCGAGATTGCTCGCCGCGGCTCCCGTCGCCTTTCTGCTTTGATCCCCGCTGCGGGCATGGAGGGTCTCGACCAGCGCGTCAATCTCTTCGGGCGCGAGCAGGCCGGGCCGCCCCTCGGGACTACGTGCATCCGCTCCCACGTCGATGACTCCGATCCCGTCATGCGTGTCGAGC
>Ga0070734_10005453_pt1 | contig 11227 bp, 7 predicted proteins | sample Coa_R1_8_FD_66444 | JGI IMG/M metagenome (GOLD analysis project Ga0070734, IMG submission 66444) | Surface soil microbial communities from Centralia Pennsylvania, which are recovering from an underground coalmine fire - Coalmine... | ecosystem: Environmental > Terrestrial > Soil > Unclassified ...
CCAATCGACGTGGCGCAGATCGTCGCCCGGAGTGTAGGCCCGATATTCCGCAAACTCCTGGCTGAATCCGAAATCGGGAGAGCGATGCAGGCCCGCGACGAAGCCGTCCACAACCGTTTTTGCGACAAGATCCAGGCTCGATATTTCGGCGAGGAGAGCCGGGTTGATGAAGCGGGTTGGGGTGCGGGGGTGCATTTAAGAAAGTTTCTGGTTTCTGGTTCTTGGTTTCTGGTTGCGGATGACAGACCGCTCGTGCGAACTAGAAACCAGGAACCAGCAACCAGAAACTAATTTCATTTCGGTTCCGGTTTCCAATCGAGCAATCGTTTCAGGATTGCGTCGGAGTCCAGGCGTTCGGATTCGGCGTGGAAGTTTAACAAGATACGATGGCGCAGGATCGGGGCCGCTAGGACTCGGATGTCTTCGTAGCTGACGTGATAGCGGCTGCGCATCAGCGATCGGGCTTTGGCGGCTAATACGATAAATTGCGCTGCGCGGACGCTGGCGCCGAAGTTTACGTAGTTCTTGACGAAGTCCGGGGCGTTGGCATCGTTAGGGCGCGTCGCGCGGACCAGCTCCACGGCGTAGCGAGCCACCGATTCGGCGATGGGGACCATGCGCACGAGTTGCTGAAAGTCCAGGATTTCTTCCGGATTGGTCACAGTGTCGACTTGCGCGTGAGCCGTGGTCGTGGTGAGGTCCACCACTTTCACTTCGTCATCGGCCGACAGATAATCGAGGACCGTATTAAAGAGGAAGCGGTCGAGCTGCGCTTCCGGCAGCGGATAGGTTCCTTCCAGCTCAATCGGATTCTGCGTTGCCAATACAAAAAATGGCGCGTTGATTTTGTATTGATGGCCACGCACGGTGCAGGACAGTTCCTGCATGGCTTCGAGCAAGGCGGATTGCGTCTTGGGCGGCGTCCGGTTGATTTCGTCCGCCAGCAGGACGTTCGAGAAGATGGGCCCGGGCACGAAGGTCCAGGTGCGGTGGCCGGTGGTGGTGTCCTCTTCGATGATGTCGGTGCCGGTGATATCGGAAGGCATCAAGTCCGGCGTGAACTGGATGCGTTTGAAGACCAGGCCCAGGGTTTGGGCGAGCGTCCGTACCAGCAATGTCTTAGCCGTTCCAGGCAAGCCGGTGATGAGGCAGTGGCCGCCCACGAAGAGCGAGATCAAAACCTGCTCGACGACTTCGTCCTGTCCGACGATCACCTTCTGGACTTCGCGCACGATGTTTTGGCGGACCTGCTGGAAACGATCGATCCGTTCCTTGAGTTCCGCCGACCCGGCGCCAGCAATGCTTGTGCTTAGAGTGGACATTTTTATTTTGAGATTTCCAACAATAATTTCTGCGCCGGCTTGTAGCCCGGAGCGGCTTCGAGCGACAGCAGCACCTGGTCGCGCGCGTCATCCAACCGATTGGCTTTGCGGAAAGCGCTGGCCAATTCGTAATGCGCCCCGGCTTGATCGAGCGGCTTGGTTGCGAGTACGGCCTGGTATTCGCGAATCGCGCCTGGCAGATTGTTTTGCGCGAGCCACAAGTCGCCGAGACGCTTGTGTAAATCCGGATCCTCGGGATAAATGTAGTTTAGACGATCGAGCGTGGCGGCGGCCTTTTTCGGATCGCCCTGCTCTTCTTCGAAAGTCGCGAGCCGCTTGATCAGCAGAGGGCTGCGGCCGCCCACGGCGCTGTATTTTTCGAGTTCCTTGCGGGCGGCCGGTTTGTCGCCTTTGGCTTCGTAGGCATCCGCCATGAGTTCATAGACGCTTCCCGGCTCAACATAGTCGGGATAAAAATCGCGGATGGCGGCGCCTTCGCGCAGAACGTCATCATATTTTTTGGCGCGGAGGTCGGAGACGACGGTTTTCAGTTTGTTGCGCCACTCGGCGAAATGCTCGACGGTAGTTTTGGTCTGGGCGTCGAGCCAGGCGAAGAACTGCTTGTCGAACTCTTCGGTGGACATCCCGAGGTTGTTCTTGATGGCATCCGGCGTGGATTCGAGCTTCGCGTAGGACTGGATCATCGCAAGAAGCTTCGAGTAGCCCCACTTTTCGGCAATGAAGCTGCAGATTTTTCCGGCTTCAAAGTAAGAGACGACCACTTGCGCGGGATAGCTGGGGCGGATGAATCCGCGATCGAGTTCCGCGATCGGCAGGAGCTTCTTTTTCTCGATGGCGTTGATGGCTTCGGGATCCAGGCGATCGCCCCAATCCGGTGCAGCGGCGGTTTCCTCGTAGACGGCCATGCCTTCGGTAAACCAGCGCGGGACGCGATGATTGGTGGCCTGCAGGACAAAGACGTGGCTCAGCTCGTGCCACATGGTGCTGGCCCAGTGGAAAGTCCCGGGCGGGCGGCCGGAGGGGCTATCCATGGCGACCACCGATCCGAACGTCACTCCTAACGCACCGAGACCGGGCATGCCCATGGTGCGGACGGCGAAATCTTCGTGATCGGGATAAACCTCGAGTTGGACCGGGCCTTTGAGTTTCAGTTGATACTTCTTTTCGTAAGTCGCGATGCAGCGCTTCAGCTCGGCTTCGATGTAGGGTCGCAGCAGTTCCGCCTCTTTTTTGTGGAGCTTGAGGATTGTGTTGCTGGTTTCGTAGGTGTTGAAGTTCTTGTAGCTGTCGAGAAGACGGAGCGAGTTTACGGTTTCGGCGTTCTTGTATCCGGCTTGGTAGCACTGTTCGAGCTGCTGCCGCGCTTCCTGCTCTTCGCCCAGGCGCATCAACTGCACGCCGAGTTGCGAGCGCGCTTCCCAAAGCTGCGGGTTCAAATCGAGCGCCTTGCGGTAGGACGCGATGGCTTCGCGGTAGCGGCGGTTGATCACGAAAAAATGTCCAGCGGTGGAATAGGCTTCGCCATACACCGGATTGATTTTCAGAATGCGGTCCATCCAGGGCGATTGCTTCTGATCGTTGAGCCAATCGATGCTGGCGCGGATGGCCATGGCATCCAGAGATTCTTTGTCGATGGCGAGCGCGGCGTCGGCTTCTTTGGCGGCTTTATCCGGTGCGTTGTCTTCGAGCGCGAGCCACGCGAGAAGCTCGTGCGCTTCCGCCATTTTCGGATCGAGCTCCGCAGCGCGGGTCGCGAAGTGAACGGCGGCGCTGCTGAACGATTCCGCGGCGACTAGCGCGAGCCCGAGGCTGGCAGAGGCGTCGTTCTCTTTGATCTCGAGCGCTTCTTCGAACAGTCCTTTGGCTTCGTCTTTGTTGAAGCGTTCCAGGAAAAATCGTCCCCAGCGGACGCGGATCTCGACGCTCTTCGGATGCGCTTTGAGCGCTTCACGGAACTGTTCGTTGGCTTCTTTAAATTGCTGGATGCCCCAGAGTCCTTCGGCGCGGACGAATGGATCGGAGCTGGATGTGAGGCGCGCGAAACAGGCACGGGCTTCCGGGAGCTGGCCATGGTGGCGCAGGGTCCGGCATTCTTCTGGTTTCTGGGCCGCGAGGGGCAGAGCTATTATTAGGCCGCAGATGAACGCAGATGAATGCGAATAATTCATTTGTCCAGCTCCGCTTGTACTTTCGCCAATTCCAGTAGCAGGGTCTGAAGTTGCTTTTTATACTCTTCCGGGGGCGTGGCCGCTTTTTCGTATTTCAGGGTGTCGATCTGTTGTTCCAGCTCTTCGCGCCGGGCTAGGAGGGCTTTTTTCTCCGGAGTGTTGGCGGCCGCTTGGGTTGCCCCGAAATGAAGCAGAGCGATTTGGGAGGCCACGCGGCCTTCCGTTTCGCCGGTGGGGTGCTCGGTAGCCAGACGCTTTTGCGTTTCGTAAAACTGAGAGGTTTTTTGCTGGGCGTAGGTGAACGCTTCGAGCCCCGAAATGGTTTCGTTCTTGTCTGTGTCGGCCGCCGGATCGCGAAGGGCTTCTACCCAGTAGCGCGCGAAGATGGTGGCGTTTTTTTCGGACCCACTCTTGGTTGCGGTGATGACGGCGCGGTTTGGTTTTTCTAAGACAGAGCGAGAGCCGCCGCTCGCGCTGGTCATGTTTACGACCAACTGATGAGTCGCGGGAATGCGATCGAGCAAAGCGGCGAGTTCGACGGCGGTGATATCGGGGCCGGGCAGATTGATTTTGTAATCGACGCCGTCAAAGCTGCCGTGTCCGATGAGCATCAGGACCAGAGCGTCGGCAGGCTTGGCTTCTTTGGCGATGGAAGCGAGCGCGCTTTGGAGTTGGGCTTTTGTGGCCTGCGGACCGTAGAGCGTTTGGACTTTGGCGTCCGGATTTCCAGCGCGGACCAGTTTGTCGATTTCCTGTGCTTGCGCGGCGAAGCGTTGCTCGTATTCGGGTTCGCCGCCGAGTCCGGCTACGGTGACGTAGAAGGTGGAGGCGTGAAGGATGCCGCTACAGAGGAGAATTATGAACAGCACAGCGTGGCGCACGCACTTTTGCGTGCCGTGTTCGCACTCTTGCGAACACCGATGCAGGCGTTCACACGAGTGTGAACGCGGCACGCCACGGGCGTGCGCCACTTCGGAGCCAGACAATGGAAGGAAAGACGGGGGCTTCATACGACACCCCATCGGCGGCGCAGCAGCCACTCGGTGCAGCACAGCAAGAGTGCCAGGAAGAACACGATCGGCATGTCCCACAGATCTTTTGTTTCGCGGACGGTGATGCCGGCGTCGGAATACGAGATGTCTTCGCCCAATTTTGCGGCATCGCTCGGACGATAGTAGCGGCCGCCGGTCTCCGATGACAGCTTTTCCAGCAACTCGCGATTTTGTTCGACGTGGAAATTTTCCGCGACACCGTCTTCGCGGCGCAGCGTCACGACGTCGCGCCCCAGCTCCTGCTGTCCGCGCTTGGCGGTGATTTCGGCGAGATAAGATCCGGCGCGCGAGGCATCCCAATCGGCGGCATAAACGCCTTGTTCCACCGGATCGGGATGCAGGTCGACGGTTTGCGAAGTTCCGTCCGGAGAAACGATGCGAGCTTCCACTTGCGCGTCGCTGGTGGGGAGATAGGTGGTGTCGCGCACTTCGGCACGGAGATGCACATGGCCGTCGTCGAATAAGATGGAACGCGGCGTGGATGCGACCACGCGCGTGGGCGTGTCGGAAACCAGCCAGCGCAGCATCTGACGCCAGAACATCTCGTGGCTCATATCTTCTACCGGTTGTAACATCTGCCAGCGCCAATCGCCGCCGGTGGCGAAGACCGCAGTGCGGCCGCGTCCGTATTTTTCCGTGATCAGCAGCGGCAGTTTGTGACCCGACGCGGTCATATCCGCCAGCACCAGCGCGCCCGGTTTTGGATTGCCGGCGTCCTGAAAGTTCATGAGATACGGCAGCTTCTTCCAACGCGCGACATTCGCATCCGGGCTCTCTTCGATGCGGCAAATCAGGCTTTCGCGGCCTGCTGCGGTGAGTTCCGGATAGGCGGGCTCTCGATGGAACGTATTTTTGTGATTGGGCAGGCGGACCGGCAGCAAATCCGCGAAGGGCGCTTTGTCGTAGCCGCCGTCGGCGAGCGAGGCGCGGCCGCCGAGGAACAGCAATCCCCCGCCCCGGCGATCTACGAACTGCTGGATCAGATCCTGCTGCGCTGGAGTAAAGTAATTCACCTCGACGCTGCCGAGGATCAAGCCTTGGAATCCGAAGAGGTCTTCTACTTTTGTGGGGAATCCGTTCTTCAGGAATTCCACGCCGGAATCGGGCGCGAACTGCGAATAGACTTTGTTCTGCGTGGTGCGGAGGACGCTGTCAAGCTCGATGCTTTTGTCGTCTTCGACGGCGCGGCGCAGGAATTTGTAATCCCAGCGCGGCTCGCCTTCCATGTAAAGCACGCGCGGTTTGGCGGCGTCCACATTGAGGACTCGGGTTTCCCGGTTGTTGTTGAGATTTTCTTCGCCCGGCAGCGGATCGATGGCGAAGTCGAGGTTTTTTACGCCAGCTTCGCCCGCGTTGAAAAGGATTGCTTCGGTTTGAACCACGCCCTCGGCTTTGAACGCGATCTCGCGGCTGGCGAGGACTTTGCCGCCGGCTTCGCGGACCACCAAGCGGCCTTTTCCGCTCGAGAATCCGTGCTGGTGGAAGCTCACTTGCGCTTCGAGACGAGATTTGGCGAGCGAGCGGGCGGGAAGTTGGACATCGGTGACTTCCACGTCGTGCGCCATTTGCTCGCGGCCGAATCCGACGGTGTGGATGGGGATGCGCTGGCGCTTGATTTCGGAGATGGTGTCGAGATCGATGCCACCGGTGTTGTCGGAACCATCGCTCATCAGAACAACGGCGCCGATCGGGAGAGTGGCGGAATCCGCCAGGACTTCTTTGAGGTTCTCGCCGATGTGTGTAGCCGGGGCTGAGGTATTTAGCTGATCTAATTTATCGATGCGCTCGACGTGCTCGCCCAGGCGGTAAAGCCGGACTTGAAATTTCGACCGCAAACTGTTCATTAATCCGCTGTTGAGCGTTTTTAGGACTTGCTCTTTCCGGGATTCGCCGCGCTCCTGCGTGGACATGCTTTTGCTGTCGTCGATGACCACGGCGACGATGTTTTGTTGCGGGCGAAGTGTGGCGATGCTCATCGCGGGCTGCCATAGCAAAAAGAGCAGCAGGCAAACAAGGACGGTTTCGAGCATCCAGACCACAATGGTTCGGACGCCGCGCATGGAGGGCGCGATGGCGGAGCGGCGGCTCCAGATAACCCACGCGAGCCCGCCGGCTGCGGCGAACAAGGCAAGAGCGAGCAACCAGAGCGGCCATTGTCCGAGCAACACAAAGGTCCCTTTATCAAAAACGCTGCGGGGATATTTGAAAAGGAACTCGAACATCGGATGGTGGACTCTTTCCAGCTCCTCAGTAAGTCACTGCATTAAATGACGTAGCGCGCGCCGTCCGGTAACGCATCGATTGAAGCCAGAACTGGCTTAAGAATAACATGCCGTGAAAGAACGCTGTCTTGCGGGGAAAACGTTGCTCGTTTCTCGTTTCTGGTTTCTCGTTCGCATTGGTCAGGGGTGCGGGTTAGCTGCAGCAATGCGCCGTTGACCACGCATACGGCGCCATTCGGATTTGAAAATGGTGCAATCGCTCGATTTGTATGATTCAATAGGAAATAACCCTGTACATGGCCAATTTGGGATTCAAGTTTCGACGAGATGTCCGGGCTCTGAATCGGCGGGCCCGCGAATGGCGGATGATCTTCAAGGGTGTCGCTTCAACGGACCATCCCGTGATGGCGCATATCATCCCGATCCGGCGCTGCAATCTGGCCTGTACGTACTGTAACGAGTACGATGACGTTTCAAAGCCGGTTGCTACTGAAGTCATGCTGGAGCGGCTGGATCAGTTGGCCGATCTTGGAACAACTATTGTGACGTTCAGCGGCGGCGAGCCGTTGCTGCATCCCGAATTAGACCAGTTAATTTCGCACGTGCGGCGGCGCGGGATCATCGCGGGGATGATCACCAACGGGTACCTGCTGACAGCGCAACGGGTACAGCAGTTGAACGATGCGGGTCTGGATCACATGCAGATCAGCATCGACAACGTGATGCCGGACGACGTATCGAAGAAGAGCCTCAAAGTTCTGGATAAGAAGCTGCAGATTCTCTCCGAGCATGCCCTGTTTCACGTGAACATCAATTCGGTACTGGGCGGCGGGATCCACAATCCGGATGACGCGCTTGTGGTGGGCAAACGAGCGCTGGAGCTGGGTTTTACCTCCACGGTCGGGATCATTCACGACGGTGACGGGCAGTTGAAGCCGATCGGAGAAGCCGAGCGTCGTGTTTTTCTGGCGATGAAAGAGTTCGAGAAGAAAAATTTCTCGCAGATCAACTATTTCCAGAACAACATCGCGCACGGCAAGCCGAGCAACTGGCGCTGCCGCGCGGGTGCGCGATATCTCTACATCTGCGAGGACGGGCTAGTGCATTATTGCTCGCAGCAGCGCGGTTTTCCGGCGAAGCCTTTGGCTCAGTACACCGTCGAAGATATCCGCCGCGAGTATTTGACGAAGAAAGATTGCGCGCCGTTTTGCACGGTTTCATGCGTGCACCAGATTTCTTACATGGATTTCTGGCGGAGTCCGCAGACCATTTCGAGCACAGTGCCGGAATCCTCCGATTCGCTGGTGCAGATTCAATCGAACGGGCGGTAGATAAACTACCGTGTCGTAGAAAGCCTGAAGAGGGCCGTGACTTTCATATTTTCCACGGAAGATAGGCGGGAACGCTTTTCTGAAAATCCTCAAACTGTTTCCCGAAGCGCGATTGTAGCAGTCCATCTTCAACGTGGACGCGGATTTCCGTTCCGACGATCGCCAGCACGGTAGCGAGCGCGAGCCACGGCAGACGGATGAGCAGGATTCCGACGGCCCAAACCAGGCACAGCATCGAGGTGTAGATCGGATGGCGCACCAATCGATAGGGACCAGAAGTGATCAGTTGGTGATCCGCATTGAGGCCGGCATCAATGCGCCATTGGCGGCCGAGGGTACGCGCGGCGGTCCAGGAAAGCGCGCTGGCCAGAGCGAAGAAGGCAATGGAAACCGGTAGCCGCCATGTTGGAAATGATTTTTCCCAGAAATAGGGCTGCCACACGATGGAGAACGCGACGAACAGCAGGAAAATTCCCCAACGGGCGCGTTTATCGATCTTTTCGGCTTTGGCCTGGTTCCGCTTCATCAGGAAAAACGGCATGACCCAGGCCAGCCAGCCAAAGATCAACACAAGCAAGGCGGAAAGAGGCAGAGTTACCACAGAGCTTGTTCGAGGTCGGCGATGATGTCATCGACGGCTTCGATTCCGACGCAGAGGCGGACCAATCCGTCATGGATGCCTTGCCGTTCGCGCTGTTTGGGCGCGATGTCGCGATGCGAGGCGATGGCCGGATAAAGCACCAGGCTATGCACGTCGCCGAGCGAAGTGGCGCGCACAACGAGCTTTAGCCGGTCCATGAAGCGGAACATTTCTTCTTTGCCGGCATCCTTCAATTCAAATGTAACGATGGCGCCGTAGAGTCCGTCGGGCAGCAGGCGGCGAATGACGGCGGCGTCCGGATGCGTGGGATCGGCTAAGTAATGGACTTTCGCTACGCGCGGATTGGTGGCGAGCCACGACGCGACGCGGCAGGCGTTGGAGCAGTGGCGTTCCATGCGAAGGGCGAAGGTCTTGATACCGCGCATGGTGAGATAACTCTCGAACGGACCAAGCACGGGTCCGATGGTGCGAGAAAGGCTGCGCGTGATGGCGTGATGAGCTTCGTCGGAAACAATGACGCCGCCTAAAACATCGCCGTGCCCGGCCAGGAATTTGGTGACGCTGTGGACGGACATGTGCGCGCCATGTTCGAGCGGCCGCACGAGCAGCGGAGTGGCGAAGGTGTTGTCTACCACCAGAGCCGCGCCCGCGGCGCGCGCCATTTCGGCGATGCGATCCATGTCGCCGACTCGCAGCAGCGGGTTCGAGATGGTTTCCATCAAAACGCAGCCGGGTTTCGCGGCATCGATTTTGCATTGAATCGCGGAGAGGTCGCAGATGTCCACGAAATTGATTTCAATTCCCAGCGGCTCCAGAACTTTGGTCAGCAGGCTGGTGGTCGCACCGTAGAGCGCGCTCGCGGCCAGGATGGATTTGCGGCGATCCGTGAGCGCGGCAAGCAAAGCAATGTGAAGCGCGGTCATGCCGGAGGAACAGGCCAACGCGCCGTGTCCGTTTTCGAGTGTCGCCATCAGCTCTTCGAGCGCGGCATTGGTTGGATTGTCGTAGCGCCCGTAGCAATAGCCGTCTTCTTCTTTTCCAAGCACGCGGTCGAGCTGGGCCGTGTTTTGGTAGATGTAACTGGCGGCGGTGTAGATCGGCGTGGTCACTGGGACGAACGCTCCCGGTTTGGCGGGATCGGCTTTGCGATCGCCGGCGTGGATGGCTTTGGTTTCGATTTTCATGAGTGTCGGTAGAAAGTCATTTTCTTTTCCAGCGCGTCCCGTCCTTGGTGTCTTCCAGGATCACACCGGCTTCCTGCAACTGTTTTCGGATCTCGTCCGACCGGGCGAAATTCCGGCTTTGTTTCGCTGCTGCGCGTTCGGCGATCAAGCCTTCGATTTCGGAATCCGAAATGCCCTCCTGTTTCTTCGAGGGGCGCAGCACGTCGAAGATGGAATCGAACTCATCCAGAAATTCGAGCGCGGCGGGGACGTTGCCCGCGGGGAATTCGCCGGAATCCATCGAAGTGTTCAGTTCGCGGACGCATTCAAAGACGGCGGCCAGGGCTTCGGCGGTGTTCAGGTCGTCATCCAGGCTCTCTTCGAAGCGGCGCTTGGCGGAACGAATCCGTTCCGCGACTTTTTCGTCGTCGCCATCGGGTAGTTTGTCCGTCTCCAAACGCAATTTGAAATTACGCAAGCGCTCGATCGTAGTGACCATGGCCTTGAGGCCGTCAAACGTAAAATTCAGTTTTTTGCGATACGGTACCGACGCCAGCAGATAGCGCACCGCTTCCGGCGCGTAGCCCATGCCCAGAAGATCGCGCAGGGTGTAGAAGTTTCCAGCCGACTTCGACATTTTGTGCATTTCGACGTTCAGAAATTCGGAGTGCAGCCAAAACCGCGCAAAGGGCTTCTGCGTAATGCCTTCCGATTGCGCGATTTCATTTTCGTGATGCGGAAAAATCAGGTCGATGCCGCCGGCATGGATGTCCAGCGTTTCGCCCAGATAGTTCATCGCCATCACGGAACATTCGATATGCCAGCCCGGGCGGCCTGGACCGATTGAGCTTTCCCAAAAGGGCTCGTCGTTCTTGGGCGCTTTCCACAGCACGAAGTCGCGCGCATCGGCTTTGTCATATTCGTCTGAATCGACACGCGCGCCGGCGCGGATGCCGCTGAAATCGTTGTGGGAGAGCTTGCCGTAATCGGGGAATTTGGAAATCTTGTAGTAAACTGATCCTTCGCTGCGATAAGTGAATCCGCGCTGATCAAGCTGTTCGATGGCTTCCACCATTTCCTGGATGTGCTCGGTAGCTTTCACCAGGCGTTCGGGCCGTTCCAGGCGGAGCGCTGCGCTGTCTTCCAAAAACGCTTGCGTGTACTTTTCAGTGTATTCGGGCAGCGACTTGTGTTCGGCGGCGGCGTTGCGGATGATTTTGTCTTCCACGTCCGTGATGTTCATCACGTGATCGAGCTTGTAACCGCGCGCCCGCAGCCAGCGGCGCAGGATGTCCTGAAAGGTGAAGGTGCGGAAATTCCCGATGTGGACGTAGTTATAAAAGGTGG
>Ga0070734_10005454_pt1 | contig 11225 bp, 10 predicted proteins | sample Coa_R1_8_FD_66444 | JGI IMG/M metagenome (GOLD analysis project Ga0070734, IMG submission 66444) | Surface soil microbial communities from Centralia Pennsylvania, which are recovering from an underground coalmine fire - Coalmine... | ecosystem: Environmental > Terrestrial > Soil > Unclassified ...
CGAATATGTAAACAGCATCACAGACTCTGGCACGCATTCTTTTTCAGGCCGTAAAGATGACGATGTATCAAACGCTTCGGCTGGATCACGACCACGAAGTTGCTACCCTGACGTTGAATCGGCCCGAGAAACACAACGCGCTCTCGCCGGAAATGATGGCTGAGTTGCATGCTGCTCTTGATGAAATCGAGAGGAGTCCGGCGCGCGTGATGATTCTGACCGGGGCCGGGAAGTCGTTTTGCGCGGGAATGGATCTGGCGACACTCGAAAGCATGGCCGCGCGATCCGTCGCGGAATCAGGTTCAGCCGGAACGACTCCTTCCGAGGAAGCTCTGGCTGACTCGCGCCGAATTGGGGATTTATTCCGTCATGTTTATGATTTCCCGAAGCCTCTTATTGCCGCGGTCAACGGCCATGCGGTTGCCGGCGGCTGCGGGCTTGCAACGCTCTGTGATTTTACCCTCGCCGTCCCCGAAGCCAAGTTTGGTTATACCGAGGTTCGGGTCGGTTTTATGCCGGCGTTTGTTACCCTGTTTCTTATTCGCCAGATCGGAGAAAAACGCGCGCGCGATTTGCTGCTGAGCGGCCGAATTCTGGGGGCGGAAGAAGCCCTGCGGCTCGGGCTAGTAAATGAAATTGTCGTAGCGGAAAAGCTTGCAGATCGGGCGCGGGAACTGGCGAGCCAGTTGCTCGCCGCAAGCCCCACCAGCCTTCGCTTTACAAAGCGGCTGATCTCCGATTTCTCACGCGAAGAGCTGGACCGTGAGTTGGAAATCGCCATTCAGACCAGCGCTCGCATCCGCTCGACCGCCGATTTTCATGAAGGTCTCCGGGCGTTTCTCGAGAAGCGCTCACCCCAATGGAAAGGCCATTGAAATCCAAATCTCATCAGGGCCAGCTTAGATCGAAGATCAGAAGCTGAGGTAGGTTGGAGTAATTTGAGGAGGTCCCTCGTTCCATTCCGCGGGAAGGTGTTCAAAGGTGAGGTGTAAAGGCTGTGTCTGGCCAGCCTTCAGGGGAGGAGTTTTCCGAGTGACGGGGTGTTCTGTTTCCCGCAACACCACTTGCCCAAAAGGATCCATAAAAGTCAGGCTCAAGTCCAGCTCACGGACATCGTGAGACCCTTTGTTCACCAGTTGGCCCTCAAGATAGTAGAGCGTGTCACCCAGAAAATTTGAAGCCGCGCTCATTTTCGGATCGAGCACTTCAATCTGCTTGAGATAGTCTTTTTCCGCTGCGGTCATGGGATGACGCGCAATGGATGTGGGCCGTGCACGGCGATGCTGAGCCCATACGTAAATGGCCACGATCACCGCCAGCACGACTACGGAAAGCGCAAACCACTTCCTGGACGACAAGTCTTCAGACTCCTGCCACCGTAAGCCCCTCGATCAAAAGGGAGGGCGAGGCCAGCGCACTGCGGAATTCCAGATCCGATCCGATCATGGAAATGTGGTGCATCATCTCCGGCAGGCTGCCGGCGATCGTGACTTCTTCCACTGGATAGCTCAACTCTCCATTTTCGATCCACAGACCGACGGCTCCGCGCGAATAATCTCCGGTAACGATGTTTACTCCAAAACCGATCAGTTCGGTGACGTAAAGCCCCGTTTTGACGGAGCGCAACATCTCCTCAACCCGATACGGGCCAGGCTCAAGATAGAAATTTTTGGCACCTACGGCTGGAGGTCCCGCCACGCCACGCGCGGCATTTCCGGTGGTTCTAAGATTGAGCTTGCGCGCAGTATAGGCATTGAGCAGATAATTCTCCAGGATGCCCTTGCGGATAACTGGCGTAATGCGGGCAGGAATCCCTTCGTCATCAAAGGGCCGCGAGCCGAATCCCCCCGGGCGCATGCCGTCATCCAGAATGTTGATATTTTCATTCGCTACGCGCTGGCCCAGCTTGCCGGCAAGGAACGATGCGCCGCGGTAGATGGCATCCCCGCGGACCGCCTCAAAAAGGTGACCGATGACGGAACGTGCGGTTTCGGAATCAAAAAGGACCGGAACTCGGCAGGTTTTGACCTTGCGCGCGCCCAGCCTGCGAACCGCACGCTGTGCCGCTTTCCGACCAACCGATTCGGGAGATTCCAAAACCGCCGTGCTTCGACCCACGGTATACCAATAGTCACGCTGCAAGCTGCTGCCCGAGCCATTCATGGCTACTGGAACCACCGAGAGCCCACAGTAGGAAGCCGGATAACTTCCCATAAACCCGAGCGAGTTGGCGTAGGCTTTTCTTCCTACGCTGGCTTCGAAAGAGGCTCCTTCCGAATTTCGAATACGCGGATCAGCCGCGAATGCGGCTTCCTCAGCGCGTCGCGCCCATTCCATGCGCTCTTCTGTCGAAAGCTTTGCGACATCCGGAGAATAGAGTTGAAGATCGCCTTCGTAACGTCCCAGTTGTTCCGCCTCGGGCAAGCCTGCTGCCGGGTCTTCGGAGGTGACCCGCGCCATGCTGAGCGTTCTTTCAACAAGCCGGTTGAGGGATGACTGCGAAAAATCCTGCGAATAGGAACTGGCGCTTCGATTCCCGAGAAAGATGCGGAGTCCTAACGCTTTGGAAGCTGCCTCCTTCAGGCTTTCTGTCTTTCCCATGCGGATCGTCGCCGAAAACTCCTCAGCTTGTCGAACCACAACGTCCGCTGCGGTCGCGCCGGCAGACATTGCGCGCTGGATCAGGCCTTCTGCAATTTGTTCAAGTTGGGTTTCAGACATGAGTGAGGATGGCATCCCCTGCGCAAGGCTATAAAAATGAATCTGTTGTCCGCGGCGCTGTGCCGCCCACAGTCAAGTGGCTGATCTTGAGGGTGGGAATTCCCACTCCGACCGGAACACTCTGGCCCTCTTTGCCGCAAGTCCCGATGCCGGGGTCAAGCCGCAGATCGTTGCCAACGGCCGTGACGCGCGTCAATACTGTAGGTCCATCGCCGATCAGCGTGGCTCCCTTTACCGGGGCCGTCACTTTGCCATCTTCGATCAGATAGGCCTCCGAAGCTGAGAACACAAATTTGCCATTGGTAATGTCCACCTGCCCGCCGCCGAAGTAGACAGCGTAAAGGCCATGTTTCACAGAGCGGATGATATCATGCGGATCGTCCTTGCCCGCCAGCATGTAGGTGTTGGTCATGCGCGGCATAGGGATGTGCTCGTAGCTTTGGCGCCGCCCATTGCCTGTGCGTTCAGTTTTCATCACATCCGCGCTCAGCTTGTCCTGGATGTAGCCGCGCAGGATGCCGTTTTCAATCAAGACCGTTTGATGCGTAGGTGCGCCTTCATCATCGACATTCAGTGAGCCACGCCGGTTGGGAACCGTGCCATCATCCACGACGGTGCAAATCTCCGAAGCCACTCGCTGGCCGATTCGCCCGCTGAAGGCGGAAATCCCTTTGCGATTAAAGTCTGCTTCAAGGCCATGACCGATCGCTTCATGCAGCAGGATGCCGGGCCAGCCGGGAGCCAGCACCACCTCCATCTCGCCCGCCGGAGCCTCCCGGGCATCCAGTTGGACAATAGCCTGCCGCGCGGCTTCGCGTGCGTAATATTCGGGTGAATGCTCTCCCTGAAAAAACTCCAGGCCGACGCGCCCGCCGCCACCGTAGGACCCGGATTGAACGTTTCCATTCTGCCGGGCGATAGTGAATACATTGAGTCGCACCAGAGGCTGAAAATCCGTTACGGACCGCCCATCGGAGTCGGCGATCAGTACGTGACGCACCTGGTCGCCATAGGTCACACGCACTTGCTGGATGCGCGGATCGTAGGCACGAGCGGCGACATCCGCTCGTTTTACCAATTCCAGTTTTTCGGCGAGCTCATGATGAGTGGCTGGAGAAACGACAGGATAAAAATTATGAGCCGGAGGCGATGCGGAACTGACCCCGACGGTTGAAACCCGCGCCGGGCCGCTTGCTATCCGGGCCGCGATGCGCGCTACGTTCAGAATCCTGGCGGGCTCCAGATCGTCGGTATAGGCATAGCCAGTTTGTTCGCCTGCGAGGACCCGCACGCCGCAGCCCATCGAGATGCCCTCAGTGGCTGTCTTCACCAGGGATTCGTCTACAACAATCGACGAGGTTGTGGTGTGCTCAAAATAAAGATCAGCATAATCGCCACCTTCGGAAAGCGCTGCGGCCAGGTATCGCTCGAGGTCAGCGGGGGTGATGCCGTACCTATCCTGAAAGAAAGTATCGGAGGAGTTCATGAAGCGCGTATCGTGTTTGAAGCCTGCCTGAAGCTACCTTCAAAGTTTACGCTAGCATTGGGGACAGGGGGGTGTCAATTTTCAGTGAAGTTGATGAGGAATCACCTTGTTTTGCGATACGAATAGCGCTGTCTGGGTCCCCCTGATTGTTGCGCGGTTGGATTATCAAGCGATGATCTCCCATATCCTCACCAGCGGCCGAAGCGTAGGACGAGACCAGTTGAGATCCGGGTATCGTTCTGCGGATTACCGCTGAAATTGATGCGGAGATAATCTGCCTGGATCAAGTGAATCCAGATGTGACGTGTGGCCTTGACATTCACACCCCCGCCGAAGGCCATAGCAAAATCGTTTTCCTCGAGCCGCGTGGGGCCACAGACGTTGCTCGGGCAGACGCTCGGCGAGGTAGGCACCTCCGCCACTCCGTTGACTCCGCCAAAGAGCACGTGAACATAGGGCTCGACACGAGGCAAGCTGAGAATGTTAAAGCGGGGACCGTAAAGGGCGGAAAATTTGGGCACAAAATGGCGGCTGCCGTCAGGAGCAACAGTGGGTGAAATTCCGTAATGGTTGCTGAAGTCGGCTTCTGCTCCGAGAGAACCAATCAGATGAACGGACATCGATGCTTCCCAACCGTTTGCGTTAGACCCCATATTGGGGGCATTGTTATTCACTCGCAGATAGGAATAGCCGCCAAAAAACTCCACCTGGCTGAAAGCCTTTGGCGTTGAAAACATGACAATGGCGAACATCAACGTGAGGTAATACGGCAGCTTGTGCATCGAGTTCTTGAACATCTCCCTTCTGAGTATTCTTCATTGCAACACAACAAATCCAGAGTAGCCGTTGCGGCTGAAGAAGGTCAAATTTTGATTTAAGTTAGACACCCCCCGCGAAGCGGGTGGCTAAGTCGTCCGTTTCATAAATCAGCCAACGTATTTTAGGCTACGCGGCCGTCGCGTTGGCCACTCCGAGCTTATCCATAAGTTGGTTTAGATCTTGACGCGTGAATTTCCATTGGAAAGGCCGCGCGGTCGCTTCGCAGTAGTATTGAAAATCGAGCAGCCGTTCGGCCAAGCCTTCAAGGTTTGCGAAATCATTCGGGTTCAAAACCTTGCGCTGGACTGTAGAGAAATAGATCTCGACCTGATGGAGCCCACTGGCATGGACAGCTGCGTGAGCCGGGATCAGTCGAGGAGAACGAGTCTGCAAGCGCCTCAAGGGCGGTTGCCCTCATGGTTTTGACGTCGTGCTAATGCGCGTCTTCGGACTGTGACCCTTGGGGTGTGTCGGCGATAAGGTTTTTGCAACGAAGAATCAATAACTTACAGACATCACAAAGTCGCTAACTTGTTGATTCTACGTGTGACCGAATCTATCTCCGACAGGCGCTAGGGCCTCTGTAATGGCAACGGGGGAAAAATTTCGGTTCACCTCATATCTAAAACCCGGCATCGCGATCTTTCCCGGCGATCCATCCCTTACAAAGGGTGGAAAATTCGGGATGACATCCGCACTCCCCCGCCGATAGTCTTTCATGACGCATCCTCAAGCCATCCAAATTGGTGTAATAAGTTTGCTAAAATAGCTTTGTTCGATTTCAAAGGGTACTGGAAAGTGACGTCAGGCTTTACTGAGAAATATGACGTTGTCGTGATTGGCGCCGGCCATGCAGGTTGCGAGGCGGCCATGGCACCGGCGCGCATGGGCTTGAAAACCGCCCTCTACACCATCAACCTTGACCTCATCGCCCAGATGTCGTGCAATCCCGCCGTGGGGGGCATTGCCAAGGGACATCTGGTGCGTGAGGTGGACGCACTGGGCGGAATCATGGGAGAAGTGATCGACTCGACAGGCATCCAGTTTCGTCTGCTCAACACCAGCCGCGGGCCTGCCGTATGCTCACCTCGCGCTCAAGCCGACAAGAAGCAGTATCGAGTCAAAATGCGCCAGACGCTTGAGTCGGAGCGCAACCTACGCATCAAGCAGGCAGAGGTTGTGGACCTTGTTCTGGAAGAACTTCCTGGGTCTTTCCCGAATGGCATGCCGAAACGCTGCGTTCGGGGTATCCGCCTGCGGGATGGTCGCACCGTGGAGGCGGGCGCGGTGATCGTCACCACCGGAACCTTTCTGAACGGCCTCATTCATTGTGGCGAGCAGACTTATCCGGCTGGCCGTTCCGGCGAGCCTCCGGCAGTGATGCTGGGTGAGGCCTTGCGACGGCTTGGATTTGAAGTGGGAAGGCTCAAGACGGGAACCCCCCCGCGTCTTGATGCGCGCACCATTGACTTCACCCGGTTTCAGGTGCAACCGGGCGATCCGGTTCCCACACCTTTCAGCTTCCGAACCCGGGCCATCAGTCAGCCGCAGACCGTGTGCTGGATCGGTTATACGAATTCCGAAACTCACCAGATCCTCCGCGACAATCTGCATCGTTCGCCGCTTTACTCGGGGCAGATCAAGAGCCTGGGCCCGCGTTATTGCCCCTCGATTGAAGACAAAATCGTCAAGTTCCCCGATAAACATCAGCACCAGATTTTCCTGGAGCCCGAGGGCCTGGATACTTATGAAATCTACGTCAACGGCATGTCCACTTCCATGCCCATTGATGTTCAGGTAGCGATGGTGAAATCCATCCCGGGACTTGAGAACGCAGAAATGATCCGGCCCGGTTATGCCATTGAATATGACATGGTGCAGCCCACTGAATTGTCGCCTTGGCTTGAGACCAAGAAAATCCAAGGCTTGTTCCTTGCGGGCCAGATCAACGGCACGACAGGCTATGAGGAAGCGGCATGCCAGGGCATCATGGCGGGCATCAATGCCGGCCTGCGCGTGCAGGGCAAAGACCCCGTCATCATTGAGCGCACTCGCGGCTACACCGGCATTCTGATTGACGACCTGGTGAGCAAGGGTGCAGATGAACCTTACCGCATGTTTACTTCGCGCGCCGAATTCCGCCTGCACCTGCGCATTGACAATGCTGATGAGCGGCTTACTCCCATTGGGTACCGGGTGGGGACAATTCGAGAAAAGGATTATGAGGCATTTTTGACGAAGCAACAGAGGATCTCCACCACCGCCAGGTTTTTGCTCGAAACCCGGCTTGACCCTTCTTCCCGTGTCGGAGATGCAATTTACACCCGGCTGGGGATGAAGGTGGGCGGCCAATTTCTGGGGCCGCACAAATTGACCGGCGCGCAACTGCTGAAGCGGCCCGAAGTGAAAATTGACGATCTGATGGAATGGATCAACGAAGGGCTGGGCAGCGCAGGAATCCGGATTTCAACGGAGAACGAAAATTTGCTGGCTCGCGAAGAGGCACGCCGCGTGGAAACGGATTTCAAGTACGAAGGCTACCTCGCTCAGCAGGAAAAGCAGATCGAGCGCATGAAGCGCGCTGAAGCGCGCCGCATTCCCGAGTGGTTTGACTATCGCAAGGTCTCAGGCCTCTCTCGGGAAGTGGTGGAAAAGCTCACCCGCGTGCGACCGCTGACGCTCGGCCAGGCTGCCCGCATTCCTGGCATCACTCCGGCAGCGGTCTCCCTGATGAATGTGTATATTGAAATCTTCCAGCGCCAGGCTGCGGAACAAGCTTCCTGACGCAGTGGCCTACCTTTTCGGCTCCCACCTCCTGAAAAACTCAATGAAGCTGACGCTATCCATGGATCGCGCGTTGCTAAACTGACCGTCCTTCATGGAATAAAGCAGCTTGCCGTGCGAATCCAGGATAGCCAGGGCGGGAATACCGTGACGGAGAGGCACGTCGTACTGGCGGGCAATATCCAGGTTCCGATCATAGCGCCCGACGCTGACAGGAACCACGACAAAATATTTCTGAATGATGGAGGCCAGTTCGCCCTGGTGCATCTGCCGGTGCAGGGCGTGGCAATCCGGACACCAGTTCGCGCCGAAATCGAGAACGATGTTCTTGTGTTCGCGCGAAGCTGCGGCAATGGCTGTGGTAATTAATTGATGAACGTCGGCGTTGTCGTCGAAAATCTGTTCGCTGGCGGCCAGGGTCAACGAGGCCCCCAGGAAGAGGGCGAGCACCAGCGCCGTGAATCTCTTTGGAGTGATCATTTTTTCCTCCAAGAAAGCTTTGCAAATATTGATAACGTTGACAGGCGAGATTATAACCTTGCCTGATATTCCGAATCGGCGGCTTCATCTTAACATGCAACGGTAAGAGTCTGCCGAAAGCAAGCTTTCTCACTGAATATTAAGTCCATTGACCGCGTTTTTCGAAAAAGCAGCTTGGGTCAAGCGCCACCCGAAGCGCAAGCTGAAGCTTACGGATCGCTTTCTGGCCCGACCACGCCCACCGGATAGTCTTCAATGGGGAGCGGCAGGCGATTCCGGCGGCAGCCAGCTTATCCACTTTACCATCCGCCCTGAGAGCCGGATTAAAATCAGGAAATTCCCGGTCCCGTGAGTCTGATACCACTCGCAGAATCGCACAGGACACCCCCGCAGGGATCATGGTTTCCAATATCGGATAGCTTTCCATATCCACCACTTCAGCGCCGCGTTCCGCGAGTTGCAACTTTTCCGATTGCGTGGTCGCAATTCGACCTGATGTAAGGCCACGGACCAGTGCATGAGTGACACCGCACGAGACGAGCCTCTGGCTCAGGCAGTGAATCAGAGCCTCTGAGCAATGAAGTACTTGCTTCTGCCCAGCGCCCAGGCAGCTCCGATATAGGACGATCTCTTCCTCGGGCAGCTTCGGCGAGAGGCTGCCGCACACCCCAATGATGATGACCGTTCCAGGTTTTTCGTCAGAACGTAAAGAGTCCCTGACAGCCAGCGCACACTTTCGGGCGGCTTGAGGCCCGATGCCCGTGATATGGAGACTTGGCATGCAGTCCTCATGTGACTGATCAATTGCCCCTTTTGCCGGCATACCGAAAGAGAGGGTTTTAAATGCGCGCTTCAGCGCTCCAGCTTCTGCACCGGTGGCCGCGAAGATATGAAGGTCGGTCATTCTCGAAAGTGTAACCCGTGCTGATGCCACATGATCCCCCGCCTGTATTTGACGCTTTCCGGTTCAATAACCGGCAGCCTTCGACAAGCTTCGCCTATCGCTACTCTGCCATGCAGCCTCACGAGGGAGCAAGGACGTGAAAATCGCCGGGACATGGGTCTCGTCATCAAAGTCGGCGCACGCCGTCCGTCCCTACGGTCAGGCAACATCATAGACTTCAAGCTTTTTCCTTGAAAAGATTTCAACCTCTTTCGATTTTCCCTTGCTAAAGAAATTTCTAATTTGTCCGATAGCTTAAGATAGGGTGGATACTCAAAGGGCCGATCCGCAGCAGCTCTCGACAAAGCCGCCGGATGCTAACCAGCGGAGAAGCACTCGCCTGCTCATTTCCGTGCCTATTGTTATCAGCGGCAAAAATGCGCGCGGCGAGGTTTTCCGGGAGGAAACCCGAACCATCTCGATCAGCCGCCAAGGGGCCAGCATTGCAACCGCTCAGCCAATGGCTGCCGGGGCAGAGATCACAATCGAGAACCCGCCCTTGCATCTTGCTGTGAAGGCTCGGGTTATTCGGTTCTTTGAAAAATCATCCCAGGATGATTTGAATCAGATCGGGGTGGAACTGCTGGAAGCCAGGAACGTTTGGGGCATTCAATATCCTCCGGGAGACTGGCAAAGAGCTCAAACCCGCACCCAAACAGCCCTGAAGACCAGTCCGGAAGTCACACCGCCTGCATCCCAGCCCGAAAAATCCCCAAGTTTGAATGTAACCTATACCATCGATCTGCCGACAAGAGCGACGGATGTCCGACACGCACCTCATCCGCAACCCGAAACTTCCAAGCCACCAGGTCAAACCGGCCTGCCCAACCTCGAGAGCGAAGCCGAAAAGTTATTGCGAGCGACGGGGATGAAGTTGGCCAAGGTGGCGGGACAGATCGACGCCAAATTGCAGGCCAATCTGCACAACGCCCTCAGCCGGTTGGAAGAGAGGGAAAAAGCCCTCTCCACTCTGAACCTCGAAATCAACAGCATTCTCAACCGAGCGCAAGAAACCAGCTCTCATCTTGAGGAGCTTTTTTCCAATTTAGACGCTGCGCGGCGACGTACTCGCGAAGAAGTCGAACAAGCTCGGCAGTCTCTTCAGGAAATTACAGAGCAATTGGTGAACTCCGCAGCCGAAGATGCAGTAAAGCGGGTATCGCAGAACCTTGAATCCACAACCTCCGAATTCTCAGCGGAGGCGCTGCGAATAGCCCGAGAGCAAGTCCTGGCCCTCGCCCAGGAGTTCAGACAGGAAATCCGTGATTCCTTTCAAGCGGTAACTGCGGATCAACTTTCCTCCGCAGCACAGCAACTTCAGGCGCGCCAGGCCAAGATGATTGAGGAAGCACAAGGACATCTCAGTCAGATACTGCGAGTGGGCCTTGAGAACTTTAAGGGGGAACTCCAGCAAGGCGCTCAGCAATTTCATGAGACCACGCTGGCTGGCATCGCTCAAGAACATGCCGCTCAGGCTTCCCAGGAACTCGATCGCCAGAAGGCCGCCCTAGACCAGCAAATCCAGCACGGTATTCAACAAGCTGTCGCTTCAGCCCTGGAAGGCTTCCAGGCCGAGATTTCCCAATCTGCCGAAAGCTTCCGCCAGAACTTCGTTCAGGAACTCCAGCAAGGCGCTCAGCAATTTCGTGAGACCACACTGGCTGGCATCTCTCAAGAACATGCCGCTCTGGCTTCCCAGGAACTCAATCGCCAGAAGGCCACCCTAGACCAGCAAATCCAGCAAGGTATTCAACAAGCTGTCGCTTCAGCCCTGGAAGGCTTCCGTGCCGAGATTTCCCAATCCGCTGAAAGCTTCCGCCAGAGCTTCATTCAGGAACTCCAGCAAGGCGCTCAGCAATTTCGTGAGACCACGCTGGCTGGCATCGCTCAAGAACATGCCGCTCTGGCTTCCCAGGAACTCAATCGCCAGAAGGCCACCCTAGACCAGCAAATCCAGCAAGGTATTCAACAAGCTGTCGCTTCAGCCCTGGA
>Ga0070734_10005456_pt1 | contig 11224 bp, 9 predicted proteins | sample Coa_R1_8_FD_66444 | JGI IMG/M metagenome (GOLD analysis project Ga0070734, IMG submission 66444) | Surface soil microbial communities from Centralia Pennsylvania, which are recovering from an underground coalmine fire - Coalmine... | ecosystem: Environmental > Terrestrial > Soil > Unclassified ...
GGAATAAGGGTTTCGGCTATGATCCCATCTTCATTGCCGAGGGCATGAACCAGACCTTTGGGGAGATCGAGCCGGAGTGCAAGCACCGAATAAGCCACCGTGCACGCGCATTCGCAAAGCTCGCTGCTTTTCTCGATAGGGAAAAAAAATCATTCGCATGAACCCATTCGATTTCGGCATCTATGTGCATTGGCCGTTTTGCGCAGCCAAATGTCCATATTGCGATTTCAATTCGCATGTCCGTCGCCAGATTCCCGAGAATGAATGGCTCGGTGCAATCGTAAAGGAACTCCGATTTGCAGCTTTGGAACTGATCCCTGCGGGCTCAACCGTAACATCGATATTCTTCGGCGGCGGCACGCCTTCTCTGATGCATGCAGCCACTGTATGTGCTGTGCTCGAGGGCATTGCAGCAAACTGGCACATTTCACCCGACGCCGAGATCACCCTCGAGGCAAATCCGTCAAGCGTGGAGGCGGAGAGGTTTTGCGGCTATCGCGCCGCAGGCGTTAATCGGGTCTCCCTGGGCGTTCAGTCGCTGGACGATAACGCCTTGATGTTTCTCGGGCGACTGCACAACGGCGCGGAGGCAAGAGAGGCCGTCAGGCTGGCGAGCCGCACGTTCGATCGCGTATCGATAGACCTCATTTATGCCCGTCCGGGCCAAAGCACGGCCTCGTGGCGTGACGAACTTAAACAGGCCGTTTCACTCGGCACGGAACACATGTCGCTCTATCAACTAACCATCGAGGAACATACACCTTTTTCGAGAAGAGCCCGCACCGGCAAGCTGACCCCCCTGGCCGACGATCCGGCTGCCGAACTGTACGAACAAACTCAGGAGATTATGGACCATGTCGGCATCCCCGCGTACGAGATTTCAAATCACGCCAGGCCGCAAAGCGAATGCAGGCACAATCTGCTCTACTGGCGCTACGGCAATTACCTCGGGGTTGGACCCGGCGCGCACGGACGTTTAAGTTCCAATGGGACGCCGCTCGCCATCACGACGGAACGCAATCCCGACCGATGGCTCGAAAAGGTTGCTATGCGGGGAAACGGTTTCAGTTCGCTTTCCCCCATGACGCGGGCGGAAGCATCGCGCGAACATCTGCTGATGAACCTGCGTTTGCACCAAGGACTGGATCGCCGGAATTATCGTGATCGTTGGGGCCGCGACCTCAATCTCGACAGACTGCAAATGCTGTCGGAGGCACAACTTATTGAGCACGATGAAGAGCGCATGTGGGCTACAGCGAGAGGGCGTCTCGTACTTGATGCCCTGATCGCAGCATTGCTCGATCCTGATTAGCCACTGGGCAGAAACGTCCGGGGAGCAGGGCTGATCACGACCGGATTCCCTTCCTGTTGAATCTTGAGCACTGCAAGACCTCGTTCCGCGGAACCATCGGGGTTAAACCGAAACACACCATCGACGCCGGAGAAGCCGTTGGGGTCGGTGAGCGCCGCCGCCGTGAAGCGGTGATAGGCTGGGCCTGAGGCGAGTGCGGCAATGAGCGACACCGCGTCGTACGCGAGCGAGGCCAGCGCCGGAGGTGCACTTCCGAATTCAGACCGAAACTTGGCATCAAAGCCGTGCGCAAGATCGGGATCAGGCGCGGCAAACCATCCTCCGGCTAAATTAGGCTCATGCGCGGCTTCGGAATCGTCCCACAAACCGGTCCCGAGATACTGCACCTGCTTGCTTCCTGCTCCATCCTTGGCAAGTGCGGAGGCGATTTCGCGCAGGAGCGTTCCGCCCTGCCCGATGAGGATAGCGTCGGGATGGGACTGTGCGGCTTTGAGCGCGGGCGCCGAAACAGCTTCGCTCGCTGGAATAAAATGTTCCTCGTCGACCACTCGGCCTCCAGCCGCGCTAACGGTAGTCGCGAAGGTGCGCGCGACGTGGACGCCATAGGCGGTGTCTGGCACAAGCGCGGCAAACGCCAGATGGCCCTGGCTTGCGGCATAGCGTACAATACGGTTGACCTCATTCTCCGGCTGAAAGCTCAAGAGATATACGCCATTGCCCGCGACGCCACGATCGGTGGAAAATGAAATAATCGGCACGGCGTGGTCTCGCGCGATCGGCGCGATCGCATTAACAGACTGGGAGAAAAGCGGCCCGATAATGACTTCAGCACCTTCCGCCAGCAGGGAGCGTGCCCCAGCCACAGCATCCTCTCCTCCCGAGCCTTCATCTGCGGAGATGAGCACCAGGTTACGGTCGCGCGAGTCGAACAGCGCCAACTCAGCCGCGTTCATCAGACTTGTAGCCAGAGCGCGCGTGCTCGCGGAGCCGTTGGTGAACGGCAACAGAACTCCAATTCGTACCGGCGTTTGCCCGGTCGGTAAGTTGCCGAGGCGAAGAAAGCTGTTTTGGTCAGCCAGCAGAGGATGCGCTGCGCGGGTGCCCTGTGGCAGCGCCCGGACCATGGGGATCGTCGGTTTCGGGGCTGGAGGGGTCGCCATCATGCAACCGCCGGGCACTACTGATCCAACAAGTACCGCCACCAAGACCCCGTATGTGTGCAAAGTTTTCGACAAAATCCCGCCGATCCCGTGCATCATCGACCGCTGCTCGCGTTGGAACCCATGACAAAACCTAGGCCAGCATATGCGGAATCGCAAAGGCCGTTGGAGGAGGGCCTCTATATCACGGCTACACCTTTAGGGAACGTGCGGGACATCAGCCTGCGAGCGCTCGATATCCTCAGCGCCTGTGATGCCATCCTCGCCGAAGATACCCGCACGACCGCCAAGCTTCTGACCGTTTATGGCATCTCTCGGTCGCTTGTTTCCTACAACGACCACAATGGTACGCGCGTGCGGCCGCACATCCTCAAGCGCCTCGCCGACGGCGAGCGCCTGGTCCTGGTCAGCGATGCCGGGATGCCATTGGTTTCTGATCCGGGATACAAGCTTGTGCGCGAAGCGATCACCGCGGGGCTGAAAATACACGTCGTACCGGGTGCTTCGGCGGCGATTGCGGCGCTTGTGGTTTCGGGCCTTCCGACGAACCGCTTTCTGTTTGTCGGTTTTTTACCGGTCACGCAGGACGCCCGTCGCACCGCGTTGGAGGAACTGAAGGCATTTCCATGTACGTTGATTTTTTTCGAGGCCCCGCAGCGGTTAACGAAAACGCTTGATGACATGAACGGTGTGTTTCGCCGGCGTAATGCCGTGGTTGCCCGTGAATTGACAAAGCTTCACGAGGACGTTCGGCGCGGCGATCTGCAGTCACTCGCGACCTTCTATGAAACAAACCTCCCACGAGGCGAAGTGACAATAGTAATAGGGCCTCCGAAAGACGAAGAGCCGGATTTCGGCAAAGCAGATCAACTTCTGCAAAAGGCTATGGCGTTCATGCCACTTCGAGGCGCCGTCGACCTTGTCAGCGAAGCATTGAGCCTGCCACGAAAATCGCTCTACGCGCGCGCACTCCTGCACAGACAAATCCACGACGATGCAACCTGAGCCCAAGTTGCAGATCCGTCAAAGGGCGGAGCGGCGTGGGCGAAGCAGCGAGTTCCTGGCCATGCTGCTCCTCGTTCTCAAAGGGTATCGAATTGTCGGCCGCCGCGTGCGTACACACGTCGGCGAAATCGATCTCGTTGCGCATTCTCCACGTGGTGTTCTTTGTTTCATTGAGGTCAAGGGAAGAGCGACGTTGCGCGATGCGCGGGAGGCGTTGTTACCGCGGCAACAGGAGCGCATCTCTCGGGCCGCTGAGGTCTTCCTCGCGCGACGGAGGGGCCGGCCCCCTAAGGGAGTCAGGTTCGATACCATTGTCGTACCGAGCGGCCGCTGGCCGCTTCATGTGCGGGATGCCTGGCGGCCAAAACCCGGCTGGGGCAAACTACGCATCTCATGAAGACCCGCGAACATCCTATCGACTACCTGCGTCAACTGGGCGATGGCGGGGAAGGCCCCTACGATATCGCCACGGCGGCCCTAATGTTGGCGGCGCTCGACACCTCCGATCGCGACCTCAAGCCCTATTGCAGACACCTGCAGGAAATGGCCGAACAGGCGCAACTCGAGTCTCGATTGACGATCAATGCCGACGATGGCGCGCGTGCGCTCGCGGAGCTTCTTGCCAGGCGCTATGGATACGACGGCGACCGGTTGTCCTACGACGACCCGCAGAACGCAAATCTCATTTCCGTCATCGACAGGCGCAGGGGCCTTCCCGTGTCGCTTGGCATTCTGTACATACACGCGGCCCGCGCGGCGGGTTTCGAAGCTTCGGGACTGAATTCTCCCGGACACTTTCTGTTGCAGATCGGGCTACGGGGTAGCGAAACATTGATAGATCCATTCAATGGCGGCGCGGTGCTCGAAGGTGAAAAGCTCGGAGCGCCCCCCGCCACCCGCGGCGTGGACGCGGAGGCAATGCAGGCCCTTCAGCCGGTGACGGACGCTGAAGTATTGCTCCGACTGCAAAACAACCTGAAATTACGCGCGCTGGAAAATGGCGAAAATGGACGCGCAGCCGATATCGCAGAACGCATGGTTGTGATGGCGCCTGGGCGCCCCGAACTATGGATGGATCTGGCGCACCTAAGGAAGGCGAAGGCGCACTTGGAGCGGCGCGCAAGGCCTATGAGACATGCCTGACGTTGGCCAAGCCCGGCGGCTCTCTGCACAACGAAGCAGCGCTTGGCCTGCAAGCTTTGAAACATCGCCTTAATTAGGGAGTGTTCGTTGACGATAACCGTTGCAATACAAATGGATCCTATTGAGCGGATCGACATTTCCGGCGACTCCACTTTCGCGCTGGCGCTGGAAGCCCAGATACGCGGTCATCGGCTTCTGTATTACGGACCACGTGATCTCTCGCTGCGAGACGGAAATGTCACGGCAAGAGTGTGGCCGCTCGAAGTTCGCAACGAACGAAACAATCACTATACGCTCGGCAGCGCAGCGGTGTTCGACTTGACGACCGCGCAGGTCGTTCTCATGCGGCAGGATCCTCCCTTTGACATGGCGTACGTCACCGCTACGCATCTGCTCGAACGCCTTGCAGGCACTTCTCTTGTCGTAAACGACCCATTCCATGTCAGGAATGCGCCGGAAAAATTGTTCGTGACACAGTTCAGGCAATTTATGCCGCCGACGCTTGTGACCAGCGACCGTGAAGAGATCGCGCGCTTCCGCGCCGAACATGGAGAACTCGTGCTCAAGCCGCTTTACGGCAACGGCGGCGCCGGCGTATTTCGGGTAAAGCCAGACGACGAAAACCTGATCGCGTTGCTCGAGGTGTTTACGCAGCTTTATCGAGAACCTATCGTGGTACAAAGATACGTGCCCGAGGTGCGCAAGGGAGACAAAAGAATCATCCTCGTCGACGGCGATTTCGCGGGAGCACTCAACCGGGTGCCTGCAGTCGGGGAGGCCCGCTCGAACTTGCATGTTGGCGGTCGTCCGGAGGCTGCCACCTTGTCCGACCGGGAACACGAAATGTGCCGCGAGCTCGGCCCCGAACTTCGCAAACGCGGCTTGGTTTTCGCCGGAATTGACGTAATTGGAGGCTATCTCACGGAGATAAACGTCACCTCGCCGACCGGCATCCAGGAGGTAAAGCGTCTCGGTGGGCCTGATATTGCGAAGCTTGTCTGGGATGCGATCGAAAGGCGTCTCTTGGCACGTTGAACCGTGCCTATGCTGTGCCGAATCTGTCCCGATATCGCGTGTCAATGGTGGTTACGGGCAGATACATAAACACATCCGTAGTCCCGAATTGGCGATCGACCACAGCCCCTTCGCCGATCCGTGCGCCAGCCCGCAGGTAACCCTTGATGAGGGGCGGCAGCAGTCTGCGTGCTTCGCGGACGTCGAGTTGCTCTTTCGGAATTCGGCCCATGGCTACGTAGAGCTCCGGAAGGGCCCTCACGCGCTCGCTGCCGTTCATCGAATGAAAATGATGCAGATAGGAAAGCGGTAGTGAAAGCGCACCGGGATCGGTGCCGGCAAGAGACGCGCACCCGAACATGGTATCGACCGAAAATCGCGCGACATACGCCATGACGCCCCGCCATAGAAGTTGCATGGCTCCGGGCTTGTTACGATATGCCTTCAGCACACAGGATCGGCCCAATTCGAGAAGCCGCTCGCCTCCAGCACAAGACGATAGGAGTGCCGAAAGATCGTATTCCCCGGAGGTGTAGAATCCTCCTGCGCGGCGCGCGTCGTTGCCGCGTATGAGACGATAAGTACCGATTACGGATGGCTGGCCGTCCTCGTCCGAGATGGCGCGATCCACAACCAGAATATGATCGCAGAACGCATCGAACTGATCGAAATCGCGCTGCACCTCGCGCATGGCCAAACTTGGTATAGCCGACATTTCTTCGTAGAACACACGATACCGCAGCCGTTGCGCTGCCTCGACTTCTGTGTCGGTTTCGGCAAGTCGCGCTTCCAGCGCCCCGGATGTGGCCAGCACCGGCCAGTGCTCCAGTCGCCCTTCCAATGGACCAGGCTCGTAAATATTGACCAAGATCCGCGTCACCCTTGGGACGGCGAACACGTCCCTTCCAGCAGCATGTCAGGATCGTACCGAAATCGCTTCGTCCGCGCAATTCACGGGCAAAAATGCCGGTTTTCTGCGCCTTAAGAGCCCACCCCGCGCGCGGCGGGTTGACGGGCCGACAGAGCCATGAACAGCAGGATTGCCGGTATGCCGACCGCGCCGGCGCCGATGAAGAATATCTTATAGGCTCCCATCAGGCCGTAAGAAACGGCGAGGTGCTGCACGAACAGCCCGGATAAGCCTTTCGTTATCTTCCCTGGCAAGGCGTACATCGAACTAAGCAGCGCATATTGCGTGGCCGTGTACCCAAGCGCAGTCAGGCTCGACATGTACGAAACGAGTGCCACTCCGGCAAAATTTGTGCTGAAGTTGTCCAGGCTCATGATGGTGGCGAAAATCAGTCCTCCCGGGTGGCGGTGCGCGAGCATGGCAAACGACGCAATGGCAATGGCTTGAAGAACGCCGCCGGCGATAAGCGCCTTGATATAACCAAATCGAAGCGCAAACGCACCGCCGGCGGCAATTCCCAGAAATGTCATCGCAACGCCGATCGTGCCGCGGACTTCCCCGACGTAAGCCTTGCTCAGTCCAATGTCGGCGTAAAACGGATTGCTCATGGGCCCTCTGACAAAATCGGGCAGGCGGTAGAGGCTGATCGCCATCAACACAGGTACTGCGATCCAGCCGTACGAGCGGAAGAAAACGAGGAACGGACCTGCAATCGCATCGCCGAGACCTCTTGCTGTGCCGAACGGCCGGTCGTGCGCCTTTTGCTCAATCACTGCGTCGGCTTTCGCCGGTTCTGTCGCAAGAAGTGTCGCTCCAATCCCTATCGTCATCAACGCAGCGCAGACTGCGTATGATAGAGGCCAGCCGAAATATTCGGCGGCGATCAGGATGAGGGCGTCCGTTCCCAAAAACGCCACCCGATACCCGAATTGGTGAGCCGAGGTCAGTAACGCAAGTTCTTCGCCGCTATCGGCAATCTCAATCCGCCACGCGTCGATGACGATGTCCTGTGTCGCTGATGCAAAAGCGACAACGAAGGCCAACCCAACCAACAGGGGCAAACCCTGACGGACCTGAAAGCCCGCCATCGAAAAAAGGCCTGCGGCGATGACAACTTGCGACACCAACATCCAGGCTCGCCTGTGGCCAAGCCGCCCCGCGACAGGAGGAATGGTCCTGTCAAGAAAGGGAGCCCAAAGAAACTTAATCGAATAAACAATACCGACCCACGAGATAAAGGCGATGACGGAAAGAGATACTCCGTCGTCCCTCAACCAATAGCCGAAAGTATTGGCGGTCAGGAGAAACGGCATCCCTGACGAAAAGCCCAGTGCCAGCATCACCAGGACACGCGGTTTCGCATATCGCCTCAGACCGGTGTTGTTGACGCTGGGGAGTATCATTCCGCCGCGATGGAGACGGCTTCGGGGAAGAGTCGTGCAATCATGTAATCGAATTCCGCGGGCGCAATGGGTTTGGTTAGAAAACCATCCATACCTGCGTCCTGGCAAGCCTGTCGGGTTGCGTCCATCGCGTCCGCAGTCAACGCGACAATGGGAATAGATGTTGCGGCGCGACCGCCTTCGCCGACTCGGACTTTGCGCGCTGTCTCGAGTCCGTCAAGTCCGGGCATGTGAAGGTCGGTAAACAACAGATCGAACGTGTCGCCGCGGAGTGCGGCAATTGCATCCTCGCCCGAGGTCACGACAGTTATGCGATGTCCACGTCGCTCAAGCAGTTGCCGCGCAAGCAGTGCGTTTATGGCATTGTCCTCTGCAAGCAGAACTTTGAGGGAGCGAACGGAATGGGGGACGGCGCGCTCGGGCGCATGATCCGCAGCAATACTTTCTTCAGGCGGGTCGTCTTCCGCGTGGCCCGAGCGTCCCCTGACGTGATCTACGAGCGACTTCAGCCGCACCGGCTTGACCAGATAACCGGAAAACCCAAATCCATTCAAGGATTCCAGCCATCCTCTCGCGGCTGGGGTCAACAGCGCCACCGAGCGAGTCTGCGCAAGCGGCTTTATCGGCAAATCCAGCTGTGCTGTCGTTCCAGCATCAATCAGGAGAGCATCGGGAAGGGCAAGGGGCGGCTTTCCGCGAGAATTTGACGACCACAACGGTATCACCTCGCCTCCAGCTGACCGTACAAGATCGGCGAGGCCCTCTCGCAAGATCACATTCCTGGCTACGATCGCGACGCGATAACCGGCCAGCAATGCGGCATCTGCTTGCGAGATATTTCTGAGCACGGGCGCCGGCACTCTGAACCAGAAAACGCTACCCGCGCCCGGCTTTGAATCGACCCCGATCTCGCCGTCCATCGCTTCGACAAGGCGGCGGGAAATTGCGAGACCCAAACCGGATCCGCCGAATCTTCGTGCGTAGGTGGAGTCGGCCTGGACGAATTCCTTGAATATCTCGCCGTGTCTGTCTTCGGGGATTCCTACTCCTGTATCCTTGATCCGAAATTGCAACCCACGCCGCCCGCTGTCCTCGACACCGCAAACATCAATTCTCACCCCTCCGCTTGCCGTAAATTTTATCGCATTGCCCACGAGATTGGTCAGAATCTGCGTCAGTCGAACACCGTCGGAGCGGACGATCGCGGGCGTGTCCGCGGATATGACGCCAATAATCTCGATATTCTTTTCATGCGCGCGGGGTGCCAGCAGTTCAATGACTGCATCGACGGTGGCGCGAACGTCGACCTCTTCCTGCTCAAGGTCGATAGCCCCGGTTTCTATCTTGGAGAAATCGAGGATTTGCTCGATCAGGGACAACAGCGACTCCCCGGATTGGCGAATTGCCTCTGCGTAGGTCCGCTGCTCCGGAGACATCCTGGTTTCGAGCAACAGCTTTGCCATTCCGAGCACACCGTTCATCGGCGTACGAATCTCGTGACTCATCGTTGCGAGAAAACCCGATTTCGCGCGGTTTGCTGCTTCGGCTCGGTCCCGCGCTTCCGTGAGTGCGTCTTCGAGAGCCTTACGTTCTGTGATATCGCGCCCGACGCTCTGCACTTCGATCAGACGCCCCACCGGATCGCGGATTGCGAAATCTTCCCACGCTATCCACCTCCACCCGTAGACTGTGCGGACCTTTTGGTCATAGCCCGCCCGGTTCGCGGCGCCTCCAAATTGTCCGAAGCTCCCGAACTCGGCGGTTCTGCTGTCGGGGTGCGGCTCGGGCGCGAATGCGCGTCCAACCGCGCCATTCGGATCGAGTCCAAACAGCCGGAAGAACGAATCGTTTCCGTACGTCAAGTGGCTATCCGGGGAGCGGCGCAAAATGGCGTCGCCCTGGGCATCCACCAAACCCTTGTAACGAGCCTCACTCTGATGCAGTTCGCCGTTTAAGGCCGAGAGCGAGGCAAGAGAGTCTTCCAGTTTCTCGGCCAGGCTCTGCAGCCCAGAGGTGCTGGCCTCCAGGGCACGCGCACGCAACCGAGCGGCGAGATAGGCAGAAAGCAGCGCGAGCAGGCTGAACCAGGCGATCGCCCCCAAGAACCAGGGAGTCAGACCCGTAACGCCATTATGGAAGACGCTATCAAGGACCGCCGCGCCGGAAACGAGAAGGAGAAGGGCGATAATGCAGGCGTTCGCGGCACGCCAGGCAAGCATGGCGGTTCTTTCTGGATGACGTAGGCAATAAAATCCAATGCCCTTGCGAAAGACTTAACCAAGCGTCCCGCGCCGGTCGGAAGCGACCGTCACAAAACCTTCGCAAAACTGTGATGCACGTTGCATGCGGAAGCGCGCTGATCACATCGCCGATTCTCCGGCGTTGTTCTTGCTGTGTTCATGGCAATTGGAGGGATTCGATGAAGCAGAGGACCACGGCTCTGGCCGGCATTGTATTCGCGGTCGGGCTGCTTTGCGGCGCCGCGGAAGCGAGCGCAACGGACATTTCCGGCGCGGGAGCAACCTTCCCCTATCCGGTCTACGCGAAATGGGCGGAAGCCTACAGGACGAAGACCGGTATTGGCCTTAATTATCAATCGATTGGCTCCGGAGGCGGTATTGCGCAAATCAAAGCCAAGACCGTAACCTTCGGGGCGAGCGACAAGCCGCTGGCACCCAGTGAACTCGATCCTGCCGGGCTGACGCAATTTCCTACCGTGATCGGTGGCGTGGTGCCCGTGGTCAATATCTCCGGATTGAAACCTGGCCAGATGGTTCTCGACGGCAAAACCCTGGGGGACATCTTCCTCGGCAAAGTGACGAAGTGGGACGACCCCGAAATCAAGAAACTCAATCCGTCAGTGAACCTCCCAGCGCAGGCAATCGCGATCGTGCACCGATCGGACGGCTCGGGGACGACGTTCATCTTCACCAATTACCTCAGCAAGAAAAGTCCTGACTGGGCAAAGCAGGTTGGCGCTGCGACGTCCGTGGAATGGCCGACGGGCATCGGCGCCAAGGGAAACGAGGGCGTAGCGGGTAACGTCGGTCAAACCGGCGGTTCGATCGGCTATGTCGAATATGCCTATGCGAAGCAGAACCATCTCAATTTTGTACGCATGATCAACAGGGATGGTGTCGCGATTTCTCCCACCGCGGCCGCCTTCCAGGCGGCTGCAGCAAATGCGGACTGGGCGCACGCCAAAGACTTCTATGTGATCCTGACGGACCAGGCGGGCCACGAGGCGTGGCCGATTGCGGGTGCAACGTTTATCCTT
>Ga0070734_10005458_pt1 | contig 11217 bp, 10 predicted proteins | sample Coa_R1_8_FD_66444 | JGI IMG/M metagenome (GOLD analysis project Ga0070734, IMG submission 66444) | Surface soil microbial communities from Centralia Pennsylvania, which are recovering from an underground coalmine fire - Coalmine... | ecosystem: Environmental > Terrestrial > Soil > Unclassified ...
CGGCGATTCGATCGAAGGGATTCTACCCAACAATCTGCTGCAGCTCGAAAGCCAAGGGTTTAGCGCCATTCCGCCCGACCCCAGCTATCACAATCAGAAGATCTTCGTGCCTCGCGCGGCGGTGAGCGGCGTGGAAGTCTTGGGGGTAATTGGCAGCCCGTTGCGGCGTCCGGCAGCGCCTAAGAAGCGTCCTACCGATGACGGGCAGTTGGGAATGTTCGATTAGCCCCCGGGCCAAACTAAACCAAGCTGAGCTAAACCAAAACAGGCCGCAGATCGCAGTCGGCGAGGTCCGCCCAGCGATTCTCCCCCACGTTCTGCACGAACGTAAGATGATCCAGCGTAAAACGCCGCGGACCGGTGAATTCGCGCCACCGCCGCGCCGCCAGGTCCATGGTGGCAGCCATCCGCGAAGGATCAAGTTCTTGCGCTACCGTCACATGCGGCCGGTAGGCCCACGGTTCGGTGAACTTGAAATGCCCCTGATCGAGCCGGGAGTGCAGATTTTCGAGTTGCTTGCACCCGTCGCCGATGGAGATATAGAGAACCTGGGAGGTCGGAAAAGCCTGAACTTCTCGGAGTTCTACGGTGAAAGGGGCAGCGGCCCGCAGCACCTGCCGCAACTCCGTCCAACCCGTTTCAGAGCCGCATAAGGGTGGGCGCGGGGGCAACACGGTGATGTGCGCCCGCAGGCGGCAATCCGGAACCAGTTCCCGGCGCAAGCCATCCACGAATCCCGCCAATGGTTGCGGCAAATACGCAACCAGGGCGAAGGAATTCAACCCTCCGCTACTACAACCTTCCATCTCTTGAAATTAGATTATACCGCTACCGGAGATGCTTCAGCGTCCCCAGCCGGTTCAGGCTTCGTCTCGGGCAAAACCCAGCGTGCCTCCTCGAACCCCACGAACTTGAAGATCCGCAGCTCGCCCGTCTCGCTCTCGAGCACGTCGCCAAGCTCCAGCGGGGTTTCCGACCCTCGCAGGCTGAAATAGGCAGCATACGGCGACGCGGCTGAAACCGTCTGCCCGGGCGCATAGTCCCGCGGCTTCAGGCTAGCGGCGCCGCTGACGTGCGGGGCGAAGCGGAAGGGCTGCCGGAGGTGATCTTTCAAACGATGAATCAGATAAGTCGGCATGTGGTCCGTGTAGCTAACGTCTCCTATTATTACCCAAGACAAATCCAAAAGAAAATGTTTTTTAGGTTACCGCGTCCCGGCTGCCCAGCTCGATCCAGCGGTCCACATTCTCGCGCTTCCATTTTATGGCATCGTTTATCGAGCCCAGTTCCTGGCTGGGCAGGATGGTCCGAAGAGAAACGCCGCTCGGCAACGGAGGATGATGGCCAAAAATCACCCGGAAGGAGCGAATGAAGGGCCGCAGCACGGAAGATGGAATATCCGGCAGGGCGTTCAAACCAATGATCTCGGTTGCCCCCAGTTGTACCGCGGCATAAACCGGCAAAGGATTCAGCAGCCCGCCATCGGTGTAATAACGGCCGTCAATCCTCACCTGCGGAAGGAGCACGGGGATCGCGCAGGAAGCAGCCAGATGTTGCCACGTCACCTCCGGACCACGGACAATCCTCGGCTTCAACCGCAGGAGATCCGTGATCACGACGGCGAACTCCGTCCGCAGCGGTTGCCGCATCAGCCCCCGAATGCTGACCGAGAGATTGGAGAACTGGCCGTACTGCTCCGAACGCCACAAATCCCCGAGCTGCGCGGGAGTCGCTCCGCTGGCAATCGCGTAGCCGTTCAGCGATCCAACGGACGCCCCCACGATCAGATCGGGCCGAAATTGCTCCGCAAGCGCGGCCCACGCCCCCGCTTGCCATGCACCGAACATTCCACCGCCAGAGAGAACAAGAGCGCGCATTACAATAGAAGCGTATCCTGTTCCATGGAGTTTGATTCGACCAACTACGGCCCGGAGGTGGCTCGCATTCTCGCTTTGGACGGAAACGGAAATCGCCTCCTGCCGCTGCGCTGCGAAGCTTGCCCCAGTGAGGAAGCACGCCACCTGCTCAAGACCAGCTCATCCGCCACGCTATTTCCCGGCAAAGCGAGACCCGATGCGCCCATGGCTGGGCTGTGGCTTTACTTTTCCTGCTACGACGAAGCGCACCAACTCGCGGACTCCTGCGACAACGCGGATGGAAATCTGTGGCACGGCATCTTTCACCGCATCGAAGGCGATTTCGGAAACGCCGCATATTGGTTTCGTAAGGCCGGCAAACATCCGATTTTCGCGGATCTGGCGGCCAGCGCCAGCGGCATTATCAAGCGTCTCCCCAATGCCGAGTTTCGCATCGGACGCTGGGATCCGTTTGCGTTTCTCTCCTTCTGCGAGCGCGCGCTGACGCAGCCGGGAACCGAGCAGGAGCGCGCCGCGATGGAAATCCAACGCGCCGAGTGGCAGCTCCTCTTCGACCATTGCGCGAGGCCGCAGTGAAGCGGCTGATCGTCTGGCTGGCCGTATTGGCCGTGGTTGGCGTGGCGGCGTGGCAAATCGATAAATGGAAGAAGCAGCCTCCGGAGGTTCCCTTCGCGCACGTCACCCGGGAAACCATCACCAGCTCGGTTCCGACCAACGGGAAGGTCGAGCCGGTGTCCTGGGCGGTCGCGCATGCCGATCGCGCCGGCGCGGTGGAAGAGATCCTGGTCCAGCGTGGCCAGCACGTGGCGAAAGACGCTGAATTGCTCCGCCTGGATGCGGCGGACGTCCGGGCGGACCGCGCCGCGGCGCAATCCCGCATCGACCAGATTCATCTCGAGCTCGACACCATCAGCAAGGGCGGAAAGACGGCGGACCTGGTCGATATCGCGAGCCAACTGGACAAGGCCCGTCTGGATCTGGCCGCGGCACAACGCGAGTACGATTCCGACGTGAAGCTCGAAGCCCAGCAAGCGGTAGCACGATACGAAGTGAATGCCGCCAAGGTGCGCGTGGATCAGTTGAATCTGCTCATCAAGACGCTGCAGGAGAAGAAAGCGGCGCTGGTGACGCCCACCGATCGTGCCTCCGCGGAAGCGCGGCTGCGCGAAGCCGAGTCCGCTTTAAACCTCGCCAGTGAGCGCATGAAGCAGAGCGTGGTTCGCGCGCCCATCGATGGCGAAATCTATCAGTTCGATCTCAAGCCCGGCGCCTATCTGAACGTGGGCGACCCCGTGGCTTCGCTCGGCCAGCTCGACCGAGTGCGCGTGAACGTGTTCGTGGACGAAAGGGATCTTGGCCGCGTCGCCAAGAACATGCCGGTGAAGATTACGTGGGACGCTCAGCCCAAGCGCGAATGGAAAGGCACCGTGGATCGCACGCCCACCCAGATCGTGCCCCTGGGTACGCGTCAAGTGGGCGAGGTCGTGTGCCTGATCGAAAATCCGGATCACGATCTGCTACCCGGCACCAACGTCAACGTGGAAATTCGCTCCGAATCGATCGACAACGCGCTCACCATTCCTAAGGAAGCCGTGTTGCGGGAACTCGGTCAAGCCGGCGTCTACATGCTGCAGGGGGATCATCTGGCGTGGCACACCATCACGCTCGGTGTGAACAACGTGAATCGCACGCAGGTGGACGGTTTAAAGGAAGGCGACGCGGTCGCGCTTCCCACCGAGAAGCCTCTTAAGGATGGTCTGATCGTGAAGCCGGTATTCCCGTAAGCAGCTTTTCGACGTGCTTGGCCAGCACATCCACTTCAACATTCAAGCGTGTCCCGGCGCGAGCCGAACCGAGCGTCGTGTGCGCGATGGTGTGAGGAATGATCGTGACTCCAACCACCGGACCCGGATCCAGCGCAGCGATGGTCAGACTGATTCCATCGAGCGCAATCGATCCCTTCTGGACCAAATAGCGGTCGAGCGCGGCCGGGACCTGCACCTTCAACCACCAGTTGCCGTCGCCAAGTTCGTCCAAAGCCACGATCTCTCCCGTGGCATCCACGTGGCCTTGTACGATGTGGCCGGAAAGCCGGGTCGCGGGCGTCACCGGCCGCTCCAGATTCACGCGCGCTCCCGCAACGAGCCCGCACAGGTTGCTGCGTTGCAAAGTCTCCGGCGCAAGATCGGCCTCGAAAGAATCGGCAGTGATGCTGAGAGCCGTGAGGCAGACTCCGTTCACGGCGATGCTGGCGCCTTCGGTCAGGTCGGAGAGAACGGTGGCGCAACGCACTTTCAAACGCGCGCCGGTTTGGCCGTGCTCGAGCGCAGCGACAGTGCCCAGTTCTTCAATGATTCCGGTGAACATTTGTTCTTCAAGCATACGGCACCTTTATCAGGCAGCCCTGGGGCAGACGATCGGTTTGTGTCGTCTGCCGTTTCGTTGCCAAAAGCGTGATGCGCGAGCGAGTCCGGTTGACGACGGTTGAAATGTGGATCAGTGCCTTCTGAAAGATGTGGCCCAAGAAGGGGCTTCCTGTGGATTGAAGATTGAGCGGCCCGAACTCATCGAAACACTGGCGGATATGATTCAGGACGGACTAGCCAAAGCTTGGCTTCTGTCGCCAACCGAGCCCTCTCAGGAAGTCGAAGGCATGCCGCAGATGGATGTCATTGAAGAGTTCTTCAAAACGTACTGACGGACCATGGCCTCCCTGCGACGATGACACAGACAACATCGTAGGGCAGACATTTGACCACAAATTGCGATATAGATAACGGGTATGCCTGAACGCACCGATCGCCGTTCTTTCCTCGCAGCGCTGGGCGGCGCTGCTCTGGCGCCAGCCATCGCCCAGACTCCGCGCGACTGGACCGGACAACAGCCCGTCCAATATCCCGACCCGGACATCGTCGCGCTGGACAATCGCTTTCGCAAATATATCGTCGGCAATACGACCATCAAGCGCCTCTATACCGGAACGCTGTGGTCGGAAGGGCCCGCCTGGAACGGAGTCGGACGATACCTGGTCTGGAGCGATATTCCCAACAACGTCCAGATGCGCTGGATCGAAGAAGACGGCCGCGTGACCGTTTTCCACAATCCCTCCGGTTACAGCAACGGCAACACGTTCGATTTCGAAGGACGTCAACTCTCCTGCGAACACGGCGGCCGCCGCGTGGCCCGCTATGAACCGAACGGCACCATCACGACGATCGCCGACAAGTTCCAGGGCAAACGCCTGAACTCGCCCAATGACATCGTGGTGCATCCCGATGGCAGCGTCTGGTTCACCGATCCCACCTACGGCATTCAAGGCAACTACGAAGGATTCCAAGCCATGCCGGAGCTGAAGCCGGCGGTGTATCGCGCCGATCCGAAAACCGGACAGATGGATAAAGTCAGCGACGATCAGGATCAGCCCAACGGAATCTGCTTCTCGCCCGACTACAAGAAAGTCTATATCGCGGACACCGGCGCGCCCGGTGAGACGCGGGTCTACGATCTGGACGGCAAGACGCTGCGCAACGGAAAGCGCTTCGTGAAGCTGGATGTTCCTGGCGTTCCCGGCGCAACGGCGGCAGCCGATGGATTCCGCTGCGACGTCGACGGAAACCTCTGGTGCGGAGCGCGCCCCGGCGTTCAAATCGTTGCGCCCAACGGCGATAGGATCGGCATCATCCGTCTGCCGGAAAACTGCGCCAATATCAGCTTCGGCGGAACCAAGCGCAACCGTCTGTTTATGGCGGCGAGCCAGTCGTTATACGTGGTCTACGTAAATGTTCTGGGCGCGCACATCGCATAGTGAGGCAGCCAATATTGGCTGCAGCCGCCTTTAGGCGGCTTCCGCGAGCGGGCTCAATAGCCGGCTGCGGGAAAAATTGCCTGCCCTACACGATTCTTTCGCGCAATCTCAAGGTTCCTCTGAAACCCGGCATACTTCGGCCGAGCGAGAGGCGTACCTTTCGCAAACTCGCGGAACTCCCCCTCCGTCATTTGAGCCAATTCCTCCAACGCAGGGATCTCTCGCGGCTCGAACGCCGGGTCTGTCGTCACCGGCGCACGACCGTTCCAGGGACACACCTCCTGACAAATGTCGCACCCGAACAAGTGCGTTCCCACGCCGTGCTGCAACTCCTCCGGAATCGGCCCGCGCAGCTCGATCGTCAAATAGGAAATGCATCGGCGCGAGTCGAGCGTCCACCCGCCATCCGCCGGAACCAGAGCCTGCGTCGGACACGCATCGATACAACGCGTGCAGCTTCCGCACCGGTCCGGAGGAGGCGTGTCCGCCTCAAGCTCCAGTGACGTCAAAATCTCGCCGAGAAAAAACCATGATCCGAGCGGTTCATGAATCAGGCACGTGTTCTTCCCGATCCATCCCAAACCCGCCAGCCGCGCGTAGCTGCGCTCCAGCAGAGGCGCCGTATCCACGCAGATCTTCCACTCGAACGGCTCGATGGCGCTCAACCGCTCGACCATGCGCTCCAAGCTCTCCCGCAGAACCTCGTGATAATCCCGACTACCCCACGCGTAGCGGGAAATCGCCGGATCTTTGATTTCGGGATGAGTGTTGTACAGCTTGCCTACGCAGATCACGGAGCGAGCCCCCGCCAGCAAACTCCGAGGATCGCGCCGCATTTCCGCGCGCCGATCCGTCAAATAACGCATCTCGCCGGCCATGCCGCGATCGACCCAGTTTTGGTAGCGCTCGAAATCCGTTGAATCCTCCGCCCGTGCGACGCCGGCGAGTTCAAACCCGCACTCTCGCGCGACGCTTTTAACGGTTTCGACATTCACGAACGGTATTATAGACTCTTGTATGCTTGAAAAATTCCGGATCGGCCTGGTGCAGATGAGTTGCGCGCCCGATCCTAACGAGAATCTGGAGCGGGCGCAGTGGAAGATTCGCGAGGCCGCCGCGGGGGGCGCGCAGATCGTCTGTCTGCAGGAACTGTTTCGCTCCCGCTATTTCTGCCGCGAAGAAAACCCGGACTTATTCGCGCTCGCGGAGTCCATTCCCGGGCCGTCCACCAACGCGCTGGGCCAGCTTGCGCGCGAGTTGAAAATCGTCGTGGTCGCGTCGCTGTTTGAGCGCCGCGCGGCCGGCGTCTACCACAACACCGCTGCGATTCTGGACACCAACGGCGAGATCGCAGGGCTGTACCGCAAGATGCACATTCCCGACGACCCGCTGTATTACGAGAAATACTATTTCACTCCCGGCGACCTCGGATTTCGCAATTTCGATACCCCATTTGGACGCCTCTCGGTGCTGGTGTGCTGGGATCAGTGGTATCCGGAAGCAGCGCGCATCGCCGCTTTAGGGGGCGCGGCCGTGTTGTTCTATCCCACCGCCATCGGCTGGCATCCCGCGGAGAAAGAGGAGTTCGGCGCGGCTCAGCTCGATGCTTGGAAAACCATCCAGCGCGCGCACGCGATCGCCAACGGTGTGTATGTGGCCGCGGTGAATCGCGTGGGTTATGAAGGTCCCGTGGAAGAGACCCCGCAGGATCGAGGCCTGGAGTTTTGGGGATCGTCCTTCGTCGCTGATCCGTTTGGCCAGGTGATCGCCCAGGCCTCCACCGCCGGGGAAGAGATTCTCATCGCCGAATGCGATCCGCGCCGCTCCGAGGAAGTGCGCAGGCATTGGCCCTTTCTGCGCGATCGCCGTATCGACGCATATCAGCCGATCGTCGCGCGCTGGCTGGATAAATAGGTGCAGCCGCGCTCATTCCGCATGCCGGCCGAGTGGGAGCCGCACGAGGCCACCTGGCTTGCCTGGCCGCACGAAAGGTCCGACTGGCCGGGCAAGTTCGCGCCCATCCCTTGGCTCTACGGCGAAATCGTACGCCACTTGGCGCGCGTGGAGCGCGTCCGAATTCTGGTCGAAAACGCCGAAGCGCAGCAATCCGTGCGCCGCATTCTAGCCAAATGCCATGTGGATCTGAACGCCGTCGAGTTTTTCCTTCACGCTACCGATCGAAGCTGGATCCGCGACTACGGCCCCATTTTCGTAACCAACCGCACGGGCGACGTTGCCATCGCCCGCTGGCGCTTCAACGGATGGGCCAAGTACGACAACTGGCGCAATGACTGCCGGGTGCCGGCATCCATTTCCAAAACTCTTCGGTTCCCCAAGTGGGAGCCGGACTTCGTGCTGGAAGGCGGCGGCATCGACGTGAACGGGGCCGGAAAGCTGCTGACCACCGAAGAGTGCATGTTATCCGACGTGCAGGCGCGCAACCCTGGCCGTTCGCGGCGCGACTTGGAACGCATCTGGAGGGAGCATCTCGGCATTCGTGAAACCATCTGGCTCGGCCAGGGCATCGTGGGCGACGATACGCACGGCCACGTCGACGACCTGGCTCGATTCACTTCCGTAGATACCGTGGTGACCGTGGTCGAGCCCGACACGTCCGACGCGAATCATGCCTCGCTTCAGGAAAATCTGCGGCGGTTGCGCACGCGAGGCGACTTGCACATCGCCACAATGCCGTTGCCCGAACCGATCTACTTCGCCGGTCAGCGCCTTCCCGCAAGCTACGCGAACTTCTACATCGCGAACAAGTTGGTCCTGGTGCCGACGTTCGCGGATAAAAACGATTTGCCCGCCTTGCGCACGCTCGCGCGCGTGTTTCCAGACCGAGAAATCGTAGGCATCCCCTGCCGCGATTTGGTGTTAGGGCTCGGAACGCTCCACTGCATGACCCAGCAGCAGCCGGTTTCGCGCCAAGCCGCAAACGACCCAAAGAACTAATTTACATTTGCGTGCTCCGCGCCTTTGCGTGAAATTTTCCTAAGGCAGCGCGGACGAGGCATCCCCAGCGCGACTTGGAGTTAGGGCCCGGAACGCTGCGCTGCCTGACCCAGCAGCAGCCGATCTCGCGCTAAGCCGCAAAGCTAATTTTCTTTGCGTGCTCCGCGCCTTTGCGTGAAATTTCCTACGGAAGCGTGGACTAGGCATCCCCACCGCGACTTGGAGTTAGGGCTCGGAACGCTGCGCTGCCTGACCCAGCAGCAGCCGATCTCGCGCTAAGCCGCAAAGAGCTAATTTTCTTTGCGTGCTCCGCGCCTTTGCGTGAAAATTTTCCTACGGCAGCGCGGACGAGGCATCCCCAGCGCGACTTGGAGTTAGGGCTCGGAACGCTGCGCTGCCTGACCCAGCAGCAGCCGATTTCGCGCTAAGCCGCAAAGAGCTAATTTTCTTTGCGTGCTCCGCGCCCTTTGCGTGAAATTTCCTACGGCAGCGCGGACTAGGCATCCCCACCGCGACCTGAGTTAGGGCTCGGAACGCTGCGCTGCCTGACCCAGCAGCAGCCGATCTCGCGCTAAGCCGCAAAGAGCTAATTTTCTTTGCGTGCTCCGCGCCTTTGCGTGAAATTTCCTACGGCAGCGCGAACACGTAGAGACCGTTGCCCGCAGCCGGGCTGTGCACGTCCGGAGTCACGATATTCGGCACATTGCGCGGGCTCCCTCCGCCGTTGGCCGTAGTCACCGCGAGATACTGTTTGCCGCCCACGGTGAACGTTAAAGGAAAGCCCTGCACGGCAGCGGGGAGCCGCGTCTCCCACAGAACACGCCCCGTGTTCGCGTCGAATGCGCGCAAGGTGCGATTCAAATCTCCCACGAACGCGATGCCTCCCGCGGTCGACAGCACGCCCGTCAGGAATGGCGCGCGCTGTTCGTATTTCCACAGCTCGCGCAGCGTCCGCACATCATAGGCCGCCAGCTTCCCCACGTTTCCATTCGATCCCGGCATCTCGAAGTAGCGCGTCCGCGCGCCGCCTCCCGCGCCGTTACCTTCCGACTTATCCACAACCTGCCCGTTGAATTCATCGCAGGTCTGGCTCAGCGGCACAATCAACCGATTGCCCGGCTGATAGTAGGACATCGCGGGCCAATTCTTGCCGCCTTCGGTGGAAGGACATCCCCCCACCCATTCGCCGAGGCGCTGCTCGACAATATCGTTGCGATAGTGCGGCTCGCCTGTGGTCGGGTTGAAGGAATCGTACACGTTCTGGAACACCATTTCCTTGTGACCCAGATACTTTCCCGTCTTGCGGTCGAGCTTCCACAAGATGCCGGTCTTGCCCGCGCTGAAAACATAGCTTTGGCCTTGATCGTTCACCAGCACGCGCTCGAAGACTTCATCCAGATCCAGCGTTTCGCCGGGCGCGTGATCGTAATACCACGCGAGTTTTCCTGTATCGGCATTCAGCGCGAGCGTCGAGTTGGCGTACAGATTGGAGCCGTTACCAGATCCGCGGCTGGCTCGCATCCACGGCTTGGATTGGGCCGTTCCCCAATAGGTGAGGTTCAAGTCCGGATCGTAGCTGCCTGTGATCCAGCTCTCTGCGCCCACGCGAGACGCGTCGGGAAGGTCGCCCCAGGTATCGCCGCCCGGCTCGCCCGTCAGAGCGACGGTTTTGAAACGCCACAACTCTTTACCCGTTTTGGCATCGTACGCGCTGATGAAGCATTTCTCGGCGCCGTAGGTCTGGCAACCGCCGAGGCCTTGGATCAGCTTACCGTTCACGGCCAGCGGCCCGCTGGTGGTGGAGTGCTGCGCCTTGGAGCGATCTCCGATCGTGGTATCCCACACGACGCTGCCGTTGCGGGCATTGAAGGCCATCAGATGCGCTTCGTTGGTAGTGACGTAAACGTTGTCGCCGTAGATCGTAATGCCGCGCATGGCGGGCCAGCCCGGGTTGGTTCCGTAGCGATTCTCCCAAATCAGTTCTCCGGTCTTGGCGTCCAGCGCCTGCAACACTCCGCCGGCGTTGTTCACATACAGCACGCCGTTATGGACGATGGGCGCGGGTTGGTTGCCCAGCATCACTCCGTCCTGCATGGCCCAGCTCCACACCTGGCGCAGTTCGGCGACGTTCTGCGTAGTGATCTGATTCAGTGGACTGAACGAGTTGGCCTTGTAATCGCGGCGGATCATCAGCCAATCGGCCGGATCCGGATTGCGCAACATCGCGTCGGTCACGGGCACATAGTTTTTCACGACGCCCTCAACGGTGACTCCGCGAGGCGTCTGCTTTTCCTGATTCCCCTGCTTGGTATTCGCCTGCTTGCCTTGTGCGGTTACGGGACCTCCTCCCGTCTGCAAATACGCGGCGCGCTGACCGGAAGCGACGCTGCGAATGGTGACGTTCGACGCGGACGTAAGCGGCTGGTTGCCCGCCCGCGCGCTATTGGCGTCCAGAATAAACGCCGCCAACTCGAGATACGAATCGCCGGGAAGCACCACTCCGCCCGGAGGCATCGCGGACCGCATGTAGGCGATCAAATCGCCCGCAGTCTTCTGGCCCCATTGCGCCAGGAAGTTGGC
>Ga0070734_10005460_pt1 | contig 11215 bp, 7 predicted proteins | sample Coa_R1_8_FD_66444 | JGI IMG/M metagenome (GOLD analysis project Ga0070734, IMG submission 66444) | Surface soil microbial communities from Centralia Pennsylvania, which are recovering from an underground coalmine fire - Coalmine... | ecosystem: Environmental > Terrestrial > Soil > Unclassified ...
GCTCGGTCAGCAGGTCCTGCTGCCGCCCGAAGTGGACGGCGGCCCGGGCCGCGTCGCCGAGGCCGAGTTCCAGGTCACCGAGGGCTGCCGCCGCCCAGATCTCGTGCAGCCGCGTGCCGAGGTCGCGGCTCAGCCGCTCCGCCTCGGCCGCGCAGTCCCGGCACTCCCGCTCGCGGCCACGGCGTGCCTGCAGCCAGGCCACGCCGGACAGGCCGAAGACCAGTACGGTCTGCTGCCCGCTCTCGCGTGCCAGGTCGATCGCTTCGAGGTAGGTGGCCTCGGCGACCGCCCAGCGGTCGGTGGCGGCCTGGTCGCGGGCGATGAGGTTGAGCGCGTAAGGGAGCGCACCGACGGCGGCACGGTCCCGGGCGGTCCGCAGCGCGTCCTCCAGCAGCGAGCGCCCGGCGCCGGTCTCCCGCAGGAACAGTGGCGCGAAGGCCAGCCAGGGCACGAGCTCGAGGTCCCCGCGCAGGCCAGGCGAGCCTTCGGCCAGCTTGATCGCCTCGTGCATGAATTCCGCGCCGGCCGCGGCGTCCCCGCCGAGGATCCGGGCCATCCCGGCCGTGATCCCGGCCAGGAACCTGGCCCGGGGCGACGCGCCGGCCGGAAGCACCGCCCGCGCCCGCTCGGCGACCATCAGCATCTCGGCGGCGTTCCCCGCCAGGAAGCAGGCGTTGGCCGCCTCGGCGAGCATCACCACGGCCTGCTCCGGATCCGCCTTGCCTGCGGCCGCGGTGAGGATCGCGTGGCCGCGCATCACTGGCCCGCGATGGGCTGCGATATGCCCCCTGAGCTGGTCGATCTCGACGAGCTCTCGGTCGTCGGCCGCGGCGGCGCGAGCCTCGTCGAGCAGCGCCACGGCGCGGTCGGCCAGTCCGGCCAGCCACGCCGCCCCGGCCGCCTCCCGCAGCAGCCGCACCCGCCTGCCGCCGTCGGCGGTGAGCCGCCCGGCCCGCTCGAACGCGGCGGCCGCGGCCGCGTACGCACTGCGGTCCCTGGCCCTGGCCCCCGCCTGCTCCAGCGCCGCCGACGCCGCGTCGTCCGTGCCCGCCGCCGCGGCGGCCAGGTGCCAGGCGCGCCGGTCCACGTCCCGGTCCGGCAGGGCGGCCGCCAGCGCCCGGTGCGCGCCGCGCCGCTGGTCGGCGGGCGCGTCGGTGTAGATCGCCAGCCTGGCCAGCGGATGGCGGAACTCCACCGTGCCAGGGAGCAGCGACACCAGGCCCGCGCTCTCGGCCTCGGCCAGCGCGGCCAGGTCGATGCCGAGCCCGGCCGCGGCCTGCCGCAGCGTCGCCAGATCGGTGGTGTCGCTGGCCGCGGCGAGGATCAGCGCCTGCTGCGCGGTCTGGCTGAGCTGGCCCGCGCGCTGCAGGAACGCCTGGGAGATCTTGGCGGACACCAGGACGGGCGCGCCCTCGGGAGCCAGCGCCAGATCGCCGGGGTCCGCGGCGAGTTCCAGCAGGGCCAGCGGGTTGCCGGCGGTGGCCTGGTGCAGCAGTGCGGCCGTCTCCGCGGTCAGCCCCGGCATGAGCTGCACCGCTTCGTCGCTGGTCAGGCCGCTGATCTGGAGCGTCGGCAGGTCGGCGCCATCGAGCAGGGACGGCTCACCCTCGCGTACGGCGATGAACACGGCGATGGGGTCGGCCACCAGCCGCCGGAACGCGAACAGTAGCGCCTGTGCGCTGGAAACGTCGAGCCACTGGGCGTCGTCCACCAGGACGGCCACCGGTTCCTGCTCGGCATACGCGGCGAGCAAGCTCAGCGTGGCGGCGCCCACGGCGAACCGCTCCTGCGCCATCCCGCGCCGCAGCGCCAGCGCGCCCTCCAGCGCGGCCGCCTGCGGCTCGGGGATCTTGTCGAGCATGGCCAGGGCGGGCCGGAGCAGTTCCAGCAGGGAGCCGAACGGGATCTGTGCCTCCGACTTGATCCCCCGGGCCCGCAGCACCCGCATCCCGGTGGCGCGCTCGGCGGCGTAGTCGAGCAGCGCGGTCTTGCCGATCCCCGCTTCCCCGGAAAGCGCGAGCGTCGCGCTTGTCCCCGATCGAGCCCGGGCAAGTGCCCCGTCGATCTCGTGCCGCTCCTGCTCCCGCCCCAGCAGCATGGCGGCGATTCTAGGTACGGGGGAGCAAATGCGTGCCCAAACGATGGTATTGCGAAAGCCAAGAACCTAGGTGCCCCCCGGTGGTGTGACCAGGGGTTTCCCGCCACACGACTAGGTGGTCCCCCGGAAGCGACCGCGGCCGCGCCCGACCTACGCTCGCGGAAACCCGACCCGGGAGGGACATCGTGAGCACCGTCGAGCAGGAAACAGCCCAAGTTGACATGGACAAGCTCATGCAATTCGTCTTCCGCGCGGTGGAAGAGGTCGGTGCCACGGTCAACACGGCGCTGGTGGTCATGGGCGACAGGCTTGGCCTCTACCGCGCCATGGCGGGCGCTGGCCCGCTGGCACCCACCGAACTGGCCGAGCGCACCGGAACCGCCGAGCGATACGTGCGCGAGTGGCTGAATGCCCAGGCGGCGGGCGGTTACGTGACCTACGACCCAGACAGCGGCCGGTACACGCTGCCGCCTGAGCAGGCGGTCGCGCTGACCGACCCGGACAGCCCCGCCTTCCTGCCCGGGTTCTTCCAGCTCGCGCTGGGCACCCTGGCCGACGCACCCAAGATCGTCGACGCGGCCCGCACCGGGGCCGGGTTCGGCTGGGGCGAGCACGTGGCCGACGTGCACGAGGGCTGCGAGCGGTTCTTCCGGCCCGGCTACAACGCCAGCCTGATCAGCGCATGGCTGCCCGCCCTCGACGGGGTCGTGGACAAGCTGGAGCGGGGCGCGCTCGTCGCCGACGTCGGCTGCGGCCACGGCGCCTCGACCATCCTGATGGCCCAGCACTTCCCCAACTCGGTCTTCGTCGGCTCGGACTACCATGCCGGCTCGATCGAGACGGCGCGCCGCCGGGCCCAGGAGGCGGGTGTGGCCGACCGCGCACGGTTCGAGATCGCGCCGGCCGCGGCCTACGACGGCACCGAGTACGACCTGGTGACGATGTTCGACTGCCTGCACGACATGGGTGACCCGGCCGGGGCCGCGCGGCACGTCCGCGGGACGCTCAAGCCGGACGGCACCTGGATGATCGTGGAGCCGATGGCCGCCGACCGGGTCGAGGGCAACCTCAATCCCGTGGGACGCGCCTTCTACTCGTTCTCCACGCTGCTGTGCACCCCGGCGTCACTGTCGCAGGATGTCGGGCTCGCCCTCGGGGCACAGGCCGGTGAGGCGAGGATCGCGGACGTCGTGGGCACGGCCGGGTTCACCCGGTTCCGCCGCGCCGCCGAGACCCCCTTCAACCTCGTCTTCGAGGCCCGCCCCTGACAGCCAGCGGGGGTGCGCGGCTCCCCGCCAGGGCGGTCCGCCTGGCGGGGAGCCGCGCAGTTAGCCCGGTCTCGTGCTCGGCCCGCGTTGCCCGGTCAGGAGCCGCCCGGAAGCCCCGGCCGGGTGATGACGCCCTTCAGCTGGGGCTCAGGCGTATCGACCGGGATTGAGCGGCGGCTTCCAGCCGGAGGTGCCGCGTCAGGCGCTTTCGCTGACTGCCAGCTGGGTGGCTGAAATCAGGTCGGGTACGCCGCACGCATCCGCCATGAGGCGAGCGTATTCGGTCATCGCAAGGCGAACTTCGTCCAAGGCACCGCGAAGTTCTTGCGCACGTTCCCAGGCGACCTCATGTTCCCCGCGGGACCGCCCTGGCGGCCTCGCCGTCTCCCATTCCTCCAGGGCGGGATGCCATCGGGCCAGCAGGGGCCGTAGCGCATAATTCAGCATCGACACCGCGAGAACGCCGAAATTGTATTGGCCGCGGGGCTTTGGCTCCGCCACGTCCGGGCCGTATTTCCGCAGAATCTCGCGGGTGGTTGCGAACAACGTGTACAGGCTGGAGAGAGCTTCGCGCAGCAGACCGTCATCCGCGCCGAGCGGCACAACGGCGATGCGCGTCACGAGTTCCACGTGCAACTCCCACGCGGCCTTGCGCTCGTCGTCGTTCGGTTCCCAGGTACCACTGATCTGCAGGAAGGACAGGTTGAGGCCGATCTGGACGCTCTTTGGCCCGCGAACCCTTACCATCACACCCCTCCCACCGTTCACCCGAACGTACCCCATGGCGGCGTATCGGGGCAGCGTCCGGGTCGCTGGCCCGGACGCGGGCACGCACGCTGGGCTCCGCGCCCATGTTCTGTCCGGCCGCCACAGTCGCGTTCGCTCCCAGTTGACGAATTTCTCATCGGCACTATGCCCCGGTCTGCCCTGCTATGGGACGGCGCGAAGTGGAAGAGCACGTTTGCCGATCTTGGGCCCCGGGTAGCTGGCACTGCCGTCGCAGGCCGCCCGGCGCGCTGCCGGGGGCGTGCCGAGCGAGGAGGCTCAGCATGGGAGAACACCGGGTACGCAACACCCTGACAGGAATCGCCGCAGCGGTCGCAGTGACCGGCCTGCTGGCGGGCCTGGGCACCGCGGCGGGCACGAGACCCGCGGCGGCGGCCACGAGCCCCGCGGCGAGACCCGCGGCGGCCACGCACACCGCACGAGCGGTGGCCGGGGTTCCCGAAGGGTCGGCATCCCCGGTCATCTCGGCCACCACCAAGCTTTCCCTGCGCCGGTACGTGGCCGCCGGAACCGGCGCCTACGTCGTCGGGGCCGAGAACGGCACGTTCCCGCCGATCGGCTGGCACACCACCGGGCAGATGGGCGGCGTCTGGGCGCCGCCAACCAAGCTGCTGGACGGCTTGTGGTTCAGCGTCGGCGGGCAGTGGCTGGACGCCGCCGCCACGTACACCAGCGGCCCCGGCTTCGTGCGGCTTACCTTCCCCGTGACCGGCGGGCTGCAGCCCACGCTGACCGAGTTCGCGCCCGACGGGCAGCCGACCGCGCTCTTCGGGCTCACCCTCACCCCGGTGAACGGCAAGGCCACGACCGCCAGCGTGGCGGCTGACGCGCACAGCCAGGTCGCCGCGGCCTACCCGTGGGGATTCACCAAGCCCACGTTCGACTCCTTCAACCACCAGAACACGGTTTCGGCCAGCGGTGGCGTCATCCAGTTCCGCCAGGAGTCGCGGCCCTGGTATGCCGAGGTCGGCGCCACCCCGGCGCCGGCCAGCGTGAAAACCGGCGCCGGGTTCTGGGGCCCGACCCCGGCCAGCCAGCAGGCCGCGTTCGGCACCAAGGGCCGGGGCGGGGAGCTGACCTGGAACCTGTCCATCCCCGCGGGCGGGCAGACCTTGTGGCTCGGCGTGGCCGGGTCGCACACCGGCGCCCCGCCAGCGGTGAGCGCGCTCAAGGCCGGCCTGGCCAACCCCGCGGCCCTGCTGGCCAGCAAGGTCGCCGCGCGCGACGCCACGGCCGCGCTGACCAACGTAAAGGTCCCGGACGCCGGGGTGCAGCGGACCATCCTGTGGAGCAAGCTGAACCTGGCCGACCTGCGCCGCACGATCACCCAGGCCGCCATCAGGGACACCAAGGCCGGGACCGTGTATCCCAAGCCGCTGGCCACCCTGCCGAAACTGTCCGGCATCGATGCCGCCTACCCCGACTACGCCGAGTTCTTCGGCACGGACGGCGCCTACGCGACCTACAGCCTGGCCGCGGCGGGCCAGTGGCAGACCGCCATCCAGCACCTCAACACGCTGCGCACCGTGTCACAGATCGTGAACGGAAGCACCGGCAAGGTCGTCCACGAGATCTCCTCCACCGGGGCCGTGTACTACGGCGACAACACCGAGCCCGGTGACATCAACGAGACCGCCCAGTTCGACATAGCCGCCGGCCTGGTCTGGCAGTGGTCAGGCGACCAGGCCTTCCTGCACCAGAACTACGCGTTCATCAAGGCCGGGCTGCACTACCTGACCGGCCTCGATGGCAAGAACGGCCCGTGGCCCGCTGGCGCGGGCATCGTGGAGAACACCGCCCTTGGCAATGAGGCACTCGATGTGTCCTCGGAGACCGTGCAGGCGCTTGGCGTATTGCATGAAATGGCCCTCGCGATGGGGGACCATTCCACCGCAGCCTGGGCAGCACAGCACCAGCAGGCCATGCTCAAGGCCTTCCACCAGTGGTGGATCTCCAGCCAGAACCTCTACGCGGACTCGCTGTGCGAGGGCACCGAGGGTGACTGCACGCACGCCGGGCAGCAGCTTCAGCAGCGCTGGTGGACCACCGTGGCGCCGATGGAGCAGGGCATCGCGCCTGCCGCCAACGCCGGCGCCGCGCTGACCGCGATGGAAGGACCGACGTTCACCGGGACGTGCGGGCTGTTCGTCGACGGCGTGGGCGGCCCGTCGGGCACCGGCGGCCAGACCTGCTACCTGGTCAACACCGGCGCCATGGCCCGGGCCGAGGCGAACTACGGCCGGACCACGCAGGCCGTCTCGTACATGGACAAGGTGGCCAGCCAGCTCACCTCGGAGATGCCGGGCTCGCTGCCCGAACTCGCCGCCAGCGCGCAGTACAACCCGTTCGAGCCGTTCACCAGCCGGGCCAACGTCATGCAGGCCTGGTCGTCCTACGGCGTCATGTGGACCGTGGTGAACGACCTGCTCGGGGTCACCCCTGACGTGCCGCGGCGCACGGTCGCCGTGGTGCCCGAGGTGCCCGCGTCCTGGCCGTCGCTGAGCGTCAGCAAGCTGCGGGTCGGCGGCGGCAGCCTGGCGGTGAACGCCAGCCACCAGGCCGGGACATATCGCACCCAGGTGTCCGGGGCGGCGGGCCTGACGCTGACCATCGGCGCCGTCCTGCCCAGCGGGGCGAAGCCGGGCTCCGTCACGCTCAACGGCCAGAAGGTGCACTACAAGCTGGTCACCACCACGCGCGGCACCGCCGTGGAGGTGTCCGTGAAGGCTCAGGCGCAGGAGACGCTGACCGTGCAGACGGCCGGGTAACCGTGGCGCTCGGCATCCTGTGGGCACGCTTCACAGGATGCCGAGCGCGCGGCCGCGCTGGACGGCGTCCTCCCGGCTGGAGACGCCAAGCTTGCGGTAGATCGCGCGGGTGTGGGTCTTGACCGTGTTCATCGAGACGTTCAGCACCTGTGCGCTCTCGCGCAGGGAAACCGGCCCGAGCAGCGACTGGAGCACGTCTTTCTCGCGCGCGGTGAGCGGCCGCGCCGGCCCGGGGCCCCCGATCCTGCGTTCCAGCGCCGCCAGCCGCTTGAACTGGGCCTCGGCGCCGTCCGGGAGCACGGTCAGCACGTCTCGTGCCTCGGCAAGCACGGCGGCGGCACCGGGCTTGTCCCCGAGCTTCTGCAGCACCGGGGCAAGCCTGAGCAGCGTCTCGAGGTTGGGCCATGGGCTGAGGCCGGGCAGCTTGCGGCGCGGCTGAAGCGCGCGCTCGAACGCATCACGGGCTTCCCAGAGCCGTCCCCGGCCGGCGCAGACGGCGCCGATGGCCAGGTAGGCGAACGAGCCCTGCGGCGCCCGGTCAAGGTCGAACGCGAGGTCGGACACGATGTCCTGGGCCAGGTCAGCCAGGGCACCGGCTTGCCCGAGCCTGCCTTCCTCGAGGGCCACCAGGCACCGGAAGGAGGCCGCCAGCAGCCGGACCCGTGCGATGCCCGGCTCGCTGACCAGGGCATCGTCCAGTTGCTTTCGCGCGGCAGCGTATTCGCCGGCGAAGTAGAGCGCGGTGCCGAGCCCCGCGCGAGCGAGCGCATACCAGGGGGTCGCGGGGTCGTCCTGCAGCTGCGCTGCCCTGGCCGCCGACTCGCGCATCCGGGCCAGCCCCTGGAGGCCGAAGGTGCCGGTGAGCAGCGCCGCTGAGGATTTCAGCGACCGCATTCCATCCGGCAGCGGCCCCTCGTCGGCCGCCGCCTCTATCACCGGCAGCCAGCGCTGCAGGCAGTCGCGGTCGCCGCTGAGCGCCGCGATCCACGCCGCGCAGTGTGCGGCCAGCGGGCGGGCGCGGATCTGGTCATCACCGAGTGAGCGCAGCCAGGTGCGCACGGTTTCGATGCGGCCGGCGTCCATGCACGCGTACCAGTGCGTGGCGACAAGGGCGACCGCGGCATCGGCGTCTCCGGCGGCAAGGGCGTGCCGGAAGGCTTCTTCGGCGGATCCCTGCTGGCGGTGCCAGGCGCCGGCCTTCTGATGCAGCGCCGGCGCGGCATCGGGATCGGTCCGGGCCAGCACGTGCCGCAGTGCCTGGGCGAACAGATGGTGGTAGCGGAACCACTCCCGGCGGTCGTCCAGCGGGATCAGGAACAGGTTTCGTTCCTCAAGGCCGTCCAGGATCTCCCGGGCGTTGGCCACGCCCGCGACCGCGTTGCACAGCGATGCGTTGAACCGGTCCAGCACGGCGGTGTGCAACAGGAACTGCCGGATCTGTGCTGGCTGGCGGTCAATGACCTCCCCCGTCAGGAAGTCGCCGACGTACCGGTGGCCACCGCTGAACTCATGCACGAAGCTCGCCGGGTCGGCCCGGCCGCGCAAGGCCAGGGCCGCGAGGTAGAGGCCGGCCGGCCAGCCCTCCGTCCGTTCGGTGAGCTCACCCACCTCGTCCGGGCCGAGTCCCACGCCCGACAGCCGATAGATGATCGCCGCCGCCGCCTCCGGCGCCAGCCGCAGGTCCTCCATCCGGACCTCGGTCAGATCGCCCCTCGCCCGCAGCCAGGCCAACGGCAGCGGGGGGTCGGCGCGGCTGCTGATCGCGAGCTGTACCTGCTGTGGCAGATGCAGCAGCAGGAACTGGAGCTGGCTGTGGCAGACGGGCTCGGTGATCAGGTGGTAATCGTCGAGCACCACGGTGACCCGTTCCGGCACGGCCGCCAGTTCATTGACGAGCGCGGGGAGAAGCTTTCCTGTCACGTCGGGAAGCCTGGCTTCCAGCGGCCGCCGCAGGTTCTGCCCGGCCACGGCCGGGCAGGCGCGCAGCACGGCATGGACGACCAGCCGCCAGAAGGCGGTGGGGTCGTTGTCTTCCTGACTGAGCGAGACCCAGGCGAAGGCCCTTGCCGAGGCCGGCTGCGAGCACCACTGGGCCAGCAGCGTGGTCTTGCCGTACCCGGCAGGAGCCGCGATGAGCAGGAGTTTGGCAGCTGATTGCTCCAGGAGGGCAAGCAGGCCTGATCGGTCGGCCCACTCCTGGCGCGGTGGCGGCGCGTGCAACTGGGGTTCCAGCGGCACTGAAGCGTCCGGGTACTTCCGGCGCAGGCCCGTTACTGCTCCCGAACCCGTTTCCTGGTCCGGGTCCTCGCCCATCCCACGCCCCATGACGCACATCTCCCGGGACCCACCGTCTCAGCCCCGGCGCGCGACGATGTAAGCGGCAACTTTAACTAGCTGGTCAGGTTACCTCAAGGCGCCGGCTAGGTCGTCGCCAGATAGGCCGGATCAGTGACGGGCTCTAGCCAGTCAGTTCCATCATGATCGCCGCTGGCTACGACTATGGCGATGTGCACCGCGAGGGTGTCGGGGGCCGCACCATGCCAGTGGTCTACTCCGGGCGGGCATGCGACGGTATCGCCTGCCCGCGCCCGGACGACGGTACCGTCGCGAGTCCCGATGACGGCTATCCCCTCAAGGACGTGGAGTGTCTGGCCGTTGGGGTGGACGTGCCAGTTGGTCCGTGCTCCAGGTGTGAAATGGACGATGGCGGCGGACAGGTAGGGCGGCGTGCTCGGTGACGATATGGGGGTCACGTAGACATCCCCGGTGAAGCGGGACGCCGGGCCCTTGCCGGTTGGCGTGATCGTGATCAGCTCCATGGCGTTCCTCCTAGGCTCGGATGAGGACGTAGGTGGCTCGCATGTCAGAGTCCTTCGGGTGGACAGGTCAGTAGCCGGTGGGCTGGCGCGGGGTGTACTGCTCTTCCAGCGCGCGGACGTCCTCATCGGTGAGGGTGACCGCGAGGGCGGCCACCGCGTCGGCGAGGTGATGCTGCTTGGTGGCGCCGACGATCGGGGCGCTGACGACCGGGTTGCGCAGGGCCCAGGCCAGGGCGATCTGAGCCATCGTCACGCCATGCTGCCCGGCGACATGCTGGACGGCGTCGGCGATGGGCTTGTCGTCGTTCGGCAGCACCCAGCGAGCGACGTCATCGGTGTCGCTGCGTGCGGTCTGCTCGCCCCACGGGCGGGCGAGGCGGCCTTTTGCGAGCGGGCTCCACGGGATCGATCCGACCCTTTGATCGGCGAGCAGGCCGAACATCTCCCGCTCCTCCTCGCGCTGCATGAGGCTGTATTGGTTCTGCATGGACACGAACCGGGTCCAGCCATGCAGTTCGGCGGTGTACTGCATCTTGGAGAACTGCCAGGCGTGCATGGACGATGCGCCGAGGTAGCGGACCTTGCCGGCTTTGACCATGTCATGGAGGGCTTCCATGGTCTCTTCGACCGGGGTGGCGGGGTCGAAGCGGTGGATCTGGTAGAGGTCGACGTAATCGGTGCCGAGTCTGCGCAGTGAGTCGTCGAGCTGCTCGATGATCGCGCGCCGGGACAGGCCCGATCCGCCCGGGCCGTCGTGCATCTTGAAGAACACCTTGGTCGCCAGCACGATGTTCTCGCGGCGGGTGTAGTTGCGGATGGCCCGCCCGACGATCTCCTCCGAGGTTCCATAGCCGTAGGCGTTGGCGGTGTCCCAGAAGGTGATGCCGAGTTCGACGGCCTGCCGGAAGATCGGCTCGGCGGTGTCGTCGCCGAGTGCCCACTGGTTGAAACCCCGCGTAGTGTCGCCGAAGCTCATGCATCCCAGCGCGATGCGGCTGATCTTCAGACCCGAGCGCCCCAGAGTGGTGTATTCCATCAGTCCTCCTTCGCCGGTCCAGCCGTAAGCAGCTGGCGGGCCAGGGTGATCGCGGACATGGCGCGCGGCCATCCGGCGTAGAACGCGAGATGGATGATCATTTCTTTGAGCTCGGTCTCGGTCAGGCCGTTGTCCCTGGCCCGCACAAGGTGGCTGCGGAGCTGCTCAGTGCTGCCGGTGGTGACCAGGGCAGCACAGGTGATGAGGCTGCGGTCGCGAAGGCTGAGCTCGGGCCGGGCCCACACGTCACCGAACAGCACGTCGTCGGTTAGCTCCACGAGCTTTGGCGCGAAGTCGCCGATCAGGCGCTGCGCCGGAGTCTGATCCGTCATGGGTCCAGTTAAGGCTCTGACGCGAAGATTCCCCTAGGCAGTCCTTGGCGCCGGGGGCTGTGGTGTTATGAAGCCTTTTCGAGGGTGACGTGGTAGCCCATGGCCTGG
>Ga0070734_10005461_pt1 | contig 11214 bp, 4 predicted proteins | sample Coa_R1_8_FD_66444 | JGI IMG/M metagenome (GOLD analysis project Ga0070734, IMG submission 66444) | Surface soil microbial communities from Centralia Pennsylvania, which are recovering from an underground coalmine fire - Coalmine... | ecosystem: Environmental > Terrestrial > Soil > Unclassified ...
ATCGCGCCACTGGCTCTGTTCCGCGTCTGCTTCCTGCAGCGGCGTGCATCGCGATGCTGCTCGCGCTCGTCGGCAATCTTTATCCCGTTCCCGAAGGTCCATACGGAAAGCTGCCGTACATCTACCTCGCGTACCTCGCCGCAGGCATGATCTGGTTTTTCGTCTCGAATCGCCGCCAACCGCAGCCCGCGTAATCCTTCGTCAAGCGGCGAGCATTCCTGTAATCACAATCCACAACTCTTCGTCCGCGCGCGAGAAATTAAAAAAAGCGATTCGACTGAATGAAAGAATGCGTTTCGATTTCCACAAGCGTTCACGTTAGCTTGCTGCAATTCACTTTCACGAACGGGCCGTGCAAAGCGGTCCGCGCAGTATCAGGGTGCCAAAACAACAGTTTCGTCGGTCGATTTGGCAGCGCCGGTTCCACATTTTTCGATCAGCGTTGATCACAGGAGGGTCGCACCGAATGCGCAGGAGAACCACCCTATCCGTTTTTGCTCTCGCCTCGATTCTTTCCTTCGTCAACGCATTCGCAACGTTTCTGGCCGCCCCATCCGCGCGCGCCCAGCAAACTCTCGGCGGCATCACCGGCTCAGTCAGCGATAGCAGCGGCGGCGTTCTCGCCGCCACGACCGTCACTCTGGTCAACGACCACACCACACTCACGCGCACCGCACAAACCAACGACTCCGGCGTCTATGACTTCGTCAATCTTCCCATCGGCACCTACACACTCACCTTCACCCACCCCGGATTTCAGACGCAAAAAATTCCGTCGATCACCGTTCAAGGCGACCGCACCGCCACCGTCAACACCACGCTAAAAATCGGCGAGGTCGGCTCGACCATCACCGTCGAAGCCACGCCGCTTCTCAACTCGGTGGACACGACGAACGGCTACATCCTCGAAAAAGACCAGATCGAGTCCGTTCCTCTTCCCACCGGCAGCTTCACGGGCCTCGCGGTCCTCTCGCCCGGTGTCAGTTCCGAACTCGCCGGAAGCACCGGCGTCAACAACGGCCTCGGCAACAAACCGATTTGGGCCAACGGCCAGCGCGACACGAGCAACACCTTCCAGCTGAACGGCGTTGATGCCAGCAATCTTTTCAATGGCAAGAGCACCAGCTCGGTCGCTTCGGCGCGCGTCGTCAACAACACGGGGCTCGGGGGTTCCGCCAGCCTCTCCAGCACCACTGCTGCTCCTCTTCAGAGTTCCGCATCGCCTTATCTCGCCGTCGGCCAGGCATTGCCGACTCCCGCTCCCGATACCATCGAGGAATTTCGCGTCAACACGTCGATGTATGACGCGCAGCAAGGTTCCACGAGCGGCGCCCACATCGACATGAGCACTGCTTCCGGCACAAATGAGTTTCACGGCAAGCTGTATGGAATTCGGGGCACCGACGCGCTCAACGCCGCTCCGTTTTTCTACAACGCCGATCCAAACATTCCCGCCAGCGACAAAGTTCCATCGCAGCACCGCTACACCGCCGGTGGCACTCTCGGCGGCCCGATCATCAAAAATAAACTCTTCGGCTTCCTCAGCTACCAGCACGTTCACAATGCCGACCAGGAGATCGGCAGCTCGCGCAACATTGTGCCGCCCGGTCTCACCGACGATCGTAGTCCGGCCGCCATCGCCGCGCTCGTCAATGGCAACTTCCCGGCTTCTGCTACCGTTCTGCCGACCGTGGGCACCGCCGCCGGCGACATCAATCCCATGGCCTACGGCCTGCTCAATTACAAACTTCCCAACGGCCAATTTCTAATCCCATCCGCCGGCAGCTTCACCCCCACGATCAACTTTCCCGAGAACACGTTCACACCGGGCACTTCGTATTTCATCTCCGATCAGGCTGTCGGCGATCTCGACTACGTCGTGAATTCCAAAGACACGCTCGCCTTGAAGTATTACTACCAGCACGATCCGACGACCGCGCCGTTCGCCTACTCCGAGTCTCCCGGCTTCCCGCAGCATCTCGACGCCGGCAGCCAGGTCGCGTCGATCACCAATACGCAGACGATTAAGCCCAACCTGAGCCTCTCTGAAGTCTTTGGCTTCATCCGCGAAAAGGTTTACAGCACCATCGGTCAGCCTTTCACGCCCCAGCAGTTCAGTAGCTACGTGCAGCAGCTCACCGGATTGCCCGCTTCCGAAGCAACGCTGAACACCTTCGGCTCGCAGTTTTGGCCCGGCATCTCCATCGTCGATAACTACGGCAACTCGGCGCCCTACAACGTGAATTTCGTTCCCAACGGTGGCACCAATATCGGCAGCGGCTCAAACTCGCAGAGCGCCTTCACCGGCGTCTTCCAGAATCGGTTCATGCCTTCCGCGAACGCCATCTGGACCACGGGTCGCCACACGATCACGTTCGGCGGCAGCTTCGCATACACCCAGCTCAACACGCGCGATCAGCGCACCGACAAAGGCGTCATCGCCTTCGCGGATTTCTCGCAATTCGTCCAAGGACTCGAAACCTCGTACAGCCCGAACGGTTTCGTGACGAGTACTTTTATGCAGGGCGACGCCAATCGCTATTACCGATCCAAAGAATCCGGCGCGTACATTCAGGACAAATACCAGCTTCGCTCCAACCTCAGCGTCACCGCGGGCCTTCGCTTCGACGATCACGGCGGTCTCACCGAAAAATACGGCCGTCTCTACAATTTCGAGCCGTCGCTCTACAACTACGACGCGGGCACCGACACCATCGTCTCCAACGGCTTGATCTACGCCGGCAACAACAAGCAATTCCCAACGAAAGGTGTGAGTGATTCGACGCTGACCGGCCGCCAGTGGGCGCTCGCTCCGCGCGTAGGCCTTGCCTGGGCTCCCAGCCGCTTCAACAACAAAGTCGTCGTTCGCGCTGGTTGGGGCATGTACTACGACCGCGGCGAATTGTTCTCCTATCTTTCGCCCGGTGTCGCCGCCGGCGTCATCACTGGAGGACCCTTCGGCGTCAATCAGACGCTGCCGTTCGTCAGCGGTCAGGTCTGTTCATCGATCGGCTCGTTCTACGAGGGTTTCATCGCCACGTGCGATCCCAATTCGCCGACCGGCGGCTCGTTCAACAATCCATGGGGCGCGACCCTTCAGCCTCCGCCAAGCGGCAATCCCGCATCGATCGTGTTGCCTAATGCCGCAGCCATCGAAAGCGGCGCACAACTCTTCGCCTTCGCCGACTACAATCGCAAAAACAAGCTGCCTTACACGCTGAACCAGATGCTCGACATTCAGTGGCAGCCACGCAACGATCTCTCGATCGAAATTGGCTACGTCGGCAACTTCGGCCGTCACGAGGTCATTCCAATTCCGTTCAATCAGGCGCAAATCGCCACGCCGTCGCATCCGATTCACGGGCAGAACTACACCTACGGATACACCGTGCTCGCTCCCGCGGGTTGCAACCCGACGTCGAATCCCGCAGCGTGCGCCTACACTAACGATTGCAACTCCACCAATACGCTGGGCTGCTCGTTCATGGGGCTTCCCGACGGCAGTTCGATGATCCAGACCTACGAAGGCGGCAACGTTGATCTTCGCACTCCGTATCTGGGCTACTCGTCGGAGTCCGAGTCGTATACCGCCGCGGGCATCTCTGCATATCACGCGCTCCAAGCGCACGTTGAAAAACGTTTGAGTCACGGCTTGCAGGTCGGCTTCTCGTACACCTACTCGCATGCCACCGACGAGCAGAGCGCGCTCGGGCTGTTCTACAACGGAAACAATCCGCTCGATCTGCGCAGCGGTTATGGGCTCTCCGATTTCGACCGCACGCACGTCATCAACTTCACTTATCTCTATCAATTTCCGAATTTGTTTCAGCAATCGACGTTCGCCGGCAAAATCGCCGACGGCTGGGCGATCCAGGGCGTCGGTATCATTCAGAGCGGCCAGCCCTACAGCGTCATCGACTACTCCGGCGCGGTCGGCAGCATTTTTTACGGGACATCTGACGGCATCACCAATCCCATTGTCCCGCTTGGCACGTGCACGCCGTCTCAGGCGCTCACCGGTCACAGCGGCGCTACCGACGGTCTTCCGGCGCTCAATGCGTCCTGCTTTACGCTTCCGCTGCTGAACCCGGGCGATCTCGGCGGCGGCATCCCGGCGGGCGACACATTCGAGACCAACTTCACCACCGGTCAGCGCAACATCTTCCGCCAGCCCTGGCAGAAGCGCACCGACGTCTCCATCGTCAAACTGACCAAGCTCACCGAACGCTTCTCGTTCAAGTACACCTTCGACATCTTCAACCTGACCAACACGCCGAGCTTCGACGTGCCTGTAGACAACGTTTCGCAAAACCTGTTCTTTAACGATTTCCCACTCTACGGTCAGCCTCTGTATTCTTCGCCGACCGCCAGCGGCTTGGGCGTCGTCAACAAAACGATCGGCGGCCCGCGCCAAATCCAAATGACGCTGAAGTTTTTGTTCTAGGCAGGGAGGAATCTATTTTTTCTTAGGCGGGAACCTTTGCGGTTGATCCGCGCAGGATCAGCTTCGTTTCGAGCTCGACTTCATTGCCGTTCGGCGACGCGTCTCGATTCTCGGCTTCGCCTCGCAGCGCCTGAAACGCGTATTCCGCCAGCAGGCTTTGCGACATCCGCACCGTCGTCAACGGCGGCGTCGTGAATTCCGCTAGCCGGATGTCATCGAAACCAATCACCGACAATTCGCGGGGTATCGCAATGCCGCGCTCGTACGCTTCGCGCATCACGCCGACGGCGGTCATATCGTTGGAGCACAAAATCGCGGTTGGCCGTTTGGCAAGCGATGCGAGTTGCGCCAGTGCAGCCATTCCACCTTCGACTTTATGATCGCCGGTCACGATCAATTCCTGCGCTACCGTCAACCCGTTCTCTTGTATCGATGTTTCAAATGCTGTACGGCGCGCCATGGCTGATTTCAGGTGCGTTGGGCCGGCAACGAATGCGATCCGCTTGTGCCCGAGTTTCGCGACGTGACTCACCGCTTCGCGAATCCCTTGCTGATAGTTCACGCGAATGTTAGTAACGCCCGCGGCTTGCGGCCCCACGTCCACAAACACCAACGGGACTTTGCGAAAGCGCAAATCCGCGATCAGCGGATCTTCCATGCCGAACGTCAGAATCGCGACGCCATCGACCCTTCGCTCGATCATGCGCCGCACAGCTAATTCCATCCGTTTCGGGTCGTGTACCGTGGAAGTCAGCAGGATCTCGTAGTGGTTCTGCACCGCGATATCTTCGAACGCCTGTACGATTTCAGGGAAAAATGGATTTGTGATTTCGGAAACGATCAACCCAAAGATGCGGCTCTTGCCCGACACCAGCGCGCGCGCCTGGGTGTTCGGGTAGTAGCCCATGTCTTCGACGACTTTCATCACGCGCTTGGCGAGCGCCGGATCGACGGTCGGCACGCGGTTGATCGTCCGCGACACGGTCGCCGTCGAAACCTTGGCTCGTTTTGCGATCTCTCGAATGTCCATGCGGTGATCCGACCCGACCCTTCGGCTGTATCTAAGTGTAGATGCGATCTTCGAGCAGTCTAAGCACAAACGTCCTGCAACCCAATCAAAATTCGAATCGCGCCCGCTCATAAAATGACGCGCTGCACGAGATGCGTCGCGGCGTCACGCCGATCGAAAGGAACTGAGCGAAAGCCTGGGACTGCTACCATCGATGTCGCTTCACGTGCCGGGGCAACCCCACGCCCTGTCACGTCTCCTCTTGCGATTTTTCTTTAGGGGGTAGCGGCGTCAGCCGCTGCATAAAATTCAGGCTTCAGCCCCTGAAGAAAGCAGGGATGGGTTGAGATCCCCAAAACCGCCGAGATTTCGTAGGCCGGCGCGTCACCACGTCACTCGCACCAGCGATACGGCCTGTCTTGGCAAATCGAACCGCAACGTGATGGCGCCATTTTCCTGCGTGACCCACTCCGGCGAGGTTAAAAGCTGCAACTGCCCGGCCGCTTCCAGTTCGCGGAATTGTTTCTCGGATGGGTGTTGCGGTGCCCCCCTCTCTTTCCATGCTTCAAACGCATTGCTGTGTGTCGCGTCGATGCGGAAGTGCTCGACGAGTACCCGCTTGGCTCCTTCCGATGGAAAACTTCCGATCTTGAGTTCGATTGAAGCCGGAAACGCAGCGACATCGTCGTCGTGATAGTTCCACACCAGCACATCTGTCTCATGCTCGCTGCGTGTCGCCACCGCCGAAACATCGGATTGAACGCGAACTCCCGATTTCAGAACTTCGTCAGTCGCCAGCGATCCCGAACTCTGCGTCGCGATTCTTTCGCCGCGCAGCATTCCCATCATGCGAAACACGTTGAGCACAGGCTTGTCGATCCCGTTGGTTGCCATTTCACGGAATCCAGCAAACGGCGACTGATCCTCGAATTCAAACGACCAATTCACCGCGGCGCGAATCGAAACCCCTCTTCGCACCGCCAGCTCGCGAATTCTCTCAAGGACTTCCGCCGTGTACGACGCATACAGCGGCCCGTTGCGATATCCGTTTTGCGGATTGTCTTGCGCCGAGCACGCCGCGCAGCCCTCCGGATCCGATTCGCCCAGAATAATCGGCGTCGTCTTCCACTCCGGAAATGAGGCGACGATAGAAAATCCTTGATCGACGGCAGCGAGTTGTTTTGAAATTCCCATCTGCACATGATCGCCCATCCATTTCGGCGAGCCTTTCGGATGAAAGCTCACGAAATCGAGACGCGCGCCCATTTTGCCGTTGGCGAAATTCTTTCCGTGAGCGCAGTGCTCCAGAAAATCATGCAGAAACGCAATTGCTTTTGGCGATCCCGGTCCCGTGCTATCCGGTCCGCCGATGCGCGCCGCCGGCACGGCGCGCAAAACCGCGTCTACGGAATAGTCGTACAGTTTGAAGTATTCTTCCGGCGTCCCATGCCAGTAGTCGATGTCGGGTTCGTTCCACACTTCCCACAGCCACGATTTCACTTCGTCATCGCCGTAGCGCTCACGCAGGTGCTGCGCGAAGCGAAACACAAGCTCCGACCACTTCGCGTAGTCTTTCGGGGGATACGTCCAGCCCGTAAAAATATTGCCTTTGGGAAAGGTGTGCCGGTAGGGCTGGGGATGTGTCGAAAGCGCTTCGGGCATGAATCCGAGCTGCACCAGCGGCTTTACGCCGGTTTCGTGAAACGTATCGAAAATCCGATCGACAATGGTCCAGTCGTACACAGGTTTTCCGGTTGCATCCTCGGTGTAGGCATTTGTCGATCCCCACTTCAGCGAAGCACTGCCGTCGCCAGTCGTGAAGAGGTTGTGTACGCGAATGTAGACCGGCTCAGGACTGAGCTGCTCAAACTCGCGCAACAGCTTTTTTCCGTTTGCCGCATAGGTATAGTTCGGCTCGTCGTACCCCCAGAAATTCCAGATCGTTTGCCATGCGCCTTCCGGCCGCTGCGCATTCACCTCGATTTTCACCAGCGTCGCAGCCGGTTGCTGTTCCGCGGGTGTGAAGGCCAGCGCAAAACACGCTGCTGCGATCACAACCACAACGCTAAGAGCAGGGCGAATTCTCGTCTTCAAGAACACCAGCCTAGTCACGTTTCGCATTCTCCTGCGTGCAAAGCTCTCCGCATCTACCGCAGCATTCTGGCATACTGAAGTCAGTCGCCGAATGAAACTGACCCGCCGCGCTCTGTTACGCCTTTCCATGGGAGCACCACTGCTCGCTTCCGCGTCCCGCCTTTTCGGGCAAGGTATGTCCACGCACACCGCCAAAGCCCAGGCAAAACTCGCGCCTTCCGGCAAGCCGTTCAACGCGCATTTCATCGACGTCGCAGCAAAAGCAGGCCTGACCGCGCCCACAATCTACGGAAGTCCCGTCAACAAAGATTACATTCTGGAGGCCGCCGGATGCGGTTGCGCTTTTTTCGATTACGACAACGACGGCTGGATGGATATTTTTGTTTTGACCGGAACGCTGCTCACCGGTGCGCCGCCGAACACTTCCAATCGTCTCTACAAAAATAATCGTGACGGAACTTTCACCGATGTGACGCAAAGCTCCGGCCTCACCGACGTCGGATGGGCGTCGAGCGTCTGCGTCGGCGATTACAACAATGACGGCTACGAAGATCTGTTCGTTACCTATTGGGGACAGAACAAACTCTATCGCAACAACGGCGACGGCACTTTCACCGATGTGACGAAAGCCGCTGGGTTGATTGGTGAAAAAACGCGTTGGGGCGCCGGCGCGACGTTCGTTGATTACAACCGCGACGGGCATCTCGATCTTTTTGTATCGAACTATGTCGATTTCGATTTCAAGCGTGTTCCGAAACCTGGCGACAACATCGACTGCAACTGGAAAGGTGTGCCCGTGGAATGCGGCCCGCGCGGGCTGGTGCACGGAACACATTCGCTCTATCGCAACAACGGCAACGGAACTTTCACCGACGTCTCGAAAGAATCGGGTATCGACAAATTTCGCGGCAGCTACGGAATGACAGTAGTGGCGGGGGATTACGACGAGGACGGCTGGCCGGATATTTTTGTCGCGTGCGACTCCACACCGAGCCTGCTTTTCATGAACAATTACGACGGAACGTTTCGCGAGGAAGGCGTGATTCGTGGCGTCGCGCTCAGCGAAGACGGCCAGGAACAAGCCGGGATGGGCGTCGGCATCGGCGATTACAATCTCGATTCGCACATCGATCTTTTCAAGACGCACTTCGCGGAAGACGCGAACGGTTTGTTCAAAAATGATGGGAAGGCGAACTTCGAGGATGTGACGCGTTCGGCGCGCATCGGCGTCGAAACGCGATTCATCTGCTGGGGCGCAGGAATCGTCGATCTCGACAACGATGGCTATCCCGATATTTTTCTCGTGGCGGGAAATGTGTATCCGAATGTGGAGAAGAGTTTGCCGCAGTACCCGGACAAGTGTCCGCGGATGATTTTCCGCAACTTGGGCAACGGAACGTTTGAAGAATTAGGCGACGAGACCGGACCGGGAGTTTCAACTCCGCATTCGAGTCGAGGCTGCGCCTTCGGCGATTTTGACAACGACGGAGATCTCGACATCGTCATCGTTAATCTGAACGAGCCGCCGTCGTTGCTCCGCAACGATGTGAATGGAACGGATCACTGGCTGAAGATTAAGTTGATTGGGACGAAATCCAATCGCAGCGCGATTGGCGCGCGCGTTGTTGTTCACTACGGGAAAAAGGTGCAGGCGCAGGAAGTCGTGAGCCAGTCGAGCTTTTATTCGGCCAACGATTCGCGTTTGCATTTCGGATTGGGTCCGGAAAAGAGCGCCGACGTTTCGGTTCAATGGCTTGGCGGCGGTCGCGAGGAGTTCAAGGGCATTGCTGCCGACCAGTTGATCGTGGTGAAAGAAGGCGGCGGGATTCAGAAGGATCACGCCTGGTCCAAAGCTTTCTCCGCGGAGAAAGCTTGAGTCCGCGCCAGTGATCTGGTGCAAAATAGGCCGCGAATGTGGTGATCGCTGCGAATTTTTGTAGGGGCGCAGCACTGCTGCGCCCCATTACGGCAAGATGTAGGCTCTAGCTGGTTTTGCCGCATATGATTCGGCAAAAGGGGACGATCCATGACGACTTTCAATCCTGTTTCGCGTCGCAAATTTATCGAAGCGGCTGCGGCGACCGCTGTGGCGTCGTATGTTGCGAATCCGGCGCTGGCGTTTGCGTTGGGAAAGTCGCCGGTTGCAGGCGGTGTCGATCGGGCACAACTGCCGTGGCACGATCAGGGTGTTTTGAACCTGGCGAATTCGCCCTACGCAAAGCTGCACTCGGTGCCGGTGCGCGCGGTCACGATCGAAGAAGGATTCTGGTCGAAGCGCCGCAAGACAAATGTCGAGAGCAGCATTCCGACGATGCGCGACCAGTTGCTTGAACATGGACGCATGGACAATTTCCGCCGGCTGGTTGGAAAGAGTTCGGAGCCACAAAAGGGACCGGTGTATTCCGACTCGGACATTTATAAGTGGATGGAAGCGGTCGGCTTCGCGCTACAGTCCGGCGATCTACCGACGCTGCACAATGAAACGGCGGCGATGATCAAAGAAGTCGTCGCGGTGCAAGAGCCGAGCGGCTACCTCAACACGTACTACGTTCAGGAGCGTGCGGAGCAGCGCATGCTCCAGAAAACGCAGCGCGACGGCCACGAACTGTATTGTCTCGGCCACATGCTGCAAGGCGCGATCGCGTACTACCGCGCGACCGGCGATACGACGCTGCTCGATGCCGGCGCGAAGATGGTCGATGATTTCTTGATTCCCAATTACGGACCGGCGCCGAACAAGAAGCCGATCGTTGCGGGACATCCTGAGATCGAGATGTCCTTGATCGAGCTATATCGCACGACCGGGAAAAAACAGTACGTCGATCTGGCCGGCTATATCCTTCACGGAGACGACCGGTTCAAGTTTGAGCCGAGCCGCATCGTTTATATGTATTGCGGGATTCCGTTCACGTCGCGGACGAAGCTGGAAGGGCATGCCGTGCGCGCGATGTATGCGTGCTGCGGCGCGACGGATTATTACCTCGAGACCGGCGATCAGGATTATTGGAAAACGCTGACGACACTTTGGGAAGATTTGTCGGAGCGGCAGATGTACATCACGGGCGGCGTCGGTGCGCGCAGCGACGGCGAAGCGTTTGGCGAGCCGTATGAGCTGCCGAATGCGCAGGCGTATGGCGAAAGTTGCGCGGCGATCGGCAACATGATGTGGAACTGGCGCATGCTCGCGGCCAGCGGTGAAGCGAAACACGCCGATGTGATTGAGCGCGCGCTTTACAACGGAATCAATTCGGGCATGTCGCTGGACGGGACGACGTATTGCTATCGCAATCCGCTGGCGTTCAATCCGGATTCGGGCGAGCAGATTCGCAATCCGTGGTACGACACGACGTGTTGCCCGCCGAACCTGGAGCGGACGTTTGCGTCGCTGCCCGGATATTTTTACAGCACGAGCAAAGACGGATTGTACGTGCACCTGTACGACAACTCGACTTTGGATTGGCGGCTCGAGAACGGCACGCCGATCAAGGTCGTGCAGAAGACCAACTATCCGTGGGACGGCGACGTGAAGCTGATGGTGTCTCCTTCGGAGCCGGCGGACTTTTCGGTGAATGTGCGCATTCCGGGTTGGGCGAAGAGCGCGAAGGTCGCGGTGAACGGGAAAGCGGTCGAGGGCGCGAAGCCGGGAGAATATTTGATGATCAAACGG
>Ga0070734_10005463_pt1 | contig 11212 bp, 13 predicted proteins | sample Coa_R1_8_FD_66444 | JGI IMG/M metagenome (GOLD analysis project Ga0070734, IMG submission 66444) | Surface soil microbial communities from Centralia Pennsylvania, which are recovering from an underground coalmine fire - Coalmine... | ecosystem: Environmental > Terrestrial > Soil > Unclassified ...
TCGCAAGGCATTCGTGCGTGTACTCGTCCACGATGTTGAGCATGCGATACTTGCGGCCCTCATGGGTGCGATCCTCCACGAAATCATAGGACCAGTCGTGGTTGCGGTGCTCCGCTCGCAGCCGGATGCACGATCCATCCGCCAGCCAGCGACGGCCACGCTTGGGTTGTTTGCTCGGAACCTTCAGCCCCTCACGCCGCCAGATCCGCTCGACCCGCTTGTGGTTGACCTCCCAGCCAGCCCGGCGCAGGAGCTCGGCGATATTGCGGTAGCCGTAGCGGCCATACTGCCGTGCCAGCTCAACGACATCGGCGGTCAGCCGTTCCTCGTCATCCCGACCCCGCGGCATCTTCCGCTGGGTCGAGCGGTGCTGCCCGAGCGCTGCGCAGGCGCGCCGCTCGGACACTGCCAGCACCGACCGGACGTGATCGATGCAGGCCCGGCGACGTGCGGGGCTTAGAAGTTTCCCTTGGCGGCCTCGGCCAGGATCAGCTCGTCCAGCGTCAGGTCGGAGACCGCCCGCCTCAGACGGGCAATCTCCTGCTTCAGCTCCTTCAGGCGCCGCGCCTGGTCACTCATCAGGCCACCATACTCCCGCCGCCAGCGGCAATAGGTCACCTCCGTCACGCCGATCTGGCGAATGGCGTCGCTGGCGCTTTGTCCCTGCGACTGACACATCCACCTGGCGCAGCTTCGAAACGATCTCTTCAGGCTTGTATCTCTTGCGTGGCATCCTGGTCCTCCTTCAGGTCAAATGACATACCTCAGGGCAGACCACTTCTGGGGGGGCTGGATCAGGCGCTTGATCCGGGATTGTCTCGGCAGGCTTCGGGTGTACGCTGTGCCATTCGGTGATCGAGCTTCAGGGGAGCCACACAATGGCCGGTTTCATCGAGCACATCCGGATTGGAACGAATGGAGAGCCCGAAGTGCTCCAACGTAGCGCGTGGAGCGGCCCGACGCTCACCCGCGAGCAATTCAGGGAAATTGCCTTCGACATCCTGAATGATGAGGGTGAGGGCCCAAAGTCGGGGACTGAGGCCGCCCCGGCAGCCGGGGACGCGCCAGCTCCTGATGCAATCCGCTTCGTCAGAGATGATGGCACGGAAGTATATCGCTACGACGTCGACGACCTGGCGCAGGACGACTGGGAGCTTCCGGGTGGCAGCTAGGGCCTAAGCCGACCCGCGAGCGGCGCGGCGCATGCCGGCGGGGGATAGGAACAGCACCGCATGAACATCCGCCGCGGGATGCTTCGGGCATCGCTAGTCTTCAGCGTGCTATGGGTCGCCGGAAGCGCGGCTGAATGGCGCGTAGCAACGGGAGGAGATCGAGCACAGATCACGGCGTTGGACGAGTGCGGGAAGATCTATCCGGCTTTGCCCGAGAGCGCGGTGGCCCCCAACCCGACCCCGCCACCCGACTCCTGTGCGCGAAAGGTCCAGCCTTGCGACCCTCTCGGTCAATTTGTTTCCTCGACCACCCCTGCGCAAGATTCCGACGCGGTTCCTTCACCAGGGACCCAGGGCGTCCCTCACTTCTCGTCAGACGGAAAATTGGAAGTGCAAATGCTGTCGCCGCTAGAGGCGCCGCCGAAGGAGCCGTCTGCGACCAGCATCCAGAGTTATGAGGGCTTGCCCGCAGGATACCACCTCGATCTCCCGGCCGGATCGACCGGCGACACCGTCATTCCTATGGGCGTATGGGAGGCAGCTGAAAGAAAACTTCATCCCGACTGCGCTCCAACTGTCGGCAGCATCGCTCTCGTTGACTTCGCTGCCATGCACGCCTCCGAGAGAGAAGCACTGCGACGGCGTTCTACGGATGCATTCCGCGCCTCGACTTTCGCCGCCGTAGGCTACGGCGCGGCCCTCTCTGCGGGGTTACTGGCTCTGGGCCTGGCCATAGGCTGGGTCGGTCGCGGATTTCGATCTGCTTGAGCGCCCCTCGGCTATCTGAGGGCAGACGAGCGCACCGAGGCGTCGGTAGCCGCTGCACATCGCGTTTGCCTTGCAGGAAGGACGAAAAAACGAGAATGTTCGCGCCAAATCGGGAGCACGTCGGGAACCCCTGATAAAGCACGGTTTCGGCAAGTGAGGGCGGACATGATCAGGGCATCGTCGTTCGGGGCCGCGATACTCTTCGTCGCGCTGAGCGCGGCCGGTTGCGCATCGCCCTCTGGGACCGAAGGCGCCCCAGGACCTGGCAATATTTCGCTCACGTCCTGGCAACAGCGCCATGTCTCGATTGGGCCGCAATATCGCAATATCCGGGTGTGCAACGACATCAGAAGCAACGGCCCGGTCATCGCAACGATTCGAACCGGCTGGTCCAAGACCTTGCCCCCCAGTGCCTGCCTGAAAGACCGAGGAGACTCATTTCTTGTCCAGAATCAGGGTGGGTCGTCGGTCAGGGTCAACTACAGCTTCTATTGACGATTGCAGTCTTATTTCTTTGGCGACCGGCTCACCCGTCGGGATCGCTTTCAGCGATGGCCGGCAGTAGTCGAATCTGGTGGACTCCATCGACTGCAGGAAGGCCCAGACGGCCCGGAGGGCGAGACGACGAGGAACGGCTGAGCAAGGCGATCATTACCCACGCCCAGGACTATGGGCGCTACGGCTGCCGCCCGATCACGGCTCTGCTCAGGGACGACGGCTGGCGGGTGAACGTCAAGCGGGTGCACCGCATCTGGCGACGGGAGGGACTGAAGGTCCCGCGCCGGCAGCCCAGGTGAAGGCGCCTCTGGCTCAACGATGGATCCTGCCTGAGGCCGCGGCCCTCTTGGCCCCGGCACGTCTGGGCCTATGACTTCATCGAGGACAGGACGCGGGACGGGCGCAAGTTCCGCATGCTCACCATCATCGACGAGTTCACCCGGGAATGCCTGGCGATCGAAGTGGCCCGGCGTCTCGGGTCCGACGATGTCCTGCATCGCTTGGCGGAGCCGTTCATTGTCGGATGCCCGCTCCGCCTCGCCATGGCTTCGCGGGCGTCGGCTGGATCAAATACCGATTCCGCTGTCGCATCGTACCCGGCTGCGCAATTGGGGGGCCGGTCAGTCGCAAATAGGCACCCGCTGTTCCCAATCAGCTCGGAGTCAGAGATACTACAAGCGGGGTGCCACAGGTATGCGGGAAATGACGGCCAAAACGGCTGTATCAGTGGTCCGAACGGGAATTCCCATCTCATGCAGTTCTTCCGTCGCTGGTGCGAGCGCCAGGAACCATCGGGCCGTCTCGGCCGCTGGGGCCACGTCGGTCTCGTCGCCCTTGTCGGCCTGATCGTCGTCTTCTTCGCCGTGACGCTTCACCGCCAGGCCTTCAGCCATTGGCGCAAGGGCGATCTCGGAGTTTATTTCCGCGCTGGCTGGGCCGCGCGGACTGGCGGCGACCTCTACGCGGTCACCGACGATCATGGCTGGCATTACATCTACCCGCCGTTGCTGGCGAGTTTGATGATGCCGCTGGCCGATCCGCCGCATGATGCCCCAGCCGGGACGACGGCCGGCATGCTGCCCTATTGGGCCTCGGCCGCGATCTGGTACTGGTTCAACGTCCTCTGCACGCTGGCCTCGTTCGCGCTCCTCGCCGCGGCGCTGGAAGCGGCGATCGGACAGGGAGGCAGGCCGCCCTGGCGGGACCATGGGCTTGCCTGGTGGGCGCTCCGCGTATGGCCATTCCTGCTGATCGCATTTCCTATTGGCGATTCCCTGAGCAGCGGCCAGACGACCGCCCTGGTCCTGCTGCTGCTCTCCGCCGCCGGGGCCGCCATGCTCCGCGGCCACAGGCGGCTCGCGGGGTTCCTGCTCGGCTTCGTGGGAATCATGAAGCTGTTCCCGCTCTACATGCTGCTCTATCCGGTGCTGCGCCGCGACCGGCCGATGCTGATCGGCGCTGCGGGTGGAGTCCTGCTGGCGTTGCTGCTACCCATCCCGTTGATGGGACCACAGGCGGCCCTGACGGCCTATCGCGAGCTGGTGAGCCAGCGCCTGCTAGGCGAGGCCGCCGGCAACGGCAATGCTGCCGTCACCCAGGAGCTCCACGGCACCAATTCGCGAATCCAATCCTTCGAGTACATCCTCTACGACAGCCTCAATCCCGATCCCGCGCGCCGCGCGCCGGTGCCGCCGGCGCAGTATTTTTACGCCCATATCGCCATCGCCGGCGTCCTCACCGTCGCGATCCTCTGGTCGATGCGTCGGCGCGGAGATCCACTGGCAGAGTTCCTGCTGTTCAGCGCGCTGGCGCTGGCGATGATTCCGATCCTTCCAGTCTCCCGGCCGCACTACTACGCGCTTGCCGCGCTTGCCTTTGCCGGACTCTATGCTGCGGAATGGCCAAGGCGCCGAGGGCTTTGGCCCGGCTGGCCGACGACCCTTCTGGGGTTTGCCAGCATAGGTGCCGGATTCCTTGCCGCGCTCAACGAGCGCTTGGCGGTCGATTTTGGGCTGGCCACCTATACCGGGCTTGCCGTGGCGGCGGCGGCGCTCTTGGCCGCCCGTCGCCGCAGCAAGGTCGCGATCCCGGAGCAGATTGCCGCACCCGCGGCAACGCCCTAGACGGCGCGCCTGGTGGCCATTCGCTGTCGGTGGTTGCGTCCCTTCGCAGCTGCCTTTATCGAACGCCTATACGTATCAGGAACCGCCGAGCCCTTGTGGCCGGCGGTTTCCAATTTCGTGCTCAGATGGTTCGTGGCGGCGATCCCGCCGATGAGCTCGACCTCGAAGCCCTTCGCCAGCGGGAGGTAGGACTGTGCTAGCACCGCGAAGTAGCTGGGAGGATACGAACGGTCATGCTCGGCTCTTGCGCGAAGCTCAACTGTTGAGCCGCCAGATGGCGAGGTTCAGCACGCTGGCGAAGGCGACCCAGCCGGCGAGCGGCAACAGGATCCAGCCTGCCAGCCGATCGAGCCTGCGGAATGCGTCGAGCGTGGCCAGGATCAGCGCCAGCTGCGGCAGGATATTGATGAGGCCGAGCCCGGGGCTGTGCGCGGCGAAGAACATCCAGGACCAGGCGGCATTCAAGACCAGCATCGCGGCGTAGAGCGAGAGCGCCCGGATGCGCAAGCGCGACGGCGACAGGCGCAGGATCCGCCAGGAGGCGAAGGCCATCAGCGCGTAGAGGGCCGTCCACACTGGCCCGAAGATCCAGTTGGGTGGATTGAAGGCAGGCTTGGCTAGCCCGCTGTACCTGGGTGCTAGGTTGGGAAACGCCGCGATCTGGCCCAGGACCGAGGTCGCGATCACTGCGCCAACGGCCACAGCGCCAAGGACGACGTCGCGCGCTGTATTTGCCCTCGTCCTCGCCGAACCCATGATTCCGCACTTCCTCCGGCCGCGGTTGTGTCGCGGCGACAGTACGCAGAAATTCCCCGTGAGTCTTTTTCAAGGCTTTCCTTTAGACCCACCTGAAGTGTGCCACAGTGCGCAACTCAGTTCATGAACGCTGCACGCTCAGCAGCGCCGCTGACAATCCGGCGGGCGATCTCGGCGTACTGGCCGCCGAGGTGATGGCCCCCATCGAGTCTTACGATTTCGGCCTTGCTGCCACTGAGCCGGGGGCAGGCGCTGTCCGCCTCTTCGCTGCCGTAGAAACACTGTATGAGCCCAGAATCGATGTGCGCCATCTCCGGCCCGGCGTCCAAAGCGGCGTCACTGGGCGGTGCACCTAGCCAGCCTGTCATTTGAATCTCGAAGTCGGCACGACCCGAATAGCCCAGAAGCGAGATTTCCTGCACCCGTTTGCGCAACCCTGCTGGAAGCCGGTTGAACGCAAATGGCAGGACGTCCGCGCCGAAAGAGAAGCCCACGAGCAAGATGCGGCTCGTGTGCCAGCGCGTTTCATAGGCAGCCAGTGCGAGGCCCAGGTCACGGCCGAGGATCTCCGGCGACTTGGCACTCCAGAAGTATCGCAAGCTGTCCCAGCCCAGCACGGAATAGCCCGCTTGCTGCAGCGCCTCGGCGATCTGCTTGTCAATATCTCGCCAGCCCCCGTCGCCTGACAGAACGACCGCCAAGGGAGCGCCGGGTGGGCCAGGCAACTCGATCAAGGGCAGATCGGACAGTGTCGTCATGGCAGTCGCGCTCTGCGTGGCCGGCAGCACATGCAGCATCAGCAATGCTGCGAGCGATCCCTGCGGATTCGAGGCGGCAACCAGAGGTTCGACTCGAGGCCGGGCGCCGACCTCATGAAGTTTGGCAAGTATGCCGGCGGCCTGGCCGTTGGAAAATGCCTGCCCGGAGAAGGAAATGAATTGCTTCTCCGTTCCTGGCGCCGACGGCACGCCGGCGTCTTGCGGCGGCTGGCGGCACAGGTGCCTGGCCGTGGGAATCTCGGCTGCCGGGTCGACAGCGGCAGCCCCCGCCAGCGTCGACGGTGGCGCTTGCTGCAGCATGGCAAGCGCAAGGCGGCCGCCCTCGCCGACGCCCGCGAGGATCGGGCTTTGGTAAACTGCAAGTCCCAGGCTGCGCTCAATCGTCCGGCTTAAGCGTTCGGCGTCATTCACAAGGTAGAGGCAGTCGCTCTTGTCCGCCATCAGGATCGCCAGGTAGCCGGGCAGGTCGACTCCGGCCACGATGGTGCCTGCCGAGGCAAGGTGGTCCGCGGCGGCATCGTCGGCATTGGTCCAGCCGTCGGCGTCGCTAAATACGATTACGAGGGCGTGCGCCGCATCGGACGGATGAAAAAGTCGAACCATGCCGAGGCGACCGCCATCGATTGTCGGCGTGCGCGGCCCACAGGCAGCGAGCAATAGTGTGAGGAGCAGTGCTGCGATGCTCCAAACAGACTCCGATGGGTGTTTGCTTAATTTGCGCATAGTCGCGGCGTTGAGGGAATTGTCCGTCTGGTTCCGGGCCGAATCCCAGCGCCAATGAGCGCCGCCACATCGGCAAGCGCCAGATAAGTGCCGAGCCCGCTAGGACCCGCGAAGTATCGGGGTTGCCAGACAGGGTCAAACTTGTCCTTGAATGCTCGCAGACCTTGGAAATTGTAAAAATGTTCGCCGTGGCGATATAAGAGGTGACCGACCCGGTGCCAGCCCGAAGCCAGCGGGTGGGCTGCCAAACCGGCCAGCGGGGCCATCCCGAGACTGAAACTTCCGTATCCCTCACGCTTGAAATGTTCGATCAGCCGGACAAACAGGTAATCCATGGTCGCGCGCGGCGCTTCGGGCAGCAGACGCATCAGATCGACCATCACTTCGGTCCGGCGTTCGGTCAGCATCAAGGTCGCGAAGGCGACCAGCCGATTGGCTTGGCGGACAACGGCGACCGTCTGGCGAGCGACGTATCCCGGTTGGAAAGCACCTAACGAGAAGGCCTTTTCATGGGCTCGATTGCTCCGAAGCCAGGCCTCCGATATCCGGGCCAGTTCGGGAATCAATGCCGGCAGCCTTTCGGTACCGACGATCTCGACCGAAAGCCCGTCGCGTTCGCCGCGCGAGACGGAGTTGCGCAGGTTGGCTAGCCGGGGACCCTTGAGAGAGAACCGATCGAGAGGCAGCAGCGCTTCCTCGCCCAGTTTTATCACTCTGAGCCCGTAGTCCAGGTAAAGAGTGAGGCATTCCGGGCGGACGTGATAGAAAGCGACCCTCCCTTCGCTCGCGGCCGCCATCTCGGCGAAGCGCCAGACCAATTCTGTCCATGCAGAGCGCGGTCCGACAGGGTCGAACAACGCGATCCAGGAACGTCCCCGCCGGCCATACATGATGAATGCATCACGCTCTCGGGAGAAGAGCAGGCTCTTGTCTCCAAGGAGCGCCAGATTGGCCTCAGGTCGCTCTTGCTGACGCAGGATCTCCTGCGCGACGTCAAGTTCTTCGACCTTCGGAAGACGGCTTGGCGCTGGCGCGGCTCGGAACATGAATCGCAATGCAGCGACGAACAGCAGCAGCAAGACTGCGAGACCCGCTCTGAGCGCCCGTGGCGCTTGGGCATCAAACTCGAATTGCCACCATAGCTCACGGTGATAAGGGACCGCCTCGTAGGAGAAGAAGAACAGCCAGCCAATTGCGGCGGCGACTGCGCCAGCGGCCAGCAACCAGTCGACCGTGAATGCCTGGGCAAGCAATGATGCCGGCCTTCTGAATAGACGGCGCGATGTTCCCAACACCGCAAGAAAAAGGCCGAGCACAAGATACTCGTCGAAATCACCGCCTTTGATCATCACCAGGCCGAGATTTGCGGCGGCAATCATGAACGCAACCCACCAAGCCGCGTCCAGACGGTGGAACAGGCCCCGGGCGACGAACAGGAGAACAAGGCCGGCGATGCTGGCGAGGAAATGGGAGGCTTCCAGGATTGGTAGCGGCACCTGGAGGGCAAGCAGCTCCAGCACGTCTTGCCGGGCTGGCGTCACGCCCGAGGCCAATAGCATGATGCCAGCGAGGAAACAGAAAGCGGACAGAACTGCGGGCATCAAGCCCTCGATTGCATGACCAATCGGCCGGTCTGATCCGAATAGCTGAAAGCGGGCGTTGCGCTGAAGCTCTGCGCCACCCAAAAGCAGAGTTGCGAGCACCAGCGGTCCCAGAAAGTAGATCATCCGGTACAGCAGCAACGCTGCCGCGATAGCGTCGAGGGCCCCATGGCGACCCACGCTCAGCATGATGGCGCCTTCGAAGACACCGAGCCCGCCGGGCATGTGGCTTGCTACCGCCAGCCCGATGGCCCCGGCATAAATGGCGGCGAAATCCAGGAAGCCGATCGGCAGGGGAGGGAGCAGCACCCATAGCGCTGCTGCCGAGATCGTGATGTCGAAGAAGGCCAATAGGAGCTGGACTATGGCCAGCCGAAGACCGGGCAGCTCGACTTCCCGGCCCAAGATCTTCAGCGGCCTTGCGCGGAAGGCACAAAGGCAGAGGAAGGTTATGATTGTCGCAACTCCGAAGCTGCCGAAGGCGACGAGCGCGACTGGCGGCAGATTGACAAGCCGAGCCAGGGTCACCGCTCTCAGGAGCAGCGAAAGGCCGGCGACTCCGAGAACGCCAAGCCCAAACGAAACCGCGCAGAACAGGATAACGCGGGCAATCTGTCCCGGCTTCAGACCGACAGCGGCATAGAAGCGATAGCGCACCGCTCCACCCGTCAGCGGCCCGAAGCCAATGGTGTTGCCGAGCGCGAACGCGCAGAAAGAGGAAAGCATTGCGACGCGCTTGGGTATCCGCGCGCCAACGTAGCTGAGGCCAGAAAAGTCGTAGCCGATCAACGCCGCATAGCTCGCCCCAGTCGCAAGCCCGGCAAATACCAGCGATTGGCCAGAAGTTGCGTGAAAGGCGTCGACAACGCGGTTGTAGTCTAAGGCATGGAGGAGCCCTCGCAGGCTGGCTGCGACACCCGCCACAAGGACGCCCCCTGAGACCATGATTGCCGCCGTCTTGACTCGCGCCGCGCGCGAAAAGGTTCGTCCCTTTCCGGCCGCGCGCGCCGGAGCCCGGGTGGGCACCTTGTTGCTCTGCATCCCCGATGCGGCCATTGGTATTGAACCGAGGTCCCCGTCGAACCGCGCGAGAATTGGGGATTGCGCCAACATCGCTCCAGGGGCCCGTGGCGCCTTTACTGAAAATTAATTTCGAGAACATCTGGTCGACAGGTTCGCCTATGCGCGAGCTATGGCTCTTTGGCCCCGCGAACATCGTCGTCGGGGCGGACGAGGCGATGGGACCGATCGTCGAAGTCCGCGATCTGGCCGATTCGGATTTCCGCAACCCGGCGGACAGGCCGGCTCGGCATCCCGTCGATATCCCGCAGGCCTTCGGCGATACCTGCTGTGGCCGTCGCCGTGAGGAGTCCTCAAGAGATCAAGTGCAGAGCGGCAGCGCTCGTGCTCCCGCTGGCGCAAGCGAAAAGGTTGGGCTGCGACGTGAAGGCGATCCCGGCCTATGGCCGCTCGACGGCGGTGCGCTAAACCTGGCAACGCCGAACCGAGTCCGCCGACTATTTGCATTGCGTGATCCGGACGCCCCAGCAGGCCGGCAAAACCGACTTGCGAGCTTCAGGCACTTGAAACCGAAATTCACTGCGCCTAGCTCGATCATACCGACGCCTGCGCTCGGTCGGGCGAGATGGTTCGATTTGATCCTGGAGGACACGATGACGACGATCGAGATGAGGAAGGAACCGCTGGATGGCGTGTGGCGCGATAACATGAGCCGTTGGCTTGGGGCGCAGAAGATGGAAAGGTCCACGGAGTCGGAGATCTCGCCGTTCGAAAGTGGCGCGGAGCCTGAGGGCGAGACGGCTGAACCTGCCCCGATCGGCGGCTCGGCGCTTGAACCCCGCTGGCCCAGGATATTTCCGAGCCTGTAGAGGCGCGGTCGCGGATCCGGCTGGGGAGCAGTTCATCTCAGAAAGGGGAACTACCAGCCGGAGCCGCCGATTGGGCTAGTAAATCGGAGCGTTCGCGTGGCGGAGACGCCTTATGGGCGATGCGCTACTCCTTTGGAGCCCCGCTAAAATGGAGCCGAGGCCCGCGTCACATCCCGTGTACGATGCCCTGGCAGTGCAGCGCGGAGGTACCCTCAAGGCCACTGAACTGCTGTTCGCTAAAGGCGGTTGCGCGCCCTGGATTTGACCCTGCGATTGGCCTCGGCCGATGGCCCTCGAGGACCGAGGGAGAGCCGGTCCCTCGAGAAAAACCGTTATATTCCAGTGCCCATCTTCGTTAAGCGTGGCGCGCCGGTCCCGAACAAATCGGGCACTCCGCTCGAAGGCTTAGGCCGGACCTCAGTCCCTCGAGTGTCTTTCCCTTCGCTGCCGCGAGACGTTGCGGCATTCGGGTCCGGCACAAGTAGCGGAATTCCTGGCGGCCCGGGTTTCCCGGCGGCGCGGGCCTACCGGAATGAAAACCTTGCCTCGAAGGGAGCGAGCTGGCTCCTGCCGAGAATGTAGTCGGCGGCGCGCGCGGCGATCATCTGGGTCGGCGCGTTGAGGTTGGCGCTGATGATCTGGGGCATCACCGAGGCGTCAACGACCCTGAGGCCTTGCGTCCCGTGCACGCGCAGCTCGGCATCGACGACGGCGCCAGGGCCATTGCCCATGCCGCAGGTCCCACAAGGATGATAGTCGGTTATCGTCATGTTGCGGATGGCCCGCTCGATATCCTTGTCGGACCTCACCTCCGGTCCGGGATCGATCTCGGCCCCCCGCAGCGCGTCGAAGGCCGGCTGAGCGATCAGTTCACGTGCCCGGTGGACGCCTTCCACGAGCTCC
>Ga0070734_10005464_pt1 | contig 11212 bp, 10 predicted proteins | sample Coa_R1_8_FD_66444 | JGI IMG/M metagenome (GOLD analysis project Ga0070734, IMG submission 66444) | Surface soil microbial communities from Centralia Pennsylvania, which are recovering from an underground coalmine fire - Coalmine... | ecosystem: Environmental > Terrestrial > Soil > Unclassified ...
GAACGTGCCCGGCTTCGAGCCGCGCAGGAAAAAACGACCTTAAATGCCGCATTCCGTGAGTGGCTGAATCGCTACGCAGGACGGGACACAGGAAGCCACGAGTACGCACAACTCATGAAGCGCCTGTCCCATGTTCGTAGCGCTAAGCATATTTCGCGCGTCGAGATGAACGAACGCTGATTGATGAGCCCCGCTCCTGAGCGATTCTTCCTGGACACAAACATCTTCGTCTATACGTTCGACAGCCGTTCCCCATCAAAAAGGGACCGCGCAAACGAACTGGTTTCAACCGCCTTGGATACGCGTCTTGGGGTGGTCAGCTATCAAGTGGTTCAGGAATTTCTAAATGTCGCGACTCGCAAATTTGCTAAGCCTATGCGAGCCGCGGAAGCTCAGTTGTATATGGAGCGAGTGCTGATGCCTCTATGCGAAGTGTTTCCAGATGCGACGCTATATTCGAAAACTCTCGCGCTTCGGGACGAGACTCAACTTTCTTTTTACGATTCTTTAATCGTATGCTCCGCCGTTGCCGCAGACTGCCGAGTACTCTGGTCCGAGGATCTCCAACACAGCCGCCGCATTCGAAACTTAGAAATCCGTAACCCGTTTACCCGGTAAAGCAGAAGCCGCGCAGCTCCCTGAGTCCTCGAATTCTTATTCGTATCTAAGCGCTTCCGTCGGGTTCAACCGCGCCGCCCGATTCGCCGGCAACATCCCAAACACCACTCCTACCACCAGTGAAACGCAGAATGCCACCACGATCGAGACCGGCGAAATCGGCACCCGGATCTGATCGGTGAGAAATCGCACGCTCAGCGGAATCGAGATCCCGATCAGAATGCCAATGAACCCGCCACCCACGCTCAGCACCACCGCTTCCGTCAGAAATTGTTCCAACACGGCCTTGCGCGATGCACCGACAGCCATGCGCAGCCCGATCTCCCGTGTTCGCTCCGTCACCGTCACCAGCATGATGTTCATGATGCCGATCCCGGAAATAATCAGCGCAATAGTCGACACCGTCACCAGCACCAGCGTCATCACGCGCGCGATTTTTTCAGCAGCTTCCAAAATCCCCGAAAGATTGAACACCTCGAACTTCGCACCCGGACGATGCCGGCTTTCCAAAACCTGCTTGATCGCAGCCGTGAGCGGCCTGACATCGGACGAATAGCGCGCCTGTACGTACATCGGATCAATTCGCTCCACCGGAGTGAAAAGCTTGATTTCCGTAATCGGAATCAGAACCGTTTCATCGGCGATCTCCGATTGCCCGAAGGTCGCGGTTCGCTCTTTAAACGTTCCGATTACCGTGAACTGCAGTCCGAAAAGCTTCAGTACTTGCCCCACCGCCATGGCCGTATTCCCGTACAATTTCTGCGCCAGCTTCTCGGTGAGCATGGCTACTTTCTGCCGCTGCTCCACTTCGTTCGCGTCCAGGAAATGGCCGGAAAGAAGCAGCATGTTGCGTACCAGCGGATACTGCTCATCGGTTCCCAAGACGCGGACATCTTGCTCTTTCCCATTGATCAGCACACGCCCGTTGTTTGTCATGATGCTGGTGGCGGCGATAATACGCGATCCGAACTGTTGCCGCACTGCGTCTACATCCGCGAGCTTGATGAAATCGGAGGATACCTGCGTGGCCGATGTCGTTCCCGCCGAGAATTGCGCGGAAATGAGGTTCGATCCGACGCCGCGAATCTGATCCAACACGTAGTCGCGGCTGGTAATGGAAATGGTGACTACCAGAATCACGGACGCGTTGCCGATCACCAGGCCGAGTGCGGTGAGAAAGCTCCGGATTTTATTGGCGCTCAGCGCTTGCAAACTGAAGCGGAACGATTCGCCGAAGTACACGAGACTATTATCGTCGACCGGTCGTGTTAACTACCCGCCGCCTGCTTCAACAGCCGCTCGGCTTTTTCACGCGGTGGATCCTCCGGGGAAAGATTGCTCTGCAAATATTGCTTGAGCAAGCGTTGCGCCTGATCCAGATTTCGCTTGCCCTGAACGTAGGTCTCGGCGCGCGCGAATATCACCTTGGGAGCATGCGGCGCCATCTTCTCGGCCTTGTCGAAGGTCTTTTCGCTCTCTTCAATTCGTCCACGCTTGGCCAGATACTTGGCCAGATCCAGCACACGGCCGATCTGGCGCGGCGCCAGTTCCATGGCGCGCCGGAGCTGATCTTCCGCCGTGTCGTACTGCTTGCGCTTATCGGCAAGCTGGGCAAGCGCAAAGTGCCCTTCGGCGGCGTTATGCTCGGCGATCCGCTGTGCGATCGCCTGCGCTTTGTCGTATCCGCCGCCTAAAAATCCTGGCGCCTGCAGATAGAAATCGAACAGGTCGTTCATGGCCTCGCCATTCTTAGGGTCGAGCGCCACCGCCTGCTCAAAGTACTGGCGGGCTTTGGATGCGTATCCGGGCGCTGAGAACCAGTTCGACATCTCGGCGCGCCGTCCGTATGCACGGCCTAGCCAATGAACATACTCGGAATTGCCGCTATCCAGCGAGACAGCTCTTTGAAAGGCATCGGTTGCCTTCCGGTACTCGCCAAGCATGAAGTAATCCCGCCCTGCGAGTGCCTGCGCGGCCGCGTTCCGATCCTTACGCTCCAATAAATTCAGCGATTCCCGGTATTCAGTTTTTTGGTAAAGTTCTTCCGCTTGTTTTAGGCTGTCCTGGCCGAACAGACAAACCGCCAGAAGCAGCCCCATCATAGGTCGCATTTTATGTATCCCCGGATACCTGGCTATATGACGTTAGATGCGTGATGTCCGAATTTGGATACGTCTCAGTGGGACCCTTTTCCCGAGCGATTGCGATAGAGTATACCCTATGCGGCAAATCATTAGTTTCTATTTGTTAGCGGTTTTCATGGGGGCTTCGCTTTTCGCCCAGCCCAAAATTGGTTCCATCGTAAATACAGCCAGCTATTTGACCCCGCCTAAGGATTCCAAGGGCAATCCTATCGGCAAGGATGTCATCGCCCAGGGTTCCATCTTCATCGTCTTCGGAACCGATATGGGACCCTCCACGCCAACCTACCCCGCCGGCCTGCCCCTCCCGAACAGCCTGCCTGCAGTCAATGGAACGTCCATCACCATCTCGAGCGGAGGACAAAACGTCGACGCGTTCATGTTCTACACTTCGGCGCTTCAGGTACAGGCCATTCTGCCCTCCAACACACCGGTGGGAGATGCCAACGTCACCCTGACTTTCAATGGGAAGACGAGCGCGCCGTTCCCGATATCGGTGGTTCCTTCGCGCGTTGGGATTTTCACCACGAACTCGCAGGGCTATGGCACCGTGGCAGCGCAGCATAGCTCGGATTCAACTCCGGTGTTGTTGTCCAAAGCCGCGCATCCAGGCGAGACGATTGTGCTGTACGGCACCGGACTCGGACCCATCTCGACGCCGGACAATGTTGCGCCCGGCGCAGTTCAGGTTGGCACTGACGTGATTGTCACCATTGCCGGACAAGCAGTCAAACCCACGTATGCCGGACGTACTCCAAGTTTCGCGGGCGAGGATCAGATTGATGTCCAGCTTCCCGCGAACGTCGACACCGGATGTTATGTTCCGGTATCGGTAACCGCCAGCGGCCAGGTCAGTCAGGATTTCGTGCTTCCCATCGCAAAAGCTGGCACCGATGCCTGCACACACATCTTCGGATTGTCCGCAGCGGCTCTCGCCAAGCTGGATAGCGGCGGCACAGTGAACGTCGGACTGTTCCAGGTACTGTCAGGTTACGCGCCAGCCCTCAGCGGCCCCGTACAGGGTGCTGGCGGACTGTTCGACAACGCGAATGCGAACTCGGTCTTTAACCTCTACAATCTGATTCCGGTCGCCTACGGCGCCGTGGTTTATCCCGCGCCACTCAATGCCTGCGTCGTTATCGATCAAGTCATTACCACCGGTGGTTTCGGACTTCCAGCGATCAACCAGATCGGCGGCACGGAACTGGTTGCCGATGCGGTGACGCTTGAAATCAACGGTCCGAACGGAGCCAATGCTAACGTCCTCCGGCAGACTTCCGGTGGATATGTTGGCGTGTTCATTCCGCCGATCCTGGGGCCCGGCGCTTGGAACATCACCGGGCAAGGCGGCGCCGACGTGGGAGCCTTCACCGCTAACATCACGCTTCCCGGCAACTTGCTTTGGACCAACGCGGGGAATTTCTCGAGCGTCCCGCAAGCCGACCTCACCATCGTCTGGTCTGGTGGATCCACCTCATCGAATCCCATCGTAACGGTGTATGGGAACTCCACGATCGTGAATCCCACTGACCCCACCAAATCGCGCGCCAAGAGCTTTTACTGCGGTGCTCCGGCTTCCGCGGGTAAATTCGTGGTTCCCGCCAGCGTCCGGGCCCAGTTGCCTCATGCGGCAAGCGGCGAGACATCGTTCGGGAGCCTCGGAATCGCCACAGGCGGATTCGCCAGCTTTACGGCTCCGTTAACCAAAGGCTCGCTTGATGCCGGCGTCATCGATTACGGAGAGGCCTACATCCTGAGCGTCGCCTATTGATTCAGCCGTGCCTCGACAGCTGTGTCGAGACTTAGTATGCTGTAGTTGAAAAGGTTCACCTGGGGAGGATATCGCAATGTTTGCCAAGTCGCGCCGATACGTTCCATACGCGTTCTGTTTCCTGCTGTTTGCGGGCGCCGCATCGGCCCAGATTTCAGCCATCGAGGGCCAGGTCACCGCTACCGATGGATCCCCAGCGGTGGGAGCCAAGATCCTGATTGAGCGCGAGGACATGAAGGGCACCTATAAAGGGGCCAAAACCGACAAGAAAGGCCACTACATCTATAACGGCCTGCCCTTGGGTACCTACACCGTCAGCGTGTTCATCGGCGATGACAAGAAAGATTTCGTTCAGCATCTGCACACCCAGTTGGGCGACCCCACTCCCTGCAACTTTGACCTGAAGAAGACCCAGGAAGCCAACCAGGCCACCCAAAAAGCCATGGAAACCGGCACTCTGACCAAGGAACAAGAGCGCGGGATGACCAAGGAGCAGAAGGAAGAGCTCGAGAAGAAGGCGAAGCAGAATCAAGCGGCCATCGCCAAGAACAAAGCCCTGAACGAAGCCTTTAACGCAGGCAAGGAAGCCCAGACGGCAAAGAATTATCAAGTTGCCGTGGAATCCTTTGAAAAAGCAACCACCGTCGATCCGAACCAAGCCGTGATCTGGGCGAACCTGGCGGATTCCTCCGTGCAACTGGCGGCCACCAAGACTGGCGATGAGCAAACCGCGGCTCTAGCCAAGGGCCTGGATGCATTCCAGAAAGCCATCGCACTCAAACCGGACGATCCCGCGTATCACAACAACTACGCTCTCGCGTTAGCCAAAGCCAAGAAATTCGACGATGCACAAGCGGAACTTGCCAAGGCCGCACAACTCGATCCTCCCAACGCCGGCAAGTATTTCTACAATTTGGGGGCGCTGCTGGTGAACACCGGGCAAACGGCAGCCGCGGAAGCCGCCTTCAAGAAAGCCACCGAAGCGAATCCGGACTACGCCGATGCCCAGTTCCAGTACGCCACGGCTCTTTCCGCAAAGCTGACCACGGATAAAGACGGAAAAGTGATCGCACCGGAAGGTATGCAAGCCGCGCTCGAAAAATATCTGGCGCTCCAGCCTACCGGACAGTTTGCTGAGGCCGCCAAGAGCATGCTGCAGATGATCAACGCCACCCTGCAAACGGATTACAGCAATCCGAACGCGAAGAAGCCGGTAAAGAAGAAGTAGGTAGGTAAGTGTAGCCCGGCGTACGTTTTCTGTTGACGGCTAAGTCGATTCACTTTACACTTTTTACAAGTGTATAGTGATGGCACAGCCCAGTAACTTATTCTGGTACAGTTCGGTTACCGTTCAGATACTGTTCTGCGCACACTTACTCTGGACCGGACTGGCTAGGACACACCCCATCTTCACGTCGTATCTTGTCTGTTCCGTGCTGCGGTCGTTCGGCGCGTTTTATTTCACCGCCGGATACGGTAGCTTACTGCCGCTCTCTTACACCTACTTTTGGCTCTGGTCGGAACCAGTCTTGCTTTTATTGCAAATCGCGATGACGCTCGAAGTCCATGCGGGAATGTGGAAAGAGTATGCGCATGTCGTCACGCCAGCCCGGCCGATGCTGTTTTTCGTGCTGCTGACGGCGATTGTTTTCGCTGCTTTACCTGTCAAATCGGAGTTAAGCAAGTTTGGTAACATTCAACTTCAAGTGGTGATGCAGTTCGAGTTTCTGGCCAAACGCTACATCTCTACCGTTCTCGCGCTGTTTCTGGGGTTCTCAGCACTGCTGTTCTTGATCGTGGTTCGAAATAGTGTCAAAAGCAATCTTCTACGTCACGAAAGTATGCTGGCGGCCTATTTTGGAATCTACTCCGTCTGTTACTTCGCGGTGAACATGGGATGGGCTTCGAAGAGCCTCACAAATAATTACATGCTGTCCGCCCTGACGCTTTGCTTGGTGATTTGGATCAGCGTGTTCCGGCCCAGTTCCGAACTCGCCCAGGAGTGACACCAACCGAATGGCAAGGCAGCGCGCAGCCACCTTGCCTTTTCGTATCTCAGTGTGACGCCATCTTTGGCGGTTTCGTCGGCTTCGGGCATTCCGGCGGACAGGTGGGCATCGGATCGTCGTAACGGCTGGAGTGCGACGCGGGGGTGGCAAGCTGGATCGCGAAGATGCTGGCAGTCGCGAGTGCAAGCCAGAAAGATACTTTCAGTTTCTTCATTAGGTTTCTCCTCTTTTTCTTATATCGGGTCTTCCAAAATTGAATCCCCGATTGACCACTTAGGGCCTTACATTATCAAATAAATCTGATATTCGTGCATCAAGATTAGGGAGAATCTGTACCATTACTTACTAATAGTCATGGCCTATTAGTAATCTATCTGAGGAGAGTTGTCGTTAGTAAACTAACTTGCGTTATCAAACGCGGCGGGTGACGCGCCGGCCGTCCAGGAAAGTTTCGCACTCCGCGACCAAAGTCTGGGCCGCCTCTGGCGTCGCCAGCTCCCGCAGTCTGGTGGCTTGCATTCGCAAGGCGTGCGGATTGCCGAGAGTAGCGGCCAGGCGGCTCGCTACCTGAGTGGTGTCCCATTCCTCCTCGCGCACCCAGTCCCCTCCGGACAGGCGCGAGAATACTTCTGCATTGGCGATCTGATGGCCGTTTGCCGCCGCGCTTTGAGGAACCAAGAACGCAGGGACACCCGCCATCGCAACTTCTGCCAACGTCAGCGCTCCCGCCGCGGTGATCACGTAATCGGACTCGCGATACGCCGCTACCATATCATCAACGAACTCCTCCACTCGTCCGTCCATCCCCAGCTCGCTGTATCGCGCCCGGACTTGCCCTGCTTGTCCGGCGCCAGCCTGGTGAAGAACCTTCAACGGAACGCCTAAATCACGAACTTTTGCCAGCAACGGCGGGACGTTTTCATTCAAAAAGGGCGAGCCACCGGAGCCGCCGGTCACGAATATCCGGCGATTCTCGCCGTAGTCTCTGAACCGGGAACCGCAGACATTCAGATTCTGACGGACAGGATTTCCCGTTAATATCGTCTTGGTTTGAAAGCGAGCGCCGGCCTGCCCCCAGCCCAGGAAGACGAGATCCGCAAGTGAACCAACGATGCGATTGGCGAGACCGGGAAGGACGTTGGCCTCATGGATTACAGAGGGAATTCCGAGAAGCTTCGCCGCCAGAATCGCGCCTAACGAAGCGTATCCGCCCAGGCCGATCACGAGTTCGGTTTTTCTGGCTTTGAGCAAGCGTTTCGCGGCGAGCGTTCCCCACACCAATTCCACCAACGCATGCACCTTTTCCAAGGCGTTCCGTCGTGCATAAGGAGTTCCGGGAACGATCTGCAACTCAAAGCCGGCGGCTGGAATCAGTCGGGCCTCGAATCCGTCCCTGCATCCGATGAAAAAAATCTCCGCATTGAATCCAGCCCGGTAGGCAGCCATGATCGCGACCGCAGACGTAACGTGGCCGGCAGTTCCCCCGCCAGCCACAGCTACCCGTCGCGGCTGTGACGGTAGCGCTGGCCGCGAAGAGTCTGGTTGCTTGTCGGGCCGGTTCACCCCGGCTATCATAATGCTTTCGCCTTCATGTCCGCTCAAACACACCGCGCTCGGGTGACCATTCTGGTGTTGGGTGATTTGGGCCGGAGTCCTCGCATGTTGAACCATGCTCTGGCGTTTGCTGAAACTGGCGCCGATGTCTGCCTGGGCGGTTACCGGGAGACGCCAATCGATAGCGCCGTTCGAAACCATCCGAGAATTCGTTTGTATCGCCTGCGCACCCTTCCGCGCGCTCCCCAGGGGGTGCCGCGATTCTGGTTCTTGCTCGTGACCTTGCTCCGGTCCATCTGTTTGCTGCTCGAATCATTTTGGTTCTTACTAATCAAAACTCGCCGCTCCGACGCCGTTCTGGTTCAAAATCCGCCAGCCGTCCCGACGCTTTTTGCGGGATGGTTGTCTGCCCGGTTGCGGCGCTGCCGGTTTATCATCGATTGGCACAATTTTGGATACACCATGCTGACCCCCCGGTTGGAACCGGAACACTGGGTGGTCCGCCTGGCGAAAAGGTGGGAGCGGGGGCTGGGGCGAAAGGCGGACGCGAATCTTTGTGTATCCCGTGCCATGCAACGTGTGCTCAGAGCCGACTTTGGTGTTGCCGACCCGGTTGTCCTTTACGATCGGCCTCGGGAAATACTTCAGACCGTTCCGATCCGAGCCAGAAGCGCTCTGGCCCAAATCGTTTTGGCCCGCGCCGGCCTCACTCTTCCAAACGATGCTGCGCTGGTAGTTTGCCCTACCAGTTGGGGCGCCGACGAAGACATGGAGCTTCTTTTCGATGGCCTCCAACTCTGGGATTCCGCGGCGAGTTCGCTCCACCTGATGGTGCTGATCACCGGCCGTGGACCGCTGCGTGAAGCGTTTGAACAACGCCTTTCGGCTTCTTCATGGCGCCGCACCTGTGTACGAACGGCCTTTCTGGATCCCGGGGATTATCGTGAACTCTTGTGCGCCGCGCATTTCGGCATATCGTTGCATCGGTCTTCATCGGGCGTCGATCTTCCCATGAAAATCATGGACCTGTTTGGAGCGCGAACCCCGGTCTGCGCTTTGGATTATGCAGCGTGCCTGACCGAACAAATCCAGCCGGGGCATACCGCGCTCACCTTTCGAACGAGTCCGGAATTAGCTCAGCGCATCGATGAATTGCTGGTTGGTTTTCCAGGTGATCCACGGGTCCTCGATCGAATGCAGCAAAACATCGAAGCGGCATATCCGGAAAACTGGCAGGAAGTCTGGCAGCGCGCCGCCGGCACGATCTTGCGGTTGTGAGCAAACCTCAACTAGGACGGCGCGCGGACGCAGCCATCTCACGCTGAATGCCAACTATATACTCGGAATTCTGACGCTTGTAGTGCCGAACTATACCTGAGAATTCTTCTCGACGCCACTTGACGGCGATCTTGGAGCCGACCGCGATCGGTTCATTCACACGCAGGCACGCCCCATGCGGAGAAGTTTCTTCGAGCATCCCAACCAGCATCCTTTCGTTGCCCGACGAATCTACCCAGGCCACTTCTGCCCGAGCCATGATGTTCGTTCGGTGGACTAGTCGCTGGTCCCCCATGAATTGCCTTATCGGCAGAAATTCACTTCGTTGCTGGAGGAGTTTTGGTCCATTCCCCGATCCACTCGAGGAACGTGTTGTACCAAAGTACGCTGTTTTGAGGCTTCATAATCCAGTGGCCCTCGTCGGGGTACTCCAATAGTTTCGACGGGACTTTTTGAAGTTGAAGCGCTGTATATAGCTGCAGGCCCTGCGTGTAAGGAACGCGGAAATCCATCTCGCCATGGATCACCAGCGTGGGCGTGTGGAAGTCTTTTACGAAATTGCTGGGCGACCATTTTTCGTAACTTTCCGGATGGTCCCACGGCGTGCCGTTAAACTCCCAGAGAGGAAACCAGATTTCTTCGGTCGCGCCGAACATGCTCTTCAGATCGTAGACTCCGGCGTGCGACACGAGAGCTTTGAACCGTTGCGTGTGGCCAAGCATCCAGTCGATCATGTAACCGCCATACGACCCGCCGGCGGCCGCCATGCGATCCGAATCCACGTAGGGTAGCGCTGCCACATGGTCGACTGACGCCATGATGTCCTGGTATGGTTTTCCACCCCAGTCGTCCTTGATATCTTCGGTGAATTTCTGGCCGTAGCCGGTGGAACCTCGCGGATTCGGCATCACCACAACGTATCCAGCACCAGCCATCACCTGCGGATTCCAGCGATAGCTCCAGCTTTCGCCCCACTCGCCTTCCGGGCCTCCGTGGATCAAAAACAGAACCGGGTACTTGCGGCTTGGATTGAAATTCGGGGGCTTCACGACAAAGCTCTGGACGCGCGTTTTTTCCGCGCCATCCACCCAAAACTCTTCGAGCGGCGTCAGATCGTATTGCGACAGCAGCGCATCGTTCAAATGCGTAAGTGCGACTGGCGCGCCGCCGGCCGATGCGGCCCGATAAAGCTCGGTGGGCGACGATCCGTTTTGCGAGCTGTAAATCATCGTTTTGCCATCGCTCGATAGCTGCATGTCATCCGCCGAGCTTGGCCCGCTGACGATCACGCGCGTTGCGCCCCCAGCGGTTGGAATCATTTGAATATTCTGCCGGCCGCGATCGAGCGCCGTGAAAAATAGCAGTTTCGAATCGTGCGACCACGTGAAGCTCTGCACCGGACGGTCGAGAGATTCGGTCACGGCATTGACAGTACCCGTGGCGCGCTCCAGCACAATCAGGCGCCAACGATCCGACTCATAACCGCCCCGGAACTGACTCCGATAGGCCAGATATTTGCCGTCCGGCGAATACTGCGGGCTCAGATCCGCGCCGGGATTCATGGTGATTTTTCTGGATTCACCGCCATCGATCGAAACGGCGAACAGATCCGCGTTGGTGCTGGTGGCAGGCTGCGGATCGACATTCATGGAGTAACAGACTTCCTTGGAATCCGGCGACACCGAATAATCGTCTGGACCACCCAACGAGAACGGCGGAACGTCGCGATCGCCGGGCGTCAAATCTCTTACTGGCCCACCAGTCGCATCCATCACCATGAGGTGGGAACGGCGCTTGGTTTGCCATTCGGTCCAATGCCGGAAAAGTAGCGTGGTGTAGCT
>Ga0070734_10005465_pt1 | contig 11201 bp, 7 predicted proteins | sample Coa_R1_8_FD_66444 | JGI IMG/M metagenome (GOLD analysis project Ga0070734, IMG submission 66444) | Surface soil microbial communities from Centralia Pennsylvania, which are recovering from an underground coalmine fire - Coalmine... | ecosystem: Environmental > Terrestrial > Soil > Unclassified ...
TGGTCGTATGGAAGGCCATGCGTTCCTGTATCTTTTCTTGGACAAGAGACGGAATAGTGGTACTGCCCGACTGTATCCAGGTATTGAACGCCTGGTACAGGTGATCCATTGGCGTGCCAGCCTGGGGCGTCCCCATCGAATCGACGAGCAGCGCAAACCCTGGGTGTGGGTCCAGAACATTGGTAAGATCCACCACAACAATCAAGGCGATCACCAGACCAACTCCGGCGCTTAACACCCCGAAAGCGAAGTAGGTCTTCTTTTCGAATGGCCAGGTGCGCCGAGCAGATTTAGGTGTTCTCTTAAACCGAACCCAGAAGAAGATGCTCAGCAGCAGAAAAGCGAGTGCCAGCAACCCGCCAACGACAACCAGCACCACATGATACAGGATGTAATCGTTGACGAGGGTGGCCATGGCAGGATTGGACCACGCGCCTGATTGAATCATTTTGTTCAGCGTATTTTGCAGATTATTGTTCATGGTATTCATCCATTCCCCAAATCGGATTGCTCAATTGCCATGTCGATATGCTAAACCAGAGTTCTCAACGAACCCTAAACAGGGCGATGTTTTTGAGGGCGGCTGACGAATAGTTTTGGAAAAGTTTAGCTTTGAGGTGTACCATACAGGTGCAGCAGGTGGATGCTTACCTGTAAAGAAGAGCAAAAGGCAGAGAGAGCAGAAAGGCAACACGTGTCATCTTCTCGTAACGGTTCGCCAGAGACGATTTTAGTGGTGGATGATGAGGATGCCATCGTTCAGTTTGTGCAAGATGCCCTGGAAGACGAGGGGTATACGGTGTGGACCGCATTCGATGGCGGGCAAGCGATGAAAGAGGCGCGGCAACGCCATCCTGATCTGGTCATTCTCGATATTATGCTGCCCGGTGGTGATGGCTTCGCGGTGTGCAAGGAACTGCGTAAGGATCTGGATATCCCCATTCTCTTCCTCAGCGCGAAGCAGAGCGATGCCGATAAGGTGTGGGGGTTTCGTGTGGGCGCAGACGACTATGTGGTGAAGCCGTTCAGTATCAAGGAACTCCTCGCCCGCGTCGAGGCCCATTTGCGCCGCGAGCGTCGTGGCTGGGGGCGCGGCCGGCAACCACGCCAGGCCACGCAGTTGTGTTATGGGGCATTGGTCGTCGATCTGAGCGCCTATGAAGTGCGCTATGCTGGCGAGGCGCTTGCCTTGACGCGCAAAGAATTTGAGATTATCCAGCTCCTGATCCTGCATCCGCGCCAGGTTTTTTCACGCGAGGTCATCTATGATCGCATCTGGGGGATGGATTCGCTTGGCAATACCGACACTGTCACCGAGCACATCAAGCGCATCCGACGCAAGCTTGCGCAGGTGGATGGACAAACGGAGTATATCAGCACGATCTGGGGAGTAGGCTACCGATGGGAACCCAACGCATCAGCATAACACGGCCAAAGCCGCGTCGACGTCGCTCCAGTTTCCAACGTCTCTTTATCTGGTACTGCGTGGGTATCCTGGTTGCTACGGTGGTCATCACCTGTACCTTAGAAGGTGCGCTCCTGCTCTGGTTTACCGTGAACGCGAAGCAGCACGCGCCATATCTCTCGTACCAACCGGTAGAACTTGCGCTTTTTTTTCTCGCTCTGGCTTTGCCCATTCCCGGGCTGATCGCGGCTATCCTCTTTTTCGCCTGGCGGATGGGGCGCAAAGTCAATCGACCAGTCGGGGAGTTGATGGTGGCGGTCGAGAAGATTCGGCAACAAGATCTCAATTTCTCCATTCGTTACCACGAACGGAACGAACTGGGTGACCTCTGCTCTGCTTTCAACGACCTGCGCTCCGAACTCCAGCGATCGCTTGAGCGCGAGTGGCGCAAGCAGGAAGAGATGCGTACGATGATCGCGGCGCTCTCGCACGATCTGCGCACGCCGGTGACGATTCTTCAGGGGCATATTGAGAGTCTGGTACGTACCGAAGCTGGCGAGAAACGCAATCAACGCCTGGAACGATATCTGCCGGTGCTGGAATCGAGCAGCCAGCGGATGACGCGCCTGCTCAACGATCTGCTGCTCGTTGCTTCGTTGGAGGAGACCAGCTTTGTGATTCGGTCTCAGCCGGTGCATCTGGCAGCAGCGCTGGAGCGCAAAGCAGCGCTGTACCGGCTCCAGGCTGCTGCGCACGACATTACCTTTGCTTATGACTATGAGGCTGATCCTGCTCTAGCGAACGGTACTGACCTGGTGCTGCTGGATGTGCACCGTCTTGAGCAAGTGCTGGATAATCTCTTCGAGAATGCGCTGCGTGCTACCTCTGCTCGCGGCCAGATCAGTCTTCACTGCACGCAGCAGCCTGACCGGCTCCGCTTTCTGGTGCGCGACACCGGCTGCGGAATCGCGTCTGCCGACCTGCCGCACGTCTTCGAGAAGTTTTATCATGGGCAGGCGCGACCTGGCGAGCAAGCGCGCCAGAACGCTGGACTTGGCCTCTATACCTGCAAACTACTGGTCGAGAGACAGGGTGGCGTCATTGCGCTCCAGAATCATCCCGCCGGTGGGTGCGAAGTGGCTTTCAGCCTGCCAGTGAACGAGGCTTCTGGCGCTTTGGCTGATGCGCCTGGCAGCCAGCCCATCTCGTCTTTGAGCACAGCAGAAACGTGTGAGGGTTTCCCATGCAAAGGGAAAGGAAACGGTGCAGTTTCCGTGTAGGCTGACCCGTTGAATCGGCAGCGGAATCGCCACCTGCTGCTCTTGGGGTTCCACATCGAACGCCGGCTGGGTATCCGACTCACGTGGAACGCATCAACAGAAGGCGAGTAAAACCTAAGCGGACTGACTACTAGCCTCCCTCCACCAATTTATTGTCATTAGGAGGAGAGGGGTACTTGCTCTTTGCGGAGAACCACCCGTGCTTGCCAGAAGAGAAAGCATGACTACGAGAATGTGCATCATAGCCCGCTTGTAAATAGCTACTGCAAAATAGCACCACACCTACTGCAGTGCAAAATCAGCGGTTACACCTTTGTTGTCTTGATGGTTGGCCCTCTTTTCTGCTTCCGAAAGTATAGCATCGGTATCTTTCGTGCGATAGATTTGGGGCTTGTGTCATTTTGCTGAGGTGAAAAGCGTCTTCAAGAGTGAACGCGGAAGAGCAAGAACCGCACTGCCGATGTGGGCGTCTTGAGTGAAAGGAGCATATTTTCTGCTATGGATTATTCGGCGCGACCTGAACTGACAGAGGCAAGAGTTACCCGAGCTTCCCCAGCGGAGGCTTCCCACATTCACAGGTCAGGTGGCGTCGATGCCCTGGCTATCGGCTCAAGGAGCCACGGTTTCCCCTGGATACACTCGTGGCTGGCCGGGCAGCTTGAAGCGAGTAAGCCTCAGGGGGCCATTGCATCGTTGGATGGGGTGCGCGCTTTTGCCTGTCTGACGGTGGTGGGCTATCATATCAGTCTGGCGGCCCGCGATATGGGTCTGTGGACCTTAACCGACAACCCGCTGCTCACATCGTTTTTGCTGGCTGGCGGCGCGGGGGTGACACTCTTCTTTGTCTTATCGGGCTTGCTGCTCTTTTTGCCCTATGCGAAAGCGCTGCTTTCCGAGCAGCCCTGGCCGGGCACGCGGCTGTTTTATCTGCGGCGCGCTTTGCGCATCATCCCAGGCTATTACTTTTCTCTGGCAGTGATTGTTTTGCTCGCCCAGCCACAGTATCTTGAGCCGCAGCGTTGGAAAGAGTTTATCCTGTTTCCCCTCTTCTTGATGGATTCAACACAGGCGACCTTTCAGCAATTGAACGGCCCCTATTGGACGCTTGCGATTGAATGGCAATTTTATTTGCTGCTGCCGTGGATTGCGCTGGGCATTTATTTTGTGGCGCGGCGCGTCCGATCCGAAAAGCGTTTATGGGTGGTTGTCGGCTGTTTGCTGGGATTGATCGGATGGGGACTCTTTTCGCGCTGGTGGGGCAGCTATTTTGTGGCGCACCCAGCAGAAACGTTTCTGGTGCCGCGTGGTATCCTCAATGTGGTGTTGTTCTTCACGTATGGTTACAGCGGGAAGTATCTGGAGGATTTTGCTATTGGTATGCTGATTGGCCTCGGCTATACTTCTCTGCGTGACCCTGCTGCCCGCGCCAAGTTGGGCCTGCGCCTGAGGCAGGTCAGCCCGGGCTGCTGGACAGGGGGTATTCTGCTCCTGCTGTTTATGGCGATGCAGCACTATACGCTGGAATATGGCTATATCTGGCCGGTTCTGCCCGCGCTTTTTACCATGCCCGGATGGCTGCTTGAGCTAGGCTTTTCGTTGGGGTTTGGGCTGTGCATTGTGGCGATTATCTTTGGCTCGGCCTGGCTGCGTATTCTCTTTGCCTGGACGCCGCTGCGCTGGATTGGGTTGATTTCTTATAGTATGTATATGTGGCATTTGCCCCTGCTGGGCACGTTCATTCATCATATCGGCCCCAGCGTGAGCGGTCTGCCCCCGCTCATTGCCTACGCTTCCTTCTGGGGCTGGGTGGCCGTGGTGATTATCCCCTTCTCGTTTCTGCTCTACGTTTTGATCGAGAAACCAGGCATACGCCTGAGCGATAGACTCCGCGGCCAGATGGCAGCCTGGCAGACGCGGGCGAGTGTCACGAAAAAACTGGCCCGGCTGGACAACGGCTCTGGGGTGCAGCAAGAAATTGAAGCTTATCCTTGAGCCTGCTGCTTTTGCTGGCTGCGTTGAAGCTGGGCCGCTCGATACTCGGCCATGACGGCGGCATGCCCGGGCGAGCGCAGGCAATCTTCCTGCGCGGCCAGCATCTCGGCCATGAGCGTGGCGTTGTCCTCGGTGAAGGCCCGATCTATCTGGCGTTTGGTGTGCAGCAAGGCAGTAAAAGGAATGGCGAGTAGTTCTTCGGCCAGCGCCAGGGTGTGCTGCTCCAGGGTGTCGGGCGCTACGACTTCGGTAATCAGGCCAAGCGAGAGCGCTTCCTCTGGCCCGAAGCGCCTGCCCAGGAAGCAGAGCCGCTTGGCCGGTCCCGCGCCAATGAGCCTGGCAAGGCGCATCGGACCCAAGGCTGCAACGACGCCTTCTCTGACGGCAGGGATGCTCATCACAGCGTCGGTGCTGGCGATACGCAGATCGCAGGCGAGCGCGACTTGCAGGCCGCCGCCGAGGCAGTAGCCATGGACTGCGGCTATGGTGATGGCGTCGAGATTTGCCAGCGCGACGACGCCGCGCTCCCAGGTGGCGAACCACTCGCCGCTGAGATTGCCCTGCGCTAATTCTTTGACATCGAGGCCGCTGCAAAAGGCGCGCCCTTCGCCGCTGACGATGACGACATGCGCCTCCGGGCTGTTCGCCAGATAGTCCGTTGCGGTGACGAGATCGTTGACCCAGGCCCAGTTGGCGGCGTTGAGCGCCTCGGGACGATTCAGGCGCAGCCGCGCCAGGAGTCCATTCACCTCGCAGCGCATGGTTTCAAGTTCTAGTGTAGCCATAGGATGTGTTCTCCTGCTAAGAAAGTGGCTTAGCGTTTATAGCTTTCTCAGGTCAATGGTCCGGCGGAGTTTGCCGCCTTCGCTGCGGGCAACCGCGCCGGGTGGCATGAGGGTAATCTGCATGTTCAGGCCGATGCTGCCCTTGAGTTTTTGCTGGATGTCGCCGCGCAGGCTGCGCAAGCGATGATCGGCAGTGATGACTTCTTCGGAGAGCGTTTCCTGGGCAACCTCGCGGAAGAGCGCTTCAGCGACCTCTACCTTGACTTCGACCTCATCGAGCGTGCCCTCGCGCTGCACCACGATTTGATAATGGGCGACGATGCCCGGAATGTCCTTGAGCACGGCTTCTATCTGCGTGGGATAGAGATTGACGCCGCGTATGATGAGCATATCATCCGTGCGGCCTCGGATTGGCCCCATCCTGACATGCGTTCTGCCGCAGATACAGGCGTCGTGGGTGAGATAGGTGGTGTCGTTGGTCCAGTAGCGCAGGAGTGGCATGGCCTCTTTGGTGAGATTGGTGAAAATGAGCACGCCTTCCTGGCCGTCTGGCAGCGGCTCGCCTGTGGTGGGGTCAACCACTTCTGGGTAAAAATGATCTTCCCAGATATGGCTGCCAGCGCGCGCTTCGATGCATTCCTGGGAGACGCCCGGGCCGATGATCTCGCTGAGGCCATAGAGATTGGTCGACCTGATGCCCAGACTGGCGTCGACATCGGCGCGGATGGTTTCGGTCCAGGGTTCCGCGCCCATCAGAGCGTATTTCAGACTGATTTCTTCTGGCGCGATGCCCAGCTTCTTGAACTCTTCGCCCAACGTTTGTGCATAGGAGGGCGTACAGCAGAGGACTTCGGGTTTGAGGTCGAGAATCAGGGTGATTTGCCGCTGCGTCATGCCGCCTGAGACAGGAACGACGGTCATGCCCAGTTTTTCGCCGCCATAGTGAATGCCCAACCCTCCAGTGAAGAGGCCATAGCCATAGGCGTTGTGGAGCAGCATGCCCGGGCGCGTGCCTGCGGCGATAAAGGAGCGAGCCATGACTTCGGCGAAGAGGTCTATGTCGTTTCGGGTATAGCTGACGACGGTGGGCTTCCCGGTAGTGCCGCTGCTGGCGTGAACGCGGATGACTTGCTCGCGCGGGACGGCTAGCAAGCCAAAGGGGTATTGGTCTTTCAAATCTTGTTTTTGAGTAAAGGGAAGTTTCGGAAGGTCTTCGACGGAGTGAATGTCGGATGGTTTGAGGCCCGCGCGGTTGAACTGCTCTTGATAAAAGGGAACACGTTCATAGACATAGCTGACGATGTGTTGCAAGCGTTCGTTTTGCAGCTTCCTGAGCTGGTCGCGGGGGAGCGCTTCGACCTGCCTGTACACGTTGATCTCCCTCCTTTGGCCTCAAACGCTGAGGTTTGTCACGTAAGATAAGAAGTGGGGATGCAAACGTTCCTCTTTGCTGCCATTGTAGTCTGTTGCCGGGCCAGCATCAAGGGGGTAGATGGATCGGTCGTGTTGCGCGATGCGCTCCCCACGCAGTATACTTCGTGGCAATTCTGCTGAGGAGTGAACCCATGTTGGATGTTGAACGCCATACGCCGGTTTTTACGATACACGATGCCAGCCGCATTGCTGCGGCATGCTATGGTCTGCACGTTGAAGCGGAGTCGCTGCCTGGGGAGCGGGATTATAACTTTTATCTGAAGGCAGAAGCAGGGCAGGCGTTTGTCTTGAAGATTGCGCCTGCCGATGAACAGCGCGCGCTGTTGGAGATGCAGAATGCAGCTCTGGAGCATCTTGCCGCGCGTGGCGTGTCGCTGGCGCTGCCGCAGGTGCGCGCCACTTTGGCTGGAGAGGCGATTGCCACGGTTACAAGCGCGGCAGGCGCGCAGCATTTCGCGCGGCTGCTCACGTACATTCCTGGGATGCTTTTTGCAGCAGCGCGACCCCATAGCCCTGACCTGCTGCACAGCCTGGGCCTTGCCCTGGGGAAGCTGGATGGCGGGCTGCGTGATTTTGCGCACCCGGCGGCGCAGCGCTACTTGAAGTGGGACTTGCGGCATGGCTTGTGGATTCGCGGGTATGTTCAGCACATTGCCCGGCCCGAACGGCGCGCGCTGGTCGAGCAGTTTCTGGCGCAGTTCGAGGCGCAGACGTTGCCTAAATTAGCCGCGCTGCGCACGAGCATTATTCATAACGACGCCAACGATTACAACAGTGTGGTCAACGAGGCCAGCGCCGCGCCTCGGCAGGTGGTAAGCCTGGTGGATTTTGGCGATATGGTGCAGACGTATACGGTCTGCGAGGTGGCTATTGCTGCGGCCTATGCGATGCTGGGCAAAGCCGACCCGCTGACAGCGGCGGCACAGGTGGTGGGAGGCTATCACGAGGCGTTTCCGCTAACCGAGGCAGAGCTAGAAGTGCTCTATGCGCTGATGTGCATCAGGCTGTGTATCAGCGTGGTCAATTCAGCCTATCAACAGACTCTGAAGCCGGGCGATGAGTATGTGACGATCAGCGAGCGGCCAGCGTGGGCGCTGCTTGAGCAATTGAAGGATGTTCCAGCGGCGCTGGCGCATTATACGTTTCGCCATGCCTGCCATTTGCCACCGTGCCCGACGACCGGCGCGCTTGTCGAATGGCTGCAAGAGCATCAGGACAAGCTGGGGCGTGTGGTTGAGCCAGATTTGCGCACTTCCAACCAGGTGATCTTCGATTTGAGTATTGGCAGCCCGGAGGTGGCAAATCTGGCGGAGACGGCTGACGTAGAAAGCTTCACGCGCCGTCTGTTTGGGCGGATGGACGCGGCCAATGTTCGCGTGGGGATTGGTCGCTATAATGAGGCGCGCCTGATTTATACGACTGATCTCTTCAAGGTGCCAGGGGACGACGGCCCCGAATGGCGCACCGTGCATCTTGGTCTGGACGTGTTTATGGAGGCTGGCTCGCCGGTTTTCGCGCCTCTTGATGGGGTGGTGCATAGCTTTCGCAATAACGCGGCGCTGCTGGATTATGGGCCGACGATCATTTTGGAGCATACGATTGCCGAGCAGCAGCTTACGTTTTATACGCTGTATGGACATTTGAGCGAAGATTCGCTGGGTGGTCTCTATGAGGGCAAAGCGGTGGCGCGGGGAACGCAGATTGCCAAGATTGGGAGCTATCCGATCAATGGCAACTGGCCGCCGCATCTGCACTTCCAGATCATCACCAATTTGCTGGGCCGAACTGGCGAGTTCCCCGGCGTGGCGCGGCCAGGCCAGCGCGATATCTGGCTGAGCCTGTGCCCTGACCCGAACCTGATCGTTGGCATTCCTGCTGATTGTTTCCCACATGATGGTCTGAGCTTCGAGCAGACGCGGCATCTGCGGGCGCAGCACATCGGTAAATCGCTCAGCATCTCGTATCAGAACCCACTGAAGATTGTGCGTGGCTCGATGCAATACCTGTATGATGAGGATGGGCGCGCCTATCTGGATGGGGTCAATAATGTTTCGCACGTTGGGCACAGCCACCCGCGCGTGGTCAGAGCAGGCCAGGAGCAGATGGCGGTGCTCAATACCAATACACGCTATCTGCATGACAACCTAGTGCGCTATGCCGAGCGTTTGTGTGCCAAGCTGCCGCCAGCGCTCAGCGTGTGTTTCTTTGTGTGTTCGGGGAGTGAGGCGAACGAACTGGCGCTGCGGCTGGCGCGAACGCATACGAAGCGCAAAGATGTGATTGTGCTGGATGCGGCCTATCATGGGAATACGACGGCGCTGGTTGAAATCAGCCCCTATAAGTATGAGGGGCCAGGCGGGACGGGCGCGCCGCCTTATGTTCACAAGGCTCTTATGCCGGATGTCTATCGCGGGAAGTTCAAAGCGTCCGACGCGCAAGCGGGCATCAAGTATGCACGCCATGTTGAAGGAATTATTCAGCGAATGGAGCAGGATGGAAGCCAGGTTGCGGGGTTCATTGGCGAGTCGCTGCTGGGCTGCGGTGGTCAGATTGTGCTGCCAGAGCATTATCTTGAGGAAGTGTATCGCCATGTGCGCGCGGCAGGTGGTGTGTGCATTGCTGATGAGGTGCAGGTGGGTTTTGGGCGCGTGGGCACACATTTCTGGGGATTCGAGACGCAAGGTGTTGTGCCGGATATTGTGACAATGGGTAAGCCAATTGGGAACGGGCATCCATTGGCGGCGGTGGTGACGACGCCTGAGATTGCCGCTTCGTTCGATAACGGTATGGAGTATTTCAACACGTTTGGCGGCAATCCGGTATCATGCGCGATTGGGCTGGTGGTGCTGGATGTGATTGCCGATGAGCGGTTGCAGGAACATGCGCTCAGCATTGGCGAGCATTTGCTGACAGGATTGCGGGGGTTGATGGAGAAGCATCGCATCATTGGTGACGTGCGTGGGCTGGGTTTATTTGTTGGCGTCGAGTTGGTGCTGGACCAGGAAACGCTGTCCCCGGCGGCAGCGCAGACTTCGTATGTGGTGAATCGGTTACGGGAGCGAGGCATCTTACTAAGTACTGATGGCCCGCTGCATAATGTGCTGAAGATCAAACCGCCGCTGGTCTTTTCTGAAGCGAACGCGAATTTGCTGGTGGCGGCGTTGGATGACATTCTGGCTGAGGATTTTGTGCGGGTCTAAGTGCGATGCTCTGCGCATTGGAGGGATAAGATGGCGCTGACCTGGAAGCATCAGCCGGTATATAAAGATGCAAAGATTATTACGGCACTGGACGCGCATGCCGCCGGGGAGCCGCTGCGCATTGTTATGGGCGGATTGCCTGAACTGGAAGGAGCTACGATTTTAGCGCGGCGGCGCTTTATGCAGGAGCATTACGACCATATCCGGCGTGCGCTGATGTGGGAGCCACGCGGGCATTTCAATATGTATGGCTGCGCCCTGACGCCGCCGGTTACGCCCGAAGCCGATCTGGGTGTGATCTTTATGCACAACGAGGGCTATAGCACGATGTGCGGGCATGGGGTGATTGCTCTGGTGACGGCGCTGGTTGAAACGGGCACATTTCCGGCGAGAGGGACGAGAACGCCAGTCAATCTGGATACACCTGCCGGGCTGGTGCGGGCGACGGCGCATGTTGCCAGCGATGGGCATGTGGAGCGCGTCACGTTTATCAATGTGCCGTCGTTTGTGTATGCGCGTGATGTAGAGATTGTTGTGCCAGCGTGGGGAAGCCTGCACGTTGATGTTGCCTTTGGCGGGGCATTTTATGCGTTTCTGGCAGCAGCAGATGTTGGGCTGAGGGTGGCTCCAGAGCAGACGGCTGAACTGGTGGCCGCTGGGGAAGCGATCAAGAAGGCGGTCAATACTGTGCTACCTATCAAGCACCCGTTTGAAGCGGATTTGGGCTTTCTCTATGGCACGATTTTGACGGGCCCTCCAGATGATCCAGGGCATCACAGCCGCAATATTTGTGTGTTCGCTGATGCTGAGGTTGATCGCTCGCCAACGGGGACGGGCGTTTCTGCCCGGTTGGCAATTCACCATGCCAGAGGAGAGCTTTCAGAAGGCCAGCAGATTATCATCGAGAGCATTCTGGGAGCCGAGAGCGCGTTCAGCGGGCGCGTAGTGGGACAGACAACAATGGGGCCATATGAGGCGATTCTTCCAGAAGTGGGCGGAACAGCGTTTATTACCGGGCGGCAAGAATATTGGCTTGATCCCCGCGATGCGCTGGGGCGCGGCTTCCTCATCAGCCAATAACCTGACGCTTCTTTCTTCGTATTTA
>Ga0070734_10005467_pt1 | contig 11196 bp, 7 predicted proteins | sample Coa_R1_8_FD_66444 | JGI IMG/M metagenome (GOLD analysis project Ga0070734, IMG submission 66444) | Surface soil microbial communities from Centralia Pennsylvania, which are recovering from an underground coalmine fire - Coalmine... | ecosystem: Environmental > Terrestrial > Soil > Unclassified ...
TATAACTCCCAGCGGACTGCGTTGATTTCACAGAAAGCAATCCGTGACCAGATTCTAGATCTATCTCGGCGAACGAGACGATCTTGCGGCGCTGTAACTTAAATGGACGAAAAACGACATTGTTATCTGGAATATCGGCCTGTTCAAGCAAGGCAGCAACTGTTTCATATGGCAACTCTGGCAAGCTGTCAACAGGAACCCAATCTTCCTGTATTTTTCCAGCTATCATAGTGAGGAATCGCATTCCGTCTTCCTCTTTGTAGCGTATTGAAATCGGGCTGACCTGCGCTTCTACGATCAATGGCAACTCCTGCTGGAAAATCTCTTCAAAGCCCGCTTGTTGAATCGCGCATTGAACAGAATTGGCATCCTGCAAGTTCTTCAAATCGGCGTCTGGAACTCGTATAAGTCGGATGCGTTGATTGCCCCACAGGTCAAGCGACTCCAGTAGGCCCCTAAGTTCATCAACATTCAATTCACCTTTGTCAAGGTGATTGATACATCGTGCGCGCACCATTTCTCGTGTGCCTGAGAAAGCCAATTCCTTACGGTGGAGGAGAGCTTGCACAAAGGTGAGCTTATGAAGTGTAGCCTGTTCAATCAGTTCGATTTCTTCTTGGGTTGCCAATGTCAGCCTCTTATATAGATACTATTTTGACATATCATCGCTTTTGTTTTTCGGGTCCGGCCTCGAAGTCCCTCTTATGGTTTCAGCATCCGAAGCATCAAGGATTTTCAGATGGATGTAGAGGCTTGAGAGTGAAAAGAGCCTCCAGTATGAAGAGGAGGTTCGACCTATCAGGCTGACTTTCGAGCCCAAACATCGAACTCTTCAATAGCCCGGCTCTCTGCTTGCAGGAAGTGATCGGCCTGTCGCTTACCGTTTGAAGCATTACCCGCCGAAATTAACGTTTCGACACGCCAACCGGATTCTCGTAAAGAGTTTAATAACACTGTGCGTGGGTTTGCCTTTCGGTCGTTGATACCTCCAAAGCGTATTACCAAGCGCGCTCCCTCATTGCAAACCTGACTGACGTTCATCCAGATGCTACGCAGTTGAGCAGCAAAGTCTTCTGGGCTTCGGTGTGAGAGTTGTCGTTCATTATAATAATCTACCACGGCAGGCCCTCCGACAAACCAATTCCTCAGCCACTGATCCGGGATGTAAGTTCGCATTCCGTAGTAGGGTGGAGACGTGATTACCCAATCTGCACCGGGTTGATGCCTTAACCATCGGAAAGCGCGCTGGTCTCGACTGTCAGCCTGGACGATCCTGCTTTTGGTCTTATCTATTGCCGTTCCATAGTAGCGTTCAGCCCGCATATTGATGATGTCCAGCAACCTCACATGCGGAGGATGTAGGGCATGTTCTTGCCAATACTTTACGGAATAAGCAGGCTTTGGTGCATAGGTTCGTGGACACTGGTTAGAAAGGTAACTGGAACTTCCATCCTTCTTTAATGGTCCATGAAGAGCGCCCATCAACAAGCCGCGCAGAGCAATTCGTGCATCCGATTCGCATGATACCAGCAGGCTTTCGCGAAGCTTACAGAGATCGCGGAGAACCCCTGGATCATAAGCGAGTTCCCAAAATCGTCCTTGCGGCACATCACGCGGCTCGGAAACTTCTCTTAGAATTCGTGACGCAACACGCAGAATTGTAATCGGTGCAACCTGCACAAGTTTTGCTTGTGAGCTTGCCACTGCCACGGGGCTGCTGTCTATTCCGAATGTCGGTAGTCCAAGTGAGCGGCTGGCGAAGTTAGTCGTCCCTCTACCACAGAATGGGTCTAATACCCATTCTCCCTTTTGAGCGCGCTCTCGAAGTACAGAAAGCGGAAATTCGAGAGGGAACATCGTAAAGTACGGACAAATGCCATTTAGCAGCAGAGAATTCTGCTTCTTCATTGTGCCCATCGCATTTTACCGTTTCGGGTCGTTGTGCCGTCCTGGATGCTTATGTGCGTCACCTGGCTACAGAAATCATCCACATATCCTTTGATTGCATGGGCGGTTTCCAGGGCGCGTTTATCTTCGGGGATATGTCCTGCTAGGTTACCGGGCATCATCACAATGCACTTAGCCATCGCACGCGATATAGCTACATTTGTGCGTTCAAGCTGCATCAAGAATACCTCCTCGCCTGCAATAACATCACCGTCAGCAACACCGAATGAAACCAGAATGACGTGTCTTTCGCCTCCCTGAAATTTTTCGACAGTATCTACCGCTCCATCTATTAAATCCGGGGGATCGTTCGGGAAGAGCTTCTTTAATTCACGGATGATTATCGCACGTTGCGCCCGGTGAGGCGTTACGACGCCTATACACTTACCCCAAAACTGCTCGTTTGTGGGCGCTTGATGTACTACTGCCCCCCGACCATCAAGTTCCGCACTGACTGACTGACGAAGAGAATACACCAACCCGGCGACCATGCGAGCCTCAAAGCTATTGCTTTGAGATGAGAGTTCATCATCATGAAGAATAGTAACCGCTGCTTTGTCAGGTTCAAGGGCTAGCGTCCAACTAGGAGAATAAGGCAAATCGAGCGGGTATCCGCTGCCTGGTACTGGTAAGGGATTAAGCAGATGTATCCGCGTTGCCGGATTGCTGGCAAAGAGGCCTGGCGGATAGCCCAGCGTCTTCGCAAAATCAACTAGGGCTTGCGCGGATCGGTAGTTTTCGAGGAGATCGGACGTAGCAACGGCAGGAAATCGCTTAAGGAGGTAGGTCTGGATGCTGCCGACTATATATTCGGCTCCTACCGGCGGCTCTAATGCTGCAATAGGTGGCATCTGCAAATGGTCGCCAGCGACTACAAGTCCAGCGGATGGTTTGAGGGTTGCTAGCGCGGATATAGCGCGTGTAACCTGTATCTGCGAACTCTCATCCAAAACGACGAAATCGAATATCGGAGCCAGGCTTGGTCCGGCAATCCATTCTGCAATTTTGTAGGCTTGTTGCACGCCAGTGGCAACGATGGTCACTTTTTGTGGGTCATTTAGACTGCCTGCGCATTGCTGCCACCCTGCGGAATTAATGTCCATGTAAATACTTGTTACATTAAGATGCGCGGCGCTTGTCGGAAATGTATTCGCTGTTTGCGATTTCGAGTAGGCGAGGAAAAGATCGCAGGAACAGTTCGGATCGGCTTCGAGATATGCAATAAGGCGACTGGTGAGTTCCTCTACGGCCTTATAGGTCGGGCCGCTGATAAGAATCTTCATACCCGATCTTCCGGAACAATAATGCACCAGGCTTTTGATCAGGGCGGCAAGGGTACGCGTCTTACCTGTGCCGGGAGGCCCCCACATAACCGTCAGTGCATAACTGGCAGCATGTTGTACCGCATCCACCTGGCTGGGATTGAGGCCGGCTGTCGTTTGTGCGTGTAAGGCGATAGACTGCGCTTCCGGTTGAGAAAGAAACCTTCGGGACTGGAGGACAGCAGGTGTCCATAGTACTTCTGCTGCTGGTGTTATGGTGTCCGTTCCAGGTGGTTGAGGAGGCAGGGCCATTGCTATCGCAGCTTGGTTATCGGCGAAAGCTATAGGAGGCTTGCCTATCAAACGGAAGATGCCAGTGCTGATTTCATACCATTTGTAAGCAGGTTTAGTCTCAGTAAGAAAAATATTTTGGTCGAACGTCAGTCCTGCTTGTGCCGCGAGATAAGGCATCAAGAGGTTATTATCCATATCCTGTAGCCGTATCTCTGCTTGAAGAATCGCTCTGTCGAAATTAATCAGGGTCGCTCGTATCGCGCTGAAGAAGGGCTGGTGAAGGATTGTGGGATTGCCGAGATAGGTAGGCGCCGATGCTGGTATTCGCGTTTTCACCGTTTCGAGGGGAAAGCCGGGATCAGCGCATAAGCCGACTGCTAAATACGATTCGTTGTCTTCCAGCTTAACTTCCGTTGAATCGGGGCTAACGGAGTAGATAGGGTTACCGTTGGCTGAAGTACCCACTTGCTGAAGCAGGCGTATGGCTTCGAAGGATGATTCTAGCGCGTCAGCGTCCTGTGCTAGGCGATCATGAGCTTCCATTCGGCTCGTTGCGTATTCGAGTTTATCCCACCATATCCAAAGTTTGCTATCGAAAGCGACTTGGGTCGCGCCGCTTGGGATACTGACATCTATCGCTGGAGCTTCACCTTTGAGTCGTCCAGTGAAGTCCTCGCGCAATTTTCGCACGATATTTTCAAGCGCGCGGCATTGTTTGCAGAGTGCATCCGCGTATTCAAACTGCACGGTCGTGCGTGGTAGAGAAACCTTCCCACGCTGAACAATGCTCATCCCGCTCCAAATCTCGTAAATACGTTCGCGTGGAATGCCATTTGACAAAAACTCGCGATAATACGAATTCGGAATGGCAGGCGAATTAGTACCTGCATGGTAATGCTGCACCGTCTCGAATAGGGTGATGACATGGGGTGTTGGGGTAAAAACAAAGCGACGAATTATTTCTTCTACAAAAACGATAGAAGGACTGATAGCGCCCGCATCCTTTTCTATCAGTTCGTCAGGAGGAAACATCCAAGCCAACGCCTTCGTCTTACGGTCGTTCAGAGCTAATACCTTCGGTAAATGCCGTCCCATTGCAGCACACAGTTCCTCAAATTGCCGCTTCTCCCAAAAGGCGATCTGGCCGGTCACCCTTGCTAATCCGCCAAGTCGTTGCTCGGCGATTTCGATATAGTCCGCTATTTGGCTTAGAAAGCCACTCAGCGCGATCCATTCACTGTCGAGAGTTTTCTGATCCACAATGAAGGGCATAGCCTGAAAGTAAGTAGGTGTCACGCCTGTTTGATATGTGGTTACTCGCCCGCTTAGAGCTAGGCCGGTCAGCAATCCTGCGCTGGCATCAAAATTCACCGTCGCATGAATGTGCAGCTTGGGGAATGCAGCCAGAGAAGCAAGGACTGCCTGTCCATCTGTTGACGTATTACCAGATGCCAGGGAGTCTGCACGGACGGGCAATCGGGTTTTATCCCGCATAAGAAGCGAGTGCTGTTTGTAAACCGGCTCGTTACCAGTGGTGGCCGCCACTGCGGAAGTATTGGGAATCGCGTTTTGTTCGAGCGTCTTACGCGCCCCCCGTGAGACGCCTGCAATGCGGCTCAGGTGCTGCTTAAGAATAGCGTTGGGCAAGCAGTAGTGTTCCGGGTTCGCTTGGATTTTAGCCCTGTCCGCTGCTGTTGCCCACTTCTCATTGCCAAGCCAATCGCAGGCAGTGCATCGCGAATCTACATGCCAGTCCAGTGTCCGCCAATCAGCATCTCCAGTGGTAATAACGCGGGGAATGTCTTCGCGAAAGAAACGCATGACTGCTGGCATATAAAACCGGAAGTTTATGTCCTCGCAATCTTGCATCAGAGCCGTCAAATAGTCGTTCGGACCAGTAGCCGTGCCATCGTTGATCAACTTGATAAATATAGAATCGCCTTGATGCGCTCTGGTCCAGAGAGAAGATTGAGTAGTGACGAAATAATTACCAGAACGTCCAGTAGCAGTCAGCCAGTTGGATAGCATGAATGCATAAAGTGCTACCTCCGCAGAGTAGCTTGGGTTTGCCTCTGCAGTATGTTTTATATCCACAATAGACAATGCAAGTCGCGTCTCCGTGGACAGGTTTATTGGACCTCTTGCGCCGCTAGGAAGGACTTCCTCATCGTTTGTGGCTGCGAATCGCACGATTATAATGTCAGGAATCATACCAGCGATGGGCGGGATGATTGTGAGGTGAATTGGATCTACGTATAGATTTGCTAGTGCCTGGTTTTGAAAATGGTGGGGTTCAATCTTTCCCTGAAGTATGAGGCGAGGTACGCTGCTGCTACTGTCAAGCAGGGTAGAAAGGTCGTCATCAGTGATTTTGCCGGACGAATCTAACACACATGTGACATTAGTGCCGAAAGCGGTAAGTAATTGCTGGTTCCGGTCCGCCTCGAAATCCATCCCTACATCCCTTAATATGCCGATACCCGGTCTTGCCTGAAGTGGTTCTGGTAAGCCATGACTTTGTAGTATTGAATCTTTATGGAGCGATAAGTAAAGCTCTCGATCACAGTTTGTCCTGAGAAACATAGACAGGACGCTTTTTGAAAGCCGTTTCTGAGGGTTGGAAGCCATCGGGGAAGTACCTATATGTAAAGGAATGTTGTTCATAGTTCATTATACCCGCTAATAAACCTTTATGAACGGCTGTATCTAGCAAACAAATGCTTCGGAGCAATTTTTCAATGTATCAAAGCTGGGCTGAGGCTTCATAATACACATCGGTCGCTTCAACCCTTGCAACCGGTGCGTGGAAAGCGGAGGGCAGTCAGGGCGATGCCGACCAGAATGAGCAGTCCGCCGGCCAGGCTGTGCCACTGCAAACGATCCCCCTGAAGCGCATAGCCGTAGAATGGCCCTACGAGGGGCTGTAAGAGGATGAATGCACCCATCGTCGAGACGGGAAAGCGGTTTAAGAGATGATACCAGATCCCATAACAGAGGAAGGTATTCACCAGACAGAGGTAGGCCAGACCACTCATCGCCTGCCAGGTGACGACGGGTACATGGTGTGCGACCTCCCGCAGCGCCAGCGGCAGCATCAGCACGGAGCCGATCAGGAGTTGCCAGGCGATCACCCGCAGTCCCGACATGGTGTGCGTCAGCTTCTTGGCGAGGACGCCGCCGCCGGATTCCACCGCCAGGGCCAATAGCGCCAGGCGGTTCCCCCAGCTCTGCCCCGCGATCAGCCAGACGCCGCCCAGCCCCAATCCCAGGCCGCCCCACTGCTGCAGGTTCAGCCGCTCCTTCAAGAAGACCTGGGCGAAGAGGGCGAGCAAGAGCGGCTCACAGGCGAACAGGAGCGAGGCGTCGGTCGCATTGGTCTGTTGCAAGCCGCAAAAGAAGAGGCCGTAGGTGATGGCGACGGTCAGGCCCAGCACCCCGAGGGCAGGCCAATCGGCCGGTCGGATCGGAGTGGCGGGCGCCTCCGGCGAACGGCGGGCATCGTACCGCGCCATCAGCCAGAGCAAGATCCCTCCAGGAAGAAAGCGAAGGGTGGCGAGGGTAAAGGGGCCGAATGCCGAGAGCCCCCACTTGGCGGCGGCGGACGACCCGCCCCAGAGCAGGTTGATCCCCGCTAACTGAATGATAGCTGCGGGCGTCAGGTGGGCATGGAACCGTGCTGCAGGCTCTGCGGCGACAGCGGGAGGAGGCGGAGAGGCGGTTTCGTTCACGCAGCAGGCTTCCGGTAGAAGGGCAGTTCTACGGCCTCCATCAACACCCCACGCTCCCCTACCCGCAGCCGGGAGCCTGGAGCACGGTGTTCGTGGCGCACGTAGCCCAGGGCGATCGTGCGGCCCTCCATCGCAGGCGAGGCAGAAATAACGCTCGTAATGCGACCGGTCTCACGGGGTTCCGGGGTCTCATCTGTGGGCAGCGGATAGATCTTCTCTCCAAACTCCGGCAACGGTCCCTCCACCTGCACCAGGCCGGTCAGGGCGCGATTGGTATGCCCTCGCGATTCGATCCGGGCGATGACCTCCTGCCCCACATAACAGCCCTTGGTAAAGCTGATATGGGTCGGCCCCAGATTGGCCTCCAAGGCGATCACGCTCTCGTCCATGTCCAGGCCATACTTCGGGAGGCCCGCCTCGACCCGCAGGATCTCCTGCGCCTCCGGCCCTACCTCCACGACGCCCCGCTGCCGCACCCCCTCCAACAACCTCGCGTGCTCCGCCATCGAAAAGTAGGCATTGAACCCGCCTGCACCGCTGTAGTCGGAGGGCATGGTAACGACACTTCCCCAATCGTCCCCCAGGGGATCGTCCGAAGCCCCCTTCGCATAATCCCAGATCGCGTCGGCGCGCTGCCCCTGAAACGAGAGGCATCCGATCCTATCGGTCACATCGTGGATCTCGACCTCCTCGGTAATCAGGAAGCGGTCGAAAAGGGTCGCGATCTTGCTCACGTTCTCACGCGGCAGGTCGGCCAGCAGAAAAGCGCCCTCGGGCAACCCCAGCGCCTCGGAGAGCATGCGACCTTTGTTGCCCCGCATGGGCACGAGGGAGAGGTCGCTCAATACATGGCCGGTGGCATCCAGAACGCAGGCTCGCAAGAAACCATAAACGGCCTCATTCTCCAGCCCCCGAACATCGTTGCTGACCATTCCCTGGAGCCAGGTAAAGCAATCCGGCCCACAGATCGCCAGCTTCCCGACCTCCGAGCGGTCCCAAAAGCCCATCCCTGCGCGCACGGCGCGCACTTGCGACAGCGTATCTTCCATTCTTCCCACTTCCCTACGTCAGGTTGCGGGCAGCCACACTGGCGGACGCCTGCGCCAACGGCTTGACGACGATCTCATCGATGTTGACATGCGGCGGGCGCGTCACGACCCACTGGATACAGTCGGCGACATCCTCTGCGACTAGTGGCTGCAGGCCCGCATAGACCTTCCCCGCCCGCTCGGCGTCGCCCGCAAAGCGCACCAGGCTGAACTCCGTCTCCACCATGCCCGGCGCAACTTCGGTAATACGAATCGGTTTTCCGACCAGTTCCAGCCGCAACACCTGCGTGATGGCGCGCACGGCGAACTTCACGGCGTTGTACCCCGCCCCTCCCACATAGGGTTCGCGCCCGGCAATGCTGCCGATATTGACGATATGCCCGGCCCCGGACGCCTCCAGCTTGGGCAATAGCGCCCGCGTCATCCGCATCAGCCCCAGCACATTGCTGTCGTACATCCGCTCCCAGTCTTCGTCTTTCGCCTCGGCCAGACGGTCCAGGCCCAACGCCCCGCCGGCATTGTTGACCAGCACATGAGCCTCCGGGATCTCCCGGCAAAAGGCCTCGACGCTCTCCGCGTCCGTCACGTCCAGCGGCATACAGACCGCCCCGAGCGGCACGCCGACCTCCCGCACCCGCTCCAGGCGGCGCGCCCCCAGCACCAGCTTAAACCCGGCCTGATGCAGCGCTATCGCCGTCGCCGCCCCGATCCCACTGCTCGCCCCAGTAATCACCGCAACCTTCTCGCCCAAATTCGGCTCCCTCCCATACACATTCGAACCACCCGCTACGCTAGAGGACACAGAGAACACAGAGGTTACACAGAGGATTCATAGAGAAAAGCAAAAGAGAAGAGAACCTCACGCAAAGGCGCGAAGACGCAAAACGAAGAAGACATAAAGCCATTCTCTTACTCTTGTTTTTTCCTCTGTGTACCTCTGTGTCCTCTAGCCGTAGGCGGGTGGTGAAATATTAAAGTTCGGTCACCAGTTGTGTGAGGGTGACGAAGCGCGCTTCGTGCTTCTTGAGATAGTCGAGCACATGGCGCAGGTTGTCCGCGTTGTCCACGCAGTCGTGCATGCCGAGGCTCAAAACGGAGGATTCCGTCAGGTGTGCGTCGATGATCGGCTTGACCCTGTCGAAGCCATCGTCGAGATAGCCGCGTGCGCCGGCGACATTGGCGACAGGCACGACCCAGAGCTTGGCATCGCCCGACTGGTGTAGATGTTGGTAAGAGGGGTGGTAGGGCGCTTTCGGCGCACCCAATGGGCGTCCCGCGCTGGACCCCGGCGTCGAATCCACCAGGATGCCGATGTCTTCGAGAGCCTGCAGGTCGCCCGGTTCCAGATCGCCGTTGGCGGCGCGGAAGGCGGTCGGCTTAATGGAATATTGTTTGAGAATGTCTTTTCCGATACGGATCAGATCACCGCGATCTACGGTATTGCCTGCGGAGGTGTCAAAAGTGAGATAGAGGCCCAGCTCATGCCAGGCGGGGATACGGTGGAGATACTCGTTGTGGTAGAGTTTGACATTGGACATCGGGTCGTGTTCGGCAACGCCGAGCAACCATGTGAGTGGAACCGTGAATTGTTCTGCGACGGCGACGATCTGTGAAACGAAGCATTTTCCCTGCGCCGCGCAGACGCAATCCACGCTGATCGCAACAGTTGGTTTGGGCATCTTATTCCCTCCCTATTGTTAGTTTTCGGACAAGTGTCGGCACTCCTTCGTTCATTCACCCTAAACTCGATATAGCCCCTTTCTCCACCGGAACACGCAACTCCTCCTCCCCTGGTAAGAAAAATTTGAAAAAAATTCCCCCTCTTCCAAGCGGAAGAAGGGGAAGAAAATGGGCGCTCGCCTTTAGACGAGATGCAGGTCGAACCCATCCCGGAGCGCGGCCTTCGTGGCGATGCTGCCGAGGTTCTCTTCCAACTGATCCAGGTTCTGCATGTTGTTGACGGCGCAGTCCACATAGGACTTTCCGTCGCTGCCCTTGAGGCTGAACGCATAGCGCAGACAGGAGCGCCCCATCAGTCCGGGCGCTTTCAGCTCCGTCTGTTTCGCCGCATCCTTCTTCATCTTATCGCCGCCGTAGCGGATGGTCTTCATGGCGGTGATGGCGATGCCCGCTTTATGGGCCTTCTCGAAGGCGGCGAGGATCTCCGGCTTGGAGTCGTAGCTGATCCAGCACTGAATGCTGTCCACGACGCCGGAGGCGATCTCCGCCTCGATCATGGTCACATAGTCCTCGTACTCGCCCGCCGTGGCGTGCTGAGAAACGCCGAAGTACTTGACCTTGCCCTCTCGCTTCAGGCGCTTGAACGCCCGATAGGAGGCGTTGTCGCCATTGTTGAAGGATTTCCGGCTCTTCCAGCCGCGGTGGGCGCGGAAGATATCGAAGTACTTGAGGCCCGTGCGGTCCAACTGCTGCGTGACCTGATTGTAGGCATCGTCCTCGTCATCCGGGTTGTGTCCGGGGAGGGTGTTATCTACAGTAACGTCCGTATAGTAAGAATCGCGCGGCCGCTTCTTGATGGCGTCGGGGACGCCGCCTTTGAACCAGTAGGCCGCTTTGTGGATGAAGTTCATCCCGGCGGCCAGCGAGGGTTCGATGAGTTCGGGCGCGGAGTCCTGGCAGAGCACGATGCGGGAGATCTCCATGTTGCCCAGCCGTGGGCCGAGCTTGATGGTGGGCAGTTTGCCCAGACTGTCCAGCAGAGCCTCATGCGCCTCAGCGCGTTGCGCAGGCGTGAGGGCGATTCCGGCGAACGCGGCGGTCAGCAGGCCGCTGCCCGCCGTGGCAACGCCGAGCGTACGCAGAAACTCGCGGCGCGAGACGGTCCGCAGTTCCTGAGTAGGATCCATAACCTTATCCGGGCGCATATGTCAGGCTCCTCCTCTTTCGTCAGGCGGC
>Ga0070734_10005469_pt1 | contig 11195 bp, 11 predicted proteins | sample Coa_R1_8_FD_66444 | JGI IMG/M metagenome (GOLD analysis project Ga0070734, IMG submission 66444) | Surface soil microbial communities from Centralia Pennsylvania, which are recovering from an underground coalmine fire - Coalmine... | ecosystem: Environmental > Terrestrial > Soil > Unclassified ...
CGTGTTCGCGGTGAATCCGGCCGCGGCCGACCATGCCCTCGCCGCGCTCGAGGCGACGCGCAAGCGCCGCGACGCAGGCCGCGCGAAGACCGCGCTCGCCGAGCTCGAGGCACGCGCCCGCGCCGGCGAGCCGATCATGGAGGCGTCGATCGCGTGCGCGCTCGCGCGCGTGACAACCGGCGAATGGGCCGGCACGCTGCGCGGCGTGTGGGGCGAATATCGCGCCGCGACCGGCGTGGCCGGCGCGCGGATCGCCGTCGACGGCGAGAGCTGGACGAGCCTGCGCGCGCGCGTCGACGCGCACGTGCAAGCGACCGGCCGGCGGCCGCGGCTACTCGTCGGCAAGCCCGGGCTCGACGGTCACTCGAACGGGGCCGAGCAGGTGGCCGTGCGCGCGCGCGACGCCGGCATGGATGTGGTCTATGACGGCATCCGCCTGACGCCGGAGGAAATCGTCGATGCTGCCCGCGACAAGGATGTACACGTGGTCGGGCTGTCGATCTTGTCGGGCTCGCACATGCCGCTGGTGAAGGACGTGGTAACGCGCATGCGCGCCGCCGGGCTTGATGATGTACCTGTCGTGGTCGGCGGCATCATTCCGCCCGATGATGCCGCCGCACTCACACAGTCCGGCGTCGCCGCGGTCTACACGCCGAAGGACTTCGAACTCAACCGGATGATGAGCGATGTGCTGCGGATCGTGGAACGCAGCAATGCGGGTGAACCGTAGTCCGGATTGAGCAAGAGCGAAATCCGAGGAGCGCCGGTGCATGCCGCAATGCCGCTCCCGGGTTTCGCTGGCGCGCAACCCGGGCAACAGCTTCAGGCAGTGCTATCAGCACCTCACTGCGCGACCGCGAGAGTCCGGCGCAAGCCGAAATATTCGAGTTCGGCCAGCACCGCGACCGCAGCGGCTTGGACAGCGATAAAGACGTAGCCCAGGGCATTCGGTGCGATCAGGCCGCCGAGCAGCAAGAGCGCGCTCCCCGCCACCCACAAGGCGTTGCCGATGATCACCACCCAGACCGCGGGTGGCGAAAGGCTGTCGCGCGTGCCGACCAGTGCGATGAAGATCGCGACGGGGAAAAGGCTGATGCCCGCGTAGCGCAGCAACGGACCCGGAATGGCCGTGAGGCCCGCCAACATGTCGGCGTCAACCGCCATCAGAAGGCCGGTCGCAACGCATGTTGCCGCGTCGATGAGCAACACGGTGCGCAGGAACTTCGGTGAGTGCGTGACAGACATGGCTTGCTCCTTTGGCTTGTGATGAAGGCCGCAGCGGCCTCTTGAGCCGAACATCCACGAAGCCGGGCGAGCTGTCGATTACGTCCGAGGTAATTGGAGCGCGCGCGTTGCTGGGCTAGCGTTGAGACATGACGGTCGAAGCTACCCCGGTCGGAAACCTCCTGCGCACCTGGCGACAGCGCCGCCGGCTGAGCCAGCTCGCGCTTGCATGCGACGCCGAGATCTCGCAGCGGCACCTGAGTTTCCTGGAATCCGGGCGAGCCTTGCCGAGCCGGGAGATGATCCTGCATTTGGCGGAGCAACTCGACGTCCCGTTGCGTGACCGCAACGCGTTGCTGGTCGCAGCCGGTTTCGCACCGATCTACCGGGAACGTCCGCTTGGCGATCCGGAACTGCAGGCGGCGCGCAAGGCGGTCGATCTCGTGCTCAAGGGACACGAGCCCTATCCGGCGCTCGCGGTCGATCGTCACTGGACGCTCGTGGCCGCCAACCGGGCCGTCTCGCAACTCCTCACCGGCGCCGCCCCTGAACTGCTGCGACCACCCGTCAATGTGCTGCGGCTGAGTTTACACCCGGCCGGACTTGCACCTCGGATCATCAATCTGGCGGAGTGGCGTGCGCATGTGGTCGCCCGGCTGAGCCGGCAGGTCGAACTGTCGGCCGATCCGGCGCTCGCCGATCTCTTGAGCGAGTTACGGAAATATCCTGCGGGCCGCAACTGCCGCCATGCGACTGGACCAGGTGAATTCGCCGGAGTGGTCGTGCCGCTGCGGCTTGCTTCCCCGTCGGGCGTGCTGTCGTTCTTCAGCACCACGACGGTGTTCGGCACGCCGGTCGACATAACGTTATCGGAGCTTGCAATCGAATCCTTCTTTCCGGCCGACGCCGCGACCGCCGACATCATGCGCCGATTTCCGGAAGCCCGAGCAGCGCCGGCAGATCCGCGAGCGTCCTGATCTCGCAATCAGGCGCGCCGGGCAACCGCTCACGACGCTGGCCGTAGCGATTGCACCACACCACCTGCATGCCGAACGCCGAGGCGGCGTAGGCGTCCCAGGCGTTCGAGGATTGGAACGCAATTGCGGTCGCCGGGCAGCCGAGCCGGTCGACGGCCAATCGATAAACACGAGGGTCCGGCTTAAAGGCGCCGACTTCCTCGACCGACAGCACCGCATCGAACATTGCGCCGAGTCCGGCGCGGCCGACAGCGCCGTCAAGCATCGCGGGCGTGCCGTTCGATAGAATTGCAGTCTTGAGGCCGGCCCGGCGCAGCGTCGCGAGGACACTTGGTACCTCGGGGAATGGCTCAAGCGTGAGATAAAGACTCATAAGGCGCTGACGCAGCCGAGGCTGTTCGAGGCCGAGGGTTTCAAGCGCGAAGTCGAGGGCGTCGCCGGTCACCTGCCAGAAATCCGCGTGGCGCCCCTGGGCCGCACGGAGCCACGTATATTGCAGTTGTTTCTCGCGCCACAGCGCACTGAGGGGCTCGGTGGCGTCGCCCAGCACGTCCGTGCATGAGCGCGCCGCAGAGGCAAAGTCGAAAAGCGTCCCGTACGCGTCGAACACGCAGGCGTTGACGCCGGAGAGCGGATGATTTGGCATTGACCGGTACTCAAGCCATGTTAGTCATGCGCGATCGTTCGACAAGTTCGCCACAGGGGCAAGGAAATAAACCGGTGCCGCTGCGCTTCGGCGCCGGCGGCGCAAACGGAGGGCTGAGTGGAACGACGTCATGAAGTGAAGGCGTTGGTGGATGCCGTCGTCGCCAACATCGACGCTGGGCGCGCAGTCGAAAAGCCTTTCTTTCACCTCGAATTTGACCGGGTATTCCCGGAGGACGTCTACACCAAGATGATCGCCGCAATGCCGGCCGCAGCCGATTATCGGCCGCTGCCCGGTCGAAACAAGGGCAACATCCGCGCGGACGGCACGTCGACCCGGGTGAAGATCGACCTGTTTCCGGAATACATCCGCCACCTGTCGCCCCAAAAGCTCCCGATCTGGGATGTCGTTGGCCGCGCGCTATGTTCCGAACAGGTGCAGGCGACGTTCATGCGGCGCCTTGCGCCGGGGCTGGAGCGGCGTTTCGGCAAGGACTACGCCGCCGTCGGCATGTATCCGATTCCGGTGCTGACCCGCGACATTCCGGGCTACCGCATAACGCCCCACACCGACACCAGCTGGAAGGGGATGACGGTGCAGTTCTATCTGCCGCGCGACACATCCGCGACTCACATCGGCACCATCTTTCATGAGCGCTTTCCGGACGGGTCGCTGCCGAAGGCGTGCCAGATGAAATTTGCCCCCAACACCGGCTACGCATTCGCGGTCGGCGACGACACATGGCATTCCGCCGATCCGGTCGGCCCGGAGGTCGAGACGCGCGACAGTATCCTGCTCACCTACTTCGTGGATGCGGGACTCCTGCGAATCCTGCGCAATCGTGGCAAACGAGTCGGCAATTTCCTGCTGAGCGAGGTCAAGCACTTGATCCGGCGTTAAACGGCGCCAGACCGATTTGGCATCAGTGGCTCTTCCAGCTTGCCGGATACATCGCGAGCAGCCTGGCTTTGTCCTCCGCGCTCAGCGGGAAGTAATGCGCCGCCTGCGAAGCAAACAGGGCCGGGCGGCATGGCGCCGGGCGTCCGCACATCAGCAGGGCCGGATTGCTGTTATGGGGAAGGCCGATCGCATGCCCGAGTTCATGGGCAATGACATTGCGCGGCACGTTGGGCAGCGACATCGGCGGCCCGTTAGTGTTGCGGATCATCACCACTGCGCCCTGACCATTCGCAAAACGTCTCGCATTCGATATGAATTCGCCGTCCGACAAGACCACTTGGATCTTGCCGATTCCGCCGCCGCCTCCGGTTGACATCGGTCCCAGTCGGAAGCCGCTGCCGATATCGGCGAGTATCTGGTTCCAGTGCGCCACGGCGGCTTGCACCAACGGTACGCGTGCGTCGCCTGCAGCTGCCTCAATGACCACGGCAGGCCTCACCGGCCAGGGCACGCCTGCGAGGACCTGGGCAGGGGCTGGGCTCGACACGAGCAGCCAGAGTACAGGCAGCAATAGCGAATGCCTTTGGCTCATGGCAGCTCCCCCAGTTGATTAGACGTTAAAACCACGCGTTGCGACGCGGCCTGACCACGGGCGTGCCCCCATTGAACGCATAGCTCCAGTTGCCCATATTGTGGTCGAGCCTGGCGGGGGTGTCGATGAGGCTTTCGCAAGGCCGGGGTGCCGAAAGGGCCCCACAAAGTCGCTATCAAAGGACTTTGAGATCATGCCGCGAGTCCCATCGTTATCGAGCCCTTTCCTGCTTGGCTTCGACGAAATTGAACGTGCGCTCGATCGCGTCGCCAAGGCCGCTGACGGGTATCCGCCTTATAATATCGAACGGCTGGCCCGCGAGGATGGAAGGGCCGAACGGTTGCGCATCACGCTGGCGGTTGCGGGATTCGCCCGCGATGAACTTGATGTCTCCGTCGAGGAAAGTCAGCTCGTGATCCGTGGTCGGCAGAACGACGAGCAAACCCGTCACTATCTCCACCGCGGAATCGCGGCTCGCCAATTCCAGCGCACATTCGTGCTGGCGGATGGTATGGAGGTATTGGGTGCCGATCTCAAAAATGGGTTGCTGTCCATTGACCTCGCCCGCCCGGAACCGGAGCGGGTGGTTAAGACGATCGCAATCACTGATCACGAATAATGGGAACCGCGCAGGAACTCGACACGTTCTTCCAGTCGAGGAGTGAAGCACATGAATAAGGGATTAGGCGAACATCCGGCCAATATCTCCAGAGAGGCGCTCGCGCATCTGGGCGATGGAGAGATCGCTTACATCAAGACCATCCGATCCGAGGATGTGCCAGCCATATTTCCGCAGGCGCCGGAAATTGCGCCGGGGTTGAAGCTGTTCGCGCTTCATGCCGCGGACGGCACGCCGATCATGCTCACCGACTCCCGCGAAGCCGCTGTTGCCAACGCCTGGAGCAATGAGTTGGAGACCCTGAGCGTGCATTAGTGCGGGGTCTTGCACTCCTCGGCTTTATCTGTCACTCGCGGGCTTAGTCCGGGCCCTTATCCCATTGGATCAAGACTTGCGGGGGCCGTCCGGGGTACATCCGGGAAGGGTAATGACATTGGGGCATTGCCGGTACGGCGTTCCAGCGCATTCCAATCGACTGAATCGACAGGACGGGAAAGCTGTTTCTTTACGCCCGCGAGGGATTCTGGCGGTCGGGCGAGGGTGCCCATTTGCGCGTCATGCAATGGAGAGAGGCAAACGGTGGCGGGGCATACTATTTTTCGCCCGCCGCGGATGTGAGCACCGCATAAAGCGCTTCGGCATCCCGCGATTCACGCAGTTTCTGCGCGATCTCGGCGTCCCGTAACAGCCTGGCAATGCGCGCGAGCGCCTTGAGGTGATCGGCGCCGGCCGCCTCGGGCGCAAGCAGCAGGAACACGAGGTCGACGGGCTGGCCGTCGAGTGCCTCAAAATCGATCGGCCGCTCCAAACGGGCAAAGACCCCGAACAGGCGTTCCAGCCTGGCCAGCTTGCCGTGCGGAATCGCAATGCCGCTGCCGATACCGGTAGAGCCGAGCCGCTCGCGCTGCATCAACACTTCAAGCACTTCGCGCTCGTTGCGGCCGCATATTGCGGCGGCGCGGGCGGCGAGTTCCTGCAGAGCTTGCTTCTTGTTGTTGACCCTGAGCGAGGGAACGACCGCCTGCGGCACTACGAGATCTGTGAGCGCCATGAAGATCGTCCAAAACTGGGGCACCCTGAGTCGCAGGGGCCCAATGGGGGGCGGAACATAAGGACGGGCCTAAAGCCCGTCAATAGGGCGATTGTATGCTTGATCCTGTTCGCCGAGCCGATGCGCTGATGAACTAATATGGTGCTCCAGCAGCTTTGCAACCAGCCCTGCAATGAATCCTCCCGAATCGAGGCCGCCCATGACGAATCATGACATGCCGATGTCACCGCGCCAGCGCACCGACTATTCCGCCATTGTGGACAGGGCGCCGCTTCGGCTTCCTGGACGTGCACGCCTCGTGCTTTGGCCGATCGTCAATCTCGAGGTCTGGGATATCGGTCGGCCGATGCCGCGTCAGGTCTTGCCGGCTCCGACGGGCGCATCGCTCCTGCCGGACGTGCCGCACTGGAGCTGGCACGAATACGGCATGCGGGTCGGCGTGTGGCGGTTCTTCGATCTGTTCCGCCGACGCGGCATCAAGCCTACCCTCGCCATCAACGCTCGTGTTTGCGAGGACTACGCACGGGTGGCCGAGGAGGCGCGTCGCGAAGGCTGGGAGTTCATGGGCCACGCCTACGACCAGATGCCGATCCACAAGCACGAGAACCAGCGGGATATGATCAACCGCTCGATGGACATCCTCGAGCGCTTCACCGGCAAGCGCCCGCTCGGCTGGCTCGGCCCCGGCCTGACGCAAACCTACGAGACGCCGGACCTGCTTGCCGCGGCCGGCGTGAAATACATCGGCGACTGGGTGTACGACGACGAGCCGGACGTGATCCGCACCGCGAACGGACCGCTGGTGACGCTGCCCTACACGGTCGAGCTCAACGACATCGCCATGATGATCGTGCAGCATCACGAAAGCGACTACCTCCTGAGGCGCGTGATCGACGCATTCGATCGGCTCTACGCCGAGGGCGAGCACCGCGCCAAGGTCATGGCGGTGGCGATCCATCCCTACATCAGCGGCCAGCCGCACCGGATCAAATATCTTGAAGCGATCTACGATTACGCCGCAAAATTCGACGGTGTGCTTCACTGGAACGGAGCGCAGATTCTGGAGTGGTATCTGAGCGAGCGTAGATGAGAATGATTTGGGGCGACCTTCATTGGCATTAGGCTATGTTCGATTCTGCCGCAGACTCCTTGGCCGCGCCTTGTGGTGTGTATTCCGCTGCGCCTCACCCTCCCCTGAAGGGGGAGGGTCGGACTGCCGAAGGCAGTCCGGGGTGGGGTGACACCCGTGCAGTATTTGCTGAGAGGCTGTCACCCCCTCCCGTCCCGCTGGCGCGGGCCGACCTCCCCCCTTCAGGGGGAGGTGAGAGTCCCGGCACCGTTCGTTAACTTAGCGCCTATGACGGGCGCCCCGACACGAGTTTCCGGAAACGCGGGGATCAAATCAGCCGTCCGGTCCACTCGCGCAGGTCCGGAAACGTGTCGCCGAGTAACGACGGCGGCCAAGGTACGTGCAGAAAATTCACGAACAACAGGTAGAAACCGATCAACAGCGAGGCTGCAATGATAAGTGCCGTCAGCCATGGCGTCCTGCCGGCGGTGGCCATGTAGAGGATAACATAGAGGCCCATGGAAGGCATAAGGCCGATCAGCCAGACTGCGGCGAGGAAGCCGAGAAGCCATAACACCTCAGCGAAGAAGCGCGCATAGACGGTCTTGGCGCTCAACCCCACACCCGCGCCGGCATTCTCCTTGAGGGCCTTGTCGGCGAGCTGGCGCTGCCGCCTTGGGACTAGAGTCATGACGGCGGCGCAGGCGACCACAATAAGACCGGCGGTTGCCGCGGTCTCGGGCATCAGCCGAGCCGATAGACGCCAGCCCGCCGCGCCCCAGAACGCCGCCGCGAAGCCCAGGAAGGCAACGACCCACAAGCCGGGGCCGATGATGTCGTCGATTGAACGCTCCGTCGCCGCAACGGATGCTACGGCGTTGGGCGGTGGGGCGGCGACAGCGGGCCGCCATTGACGATAGAGGGCGGTACACAGAGGCCACAGCAGCACCATGGCCGTCACCGCAAAGATCGCGATGACGCCCGGCCGTTCCAGCCATTCGAACTGATAACGTCCGATCGAAATGAAGAGATATTTCTCGATCAGCTTCCCCAGAACGAAGCCAAGAATCAGCGGCGCGCGCGCCCAGCCATATCGTTTCATCGTCCAGCCAAGCAAGCCGAACGCTACCAGCACCACGAGGTCGCCATAGCTTCTTGAGCCTTGATACGCGCCGACAAAGCACACCGCGAGCACGATCGGGATCAAAATGCCAGCCCGCAAGGTCGCGACCCGGGCGAGTGGATTGGCGGACAGAAAACAGACGCCCGCGCCCACCACATTGGCCAGCGCGAGGCTCCAAACCAGCGTGTAAGTGATGTCAAGCTGGCTATCGAGCAGCTTCGGACCCGGCGCAATGCCGTGGGAAAGAAAGGCGCCGAGCAGCAGCGCCATCGAGGGTGCGCCCGGCACGCCGAATGCAAGCGTCGGGATCAGGGCGCCGCCTTCGCGGGAGCAGTTGGCAGACTCGGCCGCGATCAGGCCGCGCACATCGCCCTTGCCGAAGCTCTCCGAGGCACCTTTGACGATGCGCGCCGCCGAGCCATAGGCGATCCAGTCGATCACCGCCGCCCCCATGCCGGGCACCGAGCCGAGCACGACTCCGATGAAGGAGGAATTGAGGATCAGCTTCCAGTTCTGCATCACATCGCGCACGCCGCGCATTTGCTCGCGAAACAGCCCCTCGAGTCGCTGCGTCGAACCCGTATTGGTGCGCGCAATCGCCATGTCGATGAGTTCCGGAACCGCGAACAGACCGAGCGCGATGCATTCGATCGGGATTCCGTCCAGGAGATAGGTGTCGAAAAGATCGTCGAAGGTCCAGCGCAACTGGCCGGACTGGGCTTCGTCGCCTACCGCAGCGAGCAATACGCCGAACAACGCCACGATCAGTCCCTTGAGAACGTTACCCTGGCTTACTGACGCGACAAGCGTGAGGCCGAGTACGCACACAGCGAGCAGTTCGGGCGTGCCGATCGCAAGCATGAACGGCCGCAGGATGGGGATCGATACCGCCAGCAGAACGGCACCGAACAGCCCGCCCACGATCGACGACATGAAAGACGCCCCGAACGCCCGTCCGGCTTCACCGCGTTTGGCCATGGGATGGCCGTCGAGAACCGTTGCGGCTGACCCGACTGCACCCGGCACGCCGAACAGGATCGCGGGAATCGTATCGGACGTCGCCGTCACCGCCCACATGCCGATCAGGAAGGCGAGTGCCGTATGGGCGTCCATGGCGTGAGTGAACGGTATCAGCAGGGCCAAACCGCCAAGGCCACCGATCCCCGGCAGCATGCCGATGATCAGCCCGAGTCCGATACCGGAGCAGATGACGGCGAAGCGCGCCGGGTCGAACACGATGGCGAGAGCGCTGAGCGCGTTGTCGATCAGCAAAGGGGCGTTCCTCTATATACTTCGTCATTGATACTCCACTGCCGAAGGCCCGATGCAATGAAAATCGTGATTCCCGACGACTACCAGGACATGGTCCACCTGCTGCCGAGCTATGCGCTGATCCGCCACCACGACGTGGTGCGCTATCGCACTCCTGCGCGGGACCTCGACGAACTCGTGGAACGCCTGCAGGACGCGGACGTGGTTGTGGCGATCCGGGAACGCGTCAACTTCTCCCGCGCGCTGCTCTCGCGGCTGCCGCGCCTCAAGCTGCTTGCGCTGGTGGGCCGCAATGCCAGCACCATCGATTTCGCGGCCTGCACCGAGTTCGGCATTCCGGTGTCGACCGGCAAGAGCAATTCGCCGGTAGCGCCCGCGGAGCTCGCGATTGCTCTGATGATGGCGTCGCGCCGCAACATCGCGCTCGAAGCCGAGCGCATGCGGCGCGGCGAGTGGCCGTGCACGTTGTCGCACCGCCTGCGCGGCTCGACGCTCGGGATCTTCGGGCTTGGCGCCATCGGCGGCCTGGTGGCGCAGGCCGGCCGCGGCCTCGGCATGAACGTGCTGGCGTTCGGACAGGAGGGTACGCGGGCGCGCGCCGCGGCAGCCGGTTACGAGGCCGCGACCGACAAGGCAGAGCTGTTCGCGCGCTCCGATGTCCTCTCGCTTCACGTGCGCCTCAGACCCGATACCCGCGGCATTGTCGGCCCTGAGGACCTCGCCCGCATGAAGCCGACCGCCCTCATTATCAACACGGCGCGTGCCGAACTCATCGCGCCGGGCGCTCTGGTGGCGGCGCTCAAGGCGGGGCGGCCCGGATACGCCGCGGTAGACGTCTATGAGGAAGAGCCGGTCACAGGCGGCAATCACCCGCTCCTGAAGATGCCGAACGCGCTGTGCGTGCCGCATCTGGGCTGGGCCGAGTGGGACAACTTCGACCTCTATTTCGGCGAGGCGTTCGAGCAGATTGTCGCCTACGAGAAGGGCGGTCAACTGCGTCTCGCCAATCCGGGCGTGAAACCGCGCCGTTAGCTGGATCCCGCAAAAAACCTGGCTTGTCACTCCGGGTCATTCGCACGCCGAGAGCGTGCGCCCAAGCGTGACCCTCGCGCGAAGGTGCCGCGGCTTCCTCGCCAGCGCGCTACGAACTGATGGATCAGGCACTTGAGACGCGCGCGAGCTTGGCTGATAGTTGGAACGATAGGGAGAAGACCCAATGGGCGCCGTGATCACCAGCAAGCTTCCTTGCCACTACGTGGACTATCTCTGCAACCCCGGGCTCAAGACCCGCGGCGGCATTGTGCCGCTCCAGATGTACATGGGCGCGCACAAGAACGGGGAGAAGTCGGCGTCATTTCTCACGGCGCTCTTCGGCGCCCGCCTGGCCGACCTCGACGACCCATCCTGGACCCCGCAATCGTGCGTTCCCGACAAGGAGTTGGCCGTCATGATCAAGGGGCAGGGGAACGACGCCTACTACGTAAGGCTCTGGGACTGGATCTGGGACAACCAGGAACAGCTCGGCAGCTCCAATTCGCAGGTCCTGCGCGACGTTTACAACAAGTACTTCGTCAGGAAGGAAGGCGGCCCCAATCCGCTGTATGGCATGGTCAAGGACGCCTACTTCGGCAACGAGTGCATCGGTTTCGTGTCGAACTACTTGCGCTACATCAAGGTCTGGAACGAATACCGGGGCGTCGACAACCACCGTTGGTCGCTGCA
>Ga0070734_10005470_pt1 | contig 11193 bp, 7 predicted proteins | sample Coa_R1_8_FD_66444 | JGI IMG/M metagenome (GOLD analysis project Ga0070734, IMG submission 66444) | Surface soil microbial communities from Centralia Pennsylvania, which are recovering from an underground coalmine fire - Coalmine... | ecosystem: Environmental > Terrestrial > Soil > Unclassified ...
ACGAAGACAGCCAAGGATGGCACCGCGTTGTCCGGTGAGCGCGTTGGGCCCTTCAAGCGGTTGTCGTCGCCGAGCCGGTTTTCTTGCGGAGCCAGGCAACCAACCGATAGGCCCCATAGATGAGCAGCGCCCACGGCAACACGACCAGTAATCCAAAGATGACCCAGGACAAACTCCAGAAGATCGCCAGAAGGCTATTCGATAGCCCCCTGCGGACCTGAGGCCATAAGCCATCGTCGCTCGGCACGATCAGCTCGGTGTTGGAAAGCGTCACGTCCAGACGGGCAACCGCCAAAGCCACGTCCGGCACTTCGGGATTTTGCGATGCCTCCTGAAGCCTGAGCTTGCCGACGGATTTCAAGTCGTCAATCAGAGCGGAGGCAGCCCCGAGCGGAATATCGAAGACCTTTTTGGCCACGACGCTGCCGTCGCGGCGGTGCGTCAGTTGGGAGCCCACGGTGTGCCCGCCGCTCTTGCGGACCAGCTCCGACACGTCCACAGCGGTCTTTTCGACATTGGCTACCTCGATGGCCAGGGTGAAAGTCTCGCGCGGCTTCAGGTTGGCGGCGTTGACCAGCGATACCTGCCAACGGACTTTGCTGTCGATCACATTGTCGGTGTCCTGGGCGCGGACCATGTTGCGAGAAAACACGTTGCCCACCTGCGCCAGGGCGGCATCAAGGGCGGGTTCATCCACGCGGCGGATCTCGAAATCAAGCTGCGCGCTGATATTCTGTTTGTCCTGCTCGTTGAGCTGGGCGTTGAGCACGCGGCCTTTGGCCTTGGCGACGGCATCCTGCAGCGAGCGATACCCGGCCGGCACATCGCGCGTGGCTAGCTGGAGCACACTGGTTTCCCGAGGGGCAACCTGTCCCAACGCCCACAGCTCGACGTTGATGCCGCGTTTGGACTTGGTGGTGTTCTGGAGATCGGGGTTTTCCGTAATTTGCAGTCGCATCACCTCGCCGTGTTCTTTGAGACTTTGGAGCACCGCGTCGGCCTCGGCGGTTCGGACTTCAACGTTGATCGTCGCAGTGGTCTGCTCCGTTCGTTGGTGGTTGAGGTTCGAGGTTACAACTCGCCCTCCCGCCTTCTGAACCCGCGCCAGAATTGCCTTGTAAACCGTCTCCACGTCGCCACAAACCAGCTTGAGCTGCACCGTCTCGCGGGGTGCAACGTTGGTCAGGTTGTAAAGGGCGACGATAAACTGGGAATCGTTGCGCTTCGATTTGGCGTCCTGGGGCCGGCCCGTGCCGCCCTCGGTCTGCTGCAAGCGGTCGATTTCCAGCCGGGCGACGTTTCCGAGCTGCGCCACACGATCGCGGATCGGGCCGGCGGCGTCCGGCGCGATTTCGAACTGGAGCAGGGCGCTGTACTGACCGGCAGCAAGCTGCTTCAACTCCGACTTGGTGACACGTCCTTTCACCTCGGTCACGGCATCGACGGCTTGCCGCAGGGCCCGGTCCACGTCTTCGACCTCCACGCCCATCTGGACCCGCTCGGTTTCGATCACGGCGAAGGGAGCGCGGATTTCGCGTTCGTACAGTTTGAGGGTGAGCGTGCTCAGCGAAACGAGGTTGGTGTAATAGCGGAGCTCGCCCTCGATCTCCTCGATCTTGGTCCGCCACACACCGAGCTCCTTTTCAGCCTGGACCAGATCTTTGATTTCGCCCTTGGCAGTCTTGATGATTTGCAGCAGCCGCTCTTCCATGGCCCGGGCGGCGCGGAGCCGGCTTTCCAGATCGGTGTATTGCTTCGTAATGTCCTGGCTGCCGATCCGCTGCCCCTTGAGCTCGCCCCCCTTGCCCAGTTCCCGGCGAAGATCGAGAACCAGCGTGTCCAGCCCTTCCGGCGGCACCCGCACCACGACGGAGCCGCGGACTTTGCCGTTGGGAAGCTTTTCGCTATTGACGGTGGCAACGAAGCCGCCCTGGATCGCCATTACGAGCTTCGTGATCGTCGCCACGGCGGAATCGAAGGATTCGATCTCGAACTCCATCTCGCCGGAGCGGATGAGCTTGCGCGGCGTGATCGGAGCCTGGGGAACTGCCGGCTTCGCCTCGGCAGGCTGGCCGGGCTCCCCGCCGGGCCTGGGAGTCGGCGGTTCGTTCTCCTTCCGTTTTTCCTGGGAATTGTTGGCTTCGGACTTGGAATCGGAGAGTTGACCGACCACGCGAGCGGCTCCCTTCCCCTGCGCTTCACCAAAGGTCGGCTTGTCTGCGCCCTTTTCGATGTCCTTGTTATCAGACGCAACCATCGGTTCGCGTCGCAAGGGCCGCCCGGCCACAGGAGAACTGTCGGCTTTCGGCGAAGGCAGCTCATTGCGGTAGGTATACAGCTGTTGCACGGACTGTTCCTTCAACGGCCGTCCGGAACGGGGACGAAAGCGGTCATCGGAGTGGGTGATTTCGCCTTTCGCGGCTGCCGTTGGAGGTAGCGTCTCCGCGGACAAGTTCTGCATCCCAGGACTCGAGCCAGTCTTTGATCCTTCGCCAACGCCAGCAACGCCCAATGAAGAAATCGCAGAGCCACGCCGCTGAAATGCCACATGATTGGCATCCGCCGGCTCGGCTGGAGCCCCGCCCCCGCCGGCGACAGCCACCTGCTCCGATTCTGCTTCCTTACGGTCGAGTGAAAGACCGATCTGTTTGAGACTATTCGCAGCACCGGTTGCACCCGCGTTAGGTGATAGAAAGGCTCCGCCGGGGAACGGCAAGCTTCCTTGCCCCGCCAAGTCGCTCATGCCGGCGCCGAGAACGCCCAATAAGACTATGGCCGCCACGCCGCTCAGGGCGCGCATGGAAACCGGCTTGTACCAGATCGCACGCACAGGTTGAATCCGCAATGCTTGCACCATTCGATCCTCCAGCGCTGGATCCGGACGGATATCCGCGAACACTGCTTCCAGGGACTGGTCCAGTTGGCCAGCCTCTTCCAACGCATCGGCGCACGCTCGGCAGGCGGCGATGTGCTCCTCCAGGCAGCCCCGTTCGATAGGGTCGAGGCCACCGGCCCGGTAGGTCGCGATGTTTTCCAGAACCCAGACATGTTCGGACATCATCAGTTCTCGCAAAAGATCAGCCGCGGGCAGAATCCTCCCGGTCGTGCCGGTTGTCCTCGAACTCGCGCGGCAGCCGGGCCCGAAGGAGCTTCAGTCCTCGGTGGAGCAACCCGCGTAAGGCACCGTTGGACAGTCCCAGCTGCGTTTGAATCGTTTCGTAATCGGCACCGGCGATATAGCGCAGGGTCAACGGCAAACGATACTCCTCCGGCAGCGACCGCAGGATAGCCAGGACTTGGCCACGCAGCTCCTGCCGCGCCGCCTGTTCCTCGGGTGAAGGTTCCTTGGCCGGCAGGGTGGCCAAGGCGGTGGAATTGCCTCGCCCCGGGGCAGCCCGTTTCCGACGAAGCTCACGACGGGCCGCATCGACAGCCACGTTTTGTGCGATCTTGAGCAACCAGGGGCGGAAGCCTTTCGGATCGGCCAAGTCGCGCAGGGACCGGAAGGCATTCAGGAGCGTTTCCTGCAACAGATCTTCGGCCCGATGGGTGTCGCCCGTTTCCAGGTAGAGCCGGGCGAAGACCAGCCGGGCCGTACGGCGGACCATCTCCTCGAAAGCAGCACGGTCGCCGCCTTGTGCGCCTCGGACCAATGCTTCGTCGGAGTCGCTGATCATGGCTTCTACAGATTCAGACGTCACTTGGATGGCGGGCGCGCGCGGAATTCCGAAAAAAACCGATTCCTGGGATGGTGGTGGATGAGCCGGGCCGTTCTCGCTAAATTGACCGTGACCGGTTTCGGGGTAAGCCAAGCAACAAGGAGTTGGTCGATGCAGACGTCTTCCGTACTGGCTGGCGCGCTGGTCTGCGTTTTGGGGATCGGATTTTCGTCGGGAGCGGCCGCCGAGCCGCAGGCGAAGGGTGGTGGCAAAATGGAAGCGGGCGTCCAAAAAATGGAGTTCGGCAAGACCGCCGATGGCACGCCGGTAGACCTGTACGTCTTGACCAACGCCAAGGGAATGACCGCGAAGGTCATGACCTACGGGGCGATCCTCACCGAACTGCACGTGCCGGACCGGAGCGGCAAGTTCAACGACGTCGTCCTCGGGTTCGATAACCTGAAGGATTATCTGGCCGGACATCCGATGTACGGAGCCACGGTCGGCCGGGTCGCCAACCGCATCGCCAAGGGAAAGTTTACCCTGGATGGCAAAACTTACACCCTGGCGGTGAACAGCGGCCCCAACGCCATACACGGCGGCCGAAAGGGATTTGACAAGGTTGTCTGGAAAGCTCATCCAGTCCCGCAGCCGGATGGCGTGGCCGTGCAATTCAGCTACCGCAGCGCCGATGGAGAGGAGGGATATCCAGGCAACCTCCAGACCACGGTCACCTATGCCCTGACGAACGCCAACGAGCTCCGGATTGGCTATACGGCTACGACGGACAAGGCGACGCCCGTCAATCTCACGAACCACAGTTATTTCAACCTCGGCGGGGCAAAGGCCGGCGATGTCCTCGGCCATGTGCTAATGCTGGCCGCCGACGAGTACACGCCAGCAGACGATACTCTCATTCCGACCGGCGAATTCAAATCGGTGCGGGGTACGCCGCTCGATTTCACGACTCCGACACCCATTGGCGCCCGGATTGCGGAACTGAAACCCAATCCGGGTGGCTACGATCACAATTACGTAATCCGGAACGGCGGGAAGTCATTGACTCTGGCGGCGCGAGTTGCCGAGCCGAAGACCGGCCGGGTCATGGAACTCTATACCACCGAGCCGGGCGTGCAGTTGTACACTGCGAATTTCCTGGATGGCAAACGCAAGGCGAAAGGCGGGGCGGTCTACGGAAAGCATCAGGCTTTCTGTTTGGAGACGCAGCATTTTCCCGATTCGGTAAACCACGCCAATTTTCCATCGGTCATTCTGCGGCCGGGTGAGACCTACACGCAGAATACGGTCTACAAGTTTTCCACTCAGTGAGCTGCTCCACCGCCGTCACTCCAGCGGCCTGATCTTCATCGGTTGGCGTCGCCAGCAGCAACGCTAAGTCTACGGTTGCACGCGCACCGTCAGCCGTGACGGCAGCTCCGGCGCTCGGTACACGCGCTGGTTCGCTCTGTGGAAATCCGGCTCCTTGGCTCCGTAAATATCCACAAACGTTTGTGGGTTGCGATCGACCAGGGGGAACCAGCTGCTCTGAATCTGGACCATGATGCGGTGGCCGGTCCGAAACGTGTGATAGCTGTCCTGCATCGTAAACGGCACCCGAGTTGGTTGGCCCGGCACGAACGGTTCAGGCTTCTCGAAACTATTCCGGAATTTACCGCGCATTACGTCGCCGCGAACCAGCTGCTGATAGCCGCCCATCCGAACGCCGGTCGGGTTCGGGTTGGGGTCGGGATAATCGTCGGGATACACATCGACGAGCTTCGCGATCCAATCCGAATCCGTTCCCGAAGTCGAAACATGCAAGTCCACCTGGATTGGGCCGGCAATCGTGATGTCTTCCGCAAGGACATCGCTGGTGTAGACCAGGACATCCGGCCGCTGGGAGGCAAATCGTTGGTCGGCCACCATGTACTCGGCGGCCATGCCGAGGGCCACCTTGTCGAGATAGGGTACTGGCTTGGCCGGGTCACTGAGGTATTCATCATAAGCCCCGTGATCTGCCCTCGGCGGCGGATCGAATGCCAGTCGGCCGCCGGCGCGCAGGTAAAGCGCTCGCGTCTGCGATTCTTTGGGGGGCCAGGCGGAATGCCTGCGCCATTGGTTGGTCCCCGTCTCGAACACCCAGGCCTTCGGAAGTTGCATCGTACCCTTCCCCTTCAGATAGAACTCGAAGAACGGAAACTCCATCTGTTCGCGATAAAAGATGGAAGTCTTGGCGTTGAACGAAACCGGGCCGAGGGTCGCGCCATCGCTCCGGCTCCAGCCGCCATGCCGCCAAGGGCCCATGACCAGGAGATTCGTGGTCTCGGGGCTGGTAGCTTCAACCTGTTTGAATGTCCCGAGTGCCCCGAAGAGGTTTTCGGCATCAAACCACCCGCCGACCGTCATTACCGCCGGACGGATCTGCCGCAAGTGTGGCCGGAGGTTTCGGGCCTTCCAGAAATCGTCATACGTCCCGTGCCACATCACTTCATTCCAGAACGAAACGTCTCCCTTGAAATACCGGCTATCGGCATTGGCCAAGGGACCGAGGCGGAGAAAAAACTGGTAGCCGTCGGGTGTTTCGTGTTCGAAGGCGGGACGCGCTTTGCGAGTGGGCTCGGGACGGGGCCGGCCAAAGTTGGCGATGAAATTGAAAAAATGTGGCAAGAACAGGGCGCCGTTGTGATGGAAATCGTCGCCCACGAACCAGTCGTTGATGGGCGCTTGCGGCGAGGCAGCCTTCAGGGCCGGGTGGGCGTCGATCATGCCGGCCGCAGTGTAGAAGCCAGGATAGGAAATGCCCCACAGCCCTACCTTGCCGTTGTGGTTGGGGACGTGATGGACCAGCCATTCGATGGTGTCGAACGTATCCGTGCTCTCGTCGATGTCGGCGGGGCCGCTCTTGACGTCGAGATGTGGCCGCATGTTCACGAACTCGCCTTCCGACATCCACCGCCCGCGCACATCCTGGTACACAAAGATGTAGCCTTCCTTGGCGAAATCCGACGAAGGCCCCAGGTCGGAATTGTACTGGTCCGCTCCGTATGGCCGAACGCTGTAAGGCGTCCGGGTCATGAGGATGGGATAGCGCGCTCCCTGGTCCTTGGGCACATACACGGCCGTGAAGAGTCGCTTTCCGTCCCGCATCGGGATCCGGTATTCATATTTGGTGTAGTGGGCCTTGACCTGCTCCAGTCCCTGAGCGGCGCCATCGGCGACGGTGAGGATACTTGTCAGGATCGCGGCTAGGATGCACCGCAGCCAGTGGTTGCGGTCCGGCGACGAGAAACGGATCGACATCATGAAAGGCTCCTGTTGGGAAAATGGGCAGCTGGCGAAGCAGGTTCAGTTGTTCCGTGTATATTAAGCAACTCACGGTGCGGCAACAGCGATATAAGCCCGAAGCGCTGGCGAAGGGCACCGCCTCCGGTTGTAGAGCAAGATTACGAAATGAAGAAGTAGATCACGGATCCATGATTGAACTCACCGGCGTCTCGAAATCGTATGGGCGTCAGCAAGCGCTGCACACGACGAACCTGGCGATCCCACCCGGCCAAACGACGGTACTCATTGGGCCGAGCGGCTGCGGCAAATCCACGCTCCTCCGACTCATGATCGGTTTGATTCGCCCGGACCGCGGCACCGTGCGGTTCGCAGGCACCGAAGTCACGGCCGCCAACGTCCAACGGCTGCGCTGGCGGATGGGCTATGTGGTGCAAGACGGCGGGTTATTCCCCCACCTGACCGCTCGGGACAACATCCTCTTGATGGCCCGCTTTCTGGGGTGGAGTTCCGAGCGCATCGAAACCCAACTGGCAGAGCTGGCAACCCTGAGTCAATTGCCTGCCGATGGCCTGCTCCGCTTTCCGACCCAGCTATCGGGTGGCCAGCGGCAGCGGGTCAGCCTTATGCGGGCCCTGATGCTCGATCCGGATGTGCTGCTACTCGATGAGCCATTGGGTGCCCTCGATCCGATCATTCGCTCGGAACTGCAAACCGACCTGAAACGGATCTTTCAAACGCTTGGCAAGACGGTAGTCCTGGTCACGCATGACCTGAGCGAAGCCGGCTTTTTCGGCGACCTGATCGTGCTGCTCCGGGCTGGCAAGATCGTCCAACAGGGAACGCTGGCCGATCTCCTGCAAGCGCCCGCCGATCCATTCGTGACGCGGTTCATCAACGCACAACGCGGTCCCTTGGTATCGCTGGGAGACGGCCGGCCATGAGGTTCCGTTGGCTTTTTGTGGTGCTCCTGGCCGCCGGCTGCACTCCCCCTCCGGAGATCCGCATCGGCTCCAAGCAGCAGCCGGAATCGGAGATCCTGGGCGAGATGGCCACGCTCCTGGCCGACAGCACCGGAGCCCGCGCGGAACATCGGCGGTCTCTGGGCGGAACCCGCGTCCTGTGGAATGCCCTGGTCAAAGGCGACATCGATGCCTATCCGGAATACACCGGCACAATCAGCGCCGAGATCCTGGTCGGCAGCGGTGTGCGCACGGTGGAGGCGATCCGCACCGCCCTGGCCGAGCGCGGCATGGGAATGAGCCTGCCCCTTGGCTTCAACGATACCTATGCGATCGGCATGCGAAAGGACCTGGCTGCGCGTCTGGGTGTAACCAGGATTTCCGATTTGCAGGCACACCCTGAACTGAAGTTTGGCTTCAGTAGCGAGTTCATGAATCGCGCCGACGGGTGGCCTGGGTTGCGGCAGCGCTATCAATTGCCGCAGCAAGATGTCCGGGGCCTCAATCATGACCTTGCCTATGCGGGCTTGATCAGCGGCACGCTGGACGCCACCGATCTCTACTCGACCGATCCCAAGATATGCCGCTACGATTTACGGGTGCTGGCGGATGATCGGGGGTATTTCCCGGCCTACCAGGCGGTGTTTGTTTATCGCGCCGACTTGCGGCAACGGGCGCCGGCAGTGGTGGCCGCCATCCTCAGATTGGAGAATTGCATTTCCGAAGCCGCCATGATCGACATGAATGCCCGTGTCGAGGAAGACAAGCAACCAGAGAGCCAGGTGGCGGCTGATTTTCTCTCCCGCGAGCTGAACCTTTCGCTTCAGCCACGGCTCGAAAGCCGGCTCGGAGAACTTGGGCGGCACACGCGGGAACATATCTACCTGGTGAGCGTATCCTTGGCGGCGGCCATTGTCCTGGCCGTGCCGTTCGGGATCCTGGCCGCGCGTTGGCCGATCGCGGGCCAAGGCATGCTGGCCGCCGCCGGCATCATCCAAACGATTCCGAGTTTGGCCTTGCTGGTGTTCATGATTCCGTTCCTGGGAATCGGTACGAAACCGGCCATCGCAGCACTTTTTCTCTATAGCTTGCTGCCCATCGCCCAGAACACGTACACCGGCCTTCAAGGCATTCCCGGCCAGATCCGTGAATCGGCCGCGGCCCTGGGGCTGCCGGTTGGGGCACGCCTGCGGCTGGTGGAATTGCCGCTTGCGGCCAGCACAATCCTGGCCGGCATCAAAACGGCAGCTGTGATCAACGTTGGCACCGCAACCTTGGGCGGCTTCATTGGTGCAGGGGGCTATGGCCAAGTGATTTTTGATGGCATTCCGCGGGGCGATTATGTGGGGCTGATCGTTTGGGGCGCCTTTCCGGCTGCGCTGCTGGCGCTCATGGTACTCGGCCTGTTCGAGGTAGCCGAGCGGTTGGTCGTGCCGAAGGGCTTGCGGTTGACGATGGAATGAGGATGCGGGTGGTACGATCCTTCGCTGGAGCGTCAGGCTTGTCACGGCGGCAGGGCAGGCAAAATCCGGCCCGTCACCTCGCCGAAACCCACACGGTATCCATCTCCCTGGCACCAACCGGTCATCGTGATCCGGTCCCCGTCCTGAAGGAAGCTGCGTTGTTCGCCGTTGGGCAACGCGATGGGCCGGGCGCCTCGCCAGGCCAGTTCCAGCAGACTGCCGTAGGAATCCGGGGTCGGTCCGCTGATCGTGCCCGAGGCCAGCAAATCGCCCGGCTGCAAGTTGCAGCCATTGACCGTGTGATGGGCCACTTGTTGGCAGAGGCTCCAGTATAGATACCGGAAATTCGAACTGCTGATGCAACAGGGCCGATCCATCCGTCCGCTTTGAAGATGGACTTCGAGGTGGATATCGTAGGAACACGGGCCGGTGGTTCGCAGGTACGGAAGCGGTGGCGGATCTTGCACCGGACCGGCAGTACGAAACGGCTCCAACGCCTCCATGGGGATGACCCACGGGGAGATCGACGTGGCGAAATTCTTGGCCAGGAATGGTCCCAAGGGCACATATTCCCACGCCTGGATGTCCCGCGCACTCCAGTCGTTGACCAGCACCAGGCCAAAAACATGCTCGGCCGCGGTTTCGATAGCAATGGGTTGTCCCAGCTCATTGCCGGGACCGACAAAGCAACCAATTTCCAGCTCGAAATCCAGCGAGCGACTCGGGCCGAAGACCGGGGTCGTGGATTCCGCAGCTTTGCTCTGTCCCCGGGGCCGACGAATGTTTGTGCCGCTGACCACGACCGAGCTCGCCCGCCCATGATACGCGACGGGAAGATAAAGCCAGTTGGGCATCAAGGCATTTTCGGGCCCACGAAGCATGGTGCCGACATTGGTGGCGTGCTCGCGCGACGAATAAAAATCAGTGTAATCCCCGATGTGCGCCGGCAGGAGCAGTTCGACCGCGGTCATGGGAACCAGCGCCCGATCGCGGAGCCGGACATCGTCCCGCAGCGTCGGCACATTCGTCTGCAACAACCGACTGAGGATGGCTCGCACCTCTTGCCGCACCAGACGTCCCAGGGCCATGAAGGGATTGAGCGTCGCTGCACGGAACACCTGTTGGCCACGGAGGAGGGGAGAATCCAGGAGGCCGCTTTCGGCGAGAACGGCCAGATCCAAGACGTGGTCGCCGATGGCCACGCCGACGACGGGTTCATCTGCCGGGCGGCGGCGGAAGATGCCATAGGGGAGATTCTGAATCGGAAAATGGGATTCCGGGGCGACCGCCAGGAAAGACCGCAGGGTCGGATCGTTCGTCGGATTCATGAATCGCTCTCCCGGTGTCCACCTCAATCCAGTAAGTGCATGGCCCGAAGCTCATCCCGTGGCTCATCAAAGCTGCAACTGCCAAACGAGATTACCGCGGATCGGCGCGCCGCCTCGATTTCGGGGATGCTGGCGCGAACGTCCATCCAGGCCATCCCCTCATCCTCGAACGTAAAATGCTCCGCTGCTCCGTCTGCCAAGATTCGCACAAGGACACCTTCGTCTAACCGATGGGCATGAGCGAGAACGCCAGCGGCAAAAATGTTCAAGAAGCCGTGCATCGATGTGTTCAGACTCGCGTCCGAGTGGCGAAACGGATGGTGCAGGCCAGCGGTGAATTTGACGGGTATGTCCGCATCCCGGCAGGCCGTAAGGACCATCGCCACCTGTTCCAGCGACGGAAACGCAGAAGCTTCCAGGCCGCCGCAGCGTAGTTTGAAACCGGATGGGCGGGCGTGCCGCTTTCCCTGAGCGGAACCCACTCGGCCGTCTTCGGCGA
>Ga0070734_10005471_pt1 | contig 11193 bp, 11 predicted proteins | sample Coa_R1_8_FD_66444 | JGI IMG/M metagenome (GOLD analysis project Ga0070734, IMG submission 66444) | Surface soil microbial communities from Centralia Pennsylvania, which are recovering from an underground coalmine fire - Coalmine... | ecosystem: Environmental > Terrestrial > Soil > Unclassified ...
GCTCAACAGCGCATAGTTTTCGCTACGCGACAGCCCGTTCGACTTGATCTTTAGTCTGAGCTGGAATCCGACGGTTCCTTGGACTCCTTGCGCTCAGTCTGCGCGTAATTACTTTCGTCACCGACCTTCGGACTCTAACTAACTGACTTTTCCCGTGATAAAAATGAGTTAACGATCTGCCATTGCCGCTTCGCGTGTCATCCGTCTCCCCGCAAAAGTTTTGGAGTTTGAACCGTTTCCGGGAATAAATCCGGCCGGCCAGGGGTGATCTTTTGATGCGTTATGTCAGGTTCTTTTTCCCAATTGCCGCTCTTTCTGTGCTCTGCGCATGCGGTGGCACGCACTCTCTGAGCGTCGGCACCAATACTGGTAATTCGTCAATTGCCGCCAGCAGCACGGTCGCAAGCAGCGTCAAGGCCAACTCGACTCCGTCGACGACGGTCCGCCCGGTCGCGAAGATTACTTCTGCTTCTCCGGCGGACAAGCTGATCGCGCTTACGTTTGACGATGGCCCACGCCCCTATGTCCTGTTCGGCAGCAAGGAGAGCAATCGCGGTCCGGGCCTGGTCGATATCCTCGACCAGAACGGCGTGAAGGCGACATTTTTTGTGGTCGGATGGCGGCTTACTCCCAAGACATGGGGCGAGCCCAGGCATGAAGAAGATATCGGCGTTAGCTGCCTTGACGCAGCGGAGCGTCTGATCCGGCGCGGCCATGAGCTGGAAGACCACACTTATAGTCATCTGGAACTGCGGTCGGCGGAGAAGAAAAATGGCGAGCAGTGGGTGATGCACGATGTGGATCGCGGAGCGCAGGCTATCAAGGCCGTGACCGGCACGCAGCCGCGTTACGTGCGTCCCCCAGACTGGATCCTGACAGATGACGCGCGGCGCGACCTGCAGAAGCAGGGCTATCGAGTGCTGACCATTTCGTCGGAGAATCCCATGCCGCTGCGCGACGTGAACTCGCTCGACTACCTGTGCGCGGGCAAGGCGGTGGGATGTCCCAAACCATCTTTGCCGGACGCAGTGTTGCAGCAGATAGAGCAGCGCGAGAAAAAAGGAACGTTTACGCACATTCTCGCCTTCCATGAGCTTTCGACTACGGCGGCGATCATGCCGAAGCTGATCAGCGAACTAAAAGCGCGTGGATACCGCTTTGTTACACTGACTGAGTACATGAAGCTGGTTGAGTCGAAACCCAATGAGACGATAAAACAGCAAGCGGCTATTTCCGTACAATTCTGATGACGACCATGCTGCCTAATCAACATTCAGCAGTAATGAGATTGTGAGTGCAAACGCCTGTTGATAGCGGTAGGCTAGCGATCAAAATCACTCCGCGCTGCCGCAGGCGACGTGGCGCCTGACGGAGCTCTGAATAACAAAACCGCTAAAACTTGGCCATTGCTCAGATGCTCTCTTGAAGCGGCAGCATGTCCACCATCGGTTTGCCGAGCTTCCACGCTGCATCCCAGTCTGACTCGGGGCTCTCAAAAATAAATAGATAGAGAGTGTTGGTTTTCGGGTTTGCAACCGCGAGCGTGTAGATCACGACAGTACCGCTCGAAGTCGTATCTTTCGCGAGACAAGCAAATTCCCGGAAAGGCCCCACCTCAGTCCCAAATGCTTCTACGTTTTTGGTGGTTGCCAGCTGCTGAATTATGCCCTTGCCCCGTTCCACCGCAGAATCTTTCTTGAGGTGAAACACATTGACAGTAAGCCCTGTTTGGAACCGGCCATTTTTATCGATATTCTTTTTGGTAATGAAATAAGCAAGAGTACCTTTCTGTTCCTCACGCTTGTAGAACCACCCATCCGGCTTCAGAAATGCGGCTTTGAGTTCAGGGACTTCTTGCCATGTGAAACCAGCCGGAGGCGTTGGAAATGGCATTGCCAATAGAGACTGCACGAAAAGTACTGCCGACAGACTTAGCAGGATCAACTTCTTCATCTATATCCCCTCAGCACGTTATTGGTCGAGCAGCGATGCGAGCCCGCCCTGACCCGCTATACCTTCACAAAAATCTCCTTCCTATACAAGCCCCAGGCCACCAGCGTCCACAACGCCACATAGGAAAGGGCGAAGGCCAGCGACGCATTCTTCTCTTGCGCCAGTGGCGCAAACCAATGATCGTAAACCCAGGTCTGTACGGTGATCGTTTGCGCTCCGTTAGCCACCTTGATAATCGACCACAGTTTGCCGACGAAGGTGGAGAGCGCGTAAGCCACAATGGCGTTCGATCCCAGCCAGAGGAATGGTTTGGCCCATGTGTGCCAGCCGCGCATCTCAATCAGCCACCAGCAGAGCGCCAGCAGCAGGCATGCGGCCCCGGCGGTAAAGAGGACGTAGGAACTTGTCCACAGCGGCTTGGAGATGGGGAATAGCGGATGCCATGCGTAACCGGCAGCCACGCCGACGATTCCGGCGATGACGAGACCGCGCAGTTTGCGCGAGAGGCTTGTCGCCCCGCGCAGAAATTCTCCAGCCAGCATGCCCAGCAGCGTGGTGGCGATTGCGGGAAGCGTGCTCAACAGGCCTTCAGGATCGAAGTCGCGGCGGTAGAGATGGCCGAGCATCAGCTTGCGGTCAATGAATCCTGCAAGCGAGCAATGTTGCGTCATCCATGCGGCGGGATCGCATCCCGGCACCGGGACGAAGCGCATGACAGCGTAATAGCCAGCGAGTAGTCCGGCAATCCACAGAATGCGGCCGCGGGTTGATGTCCACAGCGTAAGCACTGATGCGAACAGATACACCACGGCAATGCGCTGCAGGACTCCGGGGTAGCGCATGTGAGAAAAGTCGACGTAGGGCAGGATGCGGATAGCGTAACCGATGAGCAGGATCAGCGCGCTTCTCCGGGCCGCGTGCTTCAATAGCGACTGTCGCGAGTCGCCGCGCGCGCGCCGCGCCGCGAATGACAGCACCATGGACGTGCCGACGATAAACAGAAAGAACGGAAAAATCAGATCTGTGGGAGTCCATCCGTTGGCGTCGACCCACCACTTACCCGGATACCAGCCCGAGGCGTGCGCGGTCATCAGTTCGTCGGCGTGATCCAGCGGCCAGTAAGCCGCCGCACCAGGATTGTTCACCAGGATCATGCCCGCGATGGTGAGCCCGCGAAATACATCCAGAGATTCCAGCCGCTGCCGTGCGGCGGACGGAGGCGCTGCGCTGGTTGTTTGTGGGGTGATCGTGGTGTCAGTGGAGGTTGCCATTTATTTGGGGCCGCTCTCGCGGCCGGCGTTGCGTGCGCAACTCTCCTTATATCTCGATTGTTAGCGGCCGGCCAGTGCGGTCTGTGAATGTTCAGCGGTTTCCGGGTCTTTCGACGGAACGGTGGGCATGGGCTGGCCCAACGCCAGCGCCGCCATACGATCCCTATTCTGGTACAGCAGGACTGTTAAATACGCGAGCAGGGCCACAGCGATGGCGAAGAAGCCCCAGACGTAGAGGTCTTTGATGGCGGGCCACGCGCGCGCGAGCGGCTTGAAATCCTTATACGCGAGGCCCATGCAAATCAGAAGCACAAGGCTGACTGCCATGCTTCCCAGGGCTGGAATCTCCGCGAATCGAGCAAACAAATACGCCCGAATCTGGACGGCGAACCCAATGAGGACTGATAGCAGCATTGCGTCCACCAGGATCACGGCGGCCGCCGCCACAGAGAGCTTGTCTTTCACGACCCAGCCCACGTCCTGAAACATGGGCAGGTTCTGCACGATCAGGCGGATGATCACCAACCCGGCCACACTGATGCCCAGGTTCACGGCTGCGCGGGCGATTTGCCCGTCGGATTTTAGCTTGCGGATTGCCATGTGTTTGCTCGCTTTGCTCAACGTAATCTTGCGGTTAGCCGGAGTGAAAGTAAACAATCGGGTGTGCATGTACCGCGGAACGTTATGGCAGGAAACAAGAGCGTTGGCCGCAGATCAGCGCAGATTTCCCAGATTTGGTGATTGCCGGATTGAAAATCAAGAGCAAGAGTCCTGACGGAACTCCTTGACGCGGCATGGCACAGGAAGAAAAGGATCGCTCTTAGCCTACTCTAGCCATCGGCAGAAATGCCTCAGCGCGGAAGCTTGGAATTTTAAGAATTAACCACCTTAGCGCGGCATTCTTCGCACTGGCAGATTTCGCGCAGGTAATCCCAGGAATATATGCCGCTGGCGTGGCCGTCATTCCAGGCGATGTTCAGCGCATACCGGCCCACCGGCTTTACTTCTTTGGGCTTGGCGGGTTCCTTGTACATGGGCAGGAGAGCGGCAGACTGCTTGGCAGGCTCGCCGGGGTTGCGATGGTGATTGTTGCGCTCTTCCGTGCAGGTGGCGCAGGGGCATGCGTCACGCAGCCACTGGAAGCCAAAGTGAGTCCGATGGCCGTCATCCCACTCGATATCCATCCCCGTACCGGTAGTGACGTTGACTTTGACAGACTTGGGATTGATCACGGCCATATAGACAAGTATATACAGAAGTCACGGGGCCAAATTCTCCTTGACACAGAGGCGAACAAATGGTAAAGTATCACATTGACCTCTGGGTGGAAATGTGTCCCTGGAGGGTGGTCTTTGACAAAACGAAGCCGCTAGCTCCTAGCTGCTGGCTACTAGCAAGGGCTTGCGACCCTCTGCCGATTGGGGCTGGGTTTGGGATTGGGATTGGGTGGCCCTTGGGTGGCCCAAGGGCCACCCAAGCGTCGCCCAAGGGCCACGCAGGGGCCACGCAAGGGTCGAATCGAGTAAGTACTTTTGTTTGCAACAAAAGCTGGAAAAATGGCGGGGAGGGGGGAGGAAATCGCCGACATCGCCGTGATCTGCGGAAAGCAAAACCTTCCGCCACAGGACACAGAGGAAACTCGGGGAGATCTATGGAAGGAGTGCAGGGAGATCGCAAAGCCCGCTGCCAGTCGCTTACGTGCAATAAAACAGCCGTGCGGGCAGGATGTTGCGGGGCTCGAAATCCTGATCGATCCGGTGAAAATGGCTCTTCAGGTACGGAAGCACGGCGCGGGTGAATTGATAGACCAAAGCGGCGCCGCCGGGGTTGAGCGCTTCACGCGATTCACGCATGATCTTTTCCCGCAATTCCACGGGCATGGTGGTATAGGGGATTCCGGAGATGATGTAGTCGGCGCCGTCCAACTTCAGGCGGTCCAGCTCTTTTTGGACGGTTTCTGCCGAGCCGTGGACCACATGCAGCCGGGGATCGGGAAACGACCGCGCAAGATAGTTGACGAAGTCTTCATTCATCTCAAAGACGACGAGACGGGCATCGGGGGCCATCCGGGAAAGAATATGGGCGGTGATCGTACCGACGCCGGGGCCGTATTCCACAATGGTTTTGGCGCGCTTCCAGTCCACGCGGCTGAGCAGGCGGTCAATCAGAAAGCGGGAACTGGGAATCAATGATCCCAGCATTCTGGGGTGTTGGAGAAAGTTCTTCGCAAATAACAGCGTTTCTTCACTGCGAGAGGGCTTGGATAGCATGCTGATGATTAAGTCCTTCAAAAATGAGGGGCTCTGGCTGCGAGTTAACCATACTCGCCTTATCTCTGAGATGTAAAGAGTACGAGCAGGGAGGTACTGTGATGGATTATTCTTCAGCAAACCGTGCCTGTTCAGCAGCTTGCGGTTTTTTGGCGGCAAAAATGGAATAAATTCCCACATTGCCCGGTGACTCATTTCCGGAATAAAATCAGGTGTCAGTCGCAATCAGGAACTCAATTGAATTTGGTCCGCGCCATCTATCCCGGCTCGTTTGATCCGCTCACCAACGGTCATCTTGACCTGATTGAACGCGGCAGCAAAATTTTTGATGAACTGATCGTCTCCATCCTGCGCAACTCTGAAAAAGACCCGCTGTTCACCCTGGAGGAACGGCTAGAGATGCTGCAAGAGATGGTCAAGCACTATGAGAACGTCCGCGTTGAAGCGTTTGAAGGGCTGCTAGTGGATTACGCCATGCAGAAGAAAGCCAAGGCGGTGCTGCGCGGCATACGCGCCATCAGCGACTATGAGTACGAGTTGCAGATGGCCCTGATGAACCGCAAACTGCAGCCGCAATTGGAAACCGTGTTCATGATGCCCGCGGAAGCCTACTCGTATTTAAGCTCGCGGCTGGTAAAAGAAATTTTTCGCCTTGGCGGTTCCGTGCGCGGGCTGGTGCCGGAACTGGTGGAACAACGGCTGCGGGAAAAATTCCATGGCACCGCAGCCACAATTTAAAAGAGGTAGAAAATGGCGACGCTTCCAGCACTAAAACAGTTCAGTGACCGCATTAACCGCATTGAAATTTCCGCTACTATGGCGGTGGTTGCAGAAGCGGCACAGCTCAAAGCCCAGGGGGCCGATCTGGTGGAGTTTGGCGCGGGCGAGCCACATTTTCCCACGCCGCAGCACATTAAGGATGCGGCCATTGCCGCGATCAATAACAATTGCACACGTTACACGGCTGTTGCCGGAATACAGGAGTTGCGCACCGCGATTACGCGCCGCCACGCCACCGATTTCGGTTCCATGTACCAGCCCAGTGAATGCATGGTTTCCACCGGAGGCAAGCTTGCCCTGTTCAACGCGCTACAAGTACTGGTGGACCACGGCGACGAAGTCATTGTCCCAGTCCCATACTGGGTTTCATTCAAAGACATTATTGAGTATGCCGGCGGCAAATGCGTTTTTGTCGAAACCGATGAAACTGATAATTTCCGGCTGACGCCGGAGATGATTGAGCAGCAGATCACGCCGCGAACGCGCGCCATCATCATTAATACGCCCAACAATCCCAGCGGCGCGGTTCTGAATCCGGCGGATTTCTCTGCGATTCTGCGGCTTGCGCACAAGCGCGGCATTTATGTCATTGCCGATGAATGCTATGTCTACCTGAATTTCACCGAGCGGCGATTCTCAGCTGGTTCCGTTACTGATGTGAAGCAGCACCTGGTCATCATCGGCTCACTTTCAAAGACTTACGCCATGACCGGTTGGCGGCTGGGATATGCGATGTCTCCCTCTCCGATCATCAATGCCATGACCAAGCTGCAGAGCCAGAGCACTTCAAGCACGGCGCATATGGTCCAGATGGCCGGCCTGGCTGCCGTTACCGGCCCGCAGGACTGCGTTGAGAAAATGAAGAAAGATTATGTCCAGCTGCGCGACCTCACCCTGGGCCATCTCAGCCTGATTCCGGACGTGACCTGCGTAAAACCGGAAGGGGCGTTTTACGTTTACCCCAATGTCTCAGCCTATTTTGGCAAATCCGGAATCAATTCGGCTGCGGATGTCGCCAAGCGCCTGCTACATGAAGCCCACGTGGTTACAGTCCCGGGCGAGGCGTTTGGAACGCGCGAACATATTCGCCTGTCATACGCGACCGCACCTACGGAGATTGAGCGCGGCCTGGAACGCATGCAGGAGTGGTTCGGGAAGCTTTAGCTCTTAGTGGAGCTGCAGTGAAACCGTTCGCGGGGTGATGCTGCTCAAATGTCGTTTGCAGTAAGCAACCGAGGGAGGTTTTTGGAAACCAGGCGTGGACTGTGGATTTCGGGAGCTCTTCTCACAGCAGCAGGTGAGATATGGTTTCACTGGCTCGCGAGTGTAAACCCCTACGTATTGGGTATCTATCTGACACCAGATAGAGGCGGGAAATATTTCATCGGGGGCTGTATCGATACTGTTGCACCGGCAGCCTTTCTCGGGGTTGTGAACGGATGGGTTGGCTTTCCAAAGTGGTCGCTTCGTAAAGTTCTGCTCGTTGCGTCTGGGCTGGCCGTATTCATAGTAGCTATGCTGCCGCTTTACTCTAACTTGGTCGGGAAACAAAACCTCGCAATTATCTGGGGATACCAGAACAATGTTTCGTCCTATGTCTTTCCGGTCGTCTCAACGTTTGCCGTGCTTGGCTTTTTCTCTTATGGATCATACGTGTTTCGCCGTGATTGGAAGCGCCAGCGGATGTGATAATCGTTGGTTCACCCGGGCTGACCCAAGCTGCTGGACAACGCCCAGCGTGTTTTACGAGTCTAAGATTTTCTAGGTCCCATCGCGCCACGGCCCAAAACTCGCATGCCCGATCTTTACCCATTATTGTTGCAACCGCAGTTTTACGAGCGAGTCTGGGGTACCCGAGACCTTAAGCCCTTTTACGCCCGTGAAGTTACCGGCGATCCCATTGGCGAGGCGTGGCTGACCGGCGACAATTGCGCCGTCCGCAATGGCCCACTTGCCGGCCGTACTCTGGCTGACCTGGCGCAGGAATTCGGCAAACAGTTTCTAGGCGATGCCGTCAGGAACGTAAGCCGCTTTCCGCTGTTGATTAAGTTTCTTTTTCCCACGGAAAAGCTTTCCGTGCAGGTGCACCCTGACGATGAGGGTGCGGCCAGAGTCGGCCAGCCGTGCGGTAAAACGGAATGCTGGTATGTATTGCGGGCCGATCGCGGAGCTCAGATAGGCCTGGGATTGAAGCCGGGAACGAGCAAGACTGAAGTCGAAGCCGCGATACGCGAAAACCGTATGGAGCAGTTGCTGAACTGGATTGATGTCCATGCAGGCGACATGATCTATGTTGATGCAGGCACTGTCCATGCCATTGGCGGTGGAGCGGTCATCGTTGAGACGCAGCAAAATTCCGATACCACGTACCGGCTCTACGATTATGGCCGTCCACGGGAATTGCATATCGAAGACGGCTTGCGCGTCACCAAGGAACAGACGCACGCGGGTAAGGCAGTTGCAGGTGAGCGGCAAATCGAGCAGGGAAAAGAACAGGTCAATCTTGTAACCTCGCCCTGTTTCATCGTTGACCATTTCAAGATGAAGCGACCCTGGGAGTTTCGACGACCGCGCCATGCCCGAAAGAGCTTGTGGTGCCTGGTGGCGACTCGCGGATGCGGCGTGATCGAAACCAATGGCGCGGCTCCTGTAACTTTTACCAGCGGAGAAGCCATTGTGATCCCTGCCTCGACGGAAGGATTTCTGTTAAAACCGCAGTGGGAGCTGGAATTCTTATGCGCGTCGCTTCCGGTAGAAAAAGTTAAACAACCGGCGACTGTATTATTAGAGAAGAGTTTCTCAACGCTTCAGCGTTGACCGAACAGGCAACATTACGCGACACGTTTGAAAACGTCGGGCTTCTGCCCTGTGGGTGCTTGTGAGCAAACAGCCATTTTATCCAGTGATTCTTGCGGGCGGCAGCGGGACCCGCTTCTGGCCGCGCAGCCGTCGCAGGCAGGCCAAGCAGGTGCTGGCGCTCGACGGCAAACAGACGATGATCCAGAAGACCATGGAGCGCCTGCTGCCGCTGGGCACCGAAAAAGACTTCTGGGTGATCACCAATGAATTTCTTGCGGAAGAGATTCAGCGGCAGTTGCCGGCGATTCCTCCGCGCCAGGTTGTGACGGAGCCTGAGGCCCGCAACACCGCCCCGGCCATTGGATTGGGAGCTTTTTTGCTGGAAAGGATCGCGCCCAATGCGATTATCGGCATGTTTCCTGCCGATCATGTGATTGGCGACGAGAAAAAGTTTCGCAAGATCCTGCAGCGCGCGATCGAGATCGCCGGTCGCGATGATCACATTGTAGTGATGGGCGTGCAGCCTGCGCGCGCCGAAACAGGGTATGGCTACATTGAAACCGGCGAAAAGCTTGAGTCAGAGCTGTTCCGGGTAAAACGCTTTACGGAAAAGCCGAACCAGCAGCGTGCAGAAGAGTTTGTGACCGCGGGAAATTATTACTGGAACAGTGGCATCTTTGTCTGGAGTGCGCGCACGCTTACGCGGGCCTTGCGGGAACATCTTTCAGAAACAGCGCCTTATCTGGAGCAGATTGCCGCCACGTGGGGAACCAAGGATTTTGATAAGACGTTTGCGCAGCTTTATCCCAAGTGCGAAAACATCAGCATTGACTATGCTGTTCTGGAGCCGCGTTCCGCCAAAGGAGAGCACTCATCGAATTTATTTTGTCTGCGCGCCGACTTTGGCTGGAATGATCTGGGCTCCTGGGCCGCTTTATACGAGCATCATGCGGCTTTCCAAAAAGAAGGCGACGCGAACGTGCTGCACGGCAAGAATTCCTTTGCGCTGAATGCTACGGGCAATTACGTTTATGCGCCCGACAAATTTGTGGCCACAGTAGGCGTTCATAACCTGGTTGTGGTTGAAACCGACGACGCCATACTGGTGACCACGCGAGAGCACTCGCAGGACGTCGGGAAAATTGTGAAATACTTGAGTGAGAAAAAATTGACTGAGCTGATATAGGCGCAAGCCCGACTACGGGATGAGCGCCGCGCCATGAGCGCTGGCGACATATTGAGCGTAGAAAATCCTGAGTGGTTTGGAGCGAAGCGACAGAAATTATTGAAGAGCCGCGAGGCCCGTGCTGCCGAGCGGTTTGATTCAGGGCTGATTACATGTCCACAGAATTTACTCTTAAAGCGGTTTGGAGCGAAGCGACAGGATGAATGAGATTAAGTTTGGGACCGATGGATGGCGCGGAGTTATTGCCGAAGACTACACATTTGAAAATGTCCGGCGCGTTGCCGGAGCCATTGCCGCTTACGTTTTAAAGAATGAAGATCCCAGCCGAGGGCTGGTCATCGGCTACGACACGCGCTTTGGATCGCGCCGATTCGCGCAAGCCGCCGCTGAAGTGCTGGCAGCCGCGGGAATCTCCATCAAGCTGTCGAATGACTACACTCCTACACCGGCTCTGTCCTATGCGGTAAGAAGCCTGAAAACTGCGGGTGGAATCATGATCACTTCCAGCCACAATCCATGGGACTGGAATGGAGTTAAGTTCAAGGCCACTTACGGCGGCTCCGCGACTCCCGCGATCATCAAGCAGATTGAAGGCTACGTTCACGAAGGGGCCATGCCGAAGGGCAAAGCTGCGAAAATTGAAGAGGCGGATTTTAAGACCCCGTACGTCGAAGCAATCTGCAAATTTGCCGATCTGGACAAGATCGCAAAAGCCAATTTCAAGTTTGCCATCGACTGCATGTATGGCGCGGGACGCAACGTGCTGGCGGACATCTTCAAGAAGCGCGGCATTCAGCATGTGCAGATCCGCAGTGAGGTCAATCCGCTTTTTCCGGGAATCAATCCTGAGCCCATTGAGCCGCATGTGCGAGCCGCGCAGGAAATTGTGGTCAAGGAAAAATGCCACGCGGCGTTCATTACCGATGGCGATGCG
>Ga0070734_10005472_pt1 | contig 11190 bp, 10 predicted proteins | sample Coa_R1_8_FD_66444 | JGI IMG/M metagenome (GOLD analysis project Ga0070734, IMG submission 66444) | Surface soil microbial communities from Centralia Pennsylvania, which are recovering from an underground coalmine fire - Coalmine... | ecosystem: Environmental > Terrestrial > Soil > Unclassified ...
CGATGGGCACAAAACCCCAGGCCCAGTTCCCCAGATGGGTCCCGGCCACCACCGGCAGCTTGCCGGGGGGAATCGTCGCCGGCGTGGCGGGCAGTTTGTTCGGCACGGTGACCGCCGCCTCCACGAAGTCAGACGGTGTTGCCGACCGCAGTAGCGGCGCGTTCGCGCTGGAGAAGGTCATGGCTGGAAGCGACTCGTAGGGAGCGTATTCCGGCACGCTGCTCAGCGGCATGCTGCGCTGTGTTGGCAGCACCTTGTGGATCGGGTTGCCGCACCGGCGCAGCAGGAGCGGGGTCCCGTCTGGCAGTTCATAGACGAGCGTGCCTTTGCGGACCCGCCGCAGCAGGTAGCCGATGCGCTCGCCGGGACGGACGTAGAACACCTGCAGCACGCGGTCCTCCGGCAGGCGCACAAGGCGCAGCCTCCCGAAGGCTTGATGCACCATCTGAGGGGACATGTTGAACAGCCGGGCGTAGCGGATGCTGACCACCCGGTCTTTGGAGAGCTGCCAGGTGAGCGCTGCGACGGTGGGCGCGGGCTGCTGCAGGAAGGCGCCGGTCGGCATGCCGTAACCGTTGAGAGTCCGCGCGGCTGCCGGGCGCCCCAGGCAGAGCAGCAGGCACAGCAGCATAAGCGCCGCCGGCAGCCCGTAACGGCGGAGGAAAGCAGGGCGGGAGGGGGTATCGGTCATGGCCAGATCCTTCTGCGCTCGAGAGACCGTTTGCCGGCTTATTCGCTTCATCCTCATCCGGCACGTCGTCCGGGCACCATAGCGCGACGCGCAATCACGCGGGGCGCAGGAACGGCTTCCATAATGTTCCCGCGACCCAATATCGGATATAAAATGATAATTAGTCCTTGCCCGGCTATTTTCCTCCTGGATTGGTAACGGCAGAGCAAAGAAAATTTGGAATGCATTGCAATTCATGGCTTGATCCGTGTTCGGTCCGTATCCTTCACAACCAGGTGTGGCATAGCGCGTGCCAATCGGACGAGACCGCGCAAAAACCGGCAGCATTTCGGGGAAAAACCGGCATCTTTGTCATGTGGGAAGGACAGCGCGCGCCCCAGCCCGAATAAAAAGGCGAGAAAAGGGGGACCTTATGAAGATGCTTTTTGGCTGGATGCTGTGCGTGTTTCTGCTGTGCGTGGTCGCGGCCGCCTGCGGCGCGCAGGAAAACGGGGTCGTGGTGCTGGCCCAGGGAAAGCCGCTGGCCTTCGACGCCATGCTGGACGCGCTCAGCCGGGCGGACGTGGTGTTCGTGGGCGAAAACCACGATCACAAGCAGGGTCACGCGCTGGAGCTGGCGATCCTGCAGGGATTGCACGCGCGCAACCCCTCGATGGCGTTTGCCATGGAGATGTTCGAGCGCGACGTGCAGATTGTCCTCGACGAGTATCTGCACGGCTACATCACCGAATCGAGCTTCCTGCAGGCCGCGCGTCCCTGGCCGAACTATAAGACGGACTATGCCCCGCTGGTCGAATTCTGCAAGGCGCAGCAGATCCCTGTGCTGGCCTCCAACGCGCCGCGCCGCTATGTCAACATCGTCAGCCGCAAGGGCCAGGATGCCCTGCTGGAGCTGCCCCGCACATCGCGCGCTTACCTGCCCGCGCTGCCCTATTCGATGGCGATTCCGCCCGAATACGACCGGGAGCTGACGCAGATTTTCTCCGGGGGCCACGACACTCAGGCGGCGGTGCGCCAGAGCGCGCCGCCGGCCATGCCGTCTCCTGAGCATCTCAAACAGGCCCAGGGACTATGGGATGACACGATGGCCGACTCTCTAGCCAGGTTTCAGCGCAAGACGCATCGCAAGATCCTGCATATCAACGGCGCTATGCACAGCGATTCTGGCTTCGGCATCGTGGACCGGCTGCGCCATGCCGATCCCCGGCTGAAGATCCTGCTCGTGACTATCCGGCCCAGCGACCGCTATCCCGAGCCGCCGGCGGACCTGCCGGCCACCGCAGCAGACTACATTCTGGTGACTCCGGCGCCTCCAGCGGAAAAGAACGCTCCCAGCCCCTAAGCGCCGTCCCGGCAATTTCTATCTACCTCCGGTCAAATATTATAGAGGGTCAGGCGCAGGAGACGGCTCGCCCGGAGGTGGCAGCAGGTCAGACACACGCACTTTGGCCTCCGGGTGGCTGATGACGGCGGCCTCCTCGCCTTCCGCGTAGACCTGGATGTCGGCATAGCCATCTCGCGCAGGCTGGCGATGCACGAGCAGGCGGCGGCCGGTGATGTCCACTACCCAGTACTCCGGAATACCCGCCCTGGCATAGAGGAGCGCCTTACCGCTCAGATCATAAGCCAGTGTGCTGTCAGAAACCTCGCCGACTAGAATCAGCATGAGTCTTCATTATATCATAGAATGAAGTGAAGGAGCAGATGCGCCAGCCTGGGCCTCCCTCACCCCTTTTCGGGAAAACCTACCAGGAGACAGTGTAAAGAGGTAAAATGGAGACGAAATGCTCTCCTCTCCTTCGTCTCCATCATCACCGATACCGCTCTGGCGTCACGTGGCGCTGGCGGCCTGCATGTTCCTCATCACGGCCGTCATGGGCTTCCTGCAGCCGTTCGTGGCGCTCTACCTGGAGGCCGCTGGCCTGACGCGCGCGCAGATCGGGCTGGTCATCGGCATCGGGCCGGGCCTCGCGCTGCTGGCCCAGCCGCTGCTGAGCCGGCTCTCGGACCGGCTGGACACCCGGAGGCCGCTCATGGCGGCCGCCGCCGTCTCCTCCGGGCTGGCCTACCTGAGCTACCGCGCCGCCCACGGCCTGCCCACCTTCCTGCTGCTCTCCGCGCTGGGCACGAACGGAACCATCTTCCTCGGCGCGATGGGCGGGGTCCTGGTCGGACGGATGGTCCTCGATCCGCGCCGCGGGGGCGCGGCCTACGCGCGCTACCGTGTCTGGGGTTCGATCGGATATATCGTGGTGGCCCTTCTGACCGGATGGATGGTGGCGCGCGGAATAGCGACGGGGCCGCGACTTGGCCGCGCCGCCCTGGCGCCGGTATTCACCTACGGCCCTTTGCTCTTCTTCGCCATCGCGGTGGTGTCCCTGCTCGTCCCGGACCGCCGCACCCTCCTTCCGGCGGGAACCTCCCTGTCCAACGCGCCCCAGGTGCGGCCGGGCCTGCCTTTGAACCTGCGCCGCTTTCTGCTGGCCTACTTTCTCTATCAGTTCGCCCTCTACGGCGCCTCGGCCTACATCAGTCTCTACCTGAAATCGCTGGGCGCGAAACCTCTGGGTATCACCGGCACCTTTGCCGCCGGGGTCGTCTGCGAAGTGCTGGTCATGACCCAGGTGGGCCGCTTCACGGACCATTTCGGCCGCCGGCCCGCGCTGGCTGTCGCCTTTCTGTTAATGCCCCTGCGCCTGCTGCTCTACCCGCTGGCGAGCACCCCCTTCCAGGTGCTGCTGATCCAGACTCTGCACGGCCTCAACTTCGGCATCATGGGCGCCATCGCCATTGTCTTCATCAACGACTCCGCCACCGATCTCGACCGTGGCGCAGCCCAAGCGCGGCTGGCCGGAGTGGGCGGCCTGGCGTTGTCGCTCGGCCCGGCCGTCTGCGGCTTTCTGGCGCAGCGGTACGGCATCGGCTGGATGTTCGTGGCTATGTCCGGCGTCGGCGCCTGCGGCACGGCGGTCTTTCTCGGCTGGGTCCGCGACTCGCATCCGGCCCCCCGGCCGCTGCCCGCCCTCCTGCGCCCCTTCGTCCGTCTCCTCACCGAGCCTTTAGGTGAGTAGGCGCACACCTTTTATCACGCAAAAAAGAGCCGTGCCTTGCACGCTGAAGGCACGGCCGGGAGGAATTACCCAAGTAAGAGAATCCTTGCTCGTAGTCGCTACCATTATCGGTAGAATTGCGGGGCGACTTCAGACCCCATAGAAAAGATTTGCCTGCCGCTCTTGCTCAGGTTTTGAGGGAGCGCAGGTAGTCGAGCACGGGCCTGGCTGCCTCGCCGCCCTGCTCGGCGTGGACGATCAAGGGGATGCCGTGCGGGCCTTTCGAGTGGGCCAACGCGGGAAAGGCATCCAGGATCGCCTGGACGATATCCAGCCGGCCCAGCATAGCCGCGACAAAGAGGTCCATGCGTGCTCCGCGCTCCAGCAAGTAGAGCGCGATGTCTTTGCGGCCCACGTGCCCGGCCGCGCCCAGCCCCGTCTCCCAATCGCCGCCGCCCCAGTCCCACGCGGCGTTGAGCAGGCCCGGCTCCTCTGCGAGCAGCGCCTGGACGCGCTCCAGATTGCCGTGCGCCACCCCGACAAACTCCTGAACCAGCTCCGGTCTTATCGCTGCCTGTTCCGCCATGTCCCTCCTCCTTCCTGCATCGGTGTTGAATCGATCACTCCCCGTCTGACGATGAATACGGAAAGCGGCATAGCTCCGATTTCTCCACTGAGAAGGACCGCTCCTGCCCGTACGGCAGGGGATTTCCGAATCTATGCGGAATTGGGTAATGGACCGGCGCCTGCAAGCGAGCGCCGGCGAGATGGATACCGGCCTGAAGGCCGGGAAAGAGGAAGGCGAACACACGATGCGCCTGCAAATGCTGCTCTGCGAGGCGTCGCCGGAGGAGATACGCCGCGAATCGAACGGCATCGTGACTCTTCCGGAGCTGCTGGATTGGCGCACGCTCCAGCCCATGCCCGGCGGCCTCTTCGACGAGCAGATCTTCGGAACAAGCCGCGGCGGTATCTGCCGCTGCCGCCATCCGGAACGTATCCGGTTCACAGGCTCTCTCTGCGCTACCTGTGGCGTCGAGGTCAGCCTGGCCCGGCTGCAGCAGGAACCGATGGGGCGCATCGAGCTGAACGCGCCGGTCTGTCCTATCCGCGATACCCTCGGCAGCCCCAGCCGCCTGGCGCTCCTGCTGGACATCACCCAGCCGGCGCTGGAGCATGTGGTCTCATTGCGCCGTGATATGGTCGCCGCCCTGGATCGGGAGCGCCTGCAGGCGCTCCTGCCGGAGATCGAGACGCTTGCCAGCCAGATCCTCGCCCGGCTGCCGCAGCCTCCCACGCGGCGATCCAGCACGTCTCCGGCAGCGCCGCCGGAGGATCTTCCACAAGCATCCGACCTGCAGCGCGCCCTGTCGGCGCTGCCTAAGCTGCGCAAAAGGCAGGTGCTGCTGCCTTCCGTCTACAACGGCTTAAAGGCGCTTATCGCCGTTATCGAGGAGCAGCGCCCGGACTGGCGAGGGATCCTGACGCTGGCTACCGGCGCGGGCGCGGTTCGGACCTGCCTGCATGAGATCGAGCTGGTCCCCCTTGCCCACCAGTTGCGCCATCAGATCGAGCACACCTTGGGCAGGCGCAGCGCGCGTGCCGCCCGGCGCCTGGAAGCCGTAGACTTCTATCGCCAGGAGGGCCGGTCCCTTTCCGGACGCATCTTGGAGTGCCTGCCCGTTATCTCGCCCGCCCTGCGCCCGCTCCTCCTGCTGGCGGACGACAAGGCCGTCGTCTCCGACCTGAACGATCAGTACCGGCGCGTCATCGTCCGCAATAACCGTCTGAAGCGGGTCCTCGAAGTCAGCGCCCCGGAGCGCATCGTCCATCATGAGCAGCGGATGCTGCAGGAAGCGGTGGATAATCTGCTCTGCAACGGGCAATGCCCCCGTCCCTGGCTTAACCCGCAAGGCCGCCCTTACCATTCCCTCGACGATCTTTATCAAGCCCTGATCTCCTCTCCGAGTAAAAGGCCCTGATCAGACACCCCCTCTCCCTGCTCACAAAAAATTATTAGATTTTTTTTCACGATCCCCTAGATTTGCCGGCGTGAAGACACAAATGTTATGAATGTTCCGGCCAAGATCCATCCGGCACCGGACGGGAACCGCGCAGTCCTTCTCCATCCTTCCTTTTAGGCAGGGAGGCTGCTCCACCCTCCCATATCCCGCCGGGCCAGGATGGACAGAAATCAAGGAGAACTCGAATGCAAAAACTATCTTCCCGCCTCACTCGTTTTGCCACGGTCACGGCGTTTGTGTGCATGCTGTTGCCCGCCTTCGCGGAAGGCGGCGGTGTCGGCGGCGGGAATCTGCCCCCGCCTCCCCCGCCCCCGCAGTTCGCCCCCATCATAGGGCAAACGCAGGCTGCGCCGGCTATGCCTTTCGCCGTTTGCAAATAACGCCATGTCGTCCAGCGACCGGCCTGCCGGGACAGCAGCGCCGTGTCGCCCGGACACAGGGAAAGGAGAGAGCCGCTTCGCCATCCCTACGGCAGCGGGCACGATCACTACGAGGTAAGGGACAAACCTCGTATCGCGCCGGCAACCACTGCCACGGCAGGATGCCGCGATAGCAGGGGCAGGCTCCTTTCGACAAAAGGCCGGAGGTTCGCAAAGAGACGGGACATCTCTTTGCGAACCTCCGGCCTTTTCAGGTTACAGGTTATAGGGGACAGGATACAGGGAGGGCTAGTATACGCCATTGGCTTTTCCCTCTTCCCTCTTCCCTTCTGCTCTGTTCCCTGTTCCCTGTTCCCTCTTCCCTTCTCTTCCCTAGTCTTCGCTGCCGGAGGGCAGCGAAGGATGTCGCGAGGGGAGGCTGGTCAGGCGCATGCTCTCCAGGAGCGCGGCGGTCTCCTGCCGGGCGGAGTCGGTAATGGCGTAGCGCTGCAGATCGCGCAAGACGGCGCCGACCTCCGGATGGCGCTGCTGGAAAGCAGCAGCCTCGGTCTGGGTCAGGTCCGTAAGCATCCGCGCGATGGATTGCGCCGCCTCGCGCATGGCACCGAAAGCCGCCTCCGGCCCCAGGCGCCGGGCCAGCAGCGTGCCTTCCAGGTAGTGCGCCTGCCACTCCAGCGCCGGCAGGTCCACCTTATGCTCGGCAAACAGGCTCGGCAAGTCCAGATCGGCAGTCAGAGCCAACGCCGGCAAGTGCTGCGCTTCTTTGCCGAGCAACCGGTTCAGCCCGACGGCGCCGTTCTCGGTCAACTCCAGGGCCGCCCGGGTCTCGTGCTCGGCGGCGGTTTCGTCCCCCAGAAGCAGGCAGCAGCGGGCGCGCGTCAGGTGCGCAGCCACGCGCTCTTTGACCGAATCGGTGCGCACGGCCATCTCCACGGCCACGTCGGCCTCCCGCAGGGCCTGCGCCATGGTGCGCCGGGCTTCCGCCTCCTCGCCGGCGGCGCGGGCGTCTTCGTACCCGCGCAGCCAGGCGCGCGCACACAGCTCGCGCGCCTGGGCGACCTCACGGGTGCGCCCGGTGCGCTCCGCCTCCGTTAAAGCCTCCTGCGCGTGCCGCAGCGCCTCCTGCCAGTGCCCGGCGGCCAGACTCGTCTCGGCCAGCGCCAGGGCGGACAGGATGGTCGGGCGGGCGGCGCGCACCCTATCGGCGATCCGCTGCGAAAGGCGCGCATTTTCCCGCGCTTCCTCCAGCGATCCCATCGCCAGCAGCACGTCCGAGAGCAGCGCCCGCGCCACCCCCAGACGCGCTTCGTCCTCGAAGAGAAAACCGGCCAGCACCACGGCCATGTTCAGCCGTTCTTTGGCCTCGCCGATGCGGCCCAGCGCCTGGCAGCACTGCGCCACCTCCATCAGCGATTCGAGAAAGATGTCGGATTTGCGGTCTACAAGCGCGCGCTGAAGGCACCGGCTCCAGAGCAGCATCGCTTCTTCGTAGTGGCCGGTGGCCCGGACGATGTCGGCCATGCGGCTCATCAGGTGGGGGATCGCCTCGCGCTCGCGCACCTCCCCATCCATCTGTTCCAGCAGCTCCGCCGCCTGCAAGAAGCTGCGCAAGGCGCCGGAAAAATCATGATTGCGATAGCGCAGGCTCCCCAGCGAGAGCAGCGCGCGCCAGCGAACATCCAGGTCCGGGCTGGCTGCCGTCTCTTCCAGATAGGTCTGAGCGGCCTCGAAAGCGCCCATCTCGATCAGCGCGGCGGCCAGGTCCTGGGTCGCGTGGAAGTGGTACTCGCCCATGCCGCGGGCCGCGAACATCTCCCGCGCCGCCAGCAGGTCGCGGCGGGCTTCGTCCAGGTCGCCATTCTCCATGCGGATGCGGCCCAGCCGCCAGAGGATCCAGGCCTCCTGGTCCTGATATTCGAGCGCGCGGGCCAGCGCCAGCATCTGTTCCAGGGTAGACTGATAGCCGGCCCGGTCCCGCTTGGGAAAGTCCTGCGCCGTCGCCAGGGAATGCAGGTGGCGAAGCTCCGCCTGGATGCGCGTGCGCATATCCGCCTCCGCCGCTCCCGCGGAAGCGACCGATTCGGAGAGCGGCAGCGCCGGAAGCGACCCTGATTCCATATCCGGGTCGAAGAAGGCGACCGGCACCCCGGTGGCTTCGGCGATGCGCTCCAGCATCGGGGCCGGGACCACGATCACGCCGCGCACGTACTGATAGATCAGGGTGGGCGTGGAGCCAGCCTGCTCGGCCAGCTCTTTGAGCGTCAATCCGGCCTGGGTAGCGGCGAGCTTGATGCGCTCCCCCACGCGGGCGCGCTGCTCGGGTTTGCTGCGTCTGGTCTTACGCATAGTTCCTCATTCCTCGCTGCCGGCAGGGCAGGAGGCTCACGCAATCAATCGCACCTTAACACGCTGTGCGCATATCTATTATGGCCTATATTTGCATTCTATTCAGCCGGGGCGCCTGTCTCACAGCATGTCCAGAAACGCCGCCCCGGACGGGCTGTCTCCGGGGCCAGACGCGCTCCTGGCTTCCGCCTGCTTCCGATGAAAGGCTTCCCGGTTGCGGGCCCAGAGGGCAAAGGCGGGGGGGACCGGCCGGGCTTCCCGCTCTAACAGCTGGACCATCTGCCGGTAGATCAGCGCCTGGGTGACGTGGCCGACGAGGGCGTGTGCGGGGCGAACACGCCGGCCCGAATCTTTCTGGATGTGACGCAGCGCCTCCTGATAGAGTCCCAGCTCCGCCAGCATCAGCGCCTGCGCGATGGGCGCGAACTCCGGTTCCGTGCTCTGCGCCAGTATCTGGCGTCCCTGCGCCAGCCGCGCGGCCTTGCCGGCGTCCAGCAGCCAGAAGCGGCCTTCCAGACAGGGCAGAGACGGCGGGCCTGCATCGCTTCCCTCTTCCCTCTCCGCTTCGATGCGCCAGGCATAAAGGAGGCCCGGCATCAGGGCGAGGCCGGGCAGCGACCAGGAGGGCGCGCTTCCGGCAGGCAAATCGGTGGCGATCATCGGCCTGATCTCACCGTCCCCTTCGCAGGCTCCCAGAAGAATACGGCTGGCCCTGCCGTGCGTTCCTGGCTCCCAAGCCAACCGTTCCGGTGGGCGCTCCAGCGCCGTGTAGAACAGCGGCAGGCTGCGCGGTCCGAAATGCTCCGGCGCCGCAAGATCAGCGCGCGCCTTGCCGCAGATCGGATCCGGCGGCGTAACACTGCAAGCGACCGGATAACGACGCAAGGATCTGCCGTGGGGGGACATGGCGCTTCCTACTCCTCTTCTCAGACGCGCAGAGGTCAGGCGCGGCGCCGCCCAGACGCGCCTTCGCCACTCTGCGGCCGTCGGTAGTGCCGCAGCAACGCGCGCCGGCCTTCCTGCAGCCGGGTATTGACCGTCTCCGGACGGGTATCCAGCAGGCGAGCGATCTCTTTATGGGGCAGGCCGCACAGGTAGTGCAGCAATAAGGCTTTGAACGACTCGGAGGAGCGCAGCCCCACGTCCACAAGCGCGTAGCAAACCTCGTCCAGATGCTCCTGGCGCAACAGCGCGCGCAGGGGATCGGCCTCCACGTCTGCCCCGCACCTCTCTTCCAAAGCGGCGGCCTCGCCGGATTGGGCCTGGCCGGGCAGCATGTCGGCGAATCCGCAATAGGGACGGTGGGCGCGCCGCCACCGATAGCGGGCCAGCTTATGACGGGCGATCGCGCCCAGATACGTCGAGAAGGTCGCGCCCGAAGCCGGCCTTTCGGGACTGGCATTCTGCCCGCGAAATGCCGGCATCTGCGCGAAAGCCGCCAGCAGCGTCTCGCTGGCCAGGTCCTCGGCTTCCTCGCGGTCGCCGATCTGACGGCAAAAATAGGCGAAGAGGTTGCGCCAGTAGCGCTCCCAGAGGGGAGCGAACGCCGTCTGGTCGCCGGCCCGGGCCTGCTCAACATACGCCCGGTCCCGGTCGGCGGCGAGGCGTGAGGTTGCCTCGGGGCGGGAGAATCCCGCCACAGGTGCGGCCGTCATAATGCTCCGAGTTCCTTCCTTCCGGTCTTGTGTACGGTGGGACCCCTGCCGGATATGAGCCCACCTGGCGTGCTGCACAACGAAGCTGCGACCTCGTCTTGAAGGAGCGGAAAAGCGATTCTGGCGGTCATCCCCGCTGGGGAACAGACGAGGACACTCAAAACGGTTCAGGCATGGCCGGGCGAGGCCCACAGGGGCAGCGAAGATGCGCACGTCAGGGCAGGCACTGCTGAGGGAAGGCGATGCCGGCCGCGCGGCCGGCATCATGATAAATCTAGTATAGCGTAAAATTCTAGCGAATCAACCTCATCCCTGGTACTATTTTTGGCTTTTTTTCCCGGCAGGAATATTCGGCGGGAATGTGGCAATCGTCGAGAGAGAATAAGGAGAACGCGATGACCTCCCAACACCCGCACATCTTGAACGCACAAACGGCGGTGGTGGTTGTGGTGGATATGCAGGAGCCGTTTTTCCAGCCGATCTTCGAGAAGGAGCGTGTGCTGGACAACGTGCGCCTGCTGATGGAAGGCGCCAACATTCTGGACGTGCCCATCCTGCTCACGACCCAATATGCCTCCCGCATGGGGGGTGTGCTGCCGCAGATCGAGGCGCTGCTGCCGGCCCCGCAGCCGCCGCTGGATAAGCTCTGCTTCAGTTGCTACGCCGATCCTGGCTTTGCCGACGAGATCGCGCGCCTGGACCGCCATCAGGCGCTGCTGTGCGGGATCGAGACGCACATCTGTGTCAGCCAGACGGCCCATGGGCTTCTGGCCGCCGGCTACCAGCCGCACGTCGTGGTGGACGCCGTTTCCTCGCGCACGGAAGCGAACTGGCGGCTGGGCCTGGAAAAGATGCGCCAGTCCGGGGTGATTCTCGCTTCGGTCGAGTCGGCGCTTTATGAGATGATGCATGAAGCCGGCACGCCCCAGTTCCGGCAGATGCTCGAGCTGGTCAAGCGGGCCGCTGCCCACGACAAGCAAGTCCATTCCTAGCACCGCATTCTGGACCAGACTGAAAAAGCCCCGGCAGCAAAAGCCGGGGCTT
>Ga0070734_10005473_pt1 | contig 11188 bp, 9 predicted proteins | sample Coa_R1_8_FD_66444 | JGI IMG/M metagenome (GOLD analysis project Ga0070734, IMG submission 66444) | Surface soil microbial communities from Centralia Pennsylvania, which are recovering from an underground coalmine fire - Coalmine... | ecosystem: Environmental > Terrestrial > Soil > Unclassified ...
ATCCGCGCCAGCCACCGCGACTGCCCGCGTGTACAGGACCCCTATTCCATCCGCTGCCAGCCGCAGGTGCTGGGCCCCTGTCTCGACATCCTGCGCGAAGCGGCGGGCGTGCTCGCCATCGAAGCCAACGCGGTGACTGACAATCCGCTGGTGTTCGAAAACGGGGACAGTTTGTCCGGCGGCAATTTCCACGCCGAGCCGGTGGCGCTCGCGGCCGACCGGCTCGCGCTCGCCATTGCCGAGATGGGCGCGCTGTCGGAGCGGCGCATCGCGCTCCTGATCGATTCCGCGCTCTCCGGCCTGCCGCCGTTTCTTGCGGCCGAGAGCGGCGTCAATTCCGGTTTCATGATCGCGCACGTCACTGCGGCCTCGCTTGCGAGCGAAAACAAGTCGCTCGCCCATCCCGCCTCCGTCGATTCGCTGCCGACATCGGCGAACCAGGAGGATTTCGTCTCCATGGCGACGTTTGCGGCGCGGAGGCTTTCGGCGATGAACGCCAACACCGCCAACATCCTCGCCATCGAACTCCTGGCCGCGGCGGAAGGAATCGAATTTCACCGCCCGCTCAAATGCTCGACGGGGCTGGAAACCGCGCACGCAAAGCTTCGCGAACGCATCGCACGTTTCGATCGCGACCGGTTGATGGCGCCCGCCGTCGCCGACGCGGCGGATCTCGTTCGCGCCCGCGCGTTCGAACAACTCTTGCCAAAAGACTTCCGCCTGCCGTCACAGGAGTGAGGCGCCCTCTTTCCCGCACACCCCTGAGCTTCTTTAGGACGTTGCCCTACAGCCTTGAAGAAGCTCGACCTATTAGTATCGTCGTGCCTTTGGCGTGCACCCCTTTCCTCAGCGCCCGCGTATGATTGGTTTTGATGCGTCATGATGGAATTTGCCGAACCGATCCGCCTGGTCATCTGGGATCTGGATGAAACGTTCTGGCGCGGGACGCTGGAGGAAGGACCGGTCGTCGTTCCGCCCGAACATTGCGACATCGTCAAAGCGCTGGCAAAGCGCGGCATCGTCAGCGCCATCTGTTCGCGCAACGACCCCGCGACCGCCAAAACGCATCTCGAAAGCTGCGGGATGTGGGAATGGTTCGTGTTCCCCCGCATCGCCTACACCTTCAAATCGGATCTGGTCGCCGACATCGTGGAGCAGAGCGGCCTTCGTGCGGAAACTGTACTGTTCATCGATGATAACCCATTCAATCGCGCCGATGTGACCGAGCGGCTCGCCGGCATCCATGCGGCCGACGTCTCGATCATTCCCGACTTGCTCGATCACCCGGGCCTGAAGGGCAAGCCCGACGAACAATTGACGCGTCTCGCGCGTTATCGCGTGCTGGAATCCAAGCAGGCAGAATTCGCGACCGCGACCGACCGCACCGCGTTTCTGCGCCGCTGCGAAATCGCCGTGTCCGTCCATTTCGACGTGGAAAACCATTTCGAGCGCATCCACGAGCTGGTGAACCGCACGAACCAGCTCAACTTCACCAAACTGCGCTGGCCGGAAGATGTCGAAACCGCAAGGAAGGAATGGTCGGACACGATCCGTACCACCTACGGAAGCGATGCCGGCTACGTGAAGGTGCGGGACCGTTACGGCTATTACGGCATCTGCGGCTTTTTCGAGACGCGGCGGCGCGCGCGGGTGGCCGGGCTCCGGCACTTCCTGTTCTCCTGCCGGGTTCTCAACATGGGTGTGGAGCAGTTCCTCTACCAGCATCTCGACTTTCCCAAACTAAAGAAGGGTTCGGGCGCCGTTTCCGAATTGTCCGAGTCGCCGGTGGTCGACTGGATTGCGCTCGTGGCGGACGCCGAACCGGTCGAAGCGGCGCCCGCGCGCCAATCGGGGCTGACGCTCTGCCTGCATGGGCCGTGCGAGTTCGTACAGAGCGCGCATTATCTCCGGTCGGACTTTGCCGTCATCGAGGAATTCCACTATCCGCGGCAGGGCTGGCAGATCATGCGTCCGCTGTTGCGGAACATTGTCCTGAAGGACGAGCTCGAACAGCGCGGACTCTCGGGTTGCGCCGACCTTGGCCTGCCCGACGATTTTCCGGGGATCGACTTTTCGGCCTTCGGTTCGGCGTTCCTCGATGGCTGCGCCGATATTTGCGCCTGGAGCTTTTCCATGCAGGCGCTCGAGGGGCTGTACCGCCATCGCGCCACCGGGCTTCTCTTTCCGCTGGGCATCAGGACCACGCGTGGCAACATCGAGGATATAACCTCGCTGGCTCTTTCCACGACCGAAAGCCGAAAGATCAGCAAACGCGATCATGCCGCGGTACAAAATTCGTTCGAATGGTTCGGCTTCATGGATCGGGACCAGTTTGTCGCCGATCTCCGCGTGTTGCGGCAAAAACTGCAGGCGCTGGGGAAGCCCTTTATCGTCCTCGAAGCCTTCGACGATCTGGCCAAGATCGACAAGCCAACCTACCGCAAGCACAAGGTCATCAACCGGCTGGTCCGCGACGGCCTCGCCGGACTGGACAATGTGTACTATATCCGTTTCTCCGACTGCGTGAAGGACAGTGGCGATCAGTTCAACGAGAACCATTTTGTGCGTGACGCGTACATGAAACTCGCGTCCCGCATCCGGGAGCTGATTTTGGCGATTGGCGAAGCCGGGTCCCGCAACGGAGCACCGAAGGAAATTCCGTCATCCGGGACAGGCGAAACGATGAGCGATGCGAAAGAGGAGGCGGCGCCGCGTTCGGCGCTGTCGCAGATTCCGAAGAAGCACCTGGGGACCATTTTCCGCGGCACCATGCGTTACTCCTGGCGCGGCGTCCGCTGCAACAAGAGCCCCTTCGACCTCGCGCTCTATCCGCTTCTGATCTGGCAGCAGAAGCCGCGGACCATCATCGAATTCGGCACCAAACAGGGCGGCAGCGCGCTGTGGTTCCACGACGTCTGCCGCGCCTTCGGACTGGATACGCGGATCATTTCCATCGATATCGACCAGCGCGCCAGGCTCGAAGTGGAAGGAATAAGTTTCCTCTCCGGCGACGCGCTGCATCCGGAAAAGGTGCTGCCGGATGAATTCATGGCGCAATTGCCGCGTCCGCTGCTGGTGATCGACGATTCCGCGCATTTGCCGGCGACCGTTCTGTCCATCCTGCGATTCATGGATGCGCATCTGAGCATGGGCGAATACATCGTGATCGAGGACGGGATTGTACAATCAATGGGAATCGACGGGCGCTTCGACGGCGGCCCCTCGCCCGCCATCGAACAGTTTCTGGCGGAGCGGCCGGGCGATTATGCGATCGACACAGGATTGTGCGATTTTTTCGGCACCAACGTCACCTTCAATCCCAACGGCTACCTGGTGAAGACGGGCGGAGCCAAACCGGTCCCGGCAACAAAGCCCATTGCGGCCGAACCGGGCTGGGACGTCATGCGGCGGCTTGAGCCGCTTCGCGCCTCGGCGCCGGGCGGCCCCAAACTGCGGGCCATCCACGCAGCTATCGGCGAAGTACGCCTGGGCGGCGATTTCGCCCAGTTCGGCGTTTATCGCGGGCACACGGCGCAGTTGATCGCCCGCCTGACCACGGACGGCCGCAAGCTCCATCTGTTCGACAGTTTCGAAGGTCTTCCCGAGGATTGGGCCGGAGACAAGAAAGCGGGCCATTTCCGCCTCGCGCCCGACGAGATCCCGGCGTTCGATCCCGCCGTCGCCGTCATTCACAAGGGTTGGTTCAAGGATACGGTGCCCCCTTTTGCGGCGGACCGGACCGCCCCCCTGGCGTTCCTGCACATGGACGCCGATCTGTACAGTTCGACCGTCGACGTCCTCTTCAATGCCAACCCCATCATCGCTGCCGGCACGATCATCCTCTTCGACGAATACGCCATCCGGAAATGGCAGAACGACGACGAGCACCGGGCGTTCATCGACTGGGTGAAGACGTTCGACCGCCGGTTCGATTATCTCTGGACGATCGGGTTCCAGGTCTGCGTCCGCATCACCGGATAAGGTGCCATGCCGGAGCGGCGTTTTAACCCCGGCGCTTTTCCTCGCGATCGCGCGCGAATCCATTCATTTGTTGTGCGATGGACCGGTTCAGCTCGATCGTGGATTGCGCCATATGCGCTAGTGCCAGCCAGTGCTGCGCGATGGAAGCATAGGTCTCCTGGAGGTTCGGCCGGCTTCCGCCGGCGCGGTCGGCCGCTTTCTGGGCGGCTTCCGCGAGTTCGACGAAGCGGGCGATCCGCTCCTGGTAGACATTTTCGGTGTTGGGGTCCGCACTCATCCTGAACGGTGAACCCCCGAGACCTCTCCGGGGTTCCGGTGAGGGGTATATATAAGGAGTCTTCATGACCTGGGCCTTGATTGCGCCGATTCTCCTGCTTTGCGTGTCCAACGTCTTCATGACTTTCGCGTGGTATGGGCAGTTCCGCTTTCCTGCCGCGCCACTTCTGCTCGTCATCCCGCTCTCCTGGTGCATTGCCTTCTTCGAATACTGCTTTGCGGTGCCGGCGAACCGCATCGGCCATACCGTCTATTCGGCGGCGCAGCTCAAGACCATGCAGGAGATCATCACGCTGATCGTCTTCGGCGTGTTCTCGGTGACCTGGCTCGGCGACGCGATCCGCTGGAACCACATTGCTGCCTTCTGCTGCCTGGTCGGCGCGGCATTCTTCTCCTTCGCGAAATGGTGACGGCGGCAATTAAGGACAGCGTCCCTAGGATATCGCCCGATAGACACGGCTGCCGGCCGTTAATATCGTTGCGCAACATTTCACGCTTAAGGGAATCACACCATGAAATCGATGATGCTTGCCGCGAGCGTCGCCGCGCTCGTTCTGCCGGCCCATGCAATCGCCGGCAACGTGCCGACGCTGTCGGGAAAGTACGCAACGAGTTACAACGAGATCTGTCAGCAGAACAACCCCAATGTCCCCGTTCAGGGCACGGGCGCCACCTACACCGAAGCGATTGTTGCGGATTTCAACGCAACCGCCGGAACGGTATCGCTCAAAGGAACCGAGATCTATGGGCCGCTGGTCGGCGTTACGTTGCATTGACGCAGTCGAACGTGTCCGAGAACACGACCTTCTCGAACACCGCGACGACCGTCACCATCGGAACCACCACGTTCAACGTCCTTTACGGCGTGGTGAAGAAGAGCGTGGCCCAGTCGGCCGTCTTGACCGGCATCGACAGCGCCGGCTGCGCCGACTCGCTGGTCGCCATCCACCAGTAGGGCCGGCCGTACGCGAAACGTTTCGCGTACCGTCGCGCTCTGTACGCGCTTCGGCCGCGCAACGTTTCACGTACAAAAAAATGTGCATCCGGCTGCATTTTTGCGCTTGACCGTTTTGATCAAACGCACTATCGATTTCGTCACAACGGATTTCCGCGTCCGGCGCCGCTCCCCCGTCGTGCTCTTCTCCCGACCTAAATTGTCATGGCCCGGCGCGGGCGATCACCCGGTTTAACCGGGTGAGCGTCCGGGCCACCCAGATAACGCGCGCGTCTGCGCGCGAATGAATCAGCGGAGCAGGTTTCGACTGGGTGGCCCGCTCTCCGGCGGGCCATGACAGTCAAGAGATAGGCGAATGCGTCAAACGCGCCAGGGCAACATTGACTCGTACAGGTCACGCCACTCGGGGTTGGATTTTTCGATGAGTTCGAGTTTCCATCGCCGCTTCCACTTCTTCAACCTGTCCTCGCGATGGATAGCGGCGGAAATGTTCTCAAACGGCTCGCAATACACCAGCATCTTGACGCCATACCGCCGCGTAAACCCCGGCACCCGCCCTTCCCGATGCTCCCAAGCGCGGCGGGGAATGTCATTGGTTACACCTATATACAGCGTGCCGTTACGCCTACTGACCATGATGTAAACCCAGTAGAACTTATTCAACATTGCGGAACACAGGTCGCGTTTCGAAGCCAATCCTCCGCGAGCAGTTGCTCGTGGGTTTGTCAGAAGCGTCGCAATTTGTCGTGAGCGCTCGCATCAGGAGGAACGCCGTTGGTGGCGCGCGAAGACGAGGGGCGCGGACCGGCCGGCGACGATGTTCGATCTTTCCTCCGGCGGGTTTCCGACAGCCGCTCCGCGGCGCTTCTCGACGAGTGGCTGGTGTGGGCGCGGCCCGAGCAGCTTCCGCCGGCAGGCGAATGGACGACCTGGCTGTACATGGGCGGCCGCGGCACCGGCAAGACCCGCGCCGGCGCGGAATGGATCAGGGCGCGGGTGACCAGCGGCATCGGCCGGCACATCGCCCTTGTCGCCTCCACCGCCGCGGATGGGCGCAACGTGATGATCGAGGGCGAAAGCGGCCTCCTCGCAATCGCGCCCGCGCGCGACCGGCCGGTCTTCGAGCCGTCGAAGCGGCGGCTCACCTGGCCGAACGGCGCGATCGCGACACTGTTCAGCGCCGAGCAGCCCGAGGCCTTGCGCGGGCCGCAGCACGACACCGCCTGGTGCGACGAGCTCGCCAAATGGAAACATCTCGCCCGCGCCTGGGACAATCTGCAGCTGGGCTTGCGTCTCGGCATGCTGCCGCGCCAGGTGATCACCACCACGCCGCGCGCGCTCGCGGGGCTCAAAGCGATCATGGCGCGAAGCGATACCGTCATGACGCGCGGCACGAGCTACGACAATCGCGCCAATCTCGCGCCGACCTGGTTCGCCGAGATTATCCGCCGCTATGAAGGCACCCGTTTCGGCCGTCAGGAGCTGAACGCCGAGCTGCTCGACGATGTACAGGGCGCGCTGTGGACGCGGGCGATGCTGGACGCGGCACGTCTCGCCCATGATACCGTGCCGCCCGCGATGGCGCGCGTCGTGGTCGGCGTCGATCCGTCCGGTACGGGCGGCGGCGATGCCCGGGCTTCGATCGGCATCGTCGCGGCCGGGAAAGGTATCGACGGGCTCGGCTATGTGCTCGCCGATTTCACCTGCGCGCTCTCGCCGGCAGGCTGGGGGCGGCGTGTCGCCGAAGCGGTGTCGGCGCACAAGGCCGATTGCGTGGTCGCGGAAGCGAATTTCGGCGGTGCCATGGTGGAAAGCGTACTCTCCACCGCCAATGTCGGCGCCCGCGTGAAGATGGTGACGGCGTCGCGCGGCAAGATCGTGCGCGCCGAGCCGATCGCCGCCCTGTACGAACAGAACCGCGTGCGCCACGTGGGCGCGTTCTCCGCGCTCGAGGACCAGCTGGTGGCGCTTACCACCGACGGCTATGTCGGCGAAGGCTCGCCCGACCGCGCCGACGCGATGATCTGGGCACTGACCGAACTCATGCTCCAGCACGACGCGATGGAGCCCTGGTACGCGATCGCCCGCAAACAGGGATTCAATCTGTAACGCCCCCTCACCCGGCGCTTCGCGCCACCCTCTCCCGCGAGGGGAGAGGGGAAGTCCGGCGATGTTCTGTACAGCGATGAAGAAAATCCCTTCTCCCCTTTCGGGAGAAGGTGCCCCGCGAATGCGGGGCGGATGAGGGGTAATGATGCCGAAGATTGTACCCGGTGCGCGCGTGGCTCCCCTTCCCCCCGGCCTGATCGCGCGCGCCGGCGAGGCGGTGCGCTACGTCGTTTCCGGCGTAGCGCCCGCCACCTGGTTCGGGCCGATGCAGCCGCTAAAGCCGCTCGCGCCGGAAAGCGTGAAGGGCCGCGCCTTCGACTATCCCGTCGGCTACAATCTCCGCTACCAGCCGCGCGCCGAGGAGAACGTCTCTTTTTCCATGCTGCATGCGCTGGCCGACGGCTGCGACCTGCTCCGCATCGTCATCGAGACCCGCAAGGACCAGATCGAGGGACAGGATTGGGACGTCCGCCCCCGCAAGCGCAGCGACGGTTCGCATCCTGCGGCCGGCGGCTTCGCGGCCGAGATCGCGGCGGCGAAAGACTTCTTCGCCTTTCCCGACCGCGAGCACGACCTCTCGGCCTGGATCAGGGCCATCGCCGAAGAGATGTTCGTGACCGACGCGGTGTCGATCTATCTGCGCCCCGATCGCGCGAACCGCATCCACGGTTTCGAGATTCTCGACGGCGCCACCATCGCGCCGCCCAACACCGACACCCAGAAGCTTCCCGAATGGCAGAACTACTGGAACACGATCCTTTCCGGCAACGTACAGGAGCGTCGGCACGGCATCTGGGTCGCCAACGGCACCGACTTCAAGCCGCTGAAACCGCCGCAGCTGACCGATCCGTTCGACGAATTCCTTGCCCGCATCGTCTGCTTCGCCTTTTCGATTTCGCCGCAGCCCTTCGTCTCGATGATGAACCGCGCCACGGCGGAGACCGCGCACGACGCGGCGCTCTCGGAAGGGCTCGTGCCGGTGCTCAATTATTTCCGGCGGTTGTTTCGCGTGCTCTTCGACCGCATGGGCTGGAACGACATCGAGATGGTGGCGGTGGACGATCGCGAGATCGATCCGGAGACGGCGGTGGAGATCGACGTCGCCGACGTACAGGCGGGCATCCGCACGGTCAACGAGGTCCGCGCCGCCCGCGGCCTGGGGCCCTTGCCACAAAATGATTGTCATGGCCCGGCGGCGGCGTAACGCCGTCCGGGCCACCCAGGTTACGCGCGCGTCCGCGCGTGAATGGCTTTGCGCTCAAGCAGCGAAGCGGTAGCGCATCAAATGAATCAGCGGAGCAGATTTCAACTGGGTGGCCCGCTCTCCGGCGGGCCATGACAATTCTTGGATTTGGCTATTACTAGCCCTTACTGCGGCGGCGGGTTGTCGATCAGATAAGGAAAGCCATTGTTGATGCTTGAATCCTCCGCCCAGATCGATGGGTCGAAGCCGGAAGGCAGGCCGGACTGAAGCTCTTGCGTCGTGAGTCCTGTAATTCCCGTTTCATTGCCATTGCACGCCCCCTGGTCTGTTCCGCTGGTCGTCGTGTCCCAGTAGGTGTCCGAAAATGTTGTACCGTTGTCCACGCACGCAAAGCCTCCGACGACCGCAAATCTTTGGCTGCTGACCGCCCCAATTGCGTAGCTGTTGCTCACGGTGCCGCCCTCGCCATCGGACAAGAATCCGGCAATGTTGCTGGATGGGCGTCCGCTTATCTTGCCGGATGCGTACGAATTCTCGATCGTGCCATAGTTTTGACCTGCGAGACCGCCGGCACCGCTAAACACGGTCGTTCTTACGCCTCCCGTTGCGAAAGAAAGGTTTATATTTCCCGAATTGTCAGCCACGAGGCCGCCAGCACCCTCGCCCGAGACTCGGGCGCTCGAGCGGCTGGTCAGGATTGTTCCATTGTTCGTGCCCACAAGACTGCCAGAGGTGTTCTGCATGCTACCGCGCTCCACAGACGCATTGCTGATGGTCCCGTCATTGATCCCCGCAAGCGCGGCGGCGCCGTAGCTGATGATCGCGTCCTTGAGCGTTATGCCGGACACCGAGGATCCTTTGGCCACATCTTCAAAGAGCGCTCCTTCATAATCTGTATCGGCAATCTCGAGATGAGAAATATTGTGGCCCAACCCACTGAAGGAGCCATAAAAGGGAATCGCGATCGGCGAGGTATAATAGACCCCATCCGGGCTTGCATCGTAGTCATTCGATAACGCGTAATTGTGGTGCGGGTCTCTGACAATCTCCTCAGCGAGTTGCTTCACGCTCGCGGCAAGCTGATACTGCTGACCGTTGATGATCAGCACGTTCGACGTCTGCGCAAACGTCAGCTTGCCGGGGCCGAACCTGAAGGTCAGCGCGCCGCCGGAGCCACCGTCATCCGTGATCAGCGAGACGTTGCCGGTCGAGCGATTCCGCACATAAGCGGAAAAGGTAATCGACTGATACGCATCAAGTGTCAGGTTGCTTGAGCCGGCATACGAGAACGCACCGGTTATATCGATGTTGTTCGCCTGGATGCTGCCATTCGTTGTGACGACGCTGACACTGCCGGCGGCGAGCAGGTTTTCGAGATCGGTGACGTTCAAGACCGCGTCGGTCGCCGTCGGTGCGCAGACGCCGCCGGAGCAGCTCATGTTCAGCGTGGGGTTCGCCGAGATCACAACGTCGGCTGACGCGGAGCCAGCCCACGCGCCCGCCAGCAGCGCGGCAAGTACAAATCCGTTGCGTATCATGGAAGAAATCCCTTCTTCCTATTGCGGCGGCGGATTGGCGATCAGATACGGAAAGCCATTGTTGATGCCCGGATCCTCCGCCCAGATCGACGGATCGAAACCGGACGGCAGACCCGATTGGAACTGCGCTGTCGTTAACCCGGTAAGGCCCGTCTCATTGCCGTCGCCGCTGCCCTGCTCGGTTCCGCTTGTGTCCGTGTCCCAATATGAGGTTGAAACCGTCCCCTCACTGTATCCTGAAAACCCGCCGATTTTTGCTCCCTTCGGTATTCTGGTTGCATGGCCGGCGCTCACAGCACCAACGGAATAACTTGTAGCGATCGAGCCCACGAAGTTGTATCCTACAAAGCCACCAACGGAACTGTTACCGTTATCATGCTTGCTACTGCTACTGCCCAGGGAATAGCAGTCGGAAATCGTTCCCGTATCTACATTCTCTTCAATGAGCCCGCCAACGCCTTTTGCGATAGTATTCCCTTGCGCAAACGATTGGCTGATCACACCTAGGTTAATATTCACAAGCCCACCCGCGTCGTATTTCGAATGCACCGAGACGTTCGCCCAGCTTCCGGTGACATTTCCTTTGTTGATATTGATAAGACCGCCAGCGGAGCGACCGTACACCTTGCCGCTTGCAGAGGTGTTGCCAATGGTTCCGTAGTTCGTGACTACGAGCGACGCAGCAGAGTCGCCAGCGCGCACCGTCGCATGCTCTAAAAAAACGCTCGCTAGCGAACCCTTTGTCTTCACCTCCAAAAACAGGGCAGCACTCTCTAGATTACCGGTATCAAGGATTTCCAGATTCGAAATCTTATGACCCAAACCGTTGAAGGAACCGGAGAAACCCACCGGGATCGGCGAATTGTAGTAGGGACCATCCTTGCCTGCATTCGTGTCTCTGGAGAGCGCGAAACGCCCACTCGGTTTGATCCCAATTTCAGCGGCAAGCTGGTTGACACTGTCTGCCATCTTGTATGCTTCGCCGTTAATCGAAAGCGCGTTGGTGTCGAGCTTCCCTGGGCCAAGCAAGAATGTCAGTGCACCGCCCGTGCCGCCATCGTTTGTGACGAGCGCGACATTGGCGGTCGAGAGGTTCTGTACGTAAGCGGAAAAAGTGATCGACTG
>Ga0070734_10005474_pt1 | contig 11187 bp, 12 predicted proteins | sample Coa_R1_8_FD_66444 | JGI IMG/M metagenome (GOLD analysis project Ga0070734, IMG submission 66444) | Surface soil microbial communities from Centralia Pennsylvania, which are recovering from an underground coalmine fire - Coalmine... | ecosystem: Environmental > Terrestrial > Soil > Unclassified ...
AACGGCTTGGCGAAGGACTCGCCTCTCAAACGCTTGAAACGTGTTTCGGGCCACAATGAGGCCTTCAGAGGGTGTGTTCCTCGCAGCGCCAGTTTGTCGTATCGCCGACCGAGCTGCACCAGACCGGCCTCAGCTGCGGCCAAGTCGGGACGTAACGGAAGGAAAGGGAACCATCGGCCTGGCGGTAGTGCATCGCTGGCGTCTCCGGCAATTTGGGCAAATAGGTGGGCACGAGTTCGGAAAGCTGGGCGGGAAAGCTACCCTTGGTGTGGTGCCAGGCCTGCAGCGCCATCAACACCTGATTGGCATTGCGCCGGAGCACCAGACCGTCCGGATCCTGTGCCACAGGGTAGACGGAACAGGCGGCAAGTCCTGCGGCAAGGAGCGCGGCATGAAACAGGCGCATCACGAAAGTGCTTTCGAGAGATAGGGAAGGCTTTTGTCCATGCGGTAATCGACGGAGGAATGATCGTCAGGGAACTCTTCATAAAAATGCGCGACGCAAAGGCGTTCTAGCAGCCGGTGCATGCGCCGTGCGCCGTACACAAGATTGTACTGATCGACGTCGCCGCAATCAATGTAAAGGGCTTTCAGCCGCGCAAGACCTGGGCCGCGCGTCTCCGCCATAATCAGCGGATCCCACTGCGTCCATTTCGACCAGCGTTCCGGAATGAGCTCGCAGGTGCCGGGATCGACGGGCAGGCGTACGCCGAACGGCGCCTTGGGGTCGGGGTCATAGGTCGCGCACATGGCGAGTGTCATCAAATTGTGAACGTCGCTCTCTTTGATCTTCGGGGCGGCGTAAAGGTCGGTGACCCATTTCTCGATCGATCCACCTGCCTTCGCGAGCGCTCGCAACAGCCGTGGAAATTCCGGCAGATAGCAAAGCTCAAACGCCATGTCTCCCGAGTGGCAGGCCGCCGCACCCCAAAAGTCCGGATAAAGCAGCGCATGCGCAATTGCACCGTAACCACCGGAACTCTTGCCAAAGACGCCGCGCCGACCATCGCCGCCGCAGTGAAATTTCCGTTCGACGAACGGTACCGCTTCTTCCAGCAGGAAGTCCGCCCAGCGACCCATGCCCGCGCTGTTGATGTACTGGTTGCCGCCGAGCCTGGTGAAGCAGTCCGGAAACGCCACGACCGCGGGGGACATGGCGCCGGAAAAAATCAGCCGATCAAGCCGTTCGGGTACGTTTTCGGCGAAGTTCTTCCAGTTCGTGTGCGCCGGTCCACCCGCCGTAAAGCCGACCAGATCAACGAGCAGCGGCAGCCCGTCGGAGTTGTGCCCTGCTGGCACATAGACGTCTACAGCGCGCGTCGCAGGATCCCGAAGCAGATTGCCTTCGAGCACCCGGCTGTCAATCGTGAGCCGATGCACCTCGCCGGCCGGTGCGGTGCGGTCGCGCCTCATATCGCGCGCGTGGCCTGCGCCAGCCAATCGCGCGTTTCGGAGTCCACTATGGGAGAGAGCGTTTCGCGCACGCGTGCATGGTACAGATTGAGCCAGTCGCGCTCTTCCTCGGTAAGAAAGGTGGGGTCGACGAGTTCGAGATCGATGGGTGCAAGCGTGATGGTCTCAAAACCCATCATCGGCCGCTCGCCTCCGGGAATCTTCTCAGGTTCCGTGACGACCACAAGATTCTCGATTCGGATGCCGTAATCGCCCTCCTTGTAGTAGCCGGGTTCGTTTGAACAGATCATGCCCGGTTTGAGGGCCTGCGTGATCGGGCGCTTGGAAATGTTTTGTGGGCCTTCATGCACCGAAAGGTAAGCGCCGACGCCGTGGCCGGTACCGTGATCGTAATCGAGCCCCGCATCCCAAAGCGGTTTGCGCGCAAAGGCATCAAGCGCCGCGCCGTTCGTGCCTTCCGGAAAGCGCATCGTGGCAAGCGCGATGTGACCCTTGAGGACGCGGGTGAAACGGTCGCGCATTTCCGCGTTTGGGTTGCCGACGATCACCGTGCGCGTGACGTCGGTTGTGCCGTCGGGATACTGCCCTCCCGAATCGATGAGATAGATTTCGTCTCGCCGGATCGGACGATCGCTTGAGCGTGTGACCCGATAGTGTGGAATGGCGGCATGGGCCGCAGCGCCGGAGATGGAATCGAAGCTGATATCGACGAGGAACTCTGTCGCGCGCCGGTAGCCTTCGAGGACCTCCGCGGCCTGGACTTCCGTCAAACGGCCTCGCGGGGCCTCACGCGCAATCCACGCCAGAAAGCGCGTCAGCGCCGCTCCGTCACGCACATGCGCCTTGCGCGCACCTTCGATCTCGACCGGATTCTTGCACGCCTTGGGCAACTGACACGGATCGGAACCGCGCTGCACGCTCACACCCGCGCGTTGCAGCCGGTCGAACACGGCTGCTGCACAATTGGCAGGATCGGCAATGACTGTCTTGCCGCCAAGCTCCTCCAGCGCGCGCGGAAATTCTTCCGGGTCGCGCAGGCGAACGGCATTGCCGAAATGTTGCGCAAGTTCCGGTGAGCTCTTGCGGGAATCCATGAACAGATCGGTCGATCCGTCGGCATGGATGATGGCAAAGGAAAGGACGAAGGGCGTGTGCGGTATATCGCCGCCGCGAATGTTGAGGAGCCAACAGATCGAGTCGGGCAAAGTGATGACGCTGGCATCGGCGTGGTTCTTTTTCAGTGCCTCGCCGATCCGCATGCGTTTGGATTCGGCGGATTCCCCGGCTAGCTCCAGCGAATGTCGGACCGCTTTGACCAGCGGTGGTCCTGGCTGATCGGTCCAGACTGCGTCGATAGGGTTGGTATCGCAGGCAACGAGTTCCACTCCGGCCTGAGCCGCTGCGTTCCGCAAGAGATCGAGGCCGTTCGCCGTGTGCAGCCACGGGTCGTAGCCGATCCGCGTGCTATGCGCAGCATTGGCGGCGATCCACGCCGCGGGCCCTTCGCCCACCAGGTCGCGCGGCTCGAACAATCTGGTGTCAGTCTGCTCTCGCACCTGCAATGTGTAGCGCCCATCCACGAAGATCGCGGCCTTTTCCTTCAACACGACGGCAGCGCCCGCCGAGCCGGTGAACGCGGTCAGCCACGCCAATCTCTCGGCCCTCTTGGGCACGTATTCGCCCTGATGCTCATCGGCCCGCGGCACGAGAAATCCGTCGAGATTGCGCCTCGCAAGCTCGGAGCGCAGTGCGGCGAGACGCGGCTCGCATGTTTCAGCGGCGGACTGGTCTTCAAAGCTTTGGAAAGGCGATGTTTTGTCCATGAGGTGACGTTAGCCCGGGCGCTTAGACCTCTCAAGCAGAAGGGCCGACCAGTGTCCGTCCCGCCTGCGCGCGCGGAGCTTGAGGCCCGCCCCGCAATAATAGGAGAGCACAAGGTTCTCTTGCCATTCCAGCAGCCCCGAGAGAAGCACAAAGCCGGAGGGCGAAAGGGCACCGAGGATGGATGGTGCAAGCCGCGTCAAGGGCGCTGCCAGAATGTTGGCGACGATGAGCTGGAAGGGTGCCGCATGGCGGAGCACGGAATGCGCAAGTCCATCGGCGGTCACAGCCCGGACAAACGCTGAGACACGATTGAGTCGCGCGTTGTCACGCGTGATAGCGCCCGCGATCGGATCGATGTCAGCTGCGACGATGCGCGATCGCCACAAATGGGCCATGGCGATCGCAAGGACGCCCGTGCCGCAGCCGAGATCGAGGATACGGTGGAAACGGTAGCGCCGGGCGAGATGAGAGAGAAGCGAAAGGCACAAGGCGGTGGATTCGTGGTGTCCCGTTCCGAAAGCCAGACCCGCATCGATGCAGAGTGGAATGACGCCTGCGGGCACCGCGCCGCGGTCGTGCGCGCCATAAACGAAGAAGCGCCCGGCGCGGACCGGCGGCAGCCCTTCCTGCGAGAGCTTCACCCAGTCCTGATCGGGAACGAGTTCGACCCGAACGACGCCGCCGGTGAGTTGTGAAAGTAGTTCGCCGTCCGGAATTGTCGCGTAGAGAGCTTCAACCGTCGCATTGTCTTCGAATGGGTCTTCGTCGATCAGGACCGCCTGCGGGCGGGGCGGTGTGATCTCGAACAGGGCCGCGATTTTGCCGGCCCTGGTCTTCGAGGTGGCGATCAGCGCTCTCCAGAGAGGCGCAGTCAGCATCGGCACAGGTCAGTTACCCGAAAAATGCGGCCAGGCTTCGTAGCCCGTCGCTCCGGCACTTGATCGCGGGCTCATTTGGCCGTTTCTTCTCATCGAATTTCAAATGTGAGCGGCCCATGTCCTATTCCGTCTATGACGCATGCATCCCTTCTATCGTCCGATTTCTGGAGAACCTGTCGAAAATTCTCGACAAGGCAGTGACACAGGCAAACGAACGCAACCTGGCACTGTCGGAACTCCTCGAAGCACGACTTGCGCCGGATATGTTCCCTTTTCCACGACAGATTCAGATTGCAAGCGATATCTCCAAACTCGGTGCGGCGCGACTCGCCGGGCTGGAGCCGCCCAGTTTTCCGGATACGGAAACCACGTTCCCGGAATTGCAGGCGCGGATTGCGAAGACGATCGAATTCGTGAAGAGCGTGCCGCGGAACAAGTTTGACGGTGCCGAGGATCGCACCGTCACCCTCAAATTTCCCCAAGGAGAAATGAGCTTCGTGGGACGCGATTTCGTGACCAATTTCGTCCTCTCGAATTTCTTTTTCCACGTGACCACCGCGTACGACATTTTGCGCAACAAGGGCATCGAGATCGGCAAGATGGACTTTCTGGGCCAACCCTGATTGGGCAAAGCGGCCACTCATATTGTACAGCTGCTTCGCCATCCGAATTCCGGCTGGACGCCGGCACGTGAACTGGATGTTGAGGTTATCCGGCTTGGATCGGTGCTGTCGCTGCGATTCGCCGTCCGCGGCGACGTGGCGCAAATAAGTATGCCGCCGGCCCGCGTTCCGGCACGCGTTGACGGATTGTGGCAGCATACCTGCTTCGAAGCCTTCGTCCGCGGAGCCGCTTCATCCGACAGATACTGGGAGTTCAATCTTTCCCCTTCGCGGCACTGGGCAGCCTACCGATTTGATCATTACCGCGAAGGCATGGCGCCAGAACCAGCCGCTGCAGACCCGCAAATCGAAATCCTGTCAGACGATCGCCTATTGCGGCTGTCGGCCGAATTGGACCTGTCGGCGATCACCGCGCTGCGTGCGCACGACGCTTGGCAACTGGGATTGTCGGCGGTTATCGAAGATCGGGACGGAGGAAAATCCTGGTGGGCGCTGGCGCACCTGTCTGAAAGCCCGGATTTTCATCGCTCCGACAGTTTTACGCTTCGCCTGGCGCCCTGAGACCGGCGCTGCGGTCGCGGAGTTGCACGATGCTCAGTAACGCAAGATTATTCTGCGTCCTCTGCGCATCATTGGGTTTTAGGCGCATGCCACCTTGGTAAGACCGATGAAATTCGGAATCGAGCGCCTGTTATCCCAACCGGAAGCGCGAAGGCCGCTCGAAGGCAAGCGTGTCGCGCTGCTCGCGCATCCGGCATCGGTCAACCATCATCTGACTCATTCGCTTGATGCCATTGTCGATGGCGGCCTCGACGTCACCGCGGCTTTCGGACCGCAGCATGGGCTCAGGGGCGACAAGCAGGACAACATGGTCGAGTCTCCGGATTACGTTGATCCGGTGCATGGCATTCCCGTGTTCAGTCTTTACGGTACGGTGCGCCGCCCAACGGACGGCATGATGGACACGTTCGACGTTCTGCTCGTCGACCTCCAGGATCTAGGCTGCCGCATCTACACCTTCGTTACGACGCTTCTGTACGTTCTCGAAGCAGCGGCAAAGCACAAGAAAGCAGTCTGGGTGCTCGATCGCCCCAACCCGGCGGGGCGCCCTGTCGAAGGTTTGAAGCTTCGTCCCGGCTGGGAAAGTTTTGTCGGCGCAGGTCCGCTGCCCATGCGTCACGGGCTGACGCTCGGCGAATTGGGCGCATGGTTTGTGGGGCAGCACAAGCTCGACGTCGAATACCGGGTCGTACAAATGGAGTCATGGCGGCCGGACGCACCGCCCGGATACGGCTGGCCGCTTGGCGAGCGCGCTTGGATCAATCCAAGCCCGAACGCGCCCAATCTCTGGATGGCGCGCGCCTACGCCGGCACGGTAATGCTGGAAGGTACAACGCTGTCCGAAGGACGCGGCAGCACGCGGCCGCTCGAAGTCTTGGGCGCGCCGGATCTCGATGCGAAAGGGCTGCTGAAAGAGATGCAGGTCGTGGCTCCAGAGTGGCTGAACGGAGGCGCGTTGCGTGAGTGCTGGTTCGAGCCGACCTTTCACAAGCATGTCGGGCGGCTGTGTCACGGCGTACAGATTCACACCGAAGGTCCCGCCTATGATCATGCTGCGTTTCGTCCCTGGCGGCTCGTGGCGCTTGCCTTCAAGGCGATCCGGCGGCTCGCCCCGGATTATCCGCTCTGGCGAGATTTCGACTATGAATACGAGATCGGAAAGCGTGCCATCGACGTGATCAACGGTAGTCCGCTGTTGCGGGAATGGGTGGATGATCTTGCCGCGACAGCTCATGATCTCCACGCGCTCGCGTCGGTCGATGAGCGGGCGTGGCTCGAAGAACGAAGGCCTTTTCTTTTGTATTAATCTTTCGGACGGACCCGCCGGGAGGTCTTGAGGCTGGCTGCCGCCGGAACAAAGGCGCGTTGCCAACGGTTATTGCGGCGGGTCCTACCAGGGATTGTCGCCATGTCTGCGTTCGCGCTTTACGTGATCGGATTCATCGTCCTGCTCGGCGGTCTCATCTACGGCGCCTGGCTGGTTCATATCCCGCAAACCTGGATCATCGTGGGGGCGCTGGTCTTGGTCGGGATCGGCATTATGTCCGCGGTGTCCCATACCAAGCGGCGCGACCCTCCTGCGGAACCTCCGAGCACATAAGTGGACTAAGCGGGTTTCGCTCCGCTCGTCCGCAAAATGGGCATTTCGTCCAATTCGCCGGGCTTCACGCGCTTTCGTGTTTTCGGGCGTTCCCACACCACGCCCGGAAAGCCTTTGAGCGGGGCAAGTTTTTCCCCCGCCCACAGCCAGTCCTGCCGCTCAGCAAAATTCAGGTGATAGCGCGGTTCACGACCGGTGCGGCTGTCGAACAACGCGCGGGGAATGTTGACCATGTGCGGCGATCGATCCTTTTCATAAAGTACAGGCGTGCCACAGCCGGAACAGAAATGCCTCACGGTCTTGCCGGCCTTGTCGGCAAAACGGCTGAGTTTGCGTGTACCTTTTTTCAATCGCACATGCTTGCGCCAGCAGCCGATATAGGTCGCATATGCGGCGCCGTGCGCGAGCCGGCTTGAGCGACCGTGATCATGCCAGGCCCAGAAAGCCGGATAGTCGATCTCGATCTCCACGGCACCGCAGAGGCACCTGCCGCTCACGCGCTTTGCGTTATTGCCCTTCACGCCCGGGTCACGAAGTCGTCGATGACGCGTTTGGCGCCGGCCTTGTCGAAATCGATGGTGAGCTTGTTCCCCTCGACGGCGGCGACCCGGCCGTAGCCGAATTTCTGGTGAAAGACGCGCTCGCCGCGCACGTACGCGGCCGAACTGGGGTCCGTCGTCTGTACCACATGCGCTTGGGCTTCGATCAACGGCGCGCGCATGCGTTCGGTGTTCGCCGCTCGGTTTGCCTGCGCGCGTTTCCAGCCCGGGCTTTCATAGGTGCTGGCGAAACCGGGACTGGTCGCATTGTCACGAAAGCCGACATAGCCGCCGTAAAAACCCTCATCGACGACTGCGTCGACATGCTCCTGGGGCAATTCCGAGATGAAGCGCGAGGGGAGGGCGCTCTGCCAGTTGCCGTGCACGCGCCGGTTGGCGGCGAAACTTACGCGCACGCGCTTCTTCGCGCGCGTCAGACCCACATAGGCAAGCCGGCGCTCTTCCTCGAGGCCGGCCAAGCCGTTCTCGTCCATCGTGCGCTGCGACGGGAAAAGGCCTTCTTCCCAGCCGGGCAGGAACACCGTGGCGAACTCCAGTCCCTTCGCCGCGTGAAGTGTCATCAAATTCAATCGGTCCTCGGTTTCGTTCTGCTCGAGTTCCATCACCAGTGCGACATGCTCAAGGAACGAGGTGAGCGATTCGAACTGCTCCATTGAGCGCACCAGCTCTTTCAGGTTTTCGAGCCGGCCCGGTGCTTCCGGGGACTTGTCGTTTTTCAGCATGTCGGTGTAGCCGGATTCCTCGAGCACGATTTCGGCCAGCTCGACATGACCGATGTGGCGCGAGGCGTCGCTCCAGCGCGCGATCGTTGCCACGAGATCGCCAAGGGCGCGCCGCGCCTTGGGCGGCACTTCGTCGGTTTCGGCGATTTCGCGCGCTGCGGCGAGCATCGGCATCGAACGCGCTTTCGCAAACGCATGAAGTGCCGCGATACTCGCTTCGCCGATCCCGCGTTTGGGCCGGTTGACGATGCGCTCGAAAGCAAGGTCGTCATCGCCTTGGGCGATCAGCCGGAAATAGGCCATGCCGTCCCGGATTTCCGCGCGTTCGTAAAAGCGCGGGCCGCCGACGACACGATAGGGGATGCCGAGCGTCAGAAATCGGTCTTCGAATTCGCGCATCTGAAAACTCGCGCGTACCAGCACCGCCATTTCCGCATAAGGATGATTGTCGCGGTGCAGCTGTTCCGCGTCCGTCGCGATCGCGCGCGCCTCCTCTTCGGCATCCCACACGCCCTGAACGCGAATGCGATCGCCGGCATCGCCTTCCGTCCACAAGGTCTTGCCGAGGCGACCCTTGTTCGACGCGATCAGTCCGGATGCGGCCCCAAGAATTGCCGATGTGGAGCGGTAGTTGCGCTCGAGCCGGATCACTTTCGCGCCGGGAAAATCGCGCTCGAATCGCAGGATGTTTTCGATCTCGGCCCCTCGCCAACCATAGATCGACTGGTCATCGTCGCCGACGACACAGAGATTGCCTTTCGAGCCCGCGAGCAGTTTCAGCCAGAGATACTGGACGATGTTGGTGTCCTGGTATTCGTCGACCAGCATGTAGCGGAAGCGCGAACGATAGTCGGCGAGAATCTCGGTTTGCGATTTCAGGATGTTCAGTGTGTCGAGCAGTAGGTCGCCGAAATCGGCGGCATTGAGCGATTTGAGGCGCTCCTGATAGGCGCTGTACAGCGTGCGCCCCTTGCCGAACGCAAAAGCGTGCGCTTCCCCTTCCGGGACATCGGCGGGTCCGAGCCCGCGGTTCTTCCAGCCGTCGATATAGGCGGCCAGCGTTCGCGCCGGCCAGCGCTTCTCGTCGATATTTGCGGCATCGACGACCTGCTTGATCAGGCGAAGCTGGTCGTCGGTATCGAGAATGGTGAAATTGGACTTCAGCCCTGCGAGTTCGGCATTCCGGCGCAGCATGCGCGCTCCGATGGAATGAAAGGTGCCGAGCCATTGCATGCCTTCGACCACGCCGCCGATCAGCGTACCGATGCGCTCCTTCATTTCGCGCGCGGCCTTGTTGGTGAAAGTAACGGCAAGAATCTGCCCGGGCCACGCGCGCCGCGTGGCGAGAATGTGAGTCAGCCGCGTCGTCAGCACGCGTGTCTTGCCCGTGCCGGCGCCGGCCAGCACCAGCACGGCACCTTCGAGCGTCACCACCGCTTCGCGCTGCTCTTTGTTGAGCCCTTCGAGATAAGGCGGTTCGGCGGAGAGAACACGCCGCTGCGCCTCATCCCCGAACGCCGCCTCGAGAGGATCGACATACCGATTTGGCCGATTCATTGGATCAATCTAATGCGCCGTCATTCAGGCGGCCACACAATTGTGGCTCCCGCGCCTCGTGCCAACGAGAGAACTGCCCAGGCGCAAAGATGCAAAGGCGCATAGGGATTTCGTGTCCGCGCACCGCGAGCGGTACCTTTGCGTTCCTGGCAGTTGGACCTTTTCTTACTTGAGCTGCAGCAGGATTGCGCCGGATGCAATGGCGCAAGCTGAAATCCAGCGGCGTGCCGTAATTTTTTCTCCGAGGAATTGCATTGCGAGCGCGGTGCCGAACAGGACGCTCGTTTCGCGCAACGCCGCGAGCTGCGCCGTCGCGCCAGAACGCCAGGCGAGCATCGCCGCCCCATAGGTGACAATGGAGAGGAGACTGACCAATATCCCGAGCTTCGATTGTCGCCGCGCTTCGGCAATCACACGACGTCCGCGAATGCCCGGCGCGGTGACAAGCACGCATGCGCCATGCGCGACGAAGAACCAGAGCACATAGGAAAACGGATTGACAACAGCGCGGACACCAGAGGCGTCGATCAGCGTATAGCAGCCGATGGTGACACCGGTGCCGAGGGCATAGATGAGGCCCGTACGGATTCCCGTGGCTGCGGGATGCGAGATCCCAAGGGCGATCACGCCACCGCAGACGAGCAGGATACCCGCAACTTGCATGGGTGGAGGGTGTTCGCGCAGAATCAGGATCGCACCGATGGTCGTGAATAGCGGTCCGGTTCCGCGCGCTATGGGATAAACCGCCGAGAAATCGGCACTCTCGTACGATTTCACCAGAAAAAGCTCGTAGAAGGCGTGCACAAAGGCGGTCGCGAAGACAGCCAGACGGCGATTCCCCGTGGGAGCGGCACGAAAAGAAGCGCAGGCGCCACGAAAAGCGCCGAAAACACGCCGATCAATAGCCGCATGGCATATTTGTCGTGCGCGCTCTTGGTCAGGATATTGACGAGAGCGTGGACGGCGGCGGAAACAAGGATAAGAACAAGTGGATTCATGAAGACTCCAATCATGGCGAGGCGATGAATGGGCGCGCAAGACGTGAACGTCGACCTGGTCGGCCTGCCTGACAGCCGCTATCGATTGTCCACGCCTGCTCTCGTCATTGATCTTGAAATTCTCGAGCGAAACCTCGCGCGCATGGCCGAATTCGCTCGCGCGCGTGGGATTGGCCTCCGCCCGCATGCCAAGACGCACAAATGCGCGGAGATTGCGCGGCGCCAGATCGTTGCCGGCGCAGTTGGCATCTGCGCGGCCAAGCTGGGCGAAGCGGAGGCCCTCGCCGAGGCCGGGGTCGATTCGATTTTGATCACCTCACCGGTTGTGACTGATCGAAATATCGCGCGGCTCATGCGGTTGAATGCGCGTGTCGGGAACTTGATGGCTGTTTGCGACAACCCGTCGGTTGCGGCGAGAATTGCCGAAGGCGCGCTTTCAAGTGGCAAGAAA
>Ga0070734_10005476_pt1 | contig 11175 bp, 9 predicted proteins | sample Coa_R1_8_FD_66444 | JGI IMG/M metagenome (GOLD analysis project Ga0070734, IMG submission 66444) | Surface soil microbial communities from Centralia Pennsylvania, which are recovering from an underground coalmine fire - Coalmine... | ecosystem: Environmental > Terrestrial > Soil > Unclassified ...
CACGCGATCTTCGGCCTGCCGGAGGTGAAGGTCGGCGTATTCCCGATGCAGGTGTTGAGCCTTTTGCAGTCAATCGCGCCGCGACGGATCATCAACGAATGGGCCATCACTGGCGAGCCGTTCGATGCAAAGACCGCACAAGCCGCGGGATTGTTGAATCACGTCGTGCCGCAGGCCGAACTAGACGCCAAGGTCGATTGGCTGATCGGCCGCATCGTCGACAAGTCGCCGACCGCGATCCGCCGCGGCAAATATGCCATGCGCGCGATGGCTTCGATGTCGTTCGACCAAAGCATCGCCTACACCGAAGGTCAGATCGCGGTGCTTGCCATGACCGAGGATGCCAAGGAGGGCAGGGCGGCATTTGCCGAAAAGCGCAAGCCGTCCTGGACGGGGAAGTAGCGTCACTGTCGTCCCGGCGAACAGCGTAGGGTGGGCAAAGGCGCGAATGCGCCGTGCCCACCGTTCATCGACGGGGTTATCCTTGAATGGTGGGCACGCTTCCGCTTCGCTCGTTGAAGCTTCGGCGCACGTAGTCGCTTTGCCCACCCTACGATCCTGATTCAGTTGTCAAACGGCTCGCTCCGCCATTTGCGAGGAGCGTAAGCGACGAAGCAATCCAGAGCGATGCGCCTGGCTCTGGATTGCTTCGCTTGCGCTCGCAATGACGGGAGGCACACCCTCGCATTCCCGCGGCACAGTTGCGCCCGAGTGCTGCAAACATCGCCCTCGAAGAAGAGAGAGGGCGCAGGGAATGCCAGGTGCTTGGCCGCACCCATAGCCCGGCGTGCGAAGTGAAGAAGCACACCAGCGTAGTCACTACAGGCAAAGCCAAAACATCGGCATTCCCTGCGCAATGGCTTACGGCTTATTCTCGTGCTCTCCCCGGTGTCCATGACCTTGTTAGTCACCGTCGCCTCGCAGATCATCATCCGCGCGACTTAGCACCAGCCCAGGGGTGCCAGGACCACACGACTTCGCCCGTCCGCATTGGGCTACGCTCGTCTCGCGTGCCAACACGTCCATCGCATCCCGCCGCACGTTTCGTGACGATGCGCATACGCCCCTCTTGCCGCGGCGGGACGCGCGAATAGAGCCACTGATTTGGGGGCTCGGTCAAGCTAATTTTTGAAAATCGGAAATAATTTACGAATGGACACCGCATAAGTATTGAAATCGCTCAGCAAATCGGACTCCATCATGATGGCAACTCCGCTGGTCCCGCGCTGGATCGTAACTCAACTGGGGCGTGTAGAACAACGAATACGTGTTCTATCGGTTTGATACATCCTCAGTCGTCATCAAATGTTCACTTCTATTTCGCCTACCTGCGATACGGCTGCAATAGTCGCGCCCTACCGTTGACGCCCCACCAATAATGACTCTCCAACACAATGAGGGGTTAGACTATGTCGGGCATGCCCTTGCAACGGTGTCGCTTGAGCCGCGCGCTCGCCGGCGCTTCGTTCTTCGCACTTGCAGCTTTAGGTTCTTCCACGTCGGTCAGTGCCGAGTCCGATCAATCCGCTGATCAACGGACCGCGACGCCCATCAAGCACGTGATCGTGCTCATCGGCGAAAATCGCACCTTCGATCATCTCTTCGCCACGTACAGGCCAGCGAGCAGCGATTCCGTCAAGAACCTGCTGTCGGAAGGCATCATCAATGCCGATGGAACGCCGGGTCCGAACTTCGCGCTGGCGCGGCAGTTCCGGCAACAGGCGGTCAACGGGACGTTCGAGACCAGCTACTTCATCAGCTTGCCTTCGGGCCGGAAGACTCCCTACCAGACCCTGCCGGTGCCGGGCCTGAATTTCGCGCCGACTGCCCCCGACGACCCGTCGCAATTCGCGACCAACGGCGTGTTTGGGCCGCTAACCAGCACGACGCCCGCCTCGCTGCTGGCGCAGCTCGAGCCCTCGCTCGATGCCGACGATCTCAAACTGCTCACGACGGGCGCAGCCCTCGGTCTGCCCTCGAATTTCAATTTCCTCGCCCAGGACGTCGATACCCGCATCAAGAACTTCAATAACCTGGCGAACGGCCCATACCCGCTCACCGGGACTGGCAATCCGAACAGCCTTCCTTTCGACTCCTATACCGGCGACACCACGCATCGATTGTTCGAGATGTGGCAGCAATCGGATTGCAGCCTCGCGAACGCGACACGGACCAACCCCTCGGGCTGCCTCAGCGATCTCTACCCCTACGTCATGACGAGCTATACCGGGCCGGCCGACAATGGCGGCAGTAACTCGATGGCCTTCTACAACATGCAGCAGGGTGACGCGCCGATCTGGAAGCAACTCGCCGATCAATACACGATCAGCGACAACTTCCATCAGGCCGCCATGGGCGGCACCGGTGTCAACCATGTCTATCTCGGCAGCGGCGATAATATCTTCTGGAGCGACGGGCACGGCAACATCGCGACCCCGCCCTCGCATATCGCCAATCCCAATCCGGTGCTGGGAACCGACAACCAATACATTGTCGATGCTAATTTCGACGGCAACTTCGCCGACTGCGCCGACGGGATGCAGCCTGGTATCGAGCCGGTGCTCGACTACCTGAAGTCGCTGCCCTACCATCCGGCCTCGAAATGCGATCCGGGCCATTTCTATATGGTCAACAACGACAACCCAGGCTTCTTGCCCAACGGCCAGGTCGACACCAAAGGCATCGCCGGAGGTGGGTCAATCCCGCCCTCCAATGTCCGCACGATCGGCGAAGCGCTCAACGATAAGCACATTTCCTGGGCTTACTACGGCGGCGCCTATAACGCCGCGGTCTCGCTTGCCAACGACCCGAATCCCAATGATCCGAATCCGCTGGTGCAGGTCGGCCAGACCTACTGCAACATCTGCAATTTCGAGTCTTATACCAACGCGATCATGGGTAATCCGGCACAGCGGACGGCGCATATCAAGGATGCGACCGACTTCTTCGCGGCGGTTGACAGCGGCAAGTTGCCTGCGGTCTCTTTCGTGAAGCCCGACGGGTTCCTCGACGGCCATCCCGCTTCTTCGAAGGTGGATTTGTTCGAGGCGATGATCGAGAACATTCTCGGTCACCTGAAGGCACAACCCGAACTGATGGCGGAGACCGCGTTCGTGATCACGGTCGACGAAGGCGGCGGGTACTACGATTCAGGCTACATCCAGCCGCTGGATTTCTTCGGCGATGGCCCGCGCATCCCGCTCATCATCGTCTCCAACTTCACGCGTGGCGGCCATGTGAACCATAGCTATGCCGACCACGTCTCGATCCTGAAGTTTATCGAGCGGAATTGGGGATTGGAGCCGCTGACGGGGCGCAGCCGGGATAATTTTCCGAACCCGCACAGCGCGCAAGACAATCCCTACGTACCGGTTAACAGCCCGGCGATCAGCGACCTCTTCGACATGTTCGACTTCGATCGCAACGATGGCAACCGTGGCCACGATGACCACGACGGCCACTGACGCGCGCCGTTGACATAGCTTTGTCCTTGCGCCGGCCGAGCCTAATAGCTCGGCCGGCGTTCTGTTATCCGCCGCATCCGGGCGGAGCGCGCGACCGTGGCCTGACTAACCCCCGGATTATCAAGTACCGCCTTGCTGGATTCGCCATTCGAAAAGCTTGCGATCGCCGAGTCGCTGAGCGGCGGAAGCTCGAAAGCGATTCCAATGACAATAACGTCAGAGGAGGCGAGACATCGAATGTCCGCCACTCTGCCGGATGGCGTTGCGGGTCTCTGGGTGAGCGGTCCACAGCCTGGCTGCGGCTCAGCTGTCCGCGGGATGGGCCTGACCTTGCGATGACGCAAAAACCGATTTGAGGCAGATCAGTGCCGTTCAGCCTCTGCCTCTTCCTCCAACTGAAAGATACGGGTTCGTACCGCGTCAAACGTCTCTTCGGCCGCGTCGCTGAACAGCGGATCGTCACGACCGCCCGAGGTTGAAGCGATCTCCGTCCAGTCCTGAGGCTTTAAAGCCTTGAGGGCGGCTGGAAAGAAATCGCGATCTTCCATCGTGATGTGACGCCGCTCATGCGCGATGAAATCGCGAATGATGTTGTCGACGCTCTCCCGGAGAATTTCATGATCGGCAAGAACATTATCCACTGCCTGAGCGACACGGCGCAAACGCTCGGCCCCCTTTTTGTGCTCAAGCGCGAGGTTGCCGACCCTCTTGGCCGCGGCAGGATCGCGAATTTCAAGCTTGGCAAGGACCAGATCTTCCTGGGGATGATGGTAAACTTCCGTATAAACTTCGAAATAGCTGATAATCGCGCGAATGACCTCATAGTCAGGGCGCCCGCTACGATCGAAGATTTCCAGTTCGTGTTCGAGTATGGACAGCAGCACCTCAACGTTGCGATGCTCTCGGGATAACCGCTCGATGACCATTTTAGCCTCCAACGGATGATTGGAAGACAAAAGACTGTAACCGAAAGCTGGCCACTGCCTTTTGCGCTATATCAACCGTTCGGCAACGCTCGGCCCTCTCGTTGCCTGGCGCCATCGGCCTATCACGTTGGTGCGCCTCAATCGTCCGCTGATGGGCTCGAGCGGCGGAAAATGGGCCGCCTTTTTTGATTTGCCGCAATGACGCTCGGAACAAAGACCCCAAGATGCGCCGAGAGTCGGGGAAATGCTCTTGAGCAAAGTCGGCGACAAATCGGGACTGACCCATGGGCCAATCGCCCGGATCGGCGATAGCGTGCTTATGGGAGCGCGCCTCCTGTCGAGGTCGATCACAGTCATCTACGATGACAAGCTTCGACCTTTCGGGATCACCGCGGCGCAATTCATCCTGCTTTCATTGATCAGTCGAGGGCCGATCACGCGGGCGGACATTGCTCGCCTTCAGCACCTAGAAAGATCGACATTGACCAGGAACCTGAGAGCTATCTTCGCCAAAGGATGGGTCGAGGAGGTGAGCGACAATGCCAATGGCCGAAGCAGGCCAATCGCGCTGACCGCAGCGGGCAAAGAACGGCTGCTCATGGCTGAGCCGGAATGGCTTGCAGCCGAGGTCGAAGCAACAGCGCTGCTGGGGACAGACGGGATGATCACCATCATCAGCGTCGCCGACCGTTTCGCAAATTTAATGGGCGTTCCTGCGCCCTGTGCAGAGGAGGGCGAACGTCCCAAGCTCGCGGAGAATGCGCTGGTCAATCCAGCTGGCTGACATAGGCTGCGACTGCCTTGATCTGAGCTTCCGTGAGCTCATGGGCGATCGGCTGCATGATCGCTGAATTGTCGGGCTGGTCCTTGTTCTGACCTCGCTCCTTGTCCCAGTTCGTAAGCTTTCGGAAGATATAATCGTTGAGCTGACCCGCGAGGCGGGGAAACGCATCGGCTCCCTTGGCTTCCGGCCCATGACATGAGGCGCAGGGCGGCACGTTGGCGCCAGGAACGCCTTCCTCGTAGATCTTCCTGCCGTCAGCGACAAGCGCTTGCGACGCGCCGCCAAGCGGTTTCGGATTGAGATTCTTGAAGTAGTCGGCCAGGGCCTTGACCATCTCTGGGTCCAGAACGTGCGCGACGTTGAACATCACGGGATTGGTCCGTCTGCGCTCGATGAACGCCTGCAACTGATTGGCGAGATATTCCGGCTGCTGCCCGGCAAGTCGCGGCATCGGAAACGAGCCACGGAAACCTTGCCCGTCCAGCCCGTGGCAGGTCTTGCAGTAATCCGTCTTGGCCTTGAGCGTTTGCGGAGCTATCGCTGCTCCCTTGTCCTCAGCGATGACGGGCGCGCTCGTCAGGATCGTGCAGGCTGTGATCAGCAACGCCGATTTGTAATTCATCTGCTTCATCTCGTTTCCCCAAACCAGACCGGAAGTCTGAGCCGATAAATTTTTTGGATGTGTTGACCAGAGTCAAGCGGAGCGTGAATTTCATTCGTCGCAGGATGAAGCGTTGCATATGCAACGGTCGTTGCTGAATTGTCTCGCCAATCGCGAAACCGCGCGCTCGATCGATGATGCGGCTTGGCCGCGCACTCAATCCTTGGCCTATTGCGCGAGCGACGCATGTCGAAGTTCGTACTCACGGAGCGTCGCGGTTACGGATCAAGCATGCTTGTTGAACGCCCCGATCGAAGCATCCGCACTGCAAGGTTCGCAGTCGCGCTGGCGGAGATCGTCGTTCTGACTGTCTGGTTGACGATTGGGTTTTCGCCGTCCGCGCAGGCGTTGCCGAGCTTCGCGCGGCAGACCGGACAGCCGTGCGGCACCTGCCACACAAGTTTCCCCGGGCTGACGCCGTTCGGCCGTCGCTTCAAGCTGCTCGGCTACACGACCGGCGGTGGTCTCTATCGGACGACGCCGTTCTCGAACAATCCGGGCCCGCGCGAAGACTATGCCGCCACGCTTCGCAACTACGCGGCAAGCGTCGAGCCCAACGGCGACGCGTCCAGCGGCCAGCGTGGATGGGTGCCTCCGATCTCGATGATGGCGATCGTCGGTTTCACCCACACGCAAGCGGACATCCCACCGCCGGCGGATCCCTATCATCCCAACGACAACACGGTGCTGACCCCGTTCAGCGGTTTCTGGGGTGGCGCGATCGCCCCCAATATCGGCGCGTTCGCGCAAGTCACCTATAACGCACCGGGGCCGGTCTCCAGCCTGACGGGCACGCCGGCCGATCAATTCCTGCACACCTGGACCTGGGACAATACCGACGTCCGCTTCGCCAACACGGCGAGGGTCGGCTCGCTCGACGTGATCTATGGCATTACCGCCAACAACAATCCAACCGTTCAGGATCCCTGGAATACGACGCCGGCCTGGACATTCCCCTATGCGAGCTCGAACCTTGGTTCGACCCCCAGCGCCAAGACGATGATCGAGGGCGCCTTTGCCGCGCATGTCGGCGGCGTCGGCGGGTACACGATGATCAACGATATGCTTTATCTCGAAGCCACCGGCTATCAGACGCTCAGATTCGACCAGCAGAATTCGCTTGGTGTCGATCCGTTCCAGTCCCCGGGCCTGTTCAGCGGCGTGGCGCCTTATTGGCGCGCGGCACTCGAGCCGAGCTGGGGCCCGCACACCTTCATGCTGGGGACCTACGGCATGATCTTCGATGTCAATCCATGGATCGACAGCTCATTCGTGCAGGGAACGACCGGCACGCTTCCGCTTGCAGACAGGTTCACCGACATCGGCATCGACTCGCAGTACCAATACCAGGGCCCGAACTATTGGGTCACACTGCGCGCCAACTACATTCGCGAGTTTCAGCAGCTCAATGCGAGCTTCCCGATCGGAGCTTCCGCCAATCCGACGAACCTATTGAATACGCTTCGCTTGACCGGAGAAGTGACCTTTGGCGGCGACAACCGGTTTGCGCTGACCGGTCAGTACTTCCAGATCTGGGGTACCCCCGATGCCAATCTCTATTCGGCCGGCGCCGGCTTTGCGAACAATAGCCCCGACAGCAACGGCTGGATGGTCGAGCTGGACTATATTCCGTTCGGCTTGAGCAAGGCGCCGGGCTGGCCGTGGTTCAACGCCAAGATCGGACTTCAGTACATCTACTACAACAAGTTCAACGGCACCACGCTCGGCGCCCAGGACAACAACACCCTATTCCTCCACGCCTGGTTTGCAATGTAGGCGGCACGCAATGGAGACTGACCCATGAGCAAATTCTCTCTCGCCGGAATTGCGGGGCTTGCACTCGTTGCCGCCGTGCCGGCATTCGCCGCCGACCTTCCGGTCGAGATGCCGGTGAAGGCAACGTTCGCGCAGCGATTTACCTGGACCAGCTGCTACATCGGCATGCATGCCGGCGGAGCATGGCAAGACAACACCGTCACCGACCCGGTGCTGCTGGTGCAGGATAATGTCAACCTGGGCGGCCCGGGTTTCACGACCGGCCCGACCACGGTCGACGTCAACGAGAAAGGCATAGTGGTCGGCGGGCAACTCGGATGCGACTATGAATTCCCGTCGAACTTCGTGCTCGGCGTCGAGGGTGCGGCGTCAGGGTCGACGATGAAGGGCGATCGACTGATCGCGCTTCGCGACAGTCCACCAGACACCGAGCTCCTGACGATCAAGACCGATTTCATTCCGGCCCTGACAGGGCGGGTTGGCTACGCCGCTGGTCCGTGGTTGCTCTATGCCAAAGGCGGCATGGCCTGGGCGAACAGCAGCTACAGCCTGACGGGCAATTTTGGCGGGGCCGGTGCGATCGTGCCGGCCATTCCATTCGACTTCGAAGGATTGGGATCGCGGCTCGGCTGGACGGCGGGCGCCGGCGTCGAGTGGCTTTTTGCGCCGGATTGGTCGGTGCGGCTCGAGTACGACTATTATGATTTCGGCACGCATACCGCGACAATGAACGACGTCAACAATGGTTCGGGACCGCTGAATTTCAAAACCACCATGCAGACGGTCAAGCTTGGGGTGAACTTCCATGTATGGAATTGGCAGTAGATCTGCTGGAGCATCCGGGGCGTGATATTGAAAGCAGGATGATGACTATCGCTGGCTTACATTCGGTGTTGCGAACGGCGATGCTGGCGGCCACGCTTTCCGCGGCCTTCTCCGGCGCGGCCTCCGCGGACGATTTCCAAGCCAAGCTGTTGTATTGCAAGACCTGCCATGGTCTCTCGGCCCAGGGATATCGCGGATATTTTCCGATGCCGCGTCTTGCGGGCCAGCAGCCGCAATATATTGAAAACCAGTTGCGCGCGTTCATCGAACGCCGGCGCACCAATCCGGTCATGGCGAACGTCGCCCATGCGCTGAGTCCGTCAATGGTTTCGGCGCTCGCGGAGCATTTCAAGAACCTCGATCCGAGGCCGATCGGAGGGGCGCCGAAGCAGTCCGTTGCGACCGGCAGGCGCATCTTCGATGATGGCATTCCCGAAGCCAACGTGCCGGCCTGCTCGGCTTGTCACGGCACCGATGGCCACGGCCAAAACGAGATTCCGCGACTTGCCGGCCAGCTCTATGAGTACACCGTCGGCCAGCTCACTGGCTGGGCGAAGGTGCGAGGGCAGGGGTCGGCGATCGACACGTCGGCGATCATGGCGCCGACTGCACACAATTTGACGCGACCGCAGATCGAAGCCGTCGCCGCTTATGTCGCGGGTCTGCCATGAGGGTCGCGGTGTTGCGTGGAAGCGCCTGGTCAACTCTGGTGGGCGAAGCGTGAAGCCATGAAGGGCATTGCTTTCAAATCGGCGCTTCTTGCGATTGTCGTCTCGATCGCTCCGGTGGTCGCGGGCGAACAGAGCGCCGCGGTGCGCAACTGCACCTGGTGCCATGGCACGTCGGCGCAAGGCTATGCGATCGCGCCGCGGCTGGCGGGCCAGCGGCCGCTTTATGTCGAGGGACAGATCAGAAACTTCCGGGAGCACATCCGAGACAATCCGTATTCGAAACAATACATGTGGGGCGCGACCGCGGCGCTCGGGCCTGACGTCGCGCACGATCTTGCGGTTTACTTTGCCACGATCCCGCCCAGGCCGGCCAATGATGGCGACAGGACTCTCGCCGCGCGAGGGCGCGCGATCTATATGGAAGGCATTCCGGAAGCAAACGTAGCGGCCTGCTACGCCTGTCACGGTCCGAATGCCGAGGGGATCCGGGACATTCCCCGGCTCGGCGGGCTTGCCCATGCGTATTTGAAGGCGCGGCTCGAGCAATGGGGCCAAGGCTACCATTCGGCCGCAGATTCTCCGATGCCGATCGTCGCCCGCACGTTGCGCCCCGACGAGATCGAGGCGCTGACGTCGTATCTCAGCTTCATCAGGTAGTTCGGCCTCTAATCGGGCGGCGCGAGCTCTTTCTCGCGACCAAGGTTCAACGGCCGTGCAAAACTGAGCTCGTGACCGTCAGGATCGGTCAGATGGAAATAGCGTTCGCCCCATTCGGCATCGCGGGGCACGGTCGTCGGCTGATGGCCAGCCCCCAGCGCCTGCGCGTAAGTCGCATCGACGTCCTGCACATAGAAGATGACGCGGCCCCACCAGGACCAGCGCTTTTGTTCGTCCTGCGCGATCAGGTTGAGATAGCCGGGCCCGGCACGAAAACTGGTGAACGACGAGGTCTCGCCGCCGTGCAGGACCTCGAACCCGAGCGAAGCGTAAAATCGAACGGCGCACGGCATATCGTGGGTGGCAAGCGTAATGGCGCTGATCGCCTCGATCATGATGATAACTCCACTGATCTCAAAGCGTTGTGAGGCGCAGAGGGTTCAGAAGTCCACATGACGAGCTCGCGGCAATAATGATGCGGACTTCTGAACCGCCATACTAGCCCAAAGCGCGGAACTAGTTCATTATCCCTGTCGCATTCCCGACGATCCGGGAAGGCCGCACAAAACAACAACAACAAGCAGCAAGTAAGCACAAGGAAACGCCATCGAACAATAACGAGGAGGTAGAACATGACTGCGACGACCATTGCCCTTGGTCCAATGTCTGAGGCCGAGCATCAATCGGCCCTACGCCGCGCCGTGATCGCGAGCACTGTCGGGACCACCATCGAATGGTACGACTTCCTCATCTACAGCACGGTGACCGGGCTGGTCTTCAACAAGGTCTACTTCCCCGAGTCCGACCCATGGATCGGCACGCTGCAGGCGTTCGGCGTGTACTTCATCGGATTCGTCGCGCGGCCGATCGGAGCCGTGATATTCGGTCACTACGGCGACCGCATCGGCCGCAAGGCGACCCTGATCGTCACCTTGCTGATGACGGGAATTGCCACCGCCGCGGTCGGGCTGGTGCCGGGCTATGCCTCCATCGGTATCTGGGGTGCGGTCATCCTGACCGTGCTGCGCCTGATCCAGGGCATCGGCGTCGGCGGCGAATGGGGCGGCTCGGTGTTGCTCGCGATGGAGTGGGCGCAGACCAACAAGAACCGCGGCTTCCTCACCTCATGGCCGCAATTCGGCGCGCCGGCCGGACTGTTCCTCGCCAACGTCGCAGTGCTGTTCTTCAGCTGGTACTCGGGTGATCAGTTCCTGAGCTGGGGCTGGCGCATTCCATTTCTCATGAGCCTCATCATGGTGGCCATTGGGCTGTGGATCCGTCTCGGCATCCTCGAGACTCCGGTGTTCCAGCGCCTCGTCGCCGAGAAGAAGATCGAGCGCGCCCCGATCATCGAAGTGCTCAAGCGTCAGCCGCGCGAAGTCATCCTGTCAGCGCTGGTGCGGATGGCCGA
>Ga0070734_10005478_pt1 | contig 11172 bp, 13 predicted proteins | sample Coa_R1_8_FD_66444 | JGI IMG/M metagenome (GOLD analysis project Ga0070734, IMG submission 66444) | Surface soil microbial communities from Centralia Pennsylvania, which are recovering from an underground coalmine fire - Coalmine... | ecosystem: Environmental > Terrestrial > Soil > Unclassified ...
AGGACGGCAAGCAGTTGGTGTGGATGAGCGAGCGCGACGGATTCAGTCATCTGTACGTCTACTCAATCGGTGATCCGCGTCTCGCGCCCGACAGTCAACTCGCCACGCTTGAGAGGCAGTTGACCAGGGGCGCTTGGGAAGTGACGGGCGCCGTGAGAGTCGACGAATCAAACGGCCGCGTGTTCTATCAATCGAGCGAGCCCGGTCCCGTCGAGCGTCAGTTCTACAGCATCAAGCTGGACGGGACCCAAAAGCGGCAGCTTACCTCGGGCGCGGGCACGCACAATATTTCGATGGGTGGGGGCGGGCAATTGGATGGACGCGTGGAATACTTTCTGGACACCTATTCGAACGTGACCTCGCCTCCTGTGACGACGATTCACTCGAGCGACGGCTCCGAGCTGGGTGTTTTTCGACCGGTGAACCGGCGTGCAATGGAAGAGTACGAGATCCTTCCTTCCGAAATTGTGCAGTTTCCCGGCAGCGATGGAACCCTCTTTTATGGGCGCATGATCAAGCCCGCGGGCTTCGATCCTAAGAAGATGTACCCGGCGATTGTGACAGTCTACGGCGGGCCAGGATCGCAGCAGGTGCGAAATTCATGGTCGGGTCTCAGCGTCGATCAGGTGTATGCCCACAAAGGCTACGTCGTATGGCAAATGGACAATCGGGGGAGTTCCGGCCGCGGCCACGCCTTCGAGACGCCCGTGTATCGGAATCTCGGCCCAATGGAGCTGGCGGATCAGAAGGCCGGGATCGAACACCTGATTTCGATGGGTTTCGTCGACCCGAAAAGAATAGGTGTCCATGGCTGGAGCTACGGCGGGTTCATGACGCTCAACCTGCTGTTGAACACTCCGGATCTCTTTCGCGCCGGAATCGCGGGCGCCCCCGTTACCAATTGGCTGAACTACGACACCATCTACACCGAGCGCTATATGGGTCTGCCGCAGGAAAACGTGGATGGCTATGGCAGTACCGCGTTGCCGCAGCATGCCAAGAACCTCACAGCTAAGCTGATGATCGTCCACAATTTCGAAGACGACAACGTGCTCTTTCAAAACTCGCTTCAAATGATCAACGCGCTCCAGCAGGCGGGTAAGGAATTCGAATTCATGCTCTACCCGCAGAAGACGCATGGCGTCGGAGGGCCTGTGGCTCAACAGCTGGATGCGACCATGCTGGGCTTCTTTGAGAAAAATCTAAAATAGGGCTCTAAAGAGTATGGGACCGCCAGTGCGAGCAGCGGCCCGTGCCGGTTGTCTTGAAACGCGCGATTCGTGCTCAAAAGCGCCGATTGCGAGTCTTTTTTCGCGATTTTCGCGCGTTTTTTCGAAGTTTTTACGCGCTTTCGACGTATTTTTTGCGCTTTTTCCGCGCAGGATCGCGAGGGAGCGCCTTTGCCGCAGGCTGCTAGAATAAGGATTCAGACCATTCATGACGCGCGCCCTTTCCCTTGCTATCGTTTTGGTAGCTTTTCTATCCGGATGCAGCCGTTCTGCGCCCGCGAACGTCGCAGCGACGGTGAACGGCCGCCCGATCACTTTCCCGGAACTTGACAAGCAATATCAATCCCAGTTCGCTGCATCCGACCGGTCCAGCGACGACCAGGTAACTATCCAAAAGCTCGAAGTATTGCGCACTCTGGTCGACAACGAGATCATGCTGCAACGGGCCGAGAAGATGGGTCTCATGGCCGTAGACGCCGACGTCGACGCCAAGTTCAACGAGTTGAAGGCGCCCTACACGCAGGAGGAGTTTCAGAAGCAACTCAACGCGCGCAAGATGACCCAGGAGGACTTGAAAGCGCAACTAAGGCGCGACTTGAGTGTGCAGAAGCTTTTCAACAAGGAGATTACGTCCCAGATCAACATCACCGACAGGGACATCGCCGATTTTTACGGCGGCAATAAGGCAAGCTTCGATCTGGCCGAACCCCAGATTCACATGGCGCAGATCCTGGTGACCCCGGCCCCCGACCCCAACGTTCATAATTTGAAAAACGACAAGGCGCAGAACGACGATCAAGCGCGGAAGAAAATCGAGAACCTCTACGCGCGAATCAAGCAGGGCGAGGACTTCGCGATGCTCGCGCAGAACTATTCCGAAGACGCAAATTCATCGCAGGCGGGCGGTGATCTCGGCTTCATTCCAGAGTCTGCGCTAGAGAAAGCGAATGCGGAGTTGCGCCGCACGGTCATGGCGCTCCAGTCGGGCGAAACCACCAACGTGATTCGAACCGCCGAGGGTTATCGCATTTTGAAGGTGATTACCAAGGAACCGGCCGGCCAGCGCGATCTTACTGATCCCAAGGTGCAGCAGACCATTCGCGAGACGCTGATTAACCGGAAAGATCAGTTGCTTAAGGCGGCCTATTACGAGGTCGCGCGGAATGAGGCGAAAGTCGTGAACTACTTCGCCAACCAGATCACCGCCGGGCACGACACCAAGAAGTAGCGGTGTTTGAGATCGGGTCGCGTTTAGGCCTCGCCTACTGTGCCGGAGTTTTTTCGAGCTGCTGCTTCGTCCAAACCCGGGTGGGATTTAATTCCAGGGACTTCTTGAATTCCGCGCGCGCTTCGGCATCGCGTTTGAGCTTGCGAAGGCCGAGTCCCATCCAAAGATGAGCTTCGTCCGATTGCGCATCGAGTTCGATCGCCTTCTGGAAGTCCTTAATCGCAAGTTCTGTCCCTCCGCCAAAAGCCGTCGGCAGGTAGTAACTGCCAATGCCTCGGCTCAGATAGTTCAATCCCGACTTAGGATCCAGTTGAATGGCCTTATTCACCTCGTCGAGCGCGCACCGGCCGTATTTCATCGCCACGAGGATGGGCGCAGACGAGGCCTCCTGCCCACACAATGTCCCCAGAATGCGATGGTATTCCGATACATCGGGTTTTAGGGCGGTAGCGCGTTCGGCCGCCTTCATCCCAGCCTCCGCGGCCGCCTGCGCCTGACTCTTCTCGCGCGTTTCGATCGCGACTTCAGCGATGTAGGACTGTGCCAGCGCGACTTTGTACTGCGCAGCAGCGTCGTTCGATTGCTTTTCCGCAGCGGCCGATGCGCTCGCTGCGATGCGTTCCAGCGCAGCACGATCCTGCGTGTTGCGCCCTTTCTCGAGATCCGGACTGCCCAGGTTCGTGCCCAGCCACGCTACCAAAAGAAATTCGATCATCTTTCTGCTTTGATTCTACCTGGATGCCAATAGTTTCAGCGAAGTTGGGACGAAAGGCCCGACCCTTGCATTTGGCCCTTGCATTTAACGACGGGAAGGAGTACATTTTGGACCGCCGCAATCGGAGAGTTGAAACAGGAGACAGCGCCATGCGATGTACCCTTCCAGCATTGGTGATCGCCGGCTTGGTGTTCATCCCAATGACGGGGTGGAGCCAGGGCACTCGAATCGTAAACGTCGAGCCGCTGACCGCCAAAGTCGGAGACACCGTCACTGCTAACGGCGACGGAATCGACGCAGCCAACGTCGACGTCCTCTATTTAACCGACGGAACCACCGACATCAAGGTGGCGATCATGGAGCAAAGCGACAAACGGATCAAGTTCAAAATCCCCGACGGCACGAAACCCGGCCGGTGGGGACTGATGATCCATTTGAAATCGACGACCGGGCCTCCACTGATCGAGCAGCCTGTCAAGGTGACGGTTCAATAGCGCTCAAGCGGAGCGGTAGCTGCCGAGAACGCGCAGGAAGTCGGCCAGTTCGCCCAGGTGTGCCAGCGCATTCCGGACTCCCTCTTCATCACGATGACCCCACAGGTCCAGATAAAACAGATATTCCCAAGGCTTGCCGCGGAGCGGACGCGATTCAATCTTTACCAGATTCAAATCGCGCAGCGCCAGGGCGCTGAGGGCGCGGAAGAGGGCGCCGGGAATATTGCGCGTCGAAAAGACCAGCGACGTTTTCCATGCATTGCGGGCAGCTCCGCGCGGGGGGCGCGGCTTGGCGCCACGCGGCTCGAGCAGAAAAAATCGGGTAAAATTCTGCCGGTCGTCTTCGATCTCGCGCTTCAGGATCTGCCCGCCGTAAATTTGCGCGGCAAGCGCAGAGGCGATGCCGGCGGCTCCCTCGGGCCGCTCTTCCATCACCATCTTCACGCTGCCGGCCGTGTCATAAAAGGGCACCCTCTCGATCCGGCTGTGCCGCGCGAAAAAATCCAGGCACTGATTCAATGCGACAGGATGGGAATACGCTTTCGTGATCTGACGGAACGTCACACCGGGAGGCGCGATCAAATTGTGAACGATGCGGACGCTGGTTTCCGCCGTAATCTCGAAATCGAATTTGAGCAACAGGTCATAGTTTTCGTGAACCGACCCGGCGAGCGTGTTCTCAATCGGAAGGACCGCCGCATCCACTTCACCCTCGGCAAGCGCCGCAAAGACTTCGTCGAAACGTTGACGCGGCACGGGCCGGGCACCCGAGCCCAGAAGTTGATGGATCGCCTGCTGGCTGAACGCGCCGAGCTCGCCCTGAAAAGCGACATTGATCGATCGCTTCGCCGGCATCGGTCGCTTCGCGGGCATCCGGTGTTTTGCCGGCCTGCTGTGTTTACCGGGGGATCTTTTCATCGCGCTTCCCGCGCAGGCCCGTCCCACCGCCGTGCGCCGGGAACCGGTAGTTCTAGCAAGTCCATAACGCGGTCCACGCTGTGATCAACGATCTCGTCGACACTTTTCGGGTGGTGATAGAATGCCGGCACCGGTGGTGCAAGGATCGCACCCATCTCGGCAAGGGCGGTCATGGCGCGAAGATGTCCAAGATGCAACGGAGTTTCCCGCACCATCAGAATCAGACGGCGCCGTTCTTTCAGCGTGACGTCCGCAGCGCGTACCATCAGGTTCGAGCTGATGCCGGCGGCGATCGCCGACATTGTGTGGATCGAGCAAGGCGCAATGACCATGGCGCTGGTCGGAAAGGAGCCACTCGCCAGCCGGCAACCAACATCTTCGACGGGATAAGAGCAGTCCGCCAGCGACCTAAAATCGGCCGCCGATTTTCCCATTTCGAGAAATGCAGTCCGCTCTCCTGAGCGCGAAAGGATTAAATGCACTTCCACATCCTGAGTAGCTCGTAGTTTTTCTAGGATTCGCCAGCCGTAGATGGCGCCACTTGCGCCGGTTACGCCCAAAATAATTCGCAAATAGCCTCCATCGCTTTTTTAAGGTCGGGGGTCGCCAAGGTCCGGATTTCCAGAAAATAGCGAACTGTGGAAATTTTTGTTCTGAATTCAGAACAAAAGTCGCATAAATCGCCCATTGACTCCGCCAGCCTGTAGACCGTGTATAATTCTGCATAGACTGGCGTATATTGAGGGAGCATATGGCATTTGCATCCTCTGGACAGCCCGAAGCTACTCCCAGAACCTCTATCATGGAGGAAGCAGGGCAGAAACTCAAGCGAGTTCGAGAGAGACTTCGCTTGCGTTTTCGCGACGTGGAAGAGGCCAGCTCCAAGATCGCGGCGCGCCGCGGTAGCGATGAATTTATCATCGCCCTCAGCCGCCTGGCCGATATCGAAAATAAGGGAACAATGCCGTCGTTGTTCCGGCTCTACTCCCTCTGCGCCATCTACCGTCTTGAAATGGCTGATGTTCTCGCTTGGTACGGAGTTACTTTATCCGATCTCCCAGGAGACTCCACCGTACTGGAGCATGTTCGGACTCATATTGTTGGATTTCGACCGGAGGACGGCGAAATCCAGATTCCGATCTCCCTCGATCCAGGAATCGATGTCTCGCGGACCCTTTTCTTGAGCCGCCTCATCCAGCGGTGGGGAACCCTGCCTTTGATGCTGCTTAATAATGTTGACTTGCGCAGCCACCGCTATGGGCTGGTGGGAACCGACGACTGGTCCATGTATCCGATCATCCCGCCCGGTTCTCTGGTCGTCATCGATGACACGCGACGCCGGATCGCCGCGTCGGGTTGGACCACTGAGTTTGAGAGACCTATTTACTTTCTGGAACACCGCGACGGGTATATTTGCTCCTGGTGCCGGCTGACGGACGGCCGGCTGACGGTACAGCCACACCCCGCTTCGCTTTGCGAGCCGGAGTCATATATTTATCCCGATGAGATTGAAGTGATCGGCCAGGTTACTCAGGTCGCTTTAAGCCTGGACGCGGCGCATCGCCGGCGTTCCTGAAGCCGGCATTTCATCCGGCGTTTTTGACCAGGGTTAAGAGCATCTCCAGGTCACGATAGAAAAGTTCACGTTCCACGGCCCGGGCCGACGTCGGCACCTGGTTGAGATACGTCTTCGTGCGCAGCCAGTGGTTTATCGCTTCATTAGGCGGATCGTCAAGACTCGCCAGGTAAGCCGCTAAATCCATGCTTCTTTCCGCCAGGGGCAAATTCAGCCATTCAGCGAAAGCTTGCTCGTGGCTGGCCTTGAGCGCCTTCCCGCTTTCTTCGCGTCCGAAAGCTGTGCTCAGTCCATGGTGGCGGTATACACCGGAGTTCGGGTCGCGTAAGCTCGCGAGGTAAGTCAGTCGTCCGTAGACAGTTGGGATTTTAGAGAGTGTGTGCTTCCAGAGATCCGCCGCGGCACTACGTTCGAGGGAGCCCTTGAGCTTGAACCGTGGCATTCTTTCGTCCCTGAGCATATCTTGTACGCGGGCGGCGCCGCAAAGTCCCTGGTCAGACATGTTCTGATTCCAGAAAACCTCCGTTCAATCTTAGCGTAAGGCCCCACAGCAATTTACCCTACAACTCTTACGTATTTCAAAAGTCAGACGAACTACTTAGGGAGGCGGTTCTTAATGTTGAAAAAGATTGTGTTCCTGATCGCGTTGACACTTTCGGTGACGTCCGCGATTCACGTGGGTGCAAAGGAAGGCCCGCTGCCAGATTGCTACCCCTGTGATGGAAGTGGGAATTAAGATTTAGCGGCACAAGGCCGGGGCGGCCCTCGAATTCCAAACGAGCCGGGAGCGATGGGTGAAGTCTACCCGCCGTGGGTTGTGCCGCTAAAGTAGCCCGCAAGTTGATGATGAGAACTTGCGGGAACTCCGCGGGCGGCTAAGGTGGCGTGCTCGCGAGCTGCGCTATTGCTAAGTAGTCGTACGTAAGGGTCTCCAAAACTCCCGACGACTGGGCCGCGCATTGCGGCCGAGTCAGCGGAGTTGCCGTCGTACAGTGGGCGAGCCTTGGGCAGCGAGTCCCTCTGACCACGTCCCTAGCTCGGATTTTCCCTCCGTACCCCTTTTCTATTTCTGTCCAGGTGGTAAACTCCTTATCAAGCGCACAGCGCGAGATGCGTGCTTAGGGGCGCACTGTTCCCGTACAGGCGGGGAGTACTCGTGGCCACCTTCGACCGAGTGATCTGGTACTTGAACATCGCCGCCACTCTTGTGCTTCTCGGCCGTCTTTTCGCAACGGGTTTGTGGCGGACCTATCGATGGCTGTTCTTTTTTTTCGTCGCCGATACGTTCCAGTCGCTTCTGTTGATCGCCTCTCTCGGCAACCGAAACCGTTATGCAGAAATGTACATGGGTGGACAGGCCGTAAAGATGGTCCTGTCCGTATTTGTGGTTCTCGAACTGTATCAGCTGGCGCTCGCAAGCCATCCGGCGCTCGCAGGATTTGGACGAAAGACAGTCGGCTGGTTACTCGTTGGTTCCTCCATGGTCGCGGCAGGCGGATTATGGATGGATTCGTCTGTGCGTCCCGGCCAATCCACCATCCTTCACCGGTTTTTTACGGTGGAGCGCACCATGGATTTCTCCGTTCTCATTTTTCTACTCCTGATTTGTTGCTTTATGCTTTGGTTTCCGGTGCGAATGAAACCGAATGTGGCACTTTATATCGGTGGATTCGTAGTCTGGTTTCTGGCGCGTTCCTTCGGGTTGCTGATGGCGAACATTCTGTCGGCCAGTTTTTTTCATACCATGAGTAATGCGATGCTGGCGGTTTGTTTTGGCTGCTTATCATTCTGGTCATTGGCCTTGCGCCGCGGCGGAGAATTCACCACACTGACCGTGGGACATCGTTGGAATCCTGCAGTGATGGAGCGCCTGACAGGCCAACTCGAATCCATCAACGCCAGCTTAGTACGATTGAGCCGTGATTAAGACCGAAATTTAGCTATAATCATTGATTGCATTTTTAATAGTGGTCTAGTATTCTGTGAAAAACCTAACGGAGGTTGTACAATGGCGGGCTGGACTTTAGCCGGTTGGGTAATTACATGTGGTTCGGCACTGGTGCTGATGGCAACGCTTGCAGCGCTACGCTTCCGGAAGGACCGGGGCGAATTCGATGAGGAAGACGCCGATTCCAGCGGATTTACTCTAACTCGATACCAACCGATGGCGAGATTGCTTTCGGAAGACGACCTGCTCTTCCTGGCTTCTCAGCCTGGTTATCGCTCCGAACTCGGCGCCAGATTTCTTCGCGAGCGGCGTCGCATCTTCCGCCTTTATTTGCGCGATCTTTCACGTGATTTTCAACATTTGCATGCGGAAGCGCGAAAAATCGTGGCCAATTCCGAAGCCCAACACGCCGCGCTGGTGGGACTTCTGCTGCGGCAGCAAGTCACTTTCTGGCAAGTTCGCGGATCGCTGGAACTGCATCTGGCCCTCAGCCGTTTAGGCATCGGCAAGGTGGACGCCCGCCGGCTGGTGGACGCCATCGAGTCCATGAGATTGGATCTCGGCCGCGTCACCGGCAGAGCCGCGGCTACGGCCTAACGGCCTGCCACAGTAGTCTCAAAAGATCGATTCCCGCTCAAAACACGCTGATTTTGATCGTTTTTTAGCGATTTTCGCGCGTTTTATCGTCGTTTTTACGCGCTTTCGATGTGTTTTTGTAACACAAGTTGCGAACGGAGCAACCTTGCCCGGGCTTATTTAACGATTTTCACAGACGGCGCAGCAGCGACTTCGCCTCGGCCAATTTCTCAAACGTTTTTTCAGCTTCTTTAAACGCGCGCGTGTGCACGCACCGCCGGGAGCCTCGATGTTCCGCGGGATAGCGCAGGTGCAGCATCTCGTGAAACAGGACGTACTCGACCGCCAACTGCGGCACCTCGGGGCGGTCCAGAATCCGACTCAGCACGATCGCGTTGTGCGAAGAATCGTAGTGGCCGAGCAGAGTCCGCGAAGCTTGCGGGCTCCAACCCAGCAGCGGCCGCGCCATTAATCCGTGAAAATAACGGAAATTCAGCTCTTCAAACATCGCCGCCAGATCGTAGGACTGTCCTTGCGGAGATTGCACGCGCTTGCGCCCGCGAATCTGACGCACCAGGTCCAGGCTTCGTCGAACTTCGCGGCGGTTCAGGTAACGGCGGTATCGATCGTTGCTCGCCGGCGGCACAGGCTTGCGAAATAGCTTCGAGAGCAGGATCTCCGCCAAGGCCTCCATGACGGTCTCCGGAGCGTCTTTCAACGTGTCGGCGATTCGCACCAGCAGCTTCCCGTCTTGCAGTCTCACTTGCGCATTGGCGTTGGCATAGCGGCGAAACTGGACTTGGATCTCCGGAAGGGGCGTGCGAGGACGCAACTGGCGATGGACACGCGCGTAAATCTGTGCGAGCGTTTCGGGCGGCGCCGCCGCATCGCCGGCGGGCAGAAACTCTTGCGCGCTCTCGACTTGCACTGTCTCCGAATGTAACATAGCTAAGAGAGCCGCCCCTGCTGTCCCGAGCATTTTTCGCGAGCCGTGAGGCAACGTCTTCACGGCTGGTGCTGCTCCCCTCGCTGAAAAGGAGAACTTTTTGCCTGGAGCCAAAATCAGTGCGCTCGGCTGCTACGTGCCGCCCGATCTGCTGACCAATCCCGATCTCGAAAAAATGGTGGACACCAACAATCAGTGGATTCTGGACCGAACCGGCATCATTGAACGCCACATTGCCGCGCCCGGAGTGGCCACCTCGGATCTGGCGGTCGAGGCCGCCCGGGTCGTGCTGGAGCAGCGCGGGATCGACGCTAACGAAATCGATGCAATTCTGGTGTGTACGGTAACGCCGGATATGTTCTTCCCTTCCACGGCATGCCTCGTGCAGAATCGCCTGGGAGCGAAGGGCGCCTGGGGATTCGATCTTTCGGCGGCCTGCTCGGCATTTATCTACGGACTCACCACCGGGGCGCACCTGGTGATGAGCGGCACGCACAAGAAGGTGCTGGTGATCGGAGCCGACACCATGTCGCGGATCATCGACTACACCGATCGCAACACCTGTGTGCTGTTCGGTGATGGCGCGGGCGCGATGCTGATTGAACCCGGCGAGCCGGGAGAGGGATTCATCGGCTTCTTAAATGAAATCGACGGCTCGGGCGGCGATTTCTTGAAGATGCCTGCGGGAGGCAGCCGCATGCCGGCCAGTCCCGATACGGTGGCCGAGCGGCTCCATTACGTCAAACAGGAGGGCCAGCAGGTCTTCAAATATGCGGTGCGGAAGATGTACGAAACCTGCCGGGACCTGCTGGAACGCTACAATTTGACGCCCGACGACGTTACTCTCCTGATTCCTCATCAGGCGAACCGCCGGATAATTACCGCAGCGGCGGAACGCCTCGGCATCGCCTGCGATCGTGTGGTCATCAACATTGACCGGTATGGCAACACTACCGCTGCGACGGTGCCCCTGGCGACTCGCGACGCGATCGAAGGCGGAAAGTTGAAGAAGGGCGACCTGGTAATGTTCGCGGCGGTGGGCGCGGGTTTTACGGTAGGAAGTAACCTGTGGCGCTGGGCTTACTAGGAGCTTGTTGAAAAACCCGGAAGACCCCTTGCGGACGCGCGGGGCTCAGAATCGGCGCAGTCTGTTTACAGCCACTTATTGAGCCGCGACCGTTAGGGCGGAGTTGGGTCCGCTCGATTGTCAACAAGCTGCTTGCCTCGAATCAGAAATCAGTTAGAGAATTTTGAGTCAAAATCCGTCGCCTGGTCATTCCGAGAGCAGCGAGGAATCTGCTTGGGCCTGATTCTAGGCAATGACCTAAGAGCAGATCCCTCGATGCTCTCGGGATGGCGTGGGGCGATGTGACAACGCTCTACGTGTATTTCCGGCAGGTCCTCTACCTACTTGCTTGGCGTGATCGAAACCGGTGGTGGGAGGACGATTTCGCGCACGCCTTCGTCAAGGCCGACAATTCGAATGATCCTGGGGCCTTCCGGCTTCGGTGCAGGCACCGGGGTTTCCGGTTTGCGGAGTTT
>Ga0070734_10005481_pt1 | contig 11158 bp, 5 predicted proteins | sample Coa_R1_8_FD_66444 | JGI IMG/M metagenome (GOLD analysis project Ga0070734, IMG submission 66444) | Surface soil microbial communities from Centralia Pennsylvania, which are recovering from an underground coalmine fire - Coalmine... | ecosystem: Environmental > Terrestrial > Soil > Unclassified ...
CGAGTCCCAGGTCGGCATGTGGACTCCGTTGGTCACGTGTCCGACCGGTATTTCCCCCTGCGGCCAGCCTGCAAAGAGCGGCAGGAAGATGTGCCGGCTCACCTCCCCGTGCAGGCGACTGACGCCATTCACCGCCCCGCTTCCGCGAATCGCCAGATAAGCCATGTTGAAGGGCTCGGACGTGTCGTTCGGATCCTGGCGGCCCAGGGCCAGCAAGTCATGGGATGTCAGGCCGAGCCGGGTTCGCGCATAACCGGCGAGATATTGCTCGATCAGCGCCGGCGGGAAGCGATCGAAGCCGGCGGGCACCGCCGTGTGGGTGGTGAAAAGGTTGCCTGCCCTGGTGACCGCCAGCGCGACTTCGAAAGTCCGCCCGGTGTCCTCCATGAAGCTGCGGGCGCGCTCCAGCACCGCGAAGGCCGCATGTCCTTCGTTCAAGTGGCAGACTTCCGGGCGGATGCCGAGCGCCGCAAGCAATCGCCATCCGCCGATTCCGAGCAGCAGTTCCTGCTTGAGGCGAAGCTCGGGCCCGCCTCCGTAAAGCTCGCTGGTGATCCCCCGGTGCGCGGGGTAATTGGCCGCGTCGTTGCTGTCCAGCAGATACAGCTTTACCCGGCCGATCTGAACCTGCCAGGCGCGCAGCCAGACCGAGTAACCGGGTAAGGCGATCTCCAGCCGCAACCATTCGCCGTTCGCCTGGCGCAACGGCGTGATCGGCAACTGTCCTGGGTCGTTATACGGGAACAGCGCCTGTTGCGCCCCGTCGTTGTCGATCACCTGCCGGAAATAGCCTTGCTGGTAGAGCAGCCCGACGCCGAGGACCGGGACGCCGAGATCGCTGGCCGCCTTGAGCTGATCGCCGGCCACGTTGCCCAGCCCTCCCGAGTAAATGGGCAATGCTTCGCTCAACATGAATTCCATGCTGAAATACGCCACGCAACTCAGCTGAGATTGCGGGTGAGTTTGCTGGAACCACGCCTGTGCTTCCGCGGCATCCCGCCTCGCCCGCACCAGATCATCGACGTTCTTGCGGAAAGCGGGATCGGCCAGGTGGCGCCGGAGCTTGTCCCGCGAAACGGTCTGCAGGATGACCCATGGGTTATGGGTAAGCTCCCACAGCACCGGATCGAGCTGCCGCCACACCTGGTCGGTGACGTGGTTCCAGGCTGAGCGCATATCCAGGGCAAGCTCGGCGAGGGAATCCCAACCTTCGACGTCCGCCGATGCGAGGAGCTCCTTGGGGTGGCTGACGCGCGCGTGTTCGCTCATTCGCCATTCCGCCGCGATCATGACGTCGACGTCGTTGGCGGCCGGCACTTCCAGCGTGCGGGTACAGGCTGGCGCGGAAACGGCGTGCGTGTCGATGCCGAGAAACAGCGGGCCATCGATGGCCCGTCGTTTTCGAAATTGGCAAATGGACTGGTCTTCATGGCGATGTCCTTTGGCGCTGCGGTTCCAGCGCGTACCGGCTCTCGGAACGGGGCCGACAGCAGCTTGTCAGAGTTTGAGTGTGTTGGTTAGCGCACGGACACGCCGCGCCATGGCGCGCAGATTTGTACGATTGCAACCCAGCACATGGAACAACGATTATGAATCCTGTTACGGCATTCCTGGTGTTCGCCTGCATTGTCGCCGGCATCGCGACCGGCTACTGGCTGAATCCATACGCCGCGCCCGTGTTCCTGGCAGCCGCAGCCGTCATCGCCTTGTCGCTGAAGATGGCCAACGCCTGGCAGAAGTTCGTCATCCTCAGGATGGGCAAGCTGCAAAGCGTGAGGGGCGCAGGGATGTTTGCCATCATCCCGATCCTCGACAATGTGGCCGCCGTCATCGACGTACGTATCCAGACCACAGCCTTCAACGCTGAGCAGGCGCTCACCAAGGATACGGTCCCGGTCAACGTCGACGCGATCATCTTCTGGCACGTGCACGACGCCGAAAAGGCGGCTTTGGCCATCACCAACTACCGCGTAGCCATCGACCGCGTGGCGCAGACTTCACTGCGCGAGATGATCGGCTCTTCGATGCTCGCAGCCCTGTTATCCGACCGCAAGGAGGCCGACGAGCAGCTCAAAAACGAGATTGGTCAAAAGACCGCCCCTTGGGGGATATCGGTAAGCTCGGTGGAGATTCGCGACGTTGCGATTCCCGAGGCGCTGCAGGATGCGATGTCGCGTCAGGCCCAGGCCGAGCGGGAGAAGCAGGCGCGGGTGATTCTCGGATCGGCTGAAGCGGCGATCGCGGGAAAGTTCGTGGAGGCTGCCGAAATCTACGCCGGACATCCAGTGGCGCTGCAACTGCGAGCCATGAACATCATCTACGAGACCACAAAGGAACGCGGAGCCACGATCCTGATGCCGACCTCCATGGTCGACAGCGTGAATCCTTCTGCCACCACCCTGGCCCTTGCGTTCGCGGCTAAGGGAACGCCGGAGGTCGGAGTGGCGCCGCTTAAGGCCGCTGCCTGATGCGCGTGCCGGCTTGCCTTTTCGGATTGCCCGGTGGAAAGCTACTCCAGCTCCAAACCTGCAATTCGGGGATGTGAGGCACTGGCCTGGCACCGCACTCGGATATAAGCGCGCGACCGCACGGACTTACGCTTCACTCGGGTGCAATCTATCCGGGTTCATACAAGAGGGCGCGATTCGCGTCTCGACGCACCTGCGCGAGCGCCTCGCCGCCTCTGTTTGGACCCAGGAGAATCACCATGCTTCGCTACTACGATATGAACGACTATCTGCGCGGTTTCCGTCTGAATCCGCTTTCACCCGAAACAGCACCCGAAATCAAGATCGATGTCGAGGACAGCGATCGCGAATACATCGTGACGGCAGAAATTCCGGGCGTCCAGAAGAATAATATCCACGTCTCCATAGAGGGCAACCGCGTTTCGATCAGTGCCCAGGGAAATCAGGCGATGGAGGGTAAAGATTCGCGCGCGTTATTGCACGGTGAGCGGTATCGCGGGCTCCGGAACCGAACCTTTTCACTCGCTGCTGATGTAGACGAAACGAGGGCGTCGGCCCGGTACGAGGACGGCGTACTGGCGCTGACTTTGCCGAAGCGATCCGGCGCACAGTCTAAGCAACTCAGTATCCAGTAGGCGCGACTCCGAACAGCCGCAGCAAGACACAAGACGAGAGTCTGATGGAATGGATTGCAGCGCCAACGCCTCGCCCGCGTATCCTGATTGCCGATCCCGATCAGGATGCGGCCGACGTCCTGTCGATGCAGCTCGCGCGCTGCGGTTGTGACACCAGGCACCTGCCGACGCTCAAGCATCTGACAGCAGAAGCCCTCTCGTAGGCGGCTGAGGGCGAACGCGCCCTGAAGCGTCTGTGCGCTAGCGAACAGAAGCCATGGTTTGTACCGCGGGCGATCGGTCGCTCGTCAGCGCGGCGGGTGGGATTCCGTCGTGGACTTCGCGGCCGGGTGATAGACTGATCCGACGCGGAGTTGGAGTTGAGCCCTTGTCCTCTGAACCCACGCTCGGTGCTGGTCAGCCCGGGGCGATGCAGTTCCCAGTTGTGGGCATCGGCTCTTCCGCCGGGGGACTCGAGGTCCTGAAGAAGCTCCTCGCCGCCACGCCCGCCGACAGCGGCATCGCATACGTAGCGGTACCGCACCTGGATCCGGCGCACGCCAGCCTGCTGGTTCCCCTGCTCGCCAAGTGCACGGTCATGCCGGTTGCGGAGGTGCAGGATGGCACGCGAATCGAGCCCGACCACGTCTACGTGATTCCGCCCAACAGGCTTCTGACCGTCCGCGGCGGCGGGCTGTACCTGACCGAACCGATCGAAGCGCAGGCGGCATACGTGTCGATCGACTGGTTCCTGCAATCTCTGGCGGAAGATCAGCACGAGCTCGCGATCTGCATCATTCTCTCGGGCACCGGCTCTCACGGCACCGCCGGGCTGCGGGCGATCGAGGCTAACGGCGGGGCGGTATTCGTGCAGGATCCGGCGACAGCCGAATTTCCGCAGATGCCGGAATGCGCGATCGCCACCGGCCTGGTTGACGACGTGCTGCCCGTCGAGCGCATGCCCGCGGCGGTGCTGGAGTACTGCCGAAGCATTGGCCTCACCGGCGGCGCGGGAGTCGGCCAGCCAGCCGAATCCGGCAACCTGGATCAGATCCTCGCGCTGCTCAACGACAAGACCACGGTTGACTTTCGAAGCTACCGCAGGAACACCTTGCTGCGCCGGACACGGCGCCGCATGTCCCTGGCCCGTATCAACGCCATGCCCGAATACCTCGCCTACCTGCGCGAGCACGATGGCGAGGTCAATCTCCTGGCGAAGGATTTCCTCATCAGCGTCACCCGGTTCTTCCGCGAGCCGGACGCGTTCAAATTCCTCGAAACCACCGTCATCCCCGATCTCGTGCGGCGCAAGACCGAGGGCCAGACGGTGCGCGTCTGGGTTCCGGGTTGCGCCACGGGGGAAGAGGCCTATTCCATCGGCATGCTGCTCCTGGAGCAGCTGTCGGCAGCAAAGAACCGTTGCGCGGTGAAGGTATTCGCTACCGACGTCGACGAAGCGGCTCTTCGGCTGGCGAGGGCCGGGATCTACCCTGCCTCGATCTCGTCCGATGTGCCGGCGGCGCGGCTGGAAAGGTTCTTCAGACGGCTGGGCGAGCATTCCTGGCAGGTCGGCAAGCAGTTGCGCGAGAGCGTCGTCTTCGCCCCGCAGGACCTGGTCGGTGATCCGCCCTTTTCCAGGCTGGATCTCATCAGCTGCCGCAACCTGCTGATCTACCTGCAACCAGAATTGCAGGAAAAGCTCATCGCAACGTTCCACCTTATGCTGAACGAGGAAGGCTATCTTTTGCTGGGTCCGTCGGAGACTGTCGGCCGGCATGCCGAATTGTTCGAACCGCTCTCGACCAGATGGCGTGTCTACCGGCGCAGGAGCGGTCTCGCCAGGCCAGCTGCATTGAACGCCCTCGCGCTCCCTGCAACCGCGCGGACCCTGGCGGCCCATCGCCTGCTCAGTGTGTCGCGCCCGCAACATCAGAGGGTCGCCGAGCTCACGCAGCGGATGCTGCTGGCCGAGTACGCGCCGGCTTCGGTCCTCACCAATTTGCAGGGTGAAATCCTCTTTTTCCACGGCGCGACGCCGCGTTATCTCGACCTGCCGTCGGGAAAGCCCACGTTCGATCTGCTCGAAATCGCACGCGAGGGCTTGCGCTCCAGTCTGCGCACCGCCCTGAAGAGCGTCGCGCGCGACGAGCGTACGGTGATCGTCGATGACGCCCGGGTGCGGCGCGAGGGCGGCGAGTTCCCCGTCCGAGTCGCCGTCAGACCGGTCGCAGCCGCCCCAGGCGCCGAACGGCTGCTGCTCATCACTTTCGAGGACGTGCAGGAGCAGTCGACGCGACCGCGTCGCGTCGAAGCGGCGGACGATGATTCGCCGGTGCGCCAGCTTGAATCCGAGCTGACCAGCGTTCGCGAAGAGTCGGAAACCATGATCGAGGAGATGCAGAGCCTCAACGAGGAGCTGCAGTCCTCGAACGAAGAGCTGGAAACCTCCAAGGAGGAGCTGCAGTCGCTCAACGAAGAGCTGACCACGTCGAATGCACAGCTCAACGAGAAGGTGAGCGAGCTGGAGCAGGCCAACAACGACATGGCCAATCTGATTGGCAGCATCGACCAGCCCACCCTCTGCCTCGACCGGGAGTTTCGGATTCGCTGGTTCACTCCCTCGAGCGGCCGGCTGTGGAATCTTCTCCCGAGCGACGTCGGACGGCTGTTCACCGATATCGCGCCGAAGCTGGATGACCGGAGCCTGCTCGGCGATGCTCAGCAGGTGCTCCAGACATCGCAAGCGATCGAGAAGCAGATAAAGGGCGAGCGGGATCAGTGGTGGCTGCGCAAGATATTGCCTTACCTGACGCCGGACAAGCAGATGAAAGGCGTGGTCATCAGCTTCACGGACGTCTCGACCATCGTGCAAGCCGCCGCGCAGGGACAGCGACTGGCCGCGGTGCTGCTGAATTCCAACGATGCCGTCCTGGTGGTCGATCTCGAAGGCCGCATCACCGGCTGGAACCGGGGTGCGACCCGGATGTACGGTTACAGCGAAGCCGAAGCGCTGCAGCTGAGTATCGGAGCGCTGGCGCCGGAGACCTTGCGAAGCGACGAGATTGCCGTGTGGAAGCGCCAGCGTGAAGGACAGCTGCTGGACTCCCGCGAAACGCAGCGTCTCGCCAAGGACGGAACGGTACTCGACATCTGGTTGACCACAACGACGCTGCGCGACCAGACCGGCAGCGCGACCGCGATCGTCAGCACTGAGCGGGACATCACTGCAGACAAGGCCGTTGCCAAGATCCAGCACCTTGCCACCCACGATCCGCTCACCGGGTTGTGCAATCGCGTCCTGATGGTCGATCTGGCATCCCATGCGCTCGAGCAGGCGCGGCGCAAGGGCGGCCGCATCGCGCTGCTGTTCATCGACCTGGATCGCTTCAAGGCGGTCAATGATTCGCTGGGGCATCTTGCCGGCGACAGGCTGCTGCGCGCGGCGGCGGAGCGGCTGAAGCAAAGCGTTCGCGCCGCGGACCCCGTCGCACGACAGGGCGGAGACGAGTTTATCGTCGTCCTCAGCGATGTGGCCGACGCGCAGGACGCGGCCGGCGTGGCAGAGAAGATCCGTCAGACGATGGCCGCCCCATTGATGGTCGACGGGCTGGAAGTGGTAACGTCGGCCAGCATCGGCATCAGCCTCTATCCGGACGATGCCAGCGACGTCGATGCGCTGTTCAGGCACGCCGATGCCGCGATGTATCGCGCCAAGGCGCAGGGGCGCAACAGGCTGTGCTTCTTCAGTGCCGAAATGAATGCAGGGTCGCGGGAGCGCCTGTCGATGGAGAACAGCCTGCGACGTGCCCTGGAGCGGCACGAACTGCACCTGCACTATCAGCCGCAGGTGGAGCTCGCGACCGGCCGGATCGTCGGCGCCGAGGCGCTCATGCGATGGGAGCACCCGGAGCTCGGCAGCATTCCGCCGGAACAATTCATTCCGGTAGCTGAAGAAAGCGGGCTCATCGTCCCCCTGGGCGACTGGATCCTGGCGCAGGTCTGCACCCAGGCCAAGGCGTGGCAGCTGGCAGGATTGCTGCCCATTGTCGTCGCCGTCAACCTCTCCCCCCTTCAGTTCCGCCAGCCCAAGCTCGCGGGGACGATTGCAAAGGTACTGGAGGAAACCGGGCTTGCCGCGCAGTACCTCGAGCTGGAGTTGACCGAATCCGCCATGGTGGAGCAGATCGAAAGCGACGGGACCTCCGTGCAGCGCCTGTGGGACCTTGGACTGCGGATCTCAATCGACGATTTCGGCACGGGATATTCCGGCTTGAGCTACCTGCGGCGCTTTCCGATCCATCGGCTGAAGATCGACCGGTCGTTCATGCGGCAGGTGACCACGGATACGGGTGCAGCCGCAGTGACGAGAGCCATCATCGCCATGGCCAAGAGCCTGAATCTGCGCGTCCTCGCCGAGGGCGTCGAGACGCGCGAGCAGTTTGCTCTCCTCAGAGATCAGGGCTGCGACGAGGGGCAAGGATATTACTTCGGCCGGCCGGTGGGGGCGGATGAGCTGGCAGAGCTGTTGAAGGCAGGCTGCCTCCAGACACAGGCTTGAGACGATGGCGGCAGGCGACCGTCTAATCGACCACCATCCCATATGATCGACGCCATAGATGAGGGTGCTCTGCGCCGCCGCGGAGACGAAGCCGTGGATCGTCTGAACCCTTCCTTCTGGAACGTGCCGCTTGGGGCCCTCCAGACGGAACTGGAGACGCTCCAGGATGGCTTGAGCCAGGCGGAAGCGCGGCGGCGGGCGGCGCGCTTCGGTCCCAATACGTTGAAGGCTCATGGCGAACGCCCATTGGTCATCCAGTACCTGAGGCATTTCAAGAATCCCCTTGTACTGATACTCCTGGCCGCCAGCACCGTGTCGGCGCTGACCGGCGAGATCACCAGCTTCGTGATCATCTGGGCCATTGTGCTCATGAGCGTGACGCTGGACTTCGTTCAGGAATACCGGGCAGGCCGGGCCGCGGAACGCCTCAAGGAAACGGTTGCGGTTCGGGCAACAGTGCTGCGCGACGGCCACGCGTCGGAGGTTCCGGTAGCAGAACTGGTTCCCGGTGATGTGGTGCTGCTCGCTGCAGGCGACCTCATGCCGGCAGACTGCCGCCTGACCGAGGCGAAGGACTTCTTCGTCAATCAGGCTCTGCTGACCGGCGAGTCCTACCCCGTGGAAAAGCACGCGGGCGATATGCCCGCTCCAGTTGAGGACCTGAGCCAAGCCGCGAACGCCGTCTTCATGGGCACGTCGGTCGTCAGCGGCATGGCGAGGGCTGTCGTCTGCCGCATCGGCGCCGATACGGCCGTGGGCAACATCGCCGACTCCCTGCTGGCGAAGGCGCCGCCCACCGCTTTCGAGCTCGGAACCCACAGCTTCGGCATGCTCATCATGCGCCTGACCGTCCTTCTGGTCCTGTTCGTCTTCCTGGTCAACGCGCTCTTTCACCGGCCATTTCTGGAATCGTTCCTGTTCGCCATCGCCCTGGCCGTCGGCCTGACGCCAGAACTGCTGCCAATGGTGGTCACGGTCACGCTCTCACGCGGAGCGCTGCGAATGGCGAAGAAGCACGTGATCGTCAAACGGCTCGCGTCGATTCACAACCTGGGCAGCATGGACGTTCTTTGCACCGACAAGACCGGCACGCTCACCGAGGCCCGCATCCGTCTGGAGCGCCACGTCGACGCGGATGGACGCGACAGCGCACAGGTCCTGCGGCTGGCGTATTGCAACAGCTGTTTCGAGACCGGGCTCAAGAGCCCCCTGGATGCCGCGATCATGGAGCACAAGGAGATCGATGCGGGCGTCTGGCGCAAGATCGACGAAGTGCCGTTCGATTTCGAGCGGCGACGCGTGTCCGTGCTCCTCGACGATGGCAAGGACAGGCTCCTCGTCGTGAAGGGTGCCCCGGAGGACATCCTGAAGCTTTCCACCCGATACGCCGTCGGTGAAGAGCTTGGCACGCAGCCGATGGACGAGCCGGCGCTGGCCAGGATTCAGCGATTGCACGATGCTCTCGAAGGGGAAGGCTTCAAGCTGCTTGGCATCGCCTGGCGAGCGGTGCCAGCCGACCACCAGCACGCCGTGGTCGATGACGAGACCGAGCTCAGCTTTGCGGGTTTCGCGGCCTTTCTCGATCCGCCAAAGCCAAGCGCGGCCAAGGCAATCAAGGCGCTGGCGGCGAGCGGCATAGATGTCAAGGTCGTCACCGGCGACAGCGAGCTTGTCACCCGGCATGTGCTCGCTCAGCTGGGGGTTCCGGTCACCGCCGTTCTCAATGGCAGCGAGATCCAGCATCTGGACGATCCGTCGCTGGCGGTCCGGGTGAAGGAGGCGAATTTGCTCTGCCGCATGACGCCGGCGCTGAAAACCCGTGTCGTGCTCTCGCTCAAATCCCATGGACACACGGTGGGGTACCTTGGCGACGGCATCAACGATGCTCCCTCCCTCCATTGCGCGGATGTCGGAATTTCGGTGGACAGCGCCGTCGATGTGGCGAAGGCGGCGGCCGACATGATCCTGCTGCGGCAGGACCTGAACGTGCTGCACGCGGGGGTGCTGGAGGGACGCCGTACCTTCGCCAATATCATGAAGTACATCATGATGGGTACGAGCTCGAACTTCGGGAACATGTTCAGCATGGCTGGAGCGACCCTCTTTCTCGCCTTCCTGCCGATGCTGCCGGCGCAGATTCTGCTCAACAACCTGCTTTATGACGTTTCAGAGCTGCCCATCCCGATGGACAACGTGGACAAGGAGTATCTCGCTCATCCCAGGCACTGGGATACCACCTTCATCCGCAATTTCATGTGGGTGGTCGGCCCCGTCAGCTCCATCTTCGACGTCCTCACGTTTTTCATCATGCTGAAAGTCTTCAGCGCCGGAGAAACGCTCTTCCACACCGGCTGGTTCATAGAGTCCATCGCCACTCAGGTGCTCGTGATCTTTGTCATCCGCACACAAGGCAGCCCGTTCAGAAGCAGGCCCAACAGGGTGCTGACCATGACTTCGCTGGCGGTCGTGGCTGCAGCGGCCGCACTGCCGTTCACGCCGCTTGCGACGCTGCTCGGCTTCGTGCAGCCGCCACCGCTTTTCTTCATGATCTTACTGGCGATCGTGCTCTGCTACCTGGTCGCCGTGGAAGGGATGAAACGCTTGTTCTATCGGCATTTCGCAGCGCGTTGATATTCGAGCACACGAATCCTGCGTGCGTCTCACCGCGGGCATCGCAAAGGTCCTGGTGCCGCTGTGAACCCCGCAGCAAAGCGCCCGGAGTGTGATCCGGAAGCGGAGCGCCTTCAGATGCGCAGTCCACGCACCAGCCGCTCGATGACGGGCTGTCCCGCCGCCCCTGCCCCTGTCCCGGCCGTACCCGACTCCGAGGTGCCCGCCTGGGCCCCGTCCGCACCCGACTCCGACGTGCCTGCCGCCGCCCCGGTGGCACCCGTCTCAGACGTGCCCGCCTTCGCCCCGGATGTGCCCGCCTGCGACGTGCTTGCCTCGGACGCGCCCGCCCGCATGCCCATGGCCGCGGCCGATTCAGGGAACATCCGGTAAGCCGTGTTCATCACGATGTTCGAGACCTTCGGCGCCACCGCGTGGAGGGCCTGGGCGATGACGCCCAGCCGGGTGGCGATGCGGTCCGGCCTGTCGATCAGCGCCTGGACGATCAGCTCCGCCGCTTCGTCCGGCGTCAGCATCTCGGCCTCATCGTAGACCTTGGTCGGCGCCGTCATCGCCGTGCGCACAAGCGGCATGTTGACCGTCGTGAAGGCGATGCCGTCGTCGGCGAACTCCGACGCCGCGCAGCGGGCAAACGCATCCATCGCGGCCTTCGAGGCGACGTAAGCGGAGAAGCGGGGCGCGTTCGCGAGCACGCCGATGGACGAGATATTCACCACATGGCCCGCCTTGCGCTGCTGCATCGAGGGCAGGATGCCGAGCGTCACCCGCAGCGCGCCGAAGTAGTTCAGCTGCATCGTCCGCTCGAAATCGTGGAAGCGCTCGTAGGAATGCTCGATGGCGCGGCGGATGGAATGGCCGGCGTTGTTGACGAGCACGTCCACGCGGCC
>Ga0070734_10005482_pt1 | contig 11158 bp, 9 predicted proteins | sample Coa_R1_8_FD_66444 | JGI IMG/M metagenome (GOLD analysis project Ga0070734, IMG submission 66444) | Surface soil microbial communities from Centralia Pennsylvania, which are recovering from an underground coalmine fire - Coalmine... | ecosystem: Environmental > Terrestrial > Soil > Unclassified ...
ACGATCACGTTGATGCGGTCATAGGTGCGCAAACAGTGATCCATCACCCAGAGAAGGCAATTGGCATCGGGCGGGAGATACACGCGTACGATATCTGCCTTCTTGTTGGTGACGAGATCAATGAAGCCCGGATCCTGATGGCTGAACCCGTTGTGGTCCTGTCGCCACACGTGCGAGGTGAGGAGGTAATTCAGCGACGAGATCGGCCGCCGCCAGGCCAGCGTGCGCGCCACCTTCAACCACTTGGCGTGCTGGTTGAACATCGAATCAACGATGTGAATGAAGGCCTCGTAACAGGCAAACAGGCCATGCCGTCCCGTCAACAGATATCCTTCAAGCCAGCCCTGGCAGATATGCTCGCTCAATACCTCGACGACGTGACCTTGCCGCGAGAGATGCACGTCGTAGGGCTCAAGCCGCTCCATCCAGATGCGATCGGTGGCCTCGAATACAGCGTCGAGGCGATTGGACGATGTCTCGTCCGGACCTAACAGGCGAAAATTGCGGTTGTCTGCGTTGAGCCTCACAACATCCCGCAGAAGCCCCCCGGCTATGCGGGTTGCTTCGGCGTGAATGCCTCCCGGGCTCGCGACTTTGACGGCGTACGACCGGAAATCCGGCATGCTAAGCTCGCGTCTGAGCAGGCCGCCATTCGCATGCGGGTTCGCACCCATGCGACGGTTGCCGGTCGGCGCCATCTCGGCAATTTCCTTGTTGAGACGCCCAGTCTCGTCGAACAATTCTTGCGGACGGTAGCTGCGCATCCATTCCTCGAGCAGGCGCAGGTGCTCCGGTTTCTCGCGCACGCCGTCGAGGGGAACCTGATGCGCACGCCAGAACCCCTCTACCTTCTCGCCATCGACTTCCTTCGGACCGGTCCACCCCTTTGGACTGCGCAGCACGATCAGCGGCCACCTCGGCACTTTGGCCTCCACCTTGGCCCCCACTTGGGCCTCGCCGCCATTGCCGCCGTTGCTTCGCGCGCGCTGCTGAATGGCCCCGATTTGCTCGATGGCCTGGTCGAGCGCTTTGGCCATGCGGCGATGCATCAGATCGGGTTCCGAGCCCGCGACCAGCAAAGGCTCGTAGCCATAGGCGCGAAACAACGCCAGGACATCGCTGTCCGTCAGCCTGCCCAGAATGGTTGGATTGGCGATTTTATAGCCATTGAGGTGAAGGATCGGCAGAACGGCGCCGTCCACGGCCGGATTGAGAAAGGCGTTGCAGCGCCAGGACGCCGCAAGCGGTCCGGTTTCGGCCTCGCCGTCGCCTACCACGCACGCCACGATCAGGTCCGGGTTGTCGCACGCGGCACCATACGCGTGCGCGAGCGAATACCCGAGCTCACCGCCTTCATGGATCGAGCCCGGAGTCTCAGGCGCCGCATGGCTCGGTATTCCGCCCGGAAATGAAAACTGGCGGAACAGGCGATTGAGGCCTTCGGCATCTTGGCTGACCCTGGGATAGATCTCGCTGTAGGTGCCTTCAAGGTAAGTGTTGGCCACCATGCCGGGACCGCCGTGGCCTGGACCACAAATATAGATCACGTTGAGATCGCGCGCCTTGATGACGCGGTTGAGATGCGCATAGATGAAGTTAAGACCGGGCGTCGTACCCCAATGCCCCAGCAAGCGCGGCTTGATGTGGACCGGCTTCAATGGTTCCCGCAGCAGGGCGTTGTCCATCAGGTAGATCTGTCCGACCGAGAGGTAGTTTGCTGCGCGCCAATAGCCGTCGAGACGGCGCAGCTCTTCGCCCGCGAGGGCGTGCAGCCATTCGCGTTTATCGGTCTCTTCCTGCATGGCAATGCTCATCGTGCATGTCGGCTTGAGCCGATAACTAAAGCTGGGATCGCATCGTTCCGGTGCCATCCCGGCGCGCACTCCGCGTTTCTCTGAGGCCGCCGCCTTTCCGGAGCTCTTTGCAAGCCGCACGTGCAGGATCGCAAGAAGCCGCCCCGCATTTATGCAACGCAGTTCAACCCGTGGGGATCGCTTGAGCTGTCGGTTTTCGCGGGCCCAGTTGACTGAGTTTTCGTGGAAATCGGCTTCGGCCGCGACGGGCCCGAGCGGATGCACGTTGTAGATGGCGACCTGAATACTTTGTAACCAAAATCGCGAAACCCGGTCGCGCATCCCCCGGTTAACTCGGCATGGGGGGTCAACAACAGGAACTGGACCATGACCAAGACGTTAGCTCTTCTCGTGAGCGGCGCCACAGTGCTTAGTTCGCTCGCGATTGCGCCCGCGGCCAACGCGCAGATAAGGTACTACCGCGGCCCGCCGGCGTACAACTACTATGCGCCTCCACGGAGGTTCCACGAGAGCCCGATGTACGCCCCGGACGCGCCGGCCAATCCGTACTACAACAATCCGGGCATCCCGGATTTTCAGACCGGATCACGGGGTTGACGCATCCGAGGTTTGGTTGACGAAACGCCGGGCGGCGGTGCCGCCCGGCGTTTCTCAATTCAGCTCGAAATAGCCTTGCATCTATCCATCGGCCGCCTCGCGGCACACGAAGCCGCATTTGCATGAAAACGTGGTCGCAACGCGCCCTGCCTTCATGCCGGGCTCAATTTGAGTAAGCCGCATCTTGCCGCCGCAGGCCTGACAGGTGGCGCGGGGTAAAGCGGGATGCGGGGGTTCCGGCGGGATCAGCACGCGCAGATGCCGTTTCAGTTCGTCACTGAAGCCGGTGATGCGCTCGCTCAACTCGTAGCTTCTCGCCAGCATGATCCAGCGACGCTCGATTTCGAGGTATTCGACCTTGTCGACTTCATTGACGGCGGCCGCGGCTCTCGCCCGGCTTTCGCCCGCACGCTCGTAGCAATTCGCGATTTGAGGTGAGATTTTCTGAAGCATCGGCCCGCACCAACGTCGCGACCATCTACCGATAAATTGGGACGTTTTGAAGATCAAAATTGACGCACTCTCTGTTGCAAATCGTTTGCAGCATGGCTTTTCACGATAAGGTTACTGCCGGACCAGAAGCCAGTCATCCCCGATAGGATCGTCCTGTATAGACCGCCTCGCGGCTTGCAGGGCAAAATCCATTGCACATCGCGCTCTTGCGCATTCCGGAGGCTCTATATGAGAGCGGTTTGAAGGCGCGATCAAATGCGTCAATGGTCGGTCGCGATCGAGCGGTGCTCGGCGAGCTTGCTGCAACGCTCGGCTCTCGCGTCGTCCCGGCCATCGTCACCGGCGTCGATTTCCGAGCTGACGTCGTCGCCATTTACGCCGCAACGGGTGACCGCGGAGGTGCCCTCGATTTGCTCGGGCGCGCGGCCACGACCGCGAGCACGCTCGCAACCCCGCGCTCGCTGAAGCGCGGCGGCGTCTCTTGCTCCTAGGCAGCACCGCAGTTATCGGGGCTCCCCGATGCCGTTAACGCCGCCGCCGAGATGCGCGGTCTTGACCTTACGACCGTCGACCCAACGCCCGACTAGAGCGCGTTCCGATCGTAGCGAACTACTTCGGCGTTATTGCCGGGCCTGCCCCATCCATCTTCACGCGAAGAATGGACGCGCGGGTCAAGCCCGCGGGCGACGAGCAAAGGGTGGATCGATTTCATCGGAACGCCGCTAGTTCATCAACGTCAATTCCGGGTTCCCGGGCCCAAGTGTATTTCCCTGCCAATCCTTTTCGGCCCAACCTACGAACATTCACGCAATTCCGACGTTGACCAAGCGCAACTCGAAAGCGGAACGATCCGCAGGAGCAAGGTCATGTGGAACAGTAAAACGTTGACGGCTATCCTGGTTGCGAGCACGGCTCTCGTAGGTGCGATTACCCCGGCTGCTGCCTGGGGCTACCGCGGTGCTTACGGGGCTTACGGTTACGGTGGGCCTTACTACGGCAGTTACGGCTATGGCGGTTACGGCTACGGCGGTTACGGCTACGGCGGTTACGGCTATCCGTTCTACGGCAGCTACGCTTCGTACGGTTGTCCTTCATACGGCGGCTACTACGGCTCTTATGCCTACGCGCCCGCCTATGCATACGCCGGCTACGGGTGTGGGTGCTGATGCCTGCACAAGACGCACCGAAAGGCGCTTAGGCTGAGTAGGTGTGGCAATCCAGCCTGCTGAATAGATTGCCGACGGACGTACGCGCCCGTCGGCATTCATGTCTCATGATCGCAAACAGCGCCCGCATCACCGAACTACAAACATTCATTCGCTTCCGACGTTGACGCACAAACAACCCTAAAGCGGAACTTTTCCGCAGGAGATTGAACTATGTGCAACGTTGGAAAGTACATAGCAGTAGTGCTCCTTGGAGCGGGCCTCGCCATTTCGTCGGCTATGCCGGCTCAGGCCCATTGGCATGGCTGGTGGGGGAGGCCGTTTTACAGCTTTGCCGGTTGGCCGTGGGGGTTTGGCTGGGGTGGTTGGCCGTCCTACGGCTACTACGGTTATGTTCCGGCCTATGGCTATCACTGGCCCTTCCGCCATCATTGGTACCATCACCGCTTCCGCCATCATGCCTTCTACCATCCGCACTACCGCTACGCTTACTATCGCCCCTACCACGCTTTTCGCTTCTATCATCGGCCCCATTACCGCGACGCCTTCTACTACCGGCCCTTCCATCATCGCCGCTATTTTGGCTACGGGTATTACCATCGTCCCTTCCGCCACTACGCCTTCGCCGCGTATCATCGTCCATTCCATGGTGCCTACCGACACGTAGCGTTCAGGCGACACTAAACGGCGGCTCGCCAGGCTGACGCCGCGGACATTCTGGTGACTCGCGCGTCCCATCACGGACCGCGAGTGATCGCGGCCGGACACTCAGCGTCAACGGCGCACCACGTTGTGGTGCTCACCTGCAGTAACGGCCGCAGTGCCCCTCAGACCGGCGCCGCCAATTCGCTTCGCACCCAACTCCTGTGCGAAGGCCATGTGCTTGCCGACGATCTCCTGAATTTTCGGGCCTGGCGCTAGCGGGACGTAGATCGCCTCGTTTTCATAAATGAGCAGCGCCTATTTCATGTCGGCTTCCTTCCGGTTGCGACGCCCGCCTCGCAGCGCCTCGCCCGCTTAGACCCACCACTCAGCCCCAAATCGACAGGCAGGCCAAAATTTTTTTGGCTCCGCTTTGATCCACTCGATCCAGTCTCGGCTTCGATCATTCGTGGCCTCACGGCATGTGGACAACCCTACTTTTGTCCACCCCACGTCGTGCTGCTTCATCATAAAGAGCCTATCAGACGAGTCGGCTTGCTGATCGCAGTGGATTTCATCAGTGAGGCAGAGCGACACCATGGAATTTCATGCCGATCTGCATGTGCATTCCAAATATTCCCGCGCCACCAGCCGCGATCTTGACCTTGAGCATCTCGCCTGGTGGGCGGCTCGCAAAGGCATTGCCGTGGTTGGTACCGGCGATTGTGTTCATCCGGCTTGGCTTGCGGAGATCAAGGATAAGCTCCTGCCCGCGGGCGACGGCCTGTTCTCTCTTAAACCCGAAATCGAAACCGAGATCTGGAAGACGCTGCCGCCCTCATGCCGCACGAAGGTGCGCTTCATGTTGTCGGTCGAAATTTCAACCATCTACAAAAAGAACGAGCGCACCCGGAAGATCCATCATCTCATCTACGTTTCCGATTTCGATGCGGCCGACCGCCTCGCCGCGAGCCTCGGGCGGATCGGCAATATCGCTTCGGACGGTCGGCCCATCCTGGGTCTCGACTCTCGCGACCTGCTGGAGATCGCGCTGGAGTCCGGACCGGACTCCTATCTCGTCCCCGCGCACATCTGGACGCCGTGGTTTGCCGCCCTCGGCTCACAGTCAGGTTTCGACTCTATTGATCAATGCTATGGCGATCTCAGCAACCATATCTTCGCGGTCGAAACCGGCTTGTCCTCCGACCCGGCAATGAACTGGCGGGTCTCTTCGCTTGACCGCTATCGCCTGACCTCCAATTCCGATGCGCATTCGCCGGGCAAGCTCGGGCGGGAGGCGACACGGTTTTCCTGCGAGCTCGACTTCTTTGCCATACGCCGTGCGCTTGAAACCGGTGAAGGCTATGAGGGCACGGTGGAGTTTTTCCCTGAAGAGGGAAAATACCATCTGGACGGACATCGCGCCTGCGACGTGCGGCTTAGTCCGGCCGAGACGATTGCGCACGAAGGACGCTGCCCGGTGTGCGGCAACCGCGTGACTTACGGTGTTGCACATCGCGTGGAGATATTGGCGGACCGCAAGGAAGCGGATGCGCTGCCGCCGCCGACGGCCGGTGCCGTGACGAGCCTCGTGCCCCTGCCCGAGATCCTCTCCGAGATCGTAGGCGGCGGTGTCGCCTCGCAGGGCGTCGCGCGGGTTTATGATCGCGTCACCGCTGCGCTCGGCTCGGATTTCACCGTGCTCGAAGAGATGCCGATCGAGGATCTGACGCGGGTCAACCCGCTGCTCGGTGAAGCGATAACGCGGTTGCGCGCCGGCGCCGTGATCCGGCAGGCCGGCTATGACGGCGAATACGGCGTGATCCGCCTGTTCGAGGAAGGCGAGCTCGATCGCCTCACCCGAGGCGCTCTGCTGTTCGATGCGCCGAGACGCCGCCGCAGGCGCGTCGAGAGCAAGTCCCCGCCAGCCGCGCCTGAAACATCAGATCCGCGCTCTTCGCCGACACCCCCTCGCTGGCCTTCCCCGCTTGCGGGGGAAGGTAGGGAGCGGGCAAGCCGGGGCGGCATTCTCGCCGCGCTCGATGCGGACCAAGCCCGCGCCGCGGAAGCGGTTGACGGACCGCTGATCGTCGTGGCCGGCCCTGGCTCCGGTAAAACACGGATGCTGACCCACCGCCTGGCCCACCTCGTGCTGGAACGCGGCGTGCCTGCGGCCTCATGCCTTGCGATCACATTCACGCGTCGCGCCGCCGAGGAGTTGCGGCAGCGGCTTGCCGCTTTGCTGCCGCCCGACACAGGAGACTGCGCGGTCCATACCTTCCACTCTCTGGGGCTTCTCCTCCTGCGCGCCGATGGTGCAGCAGCCGGCCTTAAGCCGGATGTCCGCATCGCCGACGAGCGGGAGCGTAGAGACGTGCTCGCGGCGGAGCTGGGCATCACGGACAGCAAGGCTGCCCGGCTCTTGAGAGCCGTTTCGCTGCTGAAGCGGACAGGACGGCAGCCTGACGATACCGAGACGGCCGCGGCGCTGGTGACCTGCCGCCGGCTGGGTACGGAGCAGAACTGGGTCGATTTCGACGACCTGGTTGGAATGTCGGTCGATATCCTGGAAACGAATGCCGCGGCAGCAGCGCGATGGCGCGGCCGTTTTTCCTACATTTGCGTCGATGAATTCCAGGATGTGGACGAACCACAATACCGGCTGCTCCGGCTGCTCGCTGCGCCCCACCGCAATATCTGCGTGATCGGCGATGCGAACCAGGCGATTTACGGCTTCCGCGGAGCGAATGCCGCGTGCTTTGCGCGCTTCCAGCAGGATTTCCCGTCGGCGCGCACAATGCGGCTCGGGCGCAACTACCGCTCCAGCGGCACCATCGTCACCGCCGCCGCGCAAGTGATCGGCAATGGCAGGCCCGAGGACATCACGCGGCCGATGCTTGATCCGGTCATCGTCCATGCCGCGACGACCGAGCAGGCGGAGGCCGACTTCGTGGCCGTTACGATCGAGAGCCTTCTGGGCGGACACGATCTCCTGGCAGCAAACCGGGAGCAAACCCTCAATGGCACCGGCCGGCCGCTCGGCTTTGCAGACTTCGCAGTTCTCTACCGCACCGATGCGCAGTCGGCGGCGCTCCGGGATGCCTTCGACAGAGCCGGCATTCCGTTCAAGAAGAGTTCCCCGGCGCCGATCGCCAGCCAGCCGCTGGTGCGGGCTTTGTTGGGCGCGCTGGAGCGGCAGAGCACCAATATCCGTGCCCTGGATTTGTCCCAGCGCATCACCGCAGCAGCCGAACAGATGCGGCGAGACGACGACGGGTCAGATATTGCGGCGCTCGCCGAGGCCCGGCGCTGGCTCACCGCGCTCGCGGGTGCAGGAGATGGGGCGTTGCTGCGTGAACAGGTCGCGCTATCAACGGAAGCGGATTTCTGGGACGCGCGCGCCGACCGGGTGTCGCTCCTCACCATCCACGCCGCCAAGGGATTGGAATTTCCAGTGGTCTTCGTGGTCGGTCTCGAAGACGGGCTGATGCCGCTTTCCTGGGTCGCTTCGGGGGCCGAAGGCATCCCGCACGAAGGCAGCCCAGATGGCGAGGAGCGCCGCCTGTTCTACGTTGCCATGACGCGCGCAAAGGACCGTCTGTTTCTCAGCCGCGCTCAACAGCGCACCTGGCGCGGCCAGTTACGCATTTTGCCGCCCTCGCCATACCTGCGCGATATCGCGGCCGAGCTGGTGCTTCACCATGCGCCGCCCGCCCGCAAGGAGCGCCGCGAAGCACTGCAATACAGCTTGTTTTGACGGCTCGGGGAGGCGCGAGCTACCGGCAGGTATTCTATCACATACGTGAGCGCGCGAATCCCGGCTATTGTGCGAGAGCTGCAACACCAGCTCATCGCACAATGTGAATAGCGTCCGACCGGACTTTGTTTCAAGGAGCGCCTTTGGCCGGTAGCCGCTCACTTGATCGGACGATTTCCGACATCCGCAGCACTTAAAGACCATCCGTTTTGGCGCGAAAAATACCGTCATCGATGTTCGGGCGTAGCGTGAAGCTCAACCTCACGTTCGACAATGCGGCGATCAGCGCCGAGTTCACGCCTGTTCGGCGCCGCAGTTCGTCGTACCCATCGTTCGATTCGGTGCACCGGGGAACGCAGGCGACGGTTCCGGCGTTTTGCGAAATTAGGAGATCAGGAGATAGTAGGTAGAAGATTGGGAGAATCTTCGCAAAGTCGGACAGACCAAGGGCTATTTCGATCGCATCACCAAGTTTGGAAGCCCAGACGCGCACGTCTACGAGGTCACAGAGACGCGGGAGCAAGCGGCGGCTTCAGCCTCGAAATTTCCCCCTCCCGTACGTGGGAGACTGAGCTGCCGAACTACGTAACGACGGAGACAGCTGTGAAACTGAATCACGTCAACCTTCCTGTCGCCGATGTGTCGGCCACCCGTGAATTTTTTGAGAAGCACTTCGGATTCGACTGCATCGCTGAACCGACGACTGATAACGTAGTATTGACGGATAACGCCGGTCTCGTGCTCACCATCAGCAATTTCGACCATGTGGACGAAGTCACCTATCCCAAGTGGTTTCACGTTGGCTTCATGCAAGATTCGGACGACAAGGTCGATGAGATCTACGATCGGCTGAAGACGGCGGGAATGCCACTCGGTAAACCAAGGAACATGCACGGGGCCCACACCTTCTACTTCACTGCTCCCGGCGGCTTTACCGTCGAGGTGTTTCATCAGCGAGGAGTTTCGCGTTCCGAGGGGCGGTGAAGCACTGAGAGCGAGGAGGGCGTCGGAAAGTCATACTTCATCTGCCTAAACTTCGATGACGGCTTTGCCATTCATCGAGGGGGCGGGCATTGAGGGTGGAGGCCGCGGCAGCGCCTCACCAAGGAGCGCGACGAAATCCTGAAACAGCCTGTGCGCATGGGCTCCGCGGGTAAGGCCGCAAGCGCGTTCGGTTCGTCACTCAACCACAGCGGCTAGCTTTCGGACGCAAGTTCGATGCCAAACGGTTTATTGTCCCTCGCGGATCACCTGCAGGTCCATTCTACTCCCGACTTCAGCAATAGCACCAGGATGCGGCCTGAAGGCGGTGCGCCCGCGTCTGGATCGCGATCAGCACCAACGGGAGCAAGGCGAAGGCGATCGGCCCGTCGAAGGCGATCGCAAGGCCGGCATAGATAAGCGCCATTCCGAGATACATGGGATTGCGGGTCCACCGATAGGGACCGGTCGTTGCGATGAGGGTCGTTGGCCGCGACGGCGGAACGTTGGTGCCCAGCCGCCGGAACAGCCCCGCCGCCGCAAGCATCATCGCCGCTCCGGCAACGAACAGCAGCGCGCCCGTCGCGACCAGCAACCGCCAGTCAATGCCGAAAGAGCGAAGGGTGACGAACCGCTCCGCCGCCAGCCCCATCAGCAGCGCTCCCAGATAGAGGAAGGGCGGAGGAAAGCGCACACCCGCGCTGTCCGCTTCGACGGCCATGCTCATCCTCCAATCTGTGCTCTCAAACCAGCATCGACTGCTGGGCGAAGATGCCCGCCATCGCGCCTTGCCATGATGCCGTGGTGACCGAGGGCATGCCGGGGTTGGCGAGGTCGCCGGCGGCGTAGATGCCGGGCATGCTGGTCTCGCGGCGCTCGTCGACCTTGAGGGCGATGCCGCCGGGCGTATCGACCGTGGCGAGGCCAAGTGATTCATGCAGGCTTGCAGACGGCTTGTTGCGCGGATGAGCGAACAGAATGTCGACCGCGATATTGGGGCCGCTATCGAGCTTGACGGTGGCGTTATGGCCCCCGTGATGGGCGATCCCGGTGATCCGGCCATCGATGACAGGTATGTTGCGGCGCGCCAGATCGGCCCGGATATCGGGAGGAATGTCGTGACCATCGGCGAAGAGCGTCAACCTGTCGGTCCAGTCGTGGAACAGCCTGGCCTGATTGTGCGACTGCCGGCCGGACCGGACGAGACCCCAATGCTGGCCGGCGACTTCAAAGCCGTCGCAATAGGGGCAGGGCACGATGGACGTGCCCCAGCCCTCGGCAAAGCCCGGAATATCCTGCATCTGGTCGGCGATGCCATAGCTCAGGATCAGGCGGCGAGCCTTAAGGCTTTTGCCATCGCCAGTGAGGACGGAGAAATCGTCGATGGCGCCGGAGATGCTGTCAGCCCGGGCATTGACCAGCCTAATCGTAGGATAGCGCGCCAGCTGCTGCCGCGCCTCGGCCAGGATGTCCAGCGGCGGCTTGTGATCGTGGCCGAGCAGGCCATGCGAGTGGCCGGCGAAGCGGTTGCGCGGCAGACCGGTATCGAGAACGGTGACCTTGCGGCGGGCACGGCCGAGCTGCAGGGCGCCGGCGAGACCGGCAAAGCTGCCGCCAATGATGATGACATCATCCATGGTGATGGGCTCCGTATTGCGGATGGAGGGAGACGGGCCTGAGCGAGGGCGACGCCGATGGTGGAAAGCGCAGCCAACTTCAGCAGGGCTCGTCGTTGCATGGACGTCGCC
>Ga0070734_10005483_pt1 | contig 11157 bp, 8 predicted proteins | sample Coa_R1_8_FD_66444 | JGI IMG/M metagenome (GOLD analysis project Ga0070734, IMG submission 66444) | Surface soil microbial communities from Centralia Pennsylvania, which are recovering from an underground coalmine fire - Coalmine... | ecosystem: Environmental > Terrestrial > Soil > Unclassified ...
CGTTGCGTACCTGACGCTGGGGCCATATCTTGTGACTGGGGTTGTGGAGGAGCAGTACGGTGTGCGCACGGTGACGGCGCGGAGTTTCGAGAAAATAAGGAGCCGGGAACAGTGGGCAGCGTCCAACCCTGGTCTCTGACGGCCCGCTGGATACTTCCCGTCGAAGGTCCGCCCCTCGAACGGGGGATTGTCACGATCCGCAGCACCCGGATCCTAGCTGTCGAGCCCCCTGGTCCGCGCCCCGCCGATCACGACCTCGGGAACGTGGCCATCCTGCCCGGTCTGGTCAACGCTCACACGCACCTCGATCTAAGCGCCCTGGCGGACACCAGCCTGGAGCGCCAGCGAAGGGCCTTCGCTGGCGCTCCAGGCTTGTACGAGAAATTGCCCTTCACCGATTGGCTCCGGACCGTCATTGCCCAGCGCCGAAACTTGCGCCCCGATCAAGTACGCAGGAATATCCGTGCGAACCTCAAGCAATGCTTGGCCGCGGGGACTACGCTCCTGGCCGACATTTCCAGTCAAGGGCTCAGCTGGGACATACTGGCGAAAACGAACCGCATCCGGGCCGTCGTCTTCGCGGAATTGCTTGGGCTGCCACGAACACGGGCTCACCAAACCTGGGCCGCAGCCTGCGAATGGGTCCGGAATCATCCCGGTGGGAAAAGCTGCCGGCCGGGATTGAGCCCACATGCACCATACAGCGTCCGGGCTTCAGTATTCGGAGCGACGGCGCGCCTCTCTGGAATGCAACAGATCCCGTTGGCCATCCACCTGGCGGAAACACGCGAGGAGCTGGAACTTCTGGAGCATCACCGCGGCCCATTCGTTCCCTTCCTGTCGGAACTGGGGGTGTGGGATGCCCAAGGATTGGCCAAGGGGATCGACGAAGTGTTCCGGCTCGCAAGGCCGGCGGCCAACGTCCTGTTCATCCATGGCAACTATCTCGACGCCCCGGCCGGCTTCTCTCCCGGTGCCACGCTTGTCTACTGTCCCCGTACGCATGCCGCCTTTGGCCACGAGCCGCACCCGTTTCGCCGGTTGCTGGCCGAGGGAGTACGGATTGCCTTGGGTACCGACAGCCTGGCGTCCAATCCGGATCTCGATGTGCTCGCCGAGGCCCGCTTCCTGTACCGGCATTATCCCGATCTGCCGCCTGCCACACTCCTCCGCATGCTCACCCTCTCGGGGGCCGAGGCGCTCGGCTGGGAGAAGGAAACCGGAAGCTTGGCCCCCGGTAAATCTGCCGATCTGGTTGTGCTCCCGCTTCCCCTGGAGATGGACAGCGACCCGTATGAAGCTATCTTCGCATCTTCGCTGCCCATTCAGGCCACCTTATTTCGAGGAAAGTGGATCCAAAAAACCTGAGCAGCGAAGGGGAGGCTCTCTCCGATCGGGACGCCGCGGACCGGCACCTTGAACCTTTCCCCGTCGATCTGTATTAAACCCCAGTGACAGGATCCCGCGTGAACGACTGCACATAGACAGGTGCCTATGCCGCTTGGTCATCTCTGCCTGGTATTGCACGCCCATCTGCCGTACGTCCGTCATCCGGAGTACGAGGATTTCCTCGAAGAGGACTGGTTCTACGAAGCGATCACCGAAACGTATATCCCGCTCCTGGAGGTTTTCGATAGCCTGGAGCGCGACGGCGTGGATTGGCGATTGACGATGTCGGTTACGCCGACCTTGGCCGGCATGCTCAGCGATCCACTCTTGCAATACCGCTACCTTCGCCATCTCGACAACCTCCTGACTCTGGCGGGCAAGGAGGTGGTACGTACCCGCTGGCAGCCGGAGTTCAGTCCCCTGGCCCACATGTACCAGCAGCGTTTCCAGCGGGCGCGGGAGGTCTTCGTCAACCAGTACGGCAACAATTTGCTCAACGGCTTCCGACGTTTCTACGAGGCGGGTAAATTGGAGTTGATTACCTGCGCGGCGACGCATGGCTTCTTGCCGTTGATGACCCTCAATCCCAACGCGGTCCGGGCTCAGATCGAAATCGGGGCCCGCGAATTCGCCCGCCATTTCGGTAAACGGCCGCAGGGCATCTGGCTGCCGGAGTGTGGCTACGCTCCGGGAGTGGATGAAGTGCTGCGGGATTCGGGGATTCGCTATTTCTTCACTGACACGCATGCCGTGTTGTTCGCGGAACCACGGCCCAAGTTCGGCATCTACGCCCCGGTCCTGTGTCCCAACAGCAGTGTCGCTGCCCTGGCTCGAGACACGGAATCATCGAAGCAGGTTTGGAGCGCGGTCGAAGGCTATCCCGGCGACTACCACTATCGAGATTTTTACCGCGATGTCGGTTTTGATCTGGATTACGAGTATCTCCGGCCGCATCTTCACGACAGCGGCATCCGCAGCCATCTCGGCATCAAGTATTACAAGATCACCGGTAGGACCGATCACAAATTGCCTTACCACCCCAAGTCAGCTCTCGACAAAGCCGCGGAGCACGCCGGCAACTTCATGTTCAATCGCGAGAAGCAGGTCGAATGGTTGAGCGGAGCGATGGACGGCCGGCCAGCCTTGATTGTGGCTCCGTACGATGCCGAGCTGTTTGGCCATTGGTGGTTCGAGGGGCCGGATTGGATCAATTATCTGCTCCGCAAACTGCATTACGATCAGCAGACGGTGAAAACGATCACGATCCCGGAATACCTGGAGCGCTATCGCAAGATTCAGAAATCGCAACCCACGCTGTCGAGCTGGGGCTACAAAGGTTACTGCGAAGTTTGGCTCGAAGGTTCCAACGACTGGATCTATCGCCACCTCCATGAGGATTCGGACCGGATGGTGGAGTTGGCCCAGCGGTACGCTCAGCCGACTCCGCTGGAGCGACGCGCGTTGAACCAGGCTGCCCGCGAATTGATGCTGGCACAATCGAGCGATTGGGCCTTTATCTTGAAGACGGGCACGATGGTGGACTATGCACGGGAACGCACCCGCATTCACGTCTTGAATTTCAATACGCTGTACGAACAGATCAAGCAGGGCGTCGTGGATGATTCCTGGCTGGGCGAGATCGAACGGCGGCACAACCTCTTTCCGGATCTGGATTATCGGGTGTATGCGTAGGGTCGCAAAATGATTCCCGTTACCCAACCGTGATCGATTCCCAAGTACCGTGTTCCCAGTCAGGTACCATGCAGTTTCTTGCGCAGCCCGATGCAACGCCCCAGGATGCACCACCCGCATCGGTCCCGTGCGGTGCTGGCTCCCTCCCGAGTAGCAGCGACTGCGCCGGTGGTGATAGTCAACCCGTGGCGGAATGCCGCCGAACCAGTCGATGAGGATCCTCCGATGACATCCTCGGCCGAGCCGTTCGCTCGTGATTCCTATTTCGTGCCGGTCGCTGAGGAGGTCACGGCTCACGACCTCCCTGTTGTCGGCATCCTTCCCCCACAGCTCACCGGGCTTTACCTGCGAAACGGTCCCAATCCCCCGCCCGGATCGGACCCGCGACTCTTTTTCGCCGCGGACGGCATGGTCCACGGCATCCGTCTCGAGGCCGGCCAGGCACGCTGGTATCGCAACCGGTATGTCAAGACTCGGCGGGAGGACGGGATCTTTGGCGGTGGCTCGTCCAATACCCACGTCTTCGCCCACGCCGGCCACATCCTATCCTTCGTCGAGGTGGCCTTGCCGATGGAACTCGACCGGCAGCTCGAGACCATCGGCTCGGTCAATTTTGGGGGCATCGACACAGCCTTCAGTGCGCATGGCAAGATCGATCCCGGCACGGGGGAGCTCCTGGCCTTCGGCTACCAGTTCACGCATCCCCACCTGATATTCTACCGCATCGATGCTGCAGGTCAGGTCATCGAGCGCCGGGCGATCGACCTAGGCACGCCTTGCCTCATGCACGACTTCGCCATGACCGAACACTACGCAATCTTTTTCGACACGCCGACGGTCATGGTGCAGAACTGGGGAGGCGGGCTGCCGTTCCGCTGGCAGGAGGGGCGCGGCACACGTCTCGGCGTCATGCCACGCCAGGGCGGCGCGATGCGCTGGTTCGATGTCCCCGCGTGCCAAATCTCGCACACGGCCAATGCTTTCGAGCAGGACGGGCGCATCGTTGTGGATGGGATTCGCACCAACCGCTTCCTGGCCGACATCGCGGCCGATCCGCCGGTCCTGTATCGCTGGGAGATCAACTTGGTGCGTGGGGTCGTCACGGAGGGGACGCTCGGCCCCCAGCCCGTCGAATTCCCGCGGATCGATGAGCGGCGCAACGGCCGGTCGTATCGCCATGCGTATACCGTGGAGTACCGCGAGGTCGGGCCGGGGAACGTGCCTCGCAGTGGATGGCTGCGCTGCTACGATGTCGAGGCTGGCACGTCGGTCGCGAAGGACTTTGGCGTCCGCTATGCGCCTGGTGAGCCCGTGTTCGTTCCAAAGTCCGCCGACGCCGCCGAGAACGACGGGTGGGTGCTGGCGCTGCGCTATGACCGCGCGCTGGACCGAAGCGACCTCGTCATCCTCGACGCGAACGAGTTTGGCGGCGACCCGGTGGCGGTTGTGCAGTTGCCGCGACGGGTGCCGGTCGGGTTACACGGGAGCTGGGTGGCGGACTGATTGCATGTCGCCGGGATGCGCCAACCCTCGAGCGTCGACGATTGCCTGGAGGTCTTGGCCTGACCTGCCATTGCACCGGACTGCGGCCGCATCTCGTTCCCGCTCGGCAGGCCGCGCGCAATCCCCCGCCCGGCCGGGACGTTTGCAGGGCCCTGAACGGGATTTGAAGGGATCCAGTTTTCAAGATAGGCAAGCGCCGTTACAGGCCGACTTCACTCGCTTTACCTCATTCGGCGATGACCGATTCCAGCCCCCGCGTGTTCAGATCGAGGATTGCAAAGGACTTGACTCGAGCACGCTGTAGCGCCCCAGGATTCACCACCCGCGTCGGTCCCGTGCGGTGTTGTTCCGCATGGTGCGTGTGGCCATAAAACAGAAAATCAAACGCGCCACTGTGCTCGAGATCTTGAAGCAAACGTTTATCGTCGCCATGGATCCAGGCGATCTTGCACCCTTCGATTTCCAGATTGCCGAAAGGCTCTTGCAGCGTGCCGCCTATCGCAGCGATCGCCTGGCGGATGCTGGCTCGCTCCATGTCGCAATTGCCGAACACAAAATGCACCGTGAGCCCGCCAAAGAGACCGACCGTTTCGGCATCGTCGATGTCGCCGCAGTGTAATACGCAGGAGACGCCGCGCTGGCGCAGCAGCTCCGCCACATTCTCGACTATAGCCTTCCGACCATGCGTGTCGCTGATGATGCCGATGTGCATTGTTCACCACGCGGCTTCCGATCGGCCAAAAACGGCCTTCACAAGGGCCTCGACGAAAAAATGGTCGCCCCACGCCACCGACTCATCGACGCCCAGTTCCTTGTGGTAATGATAGACGCCGTGCAGAAGGATGCCTTCCCACTCGGGCTGATGGTACGGCAGGAATTGATCGGAACAAAGCGTCCGCAGGATGGACAGCGACGCACCGCGATAGCGATCCTGTTCCGCCCGGTCGGAGACTTGTTCCGCCAGATCCCACAGGCCGCTCGCCGCAATGGCCCCGGCTGAACTGTCCCACAGACGCGGTTCGTCGGCGGGCAAATCAAAATCCCAACAAGGCACCAGGCCGGCCGGTGCGTGCAGAAGATAATAACTCGCACACCGTTGAGCCGTGCCGAGGAACTCTGCCTCGCCGCTGAGGCGATGAGCCGCGGTGAAACCGTAAATCGCCCAGGCCAGGCCCCGCGACCATGTACTTTCGGCACTCCAACCCTGGTGCGTACTCGGCCGCAAGTATTGTCCCGTCTCGGGAGCAAAGATTGCCTCATGGACCGTACCGCCGTCTGGACGCACCAGATAGCATGCGCTGGTGCGGCAGTGCTCCAAGGCGATGTGGCGCAGGCTTTCCTCTCCCGTCGCGTTGGCTGCCCAGAAAATGATGCCGACATTCATCATGATGTCGATGAAGAGCGATTCGGGTCCGACAAACGAGGCCAGGTAACCCCCCTTCTGCCGCCGTAACGCCAACGTACGACCTGCATCGATCAAAATATCCCGCAAAGCGGCGTCACCAGTCAGGTGGTACCACCGCAAGTACGTTGAGAAGAACAGAAAGCCCAGATCATGAACCATGCGGTCGAACCGGCGTGGTTCCAACGGCCGGCTGTAATGCTCCGCGAGGCGGCGCCATTCGGCCTCCCCCGTGACCTTGTGCAGCAGCCAAAGGATGCCCGGGAAGAAGCCTTCGCACCAATGGGTCCAGCGCTCCCCTTCCCGGTTCCAAAGACCGCCGACCGTATACATCGGCGTGTAATCGGGATACTTCGTCACAATTCGCCGCGCTTGCCGAATTGCATGTTCCAGGGCTCGCTGAAATTCAGGAACCACGTCCTCACGGTTGATGACCGACGGTGCAGACATGAATGCTTGCCTCAAAACGATCACAAGAGGTCATTCTTCCGGTGAAATGCCGGCGCGATAGATCCGCTCGATGCGCTCGCGGTTCAAACCCAAAACCCGATCAAACCGGCTCAGCTTCAATCCGTCGATGCTCGGGTCCTTTTGTGCGAGGTTCTCCAGGATGTGCCGGTCCAATTGAATCTCGTGGTCCAGCATGCGCGTAAAGAATCGGCGAAAGACTCGCACGCAGCCGTTCGGGCCGGGATAAAGAGACTTGATGTAGGCAAATGTCGTCACCGCGGTCTCATGCTCATCACGCGGTGTGAAAAAGATGTACAGCCGCCAGCGGACCAGACCTTCCCGCTGGGTCTTTGGGTCCGACCACCAATGGTCGTAAACGGAATAGACCGGCGAGAAATGCGTCGTCCAATCGTCATTGAACTGATAATGCGCTCGGATTCCCAGCAGTAACCGCAGCAGCAGGGAAATCCGCTTGGGCGGCCCGTGGTTGATGACACGGACTGTCGATGCCGTCGGCTCGAAGTGCACCTGTACCTCGTGCATTCGCTCCAACGCATAGCCGAACATTGCATGGGTGGTCGGCGTATGTTCGATCTCAGTAAAGTTGTCCAGCACCAGTTCCAATGGCGCCTGGATCTCATGCCATAAGGTACACATGTGGAAATGGCCATCGACATCAAACGAGGGGAAAATCGCATGCGAGCCATTGGATTTTATCCAGATCGCCCCGTGTCCTTCGGTGGTATCATAAGGGGGAGTAGAGGCGCGGAGTTTGGGAGTCCCGGGGCTCTCGCCGGCGCCGAAGCGGTCGAACTTCCAGCCATGATAAGCGCACTGGAGTCGGCGGTCGACGACCGTGCCCATACTGAGACGCATGCGCCGATGCGGACAGCAGTCGTCCAAGGCGCCGACCTTTCCGTCTTCGGCGCGGAAAAGAACAATATCCCTACCATGCAGACGAATCCGAACCGGTTCCGCGCACAGTTTCTCGCTGGCCAAGACGGGATGCCAGTGATCGAACAGGCTCATGACAGTCGCCCTTTCGCACAAAGCTCGGAGATGGCCCGGTCAGCGACCTTGTACCATGTTTTGTGGGCAGCGGCTAGGGATTCTGATAAGCCACGTTGGCAAAACGAACCCGGCTGGCTATAGGTTGTCCTACCATGAGGCTGCCGCGCAAATGGCTTCGTTGACCTGGAGATCTGGGGAGAACGCCCATGTGTGGTATTGTCGGCTATGTGGGCCGCCGGGAAGCCGAACCAATTCTCCTGGATGGCCTGCATCGCCTGGAATATCGAGGCTACGATAGCGCCGGGCTGGCGACACTGACCGGCGCCAAGCTCCATGTACGCAAGTGCGCTGGCCGAATTGCGGAGTTGGCCCATCTCTTGCACGATCGGCCGGCGCCTGGCTGTATCGGCATCGGCCACACCCGCTGGGCGACGCATGGTCCGGCCAGCGATGTGAATGCGCATCCTCACTTGGGCGGCGATGGCCGGGTTGCTGTGGTTCATAATGGCGTCATCGAGAACTACACGGCTCTTAAGCGCCAGCTTCGGGATGAGGGCGTCGTCTTCGAGAGCGATACCGACACCGAAGTCATCGCCCAGCTGATTGCTCGCCACTTCCACGGTGACCTGGTCGAAGCCGTCCGTAAGACCCTGGCCCAGCTCAAGGGAACGTATGGCCTGGCCGTACTCAGTCCATGGGACCCGGACCGGATCATCGGTGCCCGACTGGGAAGTCCCTTGGTTCTCGGCATCGGGCGCGGTGAGCATTTTCTCGCCAGCGATCCGGCCGCGCTTCTGGGACATGCGGCGAAAGTCGTGTACCTCCAGGATCAGCAGCTCTGTGTGCTGACGGCGGACGAGTGGCGCATTCTGGATGCTGATCGGCTGCCCGTCGAGCCTCATATTCAGGAGATTGATGCCGGCCTGGGCGACGCGGACAAGAACGGTTTTCCGCACTACATGCTGAAGGAGATTTATGAGCAGCCGGAGGCACTGGAGAATGCCTTGCGGGGCCGGCTGTCCGATAGCGATGCCAGCGCCCATTTCGGCGGCCTCAACCTCGACAGCCAGCAGCTCCGCCAAGCGGAACGGCTCATCTTGACCGCCTGCGGCACCAGCTACCATGCCGCCCTGGTGGGCGAGTATCTCTTCGAAGCCTTCGCCCGCATCCCCGTGGAAGTGGAGTATGCCAGCGAATTCCGCTATCGCAACCCGCCCATCGACCGCAACACCATCGTCTTGGCCATCACGCAGTCCGGGGAGACCGCCGATACCTTGGCAGCGGTACGCGAGTCCAAGCGTAAAGGGCATCCGACCCTGGCGTTGTGCAATGTCGTGGGCAGCTCCATTGCCCGCGAAGCCGATGGCGGCGTCTATCTCCATGCCGGGCCGGAAATTGGGGTGGCGAGCACCAAGGCCTTCACCTCGCAGGTGGCGGTCTTGACCATGCTGGCGTTGTACTTCGGACGGATGCGGCATCTGTCCAGCATCCAGGGGAGCCAGATGGTCGAAGAGCTACGGGCCATGCCCGACCTCATCCGGAGGACGTTCGCATGCCATGATGCGGTACAGGCGATTGCAGAGCGGTATGCGGGAGTGAACAACTTTCTGTATTTGGGGCGGCAATACCTCTACCCGGTGGCCTTGGAAGGAGCGCTCAAGCTCAAGGAGATCAGCTATATCCATGCCGAAGGCTATCCGGCGGCAGAGATGAAGCATGGTCCGATTGCCTTGGTGGATGCGGACACGCCGTCGGTCTTCTTGATCCCCCGCGGCGCGGTGTTCGAGAAGGTGATGAGCAACCTCGAGGAGATCAAAGCCCGGGGCGGCCCGGTGATTGCGGTGGCGTGTGAAGGGGATGAAGAGGTTGCCTCCCGCGCCGATGCGGTGATCTATGTGCCGGAGGTGCCGGATTATTTGCAGCCCTTGGTGGCGGTGGTGCCCTTGCAGCTCTTGGCCTATCACATCGCCCTCGTGCGCGGCTGCGATGTCGATAAACCCCGCAACCTCGCCAAAAGCGTCACCGTGGAATAGCCGTCGCTAGGAAAAATACGAGCCGGGCGCGCCAGCGAAGAGCCTTTCGCTGGCGCGCCCGGCTTGTCGATGCAAACGCACCGTCATTTGCCTGGCCGGGCACCAGGAAAATCAATGCTGGCAGCTATCGATAGATCACGCGTACCGAGGCGGTCCGCCTGCTTGGGCGGCATGGTGAACGCGAGCACCACCTGTTGCCCTTCTGGCCCGGCAACGAGATAGAAGTTTTGCATGACCTTGACCTCGTCCAGTTCGCCGAGCGCTGAAATCCGGTAGATCCAACGACCGCCTTCGGCGGGAACCTCCCCCGCCTGAAGCTCGTCATCCGGGTCCCAGCCGGGCGTATCGGCCATGGCCTGGCGGAATTCGTCGGGAGTAAGATGCTTGCCTTTCTCCGCCTGGGTCCAGGGCGTCAGCGTGAGTTGGGCCACAAAATCGCCTCGGTCCAGGAGCCGCATCACCACATGTTCATCGCCTTGACTGACCGCCTGCCATTCCCGGCCATAGAGCATGTCGAAGCGCCCTTTGGCATCATGGTATTCAAGCTGCGTCAACTGCGTCGCTGGCTCGGACCCGTCGGGCACCGAGACGAGCGCGACGTCCGAAAGAGTCGCCGGCCGGTCGATGCTGGTTCGCGTCAGCGTCACGGTAGTCTGCACCGAGGTAGCCGGACTAACTGGTCCCTGATCGCGCTCGTCCTTTTGTTTCCATTCCAGCCGGGTGAGACGTTTGGTGGTGAGATCATAGTAATAACTTGCCTCGACGCTCAGCTTGGCCAAGGCTCCCAAATCGATGCCGGTCGCTTTGCCTGTAACGGCGACACGGGCCGCTTGATCCTTGACCTCTTCCAGCTTGCAGACGAGGGTTTGCTCTACAAGTCCCTCAAAATTGCACAGGGCCTGGGCAATGGCATTGGGAACCTTCCAGGTCTCACCCACGGAGACGGCTCGCCCCGGAAGGAGGCCGGGCACTGCAAGCGTGTCGAAATGTTCGCCGGTCAATTCCAGCTCTTCACGGGTGAGCGGTCCGGCCGGGCTGAACACCACAAGGCGGTCCCTGGTTCGCTGGGCAACCAACAGACGCCGCTCCGCCCGGAGTGTACGGTGAACGGGCTCCTTGTCCACCGTGATCACGGCCTGGGCCGTTTCATAGACACGGGCGGCCCTTTCAGCCAGCCCGTCGGAGGAGACCTGGAGGATTCGCTCGGGATAATCATGCGTGGCCCTGGCTTCCAGCTTCAGAGAGACCGGTTTCCCTTCTTTGTTGACGTTCATCTCGCCGGAAAGATGCATTTCGAGATGAATCCGGGAACAGTCACCGGCCTGGGGCGTTTCCGCGAGCGGGTAGGTCTGAGCCCAGCCGGCACGGACAACCGCCAAGGTCGCGACCATGCTTACCAGTATTCGCTGAGCAGTCAATCCTTGCCCCCTTTCTCGAGTTTCGGGACTTGACGGCGACAGCCACGATTGTGGCGCGGAAGTTTACTGGCGGAAGCGATGCGCGTCAAGAACGGGTGAATCTCTGACAGAAGTCACAAGTCTGAAGTCCAAGAGGCAGAACGGCACGCCAGCTTTCCCTGATTCCTCCTGACAGTGCGTGCGACCAGTCATTCGGCCCTGAGTCTACGAGGGAATCTGCCGAAGGCATCGCTGAACTGTATCCCACGCTACAACTGGG
>Ga0070734_10005486_pt1 | contig 11152 bp, 9 predicted proteins | sample Coa_R1_8_FD_66444 | JGI IMG/M metagenome (GOLD analysis project Ga0070734, IMG submission 66444) | Surface soil microbial communities from Centralia Pennsylvania, which are recovering from an underground coalmine fire - Coalmine... | ecosystem: Environmental > Terrestrial > Soil > Unclassified ...
ACCACCGCCCTGCAACAGCGGGTCAGGATTGCCCCGGAGCTCGAATGCGTCGCGATCGAGCCGGACGGGCGCTTTGAGACCATGCGCACGCTTGCCCCGCCGGCCGGGCGCGGCCTTGAGTACCTGGGCGGCAGCCCGTGGAGCGGCGCGGGTGCCTGGGACTTCCCTGCCGAACTGGCCTCGCTGCCCGGCCTGCTCGCGGAGAAGCTCACCGCGCCGAGCGTCACGCCGGGCCGCTACGACCTGGTCATCGACCCCAGCAACCTGTGGCTCACCATTCACGAGTCGATCGGTCACGCCACCGAACTGGACCGGGCTCTCGGGTATGAGGCCGCCTACGCGGGCACCTCGTTCGCCACGCCGGACAAGCTCGGGAACCTCCACTACGGCTCCCCCGGCATGCACGTGACCGGAGACCGGACCGCCGAGCATGGCCTGGCCAGCGTCGGCTACGACGACGAGGGGGTTGCTGCCCAGTCCTGGGACCTGATCACCGGCGGCATTCTCACCGGGTACCAGGTGGACCGGCGGATGGCCCTGATGCGCGGCATGGACCGGTCCCGAGGCTGCGCCTTTGCCGACTCCCCGCAGCACATGCCGATCCAGCGGATGGCCAACGTCTCGCTGCAGCCCGCGGCCGGTGGCCCGGCCACCGATGAGCTGATCGCAGGCGTGGAGGAGGGCATCTACATCGTCGGCGACAAGAGCTGGTCCATCGACATGCAGCGGTACAACTTCCAGTTCACCGGGCAGCGTTTCTACCGGATCACCCGCGGCCGACTGGCCGGGCAGTTGCGCGACGCCGCCTACCAGTCCGTCACCACCGACTTCTGGAACAGCATGGAGGCGGTCGGCGGGCCGCAAACGTACGTGCTCGGCGGCGCATTCAACTGCGGCAAGGGCCAGCCCAGCCAGGTCGCCCCGGTCAGTCACGGCTGCCCCGCAGCCGTGTTCCGCGGCATCAGGATCCTCAACACGGCGCAGGAGGGAGCATGACCCCGCAGGAGACCGTGGAGCGTGCGCTGGCCGCCGCCCGGTGCGACGACTGCGTCGTGATCGCCGACGAGACCTCCCAGGCGAACCTGCGCTGGGCGGCCAACTCACTGACCACCGACGGGGTGGTCCGGTCCCGCAGGCTGACCGTCATCGCGATCATCCGCGGCGCCGGCGGCCGCAAGGCCGGCGTGGTCTCGCGGGCCGGCGTGCGCGCGGACCAGGTGGCGGACGTCGTTGCCGCGGCCGAGTCGGCCGCGAGCCAGAATTCCCCGGCCGAGGACGCGCAGCCGCTGCTCGGTCCGGGCGATCCGGAGGCATTCGGGGTCAAGGAAGGTCCGGAGCCGGGCCAGCCCGGCTGGGACGACGAGCCGGGCAGTACCGGCATCGGCGTTTTCACGACGTTCTCGCCCGCGCTCGGCGAGGCGTTCGAAGCGGCGAAGGCGGCCGGGCGGAGGCTGTACGGGTATGCCGAGCACTCGCTGACCAGCACCTTCCTCGGCACCTCGACCGGCCTGCGGCTGCGCCACGATCAGCCCACGGGTAAGGCCGACATCAATGCCAAGTCCGCTGAGCCCGGTGGCTCTGCCTGGGCCGGCCAGGCCACCCGCGACTTCACCGACGTGGACGTCGCGGCGATCACCGCCGGCCTGGGCCAGCGGCTCGACTGGGCCGGGCGGCAGATCGAACTGCCCGCGGGCAGGTACCAGACGCTGCTGTCCCCGAGCGCCATGGCCGACCTGTTCATCTACCTCTACTGGTCCGCCGGGGCGAAGGACGCGCTGGACGGCAGGACGGTGTTCAGCAGGCCCGGTGGGGGGACCCGGGTCGGCGAGCGGCTGGCCAGCCTGCCGGTGACGCTGCGCAGCGACCCCCGGGACGCGGAGCTGCGGTGTACCCCGTTCGTGGTCGCGCGCGCCTCCAGCCGGGAGGCGTCGGTGTTCGACAACGGCCTGGCTATCCGCCCGATCACCTGGCTGGACAAGGGTGTGCTCAGCGCGCTGGCGCAGACCAGATGGACCGCCGGGCTGTCCGGGCTGCCGGCCACACCAGAAACCGACAACCTGATCCTCGAGGGCGCCGGGGGCAACGGCGCGTCGCTGGACGAACTGATCGCCGGGACCCGGCGGGCCCTGATGGTCACGTGCTTGTGGTACGTCCGCGAGGTGGACCCACAGACGCTGCTGCTCACCGGCCTCACCAGAGACGGCGTCTACCTGGTAGAGAACGGCGAGGTCACCGGCGCGGTCAACAACTTCAGATTCAACGAGAGCCCGGTGGGCCTGCTCGGGCGCCTTGCCGAGGTGGGCAGCACCGTTCCTGCCCTGCCACGCGAGTGGAGTGACTACTTCACCCGGTCGGCGATGCCCCCCGCGCGCTTCGAGGACTTCAACATGTCCTCGGTCAGCCAGGCAAGCTAGGGGTTAATCCGTATCTTCGAGGCGGAAGCCGACCTTCATGCCCACCTGGTAGTGGGCTACCTCGCCGTCCTTGATCTGGCCGCGGATCTCGGTGACCTCGAACCAGTCGAGATGCCGCAGCGTCTGGGCGGCTCGCCGCACGCCGTTGCCGATCGCGGTCTCGATATCGTCCGGCGAGGTGCCGACGATCTCGGTGACTCGGTACGTTCGATCAGACATTTGATCCCTCCGGGCCTTGGGGAGCGCCTGTGGCGGTGGACATCGCGGATCTGGAAGAGCGGGCCAGGCGCCTGCTCACCCCCGAGGTCTATGACTACTACGCGGGCGGCTCGGGAAGCGAGCGGACACTGCGGGCCAGCGTGTCCGCGTGGCAACAGCACTGGCTGCTGCCACGGGTGCTGCGCGACGTGTCGGCCGTCGACACCACCGCCCGGCTGCCCGGCCTGCCCGAAACCGTCGCACGCACCCCCATCGCCGTCGCGCCGACCGGTTTCCAGGGCCTCGCGGCCGCCGAAGGTGAGGTGGCGACCGCCCGGGGAGCCGCGCGCGCCGGCGCGCTGATGGTCCTGTCCACCCGGTCCAGCATGAGGATCGAGGAAGTCGCCCAGGCCGTGGCGAGTGAGGGAGGCGTGTGGTGGTTCCAGGTCTACGTGATGCGCGACCGAACGCTCACCGCGCGCCTGGTGGAGCGCGCGGTCGCCGCGGGGGCGCGAGCCCTGGTGCTCACCGGGGACACCCCGGTGGTCGGCCGCAAGCGGCGTGACCGGACCGACGGCGTGGTCAGTGATGCCCAGGTCCTCGCCAACATCGGGCCGCTGGACGATGTGAGCCTGGCCGGGCAGGACAGCAGCGTGACATTCGCCGACATCGGCTGGCTGGCCCGGCTGGGCGGTGTGCCCGTACTGGTCAAGGGAGTGCTCCGGGCCGATGACGCACGAGCGTGCGTGACCGCGGGCGCGGCCGGTGTCATCGTGTCCAACCACGGTGGGCGCCAGCTGGACAGAGCGGTGCCGACCGCGCTGGCGCTGCCCGCCGTGGCCGCGGAACTGGACACTTCCGCCGGGGTGTTCGTAGACGGTGGGCTACGCAGCGGTGAGGACGTGCTCGCGGCCCTCGGCCTCGGGGCGCGGGCGGTGTTCCTCGGCCGCCCGGTGCTGTGGGCGCTGGCGTGCGGCGGCGCCGACGGCGTCCAGGATCTCCTCACCGGGCTCACCAGCGACCTGGCCTACGCGATGGCGCTCGCCGGGGCGGCGGAACTGGCGGACGTCGCGGGGATGACGCGGGGCCCGGGCAGCGCATAGTTTGTAAGACGTGAGGGTGCTGCCCAGGAACCGGCGCGACACCGCGGTCTTGGTGACCGAGGCGGCCAAGCCACGCTCGGAGGACATCGCGTACCGGGAGCGCCGCTACCTGATCATGATGGGCTTCAGGGTGGCCTGTTTCGTGCTGACCATCGTGCTGTTCGCTTCGGGAGCGGGCTGGTTCGCGGCCATTCCCGCGGTCGGCGCCATCTTGCTGCCTTATTTTGCTGTCGTGTTCGCCAACGGAGGACGCGAGCCGACGAGCACGCGGGGTTTCCGTGCTTACGAACCGAAACTACCGGAGCGATACCCCGGACCCGGCCACAGCACCCCCGGCGGCCCCTCCGTCCCAGGTCAGACGGGTGACGGCGGTGTGCCAGGCCCGGGCCAAGAATGAATGTGGAAAAGCCGACCCGGCCCCGCTGTTACGGTGCGCACACATCGGGCGTTCCGACTACGTTCAGCAACAAGGCAGAGCGCGCGTACGCGACTCGAATGTGTTCCGGGTTTGATGCATCGTGGGGGGAATCGTAGTAGCATTCAAACCGGTGCTCTGGTCCCCCGTCGGAGCACCTGCCGGCGTTCCGGGCCCCCGTCGGAACGCCGATGATTGCGACGCCGGGTGGTTTGCCCCCGTAGCCACCCGGCGTCGCCCTATCTTCGGCGCCTTTCAGGCGCCTTCGCCATGGCTCGCAGTTTCCCCCGGGGGGACGACCCCCCGGAGCCCCCGCTGGGACGTCAGTTGCCGACGGCCCCCACTTACGGCCCAGGTGCTGGGCGGACCCCTTGCGGCCTTGAGGGCCGCTTCGGGGTCCCGGGACCTGTTGGTGGCAGGGCCCCGTCCGTAGGTGCAAGGCTTGGTCTCATCGTTGCGGGGCTCTGACTGGCCCCGGATCAGCTCGGGCTCTTCTCCCTCCTCGGCGCTTCATTAGAGGCTGCGACCTGCAGTGTCTGGACAGGTGTGTCCCTGGTGGCTGGCCTGCAACCGGGTGCAGGGAGAGGCTGGGGGCTTTGATCGGCCGTATGTGTCCGGTGGGATTCTGTCGCGGCGCCGGGTGGAGGTGACCGGTCGCGGGCACCTTCCCGGCGCCCCGTAATGCCCAGCCGATCCCCTCCGCTGGCAGTCGGGGGACGATGCAGAGACGGCGGTGGGCTAGGTGGGCACGGAGTTTTGATCCGTGCCCACCTAGCCCACCGGTGTCCCCATCCCCTGCGCTAATTCGCGGAACCGCCAACCGACCCGAGCAGCGCGGGCCGACATGAGCCGCATCCACGCCACGCGCCGGCCATTAAAGGTATAGACTAATTCGAACGGGCCGTGATGCTTTCTTTATAGCGTCTTTACTCTGCCTTTAAAGTAAGGCAAGCCTTTCCTAATAGATATATTGACAACCGGCCGACGGTTATTCGGGCTTACTGAACGTGGCGATCGCCACGCCCATCATGGCCAGGCCCATCGCCAGCACGATTCCCAGCGACAGGATGATCGGCACCGGCCAGCCAAGCCAGGTGATACCGGGCGAAAGCGCACCCATCGCGGCCGGGTCCAGGTTGAGGTGGCTGAACACCGCGTGCCGCATCGGCCCGACCACGTAGGTGAGCGGGTCGATCCTGGTAAGCACGCTCAGCCAGGTCGGCAGGCCGTGCAACGGGTACAGCGCACCGGACAGGAAGAACAGCGGCATCACGAGCATCTGGGTCAGCGCCATGAACGCCTGGAACTGGGTGATCCGGGCCGCCATCATGACGCCGAACGCGGTGAGCGTGAACGCGAGCAGCAGCATCTCGCCCACCAGGGTGAGCATCAGCACCGGGTTGTAGGGCACGCCGGCCAGCCCGGCCAGGGCCAGGACGATGATGCCCTGCATCGTCGCGATGGTCGCGCCACCGAGGCACTTTCCGATGACGATCGAGGCCCGGCTGACCGGCGCGACCAGCATCTCGCGGAGGAACCCGAACTCCCGGTCCCAGACGATCGAGGCGGCCGAGAAGATCGCGGTGAACAGCACCGTCATGGCCAGCACGCCCGGGTAGATGAACGTCTTGAAATTGATCCCCGGGGGCATGCTGGCCTGCGCCAGCGACGACAGGCCGGTGCCAAGCACCAGCAGGAAAAGGAGCGGCTGGATCAGCGAGGTGATCGTGCGCAGCCGGTCACGCCGGAAGCGGATCAGTTCCCGGCGCCAGACGATGCTCACCGCGCGAAGGTCGGTCCGCAGGCTGTGCTCGGGGACCGAGACCCTGATCGTCCCGGCAAGTTGCGCCTGCTCGGTGGCCTGTGCCGCCTGCGTGGTCTGCGTCGTGGCCATGCTTACCGCCTCCCCCGGAACGCCGCTGCCATCTGCCGCATCTGGTCGGTCCCCGACGCCTCCGCGTCCCTGATCGTGGTGCCGGTGTAGGACATGAACACGTCGTCCAGGGTCGGCCGGGACACGCTGACCGACTTGATCGCCACCGACAGCCCGCCGAACAGGCGGGGCACGAACTGCTCGCCCGAGGCCACCGAGAACGTCACCGCGCCCTCGTGCATCGCGGCTTCAATGCCGAACTCGCGGGCAAGATCCGCGATGGCCGCCTGGTCGTCGGCCGTCTGGATCTGCACCCGGTCCTTGCCCACGCTGGCCTTCAGCGCCTCCGGGGTGTCGATGGCCACGATCTTCCCGTGGTCGATGATCGCGATCCGGTCGCAGTGCTCGGCCTCGTCCATGTAGTGCGTGGTGAGGAAGATCGTGATGTCCTCACGGCTCTTCAGGTCGTTGATGTACTCCCAGATCGACGCGCGGGTCTGCGGGTCCAGCCCGACCGTCGGCTCGTCCAGGAACAGCACGTGCGGTGCGTGCAGCAGGCCTCGGGCGATCTCCAGGCGCCGCTTCATCCCGCCCGAGTACGTCATCACCACGCTGTCCCGGCGCTCCCACAGGCCCACCATCTCCAGCACCTGCCGCATCCGTGGTTCCACCGCGGCCGCGGGCACCCCGTAAAGCGCTGCGTGGAAGCGCAGGTTCTGCGCGCCGGTCAGGTAGTTGTCCAGCGTGGTGTCCTGGAACACCAGCCCGATGTTGCGGCGCACCGCATCGCGCTCGGTGGTCACCTCGTGCCCTGCCACCTGCGCCGATCCCGAGGTGGGCCGCGCCAGCGTGCACAGGACCTTGATCGTGGTCGACTTGCCTGCGCCGTTGGGCCCGAGGAACCCGAAGGTTTCCCCCACCGGCACCTCGAAGTCGATCCCTCGTACCGCCTCGATGTCGCCGTAACTCTTGGTCAGTCCCGCGACCTTGATCGCAGGCGCGCGGTGCCCGTTGGCGGCCTGCTGAGCTGCCGGGCCACCCGATCCCTGCACTGCCACCGTGTCATGCCTCCTTGAGATCCAGTGTCGAGCCTAGCCGCTGTGCACGGCTGGCCCCGGAGCCGTGCACAGCCCGGGGAGGGCGACCCCCGGAACCCCCAATGGCTCACGGCCCCGTTCCTTCGTCACGGGGCCGTGGCCGTGCTGGCCAGGGCGAACCCCGCCAGTCCTTGGTGCGTTACTCGGCCGCGGCGTCGTCATCGGCCGCGAGGATCGCGTAGAGCTTCCGCCGGGCATCGATGACGATCTGCCGGGCCTGCGCCACCTGCGCCGGCGTGCCGACCTGCACGACCTGCATGCCGGCCATGGCCACCGCGCCGAACAGCTTGCGCAGTTCGATCGCGTCCGTGCCCACGCTGCTGGCCACGTCGTCCCAGGGCGCGCGGACCTCGTCGGCGTGCGCGGTCACATACTCGCGCCCCTCGGTGGTCAGCGCGTAGCGCTTGCGGCCGCCCTCCGGCGTCTCCGCCTGGATCAGGCCCTCGTCCTCCAGTTGCTGGAGCGCGGGATAGACCGACCCGGGGCTGGGCTGCCAGACGCCGCCACTGCGCTCGGCGATCTCCTGGATCAGCTGGTACCCGTTTCGCGGCTCCTCGGCGAGCAGCGCCAGCGCCGCAGCCCTGACGTCACCGCGCCGGACCCGCGGGCCTCGGTGCATCTTGCCCTCCGGCCCCCATGGGGGACCGAAGCCCATCGGGCCGAACCCGCCCGGGCCCCAAGGGCCGCCCCGGCGCCCGGGGCCACCGGGCCCGCGACCGCGCGTGCGGCCACGGCCCCTGCCACGGCCCCAGTCTTCCTCGCCGGGCTCCCAGCCCTCGGTTCCATGCCTGTGTTCTTGATGTTCATGCATCTTCGTACTCCGTACTCTTCGTAGTAATCCGACAGTCTGAGAAGAACTTTTTTCTTCTTAGACATCTCGACGATATATCGGTAACAGTCGGATAGCAAGTTTTGTTCCATGGGGTACGTGCGAGCGATGTCAACGCCGGAGCGGCGCATACGCCGCGCCGGGAGAAGGGAGCTAGCCCGCCGGTTCAGCCGCCGATGGCCGACATCGGCCGAGCAGGCTGGAGAAAGCCCGGCTCGTTGATCCCATGGCCGGGGAGCTTGGCGGCAACCGCACGGGTCCAGGCCGCGGCCAGTTCCTCGTCCCCGGCCCCCGCCCGCATCGGATCGCGGAGGTTGCTCTCGTCCTGCGCGAACAGGCAGTTGCGGATCTGGCCGTCGGCGGTGAGCCGGACCCGGTCACACGCCCCGCAGAACGGCCTGGTCACCGAGCCGATCACGCCGACACGCGCGGGCCCGCCGTCGACCAGGAAGACCTCCGCGGGCGCCGAACCGCGCGCCACCGAATCGTCCGGCTTGAGGGTGAACTCTGCTGACAGTGCGTCGAGGATCTCCTCGGCGGTCACCATGTTCTCCCGGCGCCAGCCGTGCTGCGCGTCCAGCGGCATCTGCTCGATGAACCGGAGCTGGTAGGAGTGCTCCAGGCAGTACCCGAGCAGCGCGGCCGCTTCGCCGTCGTTGATATCGCGCATGAGCACCGCGTTGACCTTGACCGGCGTGAGTCCGGCGGCTGTCGCGGCGGCCAGCCCGCGCAACACGTCGTGGAGGCGGTCCCGCCGGGCCAGTTGCTTGAACACCTCGGGGTCCAGGGTGTCGAGTGACACGTTCACCCGGTCCAGGCCAGCGTCGGCGAGCGGGCCCGCGAGCCGGTCCAGCCCGATCCCGTTCGTGGTGATCGAGATCTCCGGCCGGGGCAGAAGCTGCGCGGTGCGGGCGACGATGCTCGGCAGCCCGCGCCGCAGCAGCGGTTCCCCGCCGGTGAACCGCACTTCGGTGATGCCGAGTCGCTCCACGCCGACCCGCACCAGCCGGACGACCTCATCGTCGGTGAGCAGGGTGGGGCGAGGCAGCCAGTCCAGGCCCTCGGCGGGCATGCAATAGTCGCAGCGCAGGTTACAGCGGTCGGTGAGGGACACCCGGAGATCGGTGGCGATCCGGCCGTAAGAATCAGCCAGCACCCGGGCCTCACCTCCTCGCGCAGACTGGGGGTTGCGCTTGCCTGCAAAGACACCAGCCTACTTCCGAGATCGGCATGACGGATTGTGGTGCCAGGTGGTGACCAACTAGGGAGACAATTAGGTCATGGTCGCTGAGACTCCAATCTGGCGGGACCGCCTCACCGCGGAAGAACGGGCGCAGCTCGGCCGGGATGCGGGCAGCATCTCGCTGACACGTCCCGACATCCTGGTGATCGGCGGCGGGATAGTCGGCGTTGCCACCGCCGCCGCCTGCCACGAGGCTGGGCTCGGCTCGGTCCTGCTCATCGAGGCAGGCCGGCTGGGTTCCGGCGCCACCGGCGGGGCGGCCGGGCTGCTCACGCCGGAGATCCACGAGTGGAGCGACCCCGAACCGTTCGTCGACCTGGCCAGGGCGAGCCTGGAATTGTGGGGGGATCTTGAGCAGACCTGGCCGGGTGGCGTCGGGCTGATCGAGCTGGACTGGATCGGGCTGGCGCCGGACCCGGACGGGTTCGCCCCGCACCAGCGCCCGTCGGTGGAATGGCTCGACCATGACCGGGTCGCCGACCTCGTCCCTGGCCTGGCCCGCCCCATGGCGGGAGCGCTGATCCGGCGGCAGGCACGGGTGAACCCGCTGCGTTCGCTGGCGCGGCTCGCCGCGGTGCTCCCCGCGGTGGCGACCGGGACCGCGGCCACGTCCATCACCACCGAGGGCGGCCGGGTGACCAAGGTCACCACCACGGCCGGGGACATCTACCCGGGCTCGGTGGTCTTCGCCACCGGCCTGCCGCCGTTGCTCGACGGTCTCGCGCTGGACCTGCCGTCCAGCCGGGTCAAGGGGCACCTGCTGGTCACCGAGCCCTCACCGGTGCGCCTTCCCGGCACCGTTGCGCCGGTCGCCACTCAGCTCGACGACGGCCGACTGCTGGTCGGCGGCACCTTCGACATGGGCGACGAGACGCCCACGGTCCGCCAGGACGTCATCGACTCCATTCTGGAGGCGTTGTACGCCACGCTGCCCGCGGTGCGCGGGCTGCCCGCCGCCTACCAGTGGTACTGCTTCCGGCCCAGGCATCCCGACGGCCGCCCGGTCATCGACAAGGTGCCAGGGCTCGACAATGCGTGGCTCACTTCGGGGCACTTCCGCACCGGCATCCTGATGGCCCCGATCACCGCGGCCACGATCACCCGGTGGATGTCGGCGGGCGAGCCGCCGGCCGAGGCGGCCGCCTGGAGCATCGACAGGTTCACCGAACGGCGGCATACCCGGCGCTAGCGGCCGGGCCCATCGCGCCGCACGGGCGAGCGGTCCAGCAGTACCGCTGCGGCCATGCCCGCACGGGACGTCGAATCCATGCGCGGATCCGCGCATGGCCGCCCTGAGCGCGGGTAGTTGCGGACGCGATATCGACTGGAATGTGCTCAGGGAGTGATTCCTCATGACAGCGATGATGCGAGTGCCGCGCACCCGCGGCGTAGGCAGTGGCCTCCTGCTGATCCTGCTTGGTGCGTGGGGCGCGCTGATCCCGTTCGTCGGCCCCTACTTCCATTTCGCCTACACCCCCGACGCCGCGTGGACCTGGACCTGGGGCCGGTTCTTCCTGGAGATCGTGCCCGGGGTGACGGTCGCCCTCGGCGGCCTGATCCTGATGATCAGCGCGTTCCGGCCGGTCGCGATGTTCGGCGCGGCCCTGGCCGCCGCCGGTGGTGCCTGGTTCGCCGTGGGCAGCCTGCTCGGGCCGGTGTGGGCAAGCAGCGCCGCGCTGGGCGTGCCTGGTGGCGTTCCGGCCGCGCTCGACCCTGGCCAGCCGACCGGGGGCCCGCTGCACATGGTGGCCGAGCACCTGAGCTTCTTCATCGCCCTGGGCGTGGTCATCGTGTTCCTCGCCGCCGTGGCCCTCGGCCGCCTGACGGTGATCGGTACACGGGACGCCAAGCTCGCGGCCGACGAGGTGAGCTGGTCCAAGCCCAGCCGCCGACGCGGCCGGGAGGAGAAGCCGGTGGAGCAGGACGAGCCTGCCACAGAGCAGGACGAGCCCGCCACGGAGCAGGACGGCGACCGGCCGA
>Ga0070734_10005487_pt1 | contig 11151 bp, 10 predicted proteins | sample Coa_R1_8_FD_66444 | JGI IMG/M metagenome (GOLD analysis project Ga0070734, IMG submission 66444) | Surface soil microbial communities from Centralia Pennsylvania, which are recovering from an underground coalmine fire - Coalmine... | ecosystem: Environmental > Terrestrial > Soil > Unclassified ...
CGCGCTTCAGAACATCTATCCGGGCCTGGAACGCCGGAACCTGATCCCATCGCTTTACACATTCCGGACCATCGACGAGCTCAAACACTCCGCGGGCGAGCAGGGGAAGCCTGCCGAAACGCCGTCGGCGGCCCACAAAGCGCAGGCCGGGCACGACAAAGCGCAAGCCGAGCACCACGAATCGGCCAAGCATCCCCGGCCCCGGAAGAACCCGGCTAAAAGCCACCACGAACCCGCTTAAGGCGAGGCGTGCTCCCAGTCCGCCAGACTTGCATTGTTACCCAATCTAGGTGGTAGACTATACCGAGCATTAGCTTTAACCCCTTAAGGAGACTTGAATGAAGAAGATTATGACGTTGATGTTGGGTTTGTCGCTCGTACTGGGTACGACGGCTCTGTTCGGCGGCGATGACACCGACACCACAAAGAGCAGCGGTAAAAAGAAGGGTGGCAAGAAAAAGGACACGGACGACAAGAAGGACAGCAAAACCTTCTAGTCTTAGTTCAAAAAGTGTTCGTTTGTCGCGCATGCACCGGCCGATAGCGGCGGTTCATGCGCGACTGTTTTTTGGGGCCGGCTCCGTTGCGTCCCGGTATCATGAGTAGTCGCATGTTTTCCAATGCCGCCGCGCAACAACCTTTATGAGCGACTTGGTCACACTGAGTTCGAAGGACGGCGTCGGCATCATTACGATCAACAATCCCCCGGTGAACGCGCTCAGTCACGGCGTGCCGGAAGGGATCGTTGCCGCGTTGAGGAAAGCCAACGCGGACGACTCCGTTCATGCCATTGTCATGATCGGAGCCGGACGAACTTTCATCGCCGGCGCCGACATCACCCAGCTTGGGACCGGCGAAGATCCCGACTTGCACCCCAAGCTCCTGGTGATCGAGGATTCTCCCAAGCCCGTGGTGATGGCACTCCATGGAACCGCGCTGGGCGGAGGGCTCGAAGTGGCCATGGCAGGCCATTACCGTGTCGCCGCCCCTGGCACGGAGGTCGGCCAGCCGGAGGTGAATCTCGGACTCATCCCTGGAGCGGGCGGAACCCAGCGCCTGCCTCGACTGGCCGGTGTTGTAAAAGCTGTGGATCTGTGTGTTTCCGGTGCGCCGATAGGCGCCAACGACGCCTTGGCCGCGGGCATTCTCGATGAGATCGTTGCCGGTGATCTTTTATCGGGAGCGATTGCGTTCGCCCGGCGAGTTGCTGCAGAGCGGGGTGGGTGGCCGAAAACACGCGATCGCGTATCGAAGTTGGGAGGCGCGGCGGAAAACGAGCCGATTTTTGCTGCCGGGCGTGAGCAGGCTCAAAAACTTCGCCCAAATCAGATCGCGCCGCTGAAGGCGATTGAGGCGATCGAGGCGGCTACCAGGCTGCCCTTCGAAGAAGGCTCGCGCCGCGAGCAAGCGCTGTTCCGCGAGTGTCTCGAATCTACACAAGCCAAGGCCATGATCCACGCTTTTCTCGGAGAGCGAGAAGTGGCCAAGCTGCCAGGCCTCAGCAAGAACACGCCCGTACCCTTGGTCAACCGCTGCGCCATTGTGGGGTCGGGCAAGATCGCTGAGCAGATCGCGGCAAGATTTTCGAAAGCTGGCATTCCGTTTGTGTCGAAAGGGACGGACGCTGCTGTTCCGCACTTTGCAGGGGATGGCTTCGAAGATGTAGACCTGATCCTGGAAGCAGGCATGGATGTGGTCGCAAGGTTGACCAATCGGCCCGAATCCTTCGTCGGGCTGCATTTCGTTGGACCCGCAAACGTGACCCGGCTGGTAGAAATCGTTCGAGGGAAAGCTGCCGGTCTTGAGGTAATTGCGGCTGCCCTTGCCCTGGCGAAGAGATTGAAAATAATCGGCGTGGTGGTGGGCGATTGCCCCGCCTTAGTGGGCGATCGGTTGAGGTCCCGATACTTCCAGGAAGCTCAATCGCTGGTTGACGAAGGGGCCGCGCCCCAGCAGATTGACAGGGCGCTGGTCGACTGGGGAATGTCCGCCGGTGTCTTCCATCAGCAGAATCAAGCCGGTGTGCCCCGTCGCGAGGTCAGCACCAGGGAAATTGTCGAGCGATGCATCTATGCGTTGGTCAACGAGGGCGCCCGCATCCTCGAAGAAGGCTGCGCGCTACGCGCCAACGACGTCGACATCGTTTGTCTCACCGGTTACGGGTTCCCCGTATATCGCGGCGGACCCATGTGGTACGCGGACACAATGGGGCTGAAGCAAGTCCTGAGCCGAATCGAAGATTTCGAGCGGCAGCACGGAGGGGCCTGGGCCCCAGCGCCCCTTCTGCAGCGCCTGGTGAAAGAAGGGAAGACGTTCGCAGGCTTCGACGCAGATCGCCGCGCCGCTCAAGCTTAGCCCGCGACGGGCTTGCAATACGTTTCCCGCGTCAGGGCGATCAGAACCACGGACAGCGCTGCCCAGCCCGTGAGCAGCAGGAACCCGGCGTGAAAGGCCGCGACATTGTACACGTGCGCCCCGTTCACGATCTGGCCCGTCCAGTAATGGTCGAGAACAATACCGATGCCGGGCTGGAGCAGCACGACGCCGAGCATATTCCCCATGTTCACCGCTCCGGTCATGGTCCCCATGTATTTCCCCGGCGCTGATTCTCGGCCGAAGGGAAAACCGATGATAAACGATCCTGTGGTGAAGCCCACGATTCCGGACAGGATCGTAAAAGCCGATAAGGACAGCCCGTCAATATAAAACATCGCGAGCCAGCCGGCCGCAGTGATCACAGCGCCCGCCAGGTAGGCAGGCTTGCGGCGGCCGATCTTATCGGAGAGCGCTCCAAAAACCGGGCAGCCTGCCGCGAACGCCACCAGCATTACGGTGGCGATGGAGGCTGCGTCGCGCGGAATGAGACCGTAGCGAGCTTTGAGGAACGGCGCGCCCCATAGCCCGGTATAGGTCAGAATTGTTCCCGCCAGGCCGCCCTGAGCGACCAGAATCAGCCAGGTGTTCGGGTAGGAAAATACGCTGCCCATGGAGCGAAAGGCCTCGGCCAATGTCGCTCTCTGCGCCGTCTGCAGCGAAGGCGGAGCGTAGCTGCGATACCCCTTGTCGCCCGGGTCGTCGCGGACCACGAGCCAGCATAGGATTCCGAAAAGGAACACGACGGCGGCCGATCCCAAAATTGTCTCCCGCCAGGTGAAGTTCTCAATCGCCACGCGGAGCGGGATCTGCGCCACCACCGCTCCCAAGTTACCGAAGAACAGCGCCACGCCGGACATCATGCCGAAGTTTTTTCCAGGAAACCAATGTGCAGCAAGGCGGAGCACGACCAGGAGAGCCACCGCGGTGGATCCGCCCAGGATCGCGCGCCCGATGCAAGCCATAGAAAAGGACTCCGCGCTGCCGAACAAAAAGGTTCCGAACGCTGCCGTGAAAGCGCCCATCGTCAGCAGTTTTCGAGGGCCGACTGAGTTCGTCAGCACGCCCACTGGAATCTGCATGACCACGTAGGCATAGAAGTAAAACGCCGAAAGATTCCCGAGACTTGCGCCTCCAATGTGAAAGTCTCGCATGAGCTCCGAGGTCATGACGGCCGGTGCAGCTCGCAGCATGAAGACGCCGAGATAGAACACGGCCGCGAGGCCCCAGATGAGGCAGGCAAGCGTGACTGGCGGAAGATCCGTCGCAGTGTGGACGGAAGTGCTGGCTGCAGAGGCCCCGGAAGGTGACATCGACCTACAGTTATACCTCAACACCCGGCGGGATTCAGCACTGCACTCCGGATTGAATTCAATCGGCCCGGGCGGAGGACGCTATTTTGTCCTTCATACGTGTTTGGGGTCCGACGACGTTAGCCTGGCCGCTTTGACCCGTTCGTTCATCAGCTTGAGGGCGCGATGTGCAGCCAACACGGCGCCCTCCTGCCACGCGCCAACGCGGCTGCAGTGATCGCCGGCGAAAAAGACTCGATCGTCGGGCTTAGTTAGCTCCTGGTACGGGCCTTCGTAGTACGGGCCGCCCAACTGGCCCGTTCCGCCGAATCGATTCGGGGGACGCACTCCCACCCAGGAACCGAGGCTAAAGGGGACTTTGGCCCAATAAACATAGACCGGCTTCTCGAGCTGTTTACCGTAGCCAGGATGCAGACGCTCGACCGCTGCGCGCGATGCCGCGAGCTTATCAGCGACGGTCGGCAGCCCGCCAAACTCCGTCCCTTTTTCAGTGGCGTAGCCTCCGACCACCACACCGGTCTCGCTGAAAAGCTTCGAGCTCGGGTACCAAACCAGCCCCACCGGGCCGCTCATCACCCACGATATTCCGCCATAAATGTTGAAGTCAGTTTCCCAGAAACGTTTGGACTCCCAGCCGATTTTGTAAGCGTCGCCATATTCGGTGTCATTGATGGCCTGTTGGATCTGAGGCGAAAAATCGTTGGGGATGGACTTTAGGATTGTGATCGGCAGGGCGCAGATACAATAGTCGGCCTCCAGACTCCTCTTGACGCCACGCTGCTCGTAGAGGATCCGAACACCCTTAGGCGTCTTGCGAATTTCTTTGATAGGCGCCTCGTATTGGACAACCGATCCAAGCTTCTGTGCGAACGCGTAGGGAATACGATCCATGCCGCCGACAGGCTGGAACATAGTGGCTTGCATGTCGGGCGCTTCCTCAAACAGGAGGCCGCCCCAAAATTCGGCGTCCAGCAGAGCGCTCATCGCGAGCGGTGGACGAAGCTGTTCGCGGACCGGACCGGCGCCGGGAAGCTGCGACGCTCCGGCACGCGACGAACCGGCATAGGTGTAATCGCTCTTCAGGTCTCCGTAGATTTGGAGAAAACTGAGCATGCGCTCATGGTCTTCGGCCGTGAGTTGTTCATCGAGCGCGTGCTGATTGATGCACTTAGCGAGCAGCTCGGCGACGTGCCCTCGGGTATCGTTGATGGCCTGGCGCTGCTCGACGGGCTTGCCGCCGAAGGCGCGGTCGTTCACCAGCAGCGAACTCCGCGAGCTGTTAACCTCCACTTCGAGCGGAACGCCGAGTTGTTTGCAATAGCCCAGGATCGTTTTGTGAATGGACGGTAAGCGTGCCGGGCCGGCGTTGAGGTAGCTGTCGGCACCCCATTCGCAAATTTGCGAGGTGCCGTCGATGAATTCGATCTTCGTGCCGCCGCGCACCGTCCAGTTGCGCCCGCCCGGACGCGAGCGAGCCTCCAGCACAGTCGATGAATAGCCCGCTTTACCGAGTTCGTAAGCCGAGACCAAGCCGGCGATGCCTCCACCCAGGATGGCGACTTTGACGCCGCTGCCTGAGCCAGTGGGAAGACTAAAGTCTTCGGCGTCGACGGGAGGCGCAAACAACAGGCCCAAAGCGTGCATTGTGGAGAAGGCCGCCGAGTAGCCGCCCGCCATTCCTACGCGCGTCAAGAAGTCACGCCGACTGCCCGGGCTTGCCAACTGAGATCTGAGATCACCGCTTCGCATTGAAGTATCCTCGCCAGTGGGAGAAAGGGACTGAACTTGGCGGCAGAAATCAGCCGGATAGAAAATCGACAGAGACAAATGCGACTGGGGGGAATTCGCGCCGGAGCGAAGGATAATCTGAAGCTAATAATATAGCAGCTTGCAATTTTGCCGCGAGCGATGGCCGCTGGACGGCCGGTGCGAAGTAGCTACAAAGCGTTGCGCCCTACTCGATAGAAGGGATTTTCGAACGAGCAGCTAGGACAGGCATAATTCGTCCGGCTGATCGGTCGAATCTCGGAGGCCGGTGTGCCTCTGCCGCACCGCATGCAGACGTTCCAGTAGCCAGGTTGCTCGACGACGGCGCCGTCGCCTCTCGATTCGAAGAAGAATGCCCATCCGTACTCTGCAAGATGCGTGCGAAATACACGATCGAAGCGCCGCGTCCAGCGGCAGAGGAAACGCTGCGCCTTCTCGAGGCGAGGAATATCTCGCGCGGACATCCGCGCGAGGCGGCCGTCAAGACCCGCAGGCTTGTTCTCCAACAGCACCATGAGCCGCCGCAAGTAGGCGAACGACGAATACAAACGCTGCCAGCGTACTAGCCTGACGTTTACTGAGCCTTCGATCAAACCGACGAGGTCGCGGCGCTTGAACCGGTTCACGTGCCCGCCGCCGTCGAAGAGGTATCGATAGGTCGCATCGCAAAGCCCATAACCGTTCGGCACGGACACGAACAGGCGCCCGGTCGTTTTCAGAACTCGCGCGATCTCCGCGAGGGTGGGGGCGAGATCGACAACGTGCTCGAGCGAATGATGACAGATGATTAGATCGCAGGATTGAGAAGCGATGGGCAGGTGATCGGACCGTGCGATCAGACGATGGCGGGGCCAGGCGGACTCGGCCAATTCCAGACGGAAGGCATCCTGATCTTCATCCACCAGGACAACCGCGCAGCCAAACCGGCTGAGAGGAAAACTGCCGACGCCGGAACCCAAATCCAGGACGAGCTGGCCCGGCTGGAGCTCGGCGATCCATGTATCCACGCGAAACTCATGATAGCGGGTCGGTCACCCGATCCCGGCAACGGCCGGCATCAAGTACCCGGGAGAATCGGGAAACCGACGTAATTCTCCGCCAGCGATGTCATGGCCGCGCGTGAACTGGTCAAGTAATCGAGCTCGGCGAGTTGCCGCCTCCGGTCGAACGCGCCGTCGTCTCCAAATCTGAAGACATGCAGCATCGAAGTCATCCACCACGAAAAGCGCTGCGCGCGCCAGACACGCCGCAGGCTGGTCGACGAGTATTCCTGGAGCAATCGATCGCTTCCGGTTCGGTAGTAGAGAGCGACGGCTCGCGAGAGCGTGTACACGTCGGCGGCGGCGAGATTCAAGCCTTTCGCGCCGGTGGGAGGAACAATGTGCGCGGCATCGCCGGCCAGGAACAGGCGGCCGAATTGCATCGGCTCGGCGACGAAGCTCCGCATGCCGGTAACGCCTTTCTGGAGGATCGGCCCGACGTTCGGCCTCCAGCCATCAGCGGTAGAAAGGCGCTTGAGCAGTTCCTCCCAGATGCGATCGTCGGGCCAAGCGTGGATATCCTCGTCGGGCGCGCACTGCAGATAGAGGCGCGTAACGCGAGGCGAGCGCATGCTGAACAGCGCAAATCCGCGCTCGGTCCAGGTATAGACCAGCTCCTCGGATGCGGGTGAAGCTTCGGCGAGAATTCCCAGCCAGCCGAAAGGATACTCGCGTTCAAAACAGCGAACCGCGCTTTTCGGTAAGGCCGGCCGTGAGATTCCGTGAAAACCGTCGCAGCCGGCGATGAAATCGCATTGGATCTCATGCTCGCTGCCGGCATGGCGAAATCGAATCTGCGGAGCGGCGGATTCGAATTCATGGAGCGCGAGCTGTTCGACTTCGTAGTAGAGGGGCCGGCCGGTGGCCCGGCGCGCCTGGTTCAGATCTTTCTGCAATTCGTTCTGCCCGTAGACGGTGATGGCGCGCCCTCCAGTCAGCTCGTGCATATCGATCCGGTGCCTGGTCCCGCCAAAGCCGATGTGGACGCCATGATGCACCAGCCCTTCACGATGCATCCGCGCGCCGAGTCCGACCGAATCGAGCAGGTCCACGGAACCTTGTTCGAGCACGCCGGCCCTTACGCGGTCGATGACATATTCCTCGCTGCGCGCTTCGAGCACCACCGAGTCGACGCCTTCGAGGTGCAAAAGATGCGCCAGCAGCAGGCCGGAGGGACCGCCGCCAACAATGCCGACTTGGGTCTTCATCATCAGCTAGGGTCGCAATAAATGGAGGCTTCCGGGTGGACAGCGCTCGCCGGGCCTCGGCGCCGCGGTACCGCCCGTCCGCGGCGGGTACCATAAAGCTGAATGCATCCGGAACGCAAGAGCGCAACGCACGAGGGCAACCGGCCGGGGAGCAGCCGATGAAGCCTGCGGTTTGCCTGGTGAGCGGTGGACTCGATTCCGCCACGTCGTTGGCCGTAGCTCGCCGCGATGGCTTCGATTGCTACGCGCTCAGCTTCAATTATGGCCAGCGGCATCAGGTGGAACTCGATGCTGCGGCGCGAGTGGCCCGGAGCATGAGAGCGGCCAAGCACCTGGTGGTCCCGATCGATCTGCGCCTTTTCGGCGGATCGGCCCTGACCGACGACATCGCAGTGCCCAAGGACGGTCCCGCGCCCGGCATCCCGGTCACCTACGTTCCTGCGCGCAACACGATCTTTCTGTCGTTCGCACTAGCTTGGGCTGAAGTGCTCGGCTCATCCGACATTTTCGTCGGCGTGAATGCGATCGACTATTCAGGCTACCCAGACTGCCGGCCTGAGTTTATCGCAGCCTTCGAGCGCATGGCGAACCTGGCGACCAAGGCGGGAGTCGAGGGCCGCACGCAAACTACGATTCACACGCCGCTCATCCATCTGTCCAAATGCGCCATCATCCGGCTGGGCGCAGAGCTGGGTGTTGATTTCGGCCTGACCCATAGCTGTTACGATCCGGCCGGCGACGGCCGATCCTGCGGCCTGTGCGATTCGTGCCGGCTTCGCCGCGCTGGGTTCGCCGAGGCCGGCCTCCAAGATCCCCTCGAGTACCTCGCTTGAAAATCGCAGAGATTTTCTATTCCGTTCAAGGCGAAGGCACGCTGGCCGGGGTGCCGTCGGTCTTCGTTCGAACGAGCGGTTGCAACCTGCGGTGCGTGTGGTGCGACACGCCGTACACATCCTGGGAGCCGCAGGGCGAAGAGCGGTCCATGGAATCCATCATCGCCGAGGTAACGAGCTACGGTGCCGCGCATGTCGTCGTCACGGGCGGCGAGCCGATGATTGCACCCGGGATTGAGGAGTTGACGGAACGGTTGCCGGGTCATTTGACCATCGAAACCGCCGGCACTGTCGACAAAAATGTGCGCTGCGACTTGATGAGCATCAGCCCCAAGCTGGCCAATTCCACTCCGCGCGAGCGCGATGGCGGGCGCTGGGTGGAGCAACACGAGCGTCTGCGATATCAGCCGGAAGTCTTGAAGAAACTGATCGCCCGCTACGCCTATCAATTAAAATTCGTGGTCGCAGATCCAGGCGACCTCGCCGAGATCGGCGCCATGGTGGAAGACATTGGTGCGGCTAAAAGCCGCGTGCTGCTGATGCCGGAAGGCACGGATCGCGAAACGCTCGCCGAACGCGGACGGTGGCTGGTGGAAATCGCCAAGCGTGAGGGGTATCGCTTCAGCCCGCGGTTGCACGTCGACCTGTGGGGCAACCGGCGCGGAGTCTAAAAGCCTATTCGAAAACCTGATAGCCGTGCTCGGCAACCTGCACGCGCAGCGTCTCCGAGCCGCGGCCGTTCAGCGCGAAGATCTGGCGCACCAGGTCGCACACCTGCTCGCTCCCTTTTTCGTAGAAGACCAGCACAGACGGTCCGGCGCCGCTTAAGGCGCATCCCAGCAGGCCCGGCGCGCGAAGCCGGATGATCTCTTCCAGGCCCGGCACCAGCGGGCAGCGATAGGGTTGATGAATGCGATCCTCGAAGGCTGCGGGAAACGCGCTCGTGGTCCCGGTGGCGAGGGCCGCAACGAGTAACGCGCTACGTTGCACATTGAAGATGGCGTCCTGCCGCGAGTAGCAGTCCGGCAAAACGCTGCGCGATTCTTTCGTGGGGAGCACAAAATCGGGCACGACGACGGCCAACGCATAGCGGGCCGGGAACTCGATGCGAACGGCGCGCGCCACGCCGCCCGAGTCGGTGGCACTCGCGACCACGGAGCCGAGCGTGCAGGCTGCCACGTTATCGGGGTGGCCTTCCAGGCGGGCCGCCATGTCGAGAATCAGCGCCGGCTTCCAACGCAGGCCCAGTATACGATCGGCGATCGCGACGCCGGCCACCAACGCCGCGGCGCTTGATCCCAGGCCTTTGCCGAGCGGGATCTCGTTGTCGATCTCGAGCGCTAGCGGGGGCAGGGTGTCGCCCACTTCGCGCGCCACGGCGAGCGCGGTCTGCCAGATCAGGTTGTCCTCGGCGGTCGAAATCTTCTCGACATCGCGGCCGCGCGTCTGGATCACCAGTTTCTCAGCGCGGTCGAACCGGCATGTCAGATACAAACCGAGCGCCACGCCCAGCGTGTCGAAGCCGGGGCCGAGGTTGGCGCTCGATGCTGGGACGCGAACACGCATCGACTTAAAACTTCACCACTGTTCCCGCCCGGCAGGAGCGATAAACTGCATCCACCACTTCGAGAGCGCGATAGCCGTCCTCACCGTCGGAGAGCGGGCGACGGCCTTGGGCGATGGCCTCGCCGAAGTCCAGGAATTGGCGTTCAAACGGCGGGAGCGCGGTGGCCATCGGATCGCTCGCGCCGGTTTCCACATCGTGCTCGATCGGGGCCTTTTCGCCGGAATCGTTCTCAACGTCCCAGGTGGTGAGCTTGTCGCCCGAGATCACCGCGGTTCCCTTGGTGCCGTGAATCTCCACCCGCTCACTATAGCCGGGCCAGAATGCAGTCGCGGCCTGAATGACGCCGGTGGCGCCCGATGGATACTTCAAGAGCGCCGCGACCACGTCCTCGGACTCGATTTTGTGGAGCGCGCCGAGCTGCCAGTAACCGAAAACTTCCGTTACGCCGCCCATGAGCCAGACCAGCAGATCCACCTGGTGGATGGCCTGTGTGACCAGCGCGCCTCCGCCCTCCACCGCCCAGCTTCCTTTGATCGGCCGCGAGTAATACGCAGGAGTCCGGTACCACTTTATATAAGCGTCCGCCTGCACGATCTTGCCGAGCCTGCCGGCGTCGAGAGCGCGCCGCACGAACTGCGTCGATTCGTCGAAGCGATGCTGGCTCACAACACCCAGTAGAATTCCCGCCTGACGAGCAGTGTCGATCATCTGTCGCGCCGTCGCCAGGTCGATGGCGATGGGCTTTTGCACCTGCACATGCTTCTTCGCTTCGGCGCAGGCCCGGACCGGCTCGAGCCGGAAGTTGGGAAACGTGCAGACGTCAACATAATCGACTTTGGGATGCCGAATGACATCCAGGTAATTGGTGACGAATTCACAACCATACCGGTCCGCGAAGGCCCTGCCGCTGTCGGCCAGCACGTCGGTGCACACCACCAAGTCGTAGCCGATGTTGCGATATGCCTCGGCGTGCTTGTGTGAGACCGCTCCGGTACCGATGATGCCGACGCGCATGGGGCTTATCGTTTTGCTGGAACGTCAGTACATGCG